>CDZF01019542.1_pt1 | contig 16983 bp, 8 predicted proteins | sample 557591 | NCBI WGS metagenome assembly CDZF01 (sample SAMEA3182093, study PRJEB8094) | gut metagenome | biome: human; feature: gut; material: Stool; isolation source: human stools | place: Canada | collected 2012-02-04
CCAGCCGTTTCCAAGGGCCTGCCGGATTATCAGAAACAGCCACTCCGACACGCTGCGTATTGCGACGGGTCCACCATTCGGTTCCGTAAGGTTGTAACCGTTCTGAAGCTGCCATGTGCGTACCTTTCGTACCTACATAATACAAATAGTATTTTCCGTCATATTTGATTATATACGGGTTATGAGCCATGGCTCCATCCCACCTGATACTGTCGACGTAGCCCAATGCTACGTTAACAGGTTGGTAGGGTCCTTCTGGCCGGTCGGCTACTGCATAAGCTATTTCCGAATGCGAGATCCAGCTTTCGTGCCGTCTCTCTCTGGGCCATCGCGAATAATACAGATGATACTTGCCGTCGTATCCTTCAACCAGACTGCCGCACCAGATGTTCCAGGCAGAATCGTACATGACATTCTCTACCGGAATCGTCTGAACCATATCGGCCAAGGCAAAGTCCTTACCTGGTACAAAATTCCGTCCGGAACAGGAAAACAGCATCTGCGCACCGAAACAGGCAAACAGCCCGTAATAAGCATATCTTTTCATGGTATCCGATTTTGTTTATTCTATAGTTACTTTACTTCCAATGCACAAGTTTTCTCAAATCCCATATATCCGTAGGAGAAGACTACTGATTTCTTTTTGGCTTCTTTGGGCAAGACATAATTACCTCTGAATATACCACTATTGACATCGGTTTCTTCTACAGAAATTTTCTGGGGAAGTTCATCACCAACTTTTACTTCTACCCATCCTTTATCTCTCTTATCCCAATGAATGTTCAAGGCTGCCTTCAGTTCTACTACCACAGTATCTCCCACTTTGCCAGAAGAAATTTCATTACCGTTGGAATCACTCACACCAATAGAATGACTGCCTAACGTGGCAAATGTCAGAGTAGCCATCCATCCTCTGTTCGAAATGGCCCAACCTTCCGTTGCATAGGCAAAATTACCGATATTGTCCAAGTCTTTCTCTGCTTGCCGCTGATAAGAGCCGCTTCGGGGGAACTGCCCGTCCAAAGGAGTTCCTTCCAACGTACCACGGCACGAGCCCAACATGCCATATCCGTTTGGATGAGCATCCGGCCAGCCATATTCCACTCCTTCCCAGAAACCGTTCTTTACTACACGTTCCGCACTTTTATGGCCAATATGGGTGCCAACCGGATTGGCTCCGAATACAAAATCAACCTGAGCCCATCCCAAACGCCGCAATGCATCGTCATTCAGCAGGTAAGAAGCAGCAAACAGGCTTCCTCCCAATGCCGGTGCTCCACCCAGCTCTTTGGTCTGAGGATGAGCGAACTCGGTTTCGGAATGTGTCCGATATTGCCAGCAATTGTTCGTACGTTGTCTGATATGGTTCGCCCATGCACGCAACTTCTGTAAAGTTCCTTCGGGCGCCTTATCCGGAGCAACCATCAGGAAAAAAGCCAATGCTTGAGGAGTGATATGCTCGCCGTTGCGAATCCACCACATGTGACGGGGATTATTGAAATCCCAGTTATCAATAATGTCCTGAGCGCTTTCCTGAGCATATTTCAAGAATTTATCCGGATTTCCGTCCGGTTCATTCAACTCGCACAGATACATAAACAGGTTGCTGAATACTGATTGGCCGAATACATTACCCATTTCATTAAACTCCTGGAAACCATAATCGACCCACTTGGTACTATAAGTCCAGTAACGGACTACTTTATGCCGGTCGTAAGCTTCCCATTTCTCCAGACATACTTTCCGGTAGTTTTCGTATTTTTCCTTACTCAAATATGGTTTAAGAAACGAATGATAGGCTGCACACAAAGGAGCCAGATGGTCGAGTGTATTCCAGTAATCATAAATCATGCGTTCTTCGCCCTCGTATCCCAAGGTTCCGTGACGGTTCTTAATCGGACCGTTGAAGTCGACATGATGATAAGCAAACTCTCCATGCCACAACATCAGGTCTATCAAATCGGCTGTCTGCTTGTCGCCCAGCTCGGTTGTCCAATTATCAAACAATGCAGGATTGGAAGAATAGTACAGCAGCTCATACAAAGCTTCAAGTCCGAAAGCTCCCTGGTCACGCGAGGGTCCTCCACCATACACGTTAGCTTCGTTCGAATGAACGGGATCTTCCGAACCACGTACGTCAATAAAGAAATCGTAAGCCAATTTGCCGGATACTTTTTCCATCAAATGGTCGGCAATCCAGAAAGGAACAGAGGTACCCCTGTCCTTCACTTCTACAATAAATTCATCGGTTGTCCGAGGATTGAAATCGGTGAACCATCCCTGTCCATACAGCATCCGTCCTTCGTATTCCGTCTGGCCGGTACGGGTATTAATGATCTTAAACGGAGTATTGTCCGGAGCACCAAAACATACAAAACGTTTGGCTTCATTCAGATTGTAACCAGCCTGATTCACCAACGGCTGATAATTCTTGAAGACGGGACGACGAGGATTGCTGATTGGTACATGCACATTAAAACTTACTCCTTCCTTCGCATAATCTTCCATCGCATCTGCTGCCAAGAAAAGCATGGTAGGTTTGCCGTCTTCGATCAGCAATTGCGGACGTTCCAAGTGTACCAGTTTGGTCAATGTACCATCCTTCCATCGAATCTCCGGCACGGACACTAATGGAGATTTCACCGGTTTCCAGTCGAAACCATCCTTCGAATAGAACAAGGCCAGCGACCGTCCTCTGTTTGTAAAGCTACCGTGCATATCCTTCACAATGGCATAGAGCAGACCATCCTGACACCAGATATAAGGATCTTCGGCCGGGAAATCGGAACCGGAAGCGGTGAAGATAGGCTGAGGATATTTCTTGAAAGGTCCCGTAGGAGAGTCTGACGTCGCACACAAATGCACCACCGGTCCGCCCCAAAGTCCACCTTTCTTCTTGGCAACAGCTTTATACACCATCAGATACTTTCCATCCGGAGTCTGCGTAATAGAAGGGTTGGCTATCATCTTGGCATCCCAGGCCGTACTGTCGGCCGAGACATCAATAAGAGGGACATCGAACCGCTTCCAAGGTCCGTAAGGCGATTCGGACACGGCTACGCCAATACGCTGGTTATTGCGGTGGGTAGGATTCAGGCTCGATTTCATGTTGCGCCCATCGCCCGTATTACCGGTATAATACAAATAATATTTATCGCCGAAACGATGGATGGTGGGATTATGTGTATTCAACCCATCCCAATACTTGGCACCTCGCGCAGGCAAAGCCAGATCGCTGAAACGGTAAGGTCCTTCTTTCTTTTCAGACACAGCATGAGCCACTTCCGAATGAGTTACCCAGGCCAGAAAACCGTACTCTTTTTTCCAGCGCGAATAGTACAAATGATACAATCCGTCTTCCCCTTTAATCGGAGAAGCTCCCCATGTGTAATATTCATCTGACTTCAAAACAGATTTCTTATCAACCGGATCGAGATTCAGAGAATAGTTCTCCGCCCGGCCTTTCGACTGAGAAAATGCAGAAAAAATACTGCACAAACAGAACATTCCGATAAATATCTTCCTCAACATCATATTGTAATTAATGTATTAATAATTAAAGTTTCACAAGTCATTCTATTTGCTTTAACCTGATTAAGCCACCGGTTCGGTATGGATAAACCAACAGTTTATTGCGGATAAACTGACAGTTTAATACGAATAAACTGGCAGTATAAAAGGAATAAACTCACAGTTTAATACGGATAAACTCACAGTTTATTTTCTGTAAACTGAGATAAACTAATACCTCATTATCTATCAACCAGTTACAACTTTCTTCCTCACAGCAAGCAATTAGCGTGTACAATAATACAAAAAACGAAACAGAACCGGAGTAATAAAACGAATTATGCTTTTCCGGAAACGTTTTTATTCCTCGAAAACGTTTCCGAAAAAGCATAAATTCTACATTCCTGTAAGTAAGGTCAGCGACCGGCCGAATATACAAAATCATCAAAATCGGCAGGAATCCGTATGCCGGATCCATAGTTCAGAGCGTACATTCCTACCATCGTTCCCATAAATCCCCACATCGGAGTACCTTCGTCGCTTAAGTAAGAGGCGTTTTCTATCGTACCGGTCAGGTGCCAGTTCACGTTGTCTGTACTATAATAGAAAGAACGCTTCAGCCCCTCTACCTTCACCCGCAAAAATACGACACCAGCGTTTATTCCTTTGGTTTCGGCAACCACTCTTTTAATCTTCTCGCGTCCCCGTCTTTCTTCTACAACCAGTCTGAAACCATTATCTCCATCCTTACGCAACGAATAGGAAGCATAGGTTTGCGTATCGTAGTAGCACAACAAGCCAGCCTGCTCTACAGTCTGCGGAGTAAAATCCATTTTAACCGTTGCCGTATAGAACTTGTCTGTTTCTCTCTGCACCACAATATTGCGTGCCTGGATATCATCAAGAGTATAATTCCCCGTATACAATCGAAGCCATCCTTTCCGTTCGTCCAAACGTCTTTCTTCATAAACAGGATTCCGTACATTCAACCATTGTATGCCCAGCTTTTGACTCGAAAAATCATCGCTCTGCTTTGTCTTTACAGGCGTATAGGGCAAGTCGGGAAATTCAAACGTATCAGGCAGTCCTTGTTTGTCGCAGACAAATGGCCAGCCATCCTTTTTCCAAATAACCGGATAGAGGCTTGTCTCACGTCCCAATTGCGAATATCCTTTCTTGCTGTAGCTGTTCTTCAACGATTCATCCCTGCGCTGGGTTATCACGGTGATATACCAGTCACCGTTGGGAGTAGAAAACATCTTTCCATGTCCCTGATGTTTGTTTACGGCCTTTTCATTATACTGTGCCAGAAACGGATTACCCGGATATGACTCGTACGGACCGTAAATCTTTTTAGAACGGGCCAGCAACTGATGGTGTCCTTCAAAAGCACCGCTTGAAGCTGCCATCATAAAATAATAGTACCCATCCTTTTTCAGCAGATGAGGTCCTTCAGGAGCAGCTTTTTTCCCATCCGTTTCCATCCAGAAGGGACCTTCCACCACTTTTGTACATTCTTTGTTCAGCTTCACAATCCGGGTGCCGTTTCCTGTCGGAATGCCTGCTGCATACAGCATGTAGTGTTCGCCGTCATCGTCTACAAAATGAGAGGGATCGCTGCCGTGATCTGTCAGCTGGACAGGCTCGCTCCACGGTCCGTAAATGCTTTTCGACTTGACCATATAGTTGCCACGTACATTCACACTACGGTCTTTCTGCAACTGAACCAGACAATAAAAGACGTAGAACTCGCCATTGTAATAAGAAATATCCGGAGCCCACAAACCGCATCCGTCATAAAAGTGACGCAAATCTATCGGGTTATCATCGTCGAACACATAACTCACCTGCTCCCAGTTGACCAGATCCTTGGAATGGGAAATAACCAATGCCGGAAAATACTGAAAGGTAGAATTAATAGTATAAAAATCATCTCCAACCCTAATGGTAGAAGGATCGGGGAAAAAGCCCGGAAGCACAGGATTGGTAAAGGTCGACGGCTTCTGAGCAAAAAGCGGACATGCCACCAATAAGGACATCACACACAATAAAAATCTATTCATAATACTATATTTACTAAAGGTTTATATCTATAAAATAGAAAGAAAACAACGAATACCTTGCCCCTACAAAATGGGCACGGTATATCAATCCAGAACTTTCCTACAATATACACTCAGGCGAACGGGACCAAACAATCCGGCTGTTTCGAGCTGACTGTCTTTCGTAAAATAGTTCCATATCACAAACGTCTTTCTCTGCTTTATCGGCCGCTCTTTATTCTGCAAGAACCAGTCAGGATAGGCCACCAAAGGTCTGCCTGCATACTTACCTGAGAAATGACGTTCTTTGCCCCATTCCATATCTTCAGGGAACTGCTCGTCGCCCACCAACCGATTATGCCAGGTATTGGTAACTGCAATCTCCAGTTCGTTTTTCCCTTGATGAAGTGCCTGCCTCAAAGCCGAAGAAGAAAGTACAAAAGGACGATGCCAGACTGTACCTATCATCTTGCCATTAAGTTTGACCTGAGCCAGATTCTTTAAATCGCCCAAATCCAACGAGTAGCCATATTCTTCCTTCAAATACTCTTCCGACAAATCGAACTGAATGCGATATATAGCTGTACCAGAGAAATAACGAACATCAAAATCATCCGATTCTGTCCATGAAACCAAGTCTGTATAAGTACGAGTAAACCGTGATTCATCTGTTTTCGGGACAAACTCCACCTCCCATGTGCCTGTTATATCTCTTGGTTCAGGCAAATTATCCACAAAAACATTCATCGTATCCCCCGACGCATATTGCAACAGATACTTACCCGGAGTTTCTGTAATCAGCACATGATGCCCGTCAACCTCTTCGACTTGTGCCCATTTTACATCTTCCTTACAGGCGCTTTCTACATGGTTTTTCGCCTCATTGCGGAAAACAACAAATACAGACGAAGAAGGCTGTAAAGACAAGGGCAATAAGACTCTTCCGTCCGTTTCCTTCCACAAGCCACATAAAGAAATATCACCGTTATATGGATTCCACAATTCAGGTTGCTTTCCTGCAACACCAAAAGACAGCGTATCTTCGATTTGTCTGCCCGATGTATTTACAATAAAAAAGAAGTCTGTATCTCCATCCTGCCGATGTACCCATCCCAGTTCTTTAGGACATTCATCAACCCCCAGTCGGTAACCTAAATAGTTTCTGACTTTATCAACCGGCATCATCAGCATCATTCCCTTCCCAACTTTCGTAATTTCTTGTTCTTGCTCTCCCCATATTTTGTGAGCATACTCTGATACAAGCCGGTCACATTCCGGATAATTCTTCAAACCACTGGCCCGAACTGGTTTACAACGGGAAGAAAAAATAGCTCCTTCGGACAATAACTCATAAACCTTAGCCAACAACTCCGGCTGCATGGATTCGCCATCAGGCAACTCAACAAACCTGTATTTCCGGCCCGAAGCCAGAAGAACCTGACCATCGACAACACTGGCTTCTTCAACAAAATCTCGCCAGGTAATTGCATCTCCGCCAGTAGCGCAATCTACCGACAGATAATCAATAACCTGTTCCCCTCTCTGCAACATGACCTGGCAGCGGCTTAGATAATCAAAATAAGCCCGGCCAGCCTCACTCCACGTCTGATGGCGTCCAAAATGTGTTCCCCACCATCCCATACTCATGCCTGGCTTATATTTATCGTCGAACGGCTGATGTACCCAATGGTGCAGAATCAGCCGGTTGACACCTGACAAGAATGCATAATCCCCTGATCTTTTCAAATACTCAGGAGCTTCTATCCATTGACTGTTTCCTGGTGCACCCGTAAAGGCCTCGGCACCTATCAGAGTCAGCCCAGCAGCACGTGCCGCACCCGATACATCTTTTCGGATACCTTTAGAATTAGGAGTCCAGAATTCTCCCATTGGAATATCTGCAGCTTTTACAGAGGCAATCGTATTCATCGTACCACCATAAGGTTCGAACTGCAACTGGCATCCCAGCTTGTTTATCATTTCAGCCGCAGGTGCCCAACCGTTTTTCAAGAACATCAAAGCAACTACGTCCCGATAGTCCCACTCGAAACGTGCAGTCTGCAAAGAATCGCCTATTATATTTTTAGGCTGTACATTCTGTTTTATCTGATACAAAACCGAGGGGAATGTCGCCATCCAAGGTAATGGATCATATCCTTTCTCCTTTATAAAAGTATCTCTAAAATCAGCACTCCAACTTTGGGGTCCGGCTTCGTAACTATCTATCAGAAAATGTTTGAAACTTTTGCCTAAATACTCACCAATATGCTCTTTCAGCGGATTTAGTACATTTTCCCAATGATATGTTGTATGTTGCAACGATAATTTATCAACCTCAAAAGTTTTATTGTCAATCAGCTCGTCAGGCAACGGATGAGGTGCATACCCTGTAGAAGCAGAAATAAAACGGTAAATCTTCCATAAACCCGCAGGTGCATCCCATTTCAAACGTCCGTCCTCATCCATCATATCAGACAAGTCTTTCACCTGGCTGATATCTACATGCTGCCCTTCAGGCATAGCTACAACTCCTATATTCGAATATTCCGACAGTTTTCTGATAACTCCACCCCATCCGCGCCGGTCAGGGATATTGGGCCGAGCCAGAACAACATCCAGAAGCTTCCCTCCTTCAAGTAAAGTATCACTCCACAATACGCGCTGCATACTCCGTTTCTCATCTACCCACGGACCACCAGTTGTCGAATATCCCACCGTATTGTGTAATCCTACCTCCATGCCCAATCGCTGTGCTTCGGAAGCAGCATGTTTCAAAGCCTTCCAGTAATCCTCTCCACGATAAGTCTGATGAGGCCACGGATTATTCCGGGTAGGAGCCTGAGACTCTTGTACCGCGGATGTAATATTGAAGATTGTAGCCCCACCTATTCCCTGTTCCTTCATTGCTTCCAGGTCTTTGGTAATGCCTTCCAACGAAAAGTTGGGCCCCATCCAATGCCACCAGACATAAGGACGCTTTGAGGTCGGTGGATTCTTGAAATCTACTTCCAACTCACTCTGCGACGAACAAGAAAGCTGGAAGAACGCCAAACAAATCATGCCAATCTTCCATGGCCGAAACCTATTAAACTTATTCATACCACTACTATCTTATAAAAAACATACAACATTCAAACAAAAAATGGAGTTAAAACACATACCTATTATCAAGCATTCATTTTAACTCCATCGCCCGTAATATACAGACTCCAACTAATACCCTATTGAAAATATCAAATTATAACACAACTGCATAAACAGGAGACCATTCGCTTATCTGTTGATACTGATAATATGACCTTATTCTCACATAATACTTTTTACCTTTACCCAATTCTGGAATAAAACATGCTCCTTTAGCAGTTGTAAGAATACGCTTGGATCCTACTTTCATATCCGCAGATTCTGCATATTCTACTTCAAATAAGTACTCTGCCATGTTACAACTATACCCTATTGCAATGGAATTCAAAGAAGGAATACCCTGTATTTTCTTCACTTCGGGCGGCAATACTCCGTCTCCATTGCCTACAATCGTTATCGCTTCCGATACCGATTTTCCCTTATTGTTTCCAGCAAACAACGTTACCTTATATTTCTTCAGATGTCCCAATCTCGACATATCTAATTGTGTAGGATAAGCTACAGTATCCGAAACCAGCACTTTTCCCCTTTCCAGATCTTCGCATTCAGCCCAATAAGCTGTAGCTCCCCAAGTTGGCTGCAAATAAATTCTCAGTGCATTATATGCTGTTCTGTATTCTTTTATCACAGGCTTATCCGGACAAGAGTTATACCAAACAGTATCCATCAATTCAATACCATTGGGATTGACAAGAACAACCTTATTATAAGCAGCCGATTTTTCATCAACTGTCAAAACCTCTTTCAAGGTAGGATCTCCCGGTTTTATCCGTTCCAGACTTATTTCTGTACTATCCAATACCTCTCCCGTTTTCGAATACGTTTTCAAAGCCAATTTATAACCGTCAAGTACATAAGCCGGCAGATCCAGCTTCTCACGTGGTGTCAGTACTACAGAATATTTTCCCTCTGCTTCTTTTGTTACTTTCCAGCTTTTTAACGGCGCATACTCTTTTCGTGCCGACCAATAAGCCTGTTTATGACGTCCGTAAGCATCTACAACTCCCCATGCCCGATTTTCAGATACAGGATTGTCCCAAGTGAGTGACGGTGAACGGTGCGTACTACGATAATCATTATAAGTCCACAGCGAAGCACCAAAAAGAAAATCGATTCCCCGCATGTCATTTAATGCATCTGTTTCCTTCTTGAAATCACTTTGAAGATTTTCCGATATCAGCTGACAGCCAAACTCAGTAACAAACAAAGGTTTTTTCCCATAATTGGCAACTATCATTTTAGAATTCTTTCCGTATGCTCCTCTCGAATAACAATTAAAAGCATAAATATCCGAATACTGAGAGGGGTCGTTTACCTTGTTAGAATGTGCAGAGAAGGAGACATCAAGTGCCGGACGCGTCTGATCCATCGACTTTACGTATTCTATAGCCGATTTTACGTAAGGTGTCACTTGTGGATTACGCACCTGATTACCTATCTCGTTTCCGACACTCCATCCCACAATACACGGATGATTACAATGGTTCTCAACCATCTGCTTCAACCACGAAAAAGCAATCTCATTATGAGGAAAAGCAAAAGGAGTATTATCGCCCCATATAGGTATTTCATCAATTACCAACATACCGACCTCATCCAGATAGTCCAACACATCTTTTGGCAGAGGTACATGAGACAGACGAGCCATCACAGCTCCCATTCTTCGCATGTCATCAATATGAGCCTTATACACATCTGCCGGCAGGGTATTGCCCGTAAAACGGTCATCCGCTACCCAATTCAATCCCAATAAACGAACAGGTTCGCCGTTCAGATAAAAATTTGTATCATCCCACGATATTTTACGAATGCCAAAACGTTCGGTTATGCGATGAATACACTCTTTGCCTTTCATTAAAGAAACATGCAATTTGTATAATTCAGGACGATCAAAATGCCATAACTTTACCTGCTTCTTCGAAAGCGACAAAGAAACCGACGAAGCTGCATCCCGAACTGTTTTCTTTGCAATCGTTTTCCCATCTTTCTCCACCTCGTAAAGTACGGAGAAAGCTTCCGACAGTTGTGTCGAGAAATAAGGTTGAATCTCTACGGTTGCTTTTCCGCTCTTTAAATCGGGCTCAGCTTGAATTCTGACACGTTCAATGTTTTCCTTATTGATTACAACCAGCGATACAGGTCTTCTGATTCCTCCCCAGTTCCAATATGCGCCAGTACGCAAGTTATTATCCACACATACGGCTACCACATTCTCGCCATCTTTCTTCAACAACGAAGTGACGTCAAATTTATGTGGGAAATATCCTCCTTTTATCGTTCCCAGGTTTGTACCATTAACCCAAACGGTGTAGTGAATGTTCACTGCTTCAAAACGGATAAAGGCTTTCTTTTCCCCAATTATTTCAGGAGTACTAAACGTCCTTTTATACCACCCTTTACCTATATAATTTACATATTCATTCTTCAGCTCCCAGTTTCCAGGCACAGGCAAAGCATCCCAACCCGCAGAAGACTCCTCTGCATACCATTTTTCACTTTCACCCTTACAGTAAGGGTCTGTCTTAAAACTCCATACTCCATTCAGTTGATAAACATCTTCACCTGTCCCCGCACTTGTCAATACAGAAAAGAATATACCAGCAATAGCCAATAATAACCGATACATAGTAGTTTATTTTTTTGATTTATATAAACAAAATCCCCCTATCAAAATCAAAACAGATGCAATAGCAGCCACTATCAACTGGCCCGTATCTGCCAATAATCCAAGTCCTAAAATTAATACACCCGAAGCACCTATACCTATTCCTATCACTTTCAGACTCTGCGAGTTATCTGACGAGCTACTTTCTTCAGCCACTACGTTGGCATTATCGGCAACCAGTGAACTCTGATGTCTTTCATCTTCAATTTTCCTGAAGCGGGCATAAATCTCCCATACAGTCAGAATAATGATCGGGAAGAGCACGCCTGTCAGCATTTCTTCTGCCCTGTCAAATGCAAAGTCGAAAGCATAAGGCGTCACAAACTTGAAGAAGGCATTCAAGGCCAGCGAAAGCAAAGTAGCTGTCATGACCGATCCTGTAGTCTGATGCTTAGAGAAAAGCGTCCAGATAATAGGCAGATACAGAGGCACTCCCGTCAAAGCAGCAATACTGATGACAACATTTACAATACCTCCCATCAAAGGAATAAGCAAAGCTACAACAATAGCAAGTAGTCCAAAACCAATAGTCGAGAAACGGGCAATCTTCATAAGTTTTGCCTCGCTGGTTGCAGGAAACAACCGCTTATAAATGTCATTGGTAAATACACCTGCCGAAATGTTCAATGTACCGTTCAAGGAGCTGGCTGTTGCAAAAATCATTCCTCCCAGCATCAGTCCCAACAGACCGGAAGGCAAAGCCTCTTTACACATCAGCAGATAAGCACCCTCGTCTGCCAAACCAGAAAGTTCAGGATTCAATACTCTATAAATCATAGGGGGCAACATCCAAAGCACCGGGCAAACCAGATACAAGGCTCCGAACAACCATCCTACTTTTTTGGCATCTTTCACCGTTTTTACAGTCGTATAGCGTTGTACATACGACCAGTTTCCACCCAAGAAAAACAAATTGTAGAAACAAAAAGCTATGATAAAGACCACCGTATATTCCCCATTGAACAGAGAGAAGAAACCTTCAGGAGTAGCGTTGATAAATTCAGATACACCTCCGACTTTATCAAAAGACAGCGGAACGACAATCAATACTGCAGCAGTCAATATCACAAACTGTAATACGTCGGTTACGACTACTGCCCACAATCCACCCACTGTTACATACAAAATACTGATACCGCCAAGTAGCAAAATACTGCTTTGTAACGGAAATCCGGTTGAAACTTCTACAATCTTGGCAACCGGATACAGGAAAGACCCCGTTGTAAACATTGATATCAGAAGAAACAGATAAGTATACATCTTCTGTACCTTCACTCCCAAGCGTCGGCTGATGTATTCGGCAGCAGTCATCACTCCCGTCCTGCGCCATTTGGGAGCAATAAAGAAACCTACTCCAAAACCAGCCAGACACATTGCACATTGGATGGTTATAGCTACCCACCCATACGTATAAGCAATCGATCCCCATACAACAAAAGTTCCAGCCGAGAAAAAGCCCATAAACAAGGACAAACCACTAATCCACCAGGGCACTTGTCCGCCGGCAGCAAAAAAACTTTTCATACTTTTCCCGCTTCTGGAGAATGAAACTCCAGCAAGCAGGATTCCTATTGTAAAAATACCTATTGTAACAAAATCCAATAAATTCATACTTTTATAGTATTAGAAACATTGATAAAACATTTATTGTGATGCAAGTATAGGGAAAAACGAAAGAATACAGGACCGGCCAAGACAGAGTTTTTTTTCGGAAACGTTTTCTTTCAGCGGAAACGTTTCCGAAAAAACAACGATAAGCAATGTATGCGCTTCTAAAAATGCGACATACAAAAGGAAGGAGAATGTACTTAAAATCAAAAGCGATTGATACAGCGTGGTCCTAAGAAATCGAGCCTACTTTTCCATGTAGTCATTATTCTGTCAGATTCCTATCAGAATTCTCTTACAGAAGAAGCTCTCACATTCAGCTTACCACTCAATGTTATGGTCTCGGAAGAATGAATATCCTTCCCGTTCAATATATCAAGCAACACTTGTGCTGATTTTTCACCGATAAGCGTACTCGGCTGCTCCACACTGGACAGTGCGGGTGTCATATGCATCGCGATGCGCGATTCTGTGAAACCAATAAACGCAACCTGATTGGGAACCTTAAACCCTCTTTCCTTAAACACCTCCATCGCTCCTATCGCCACAGGATCGTTAAAACAGAAAAAGGCTTCCGGAATATTTCCCTGTTCAATCAATTCGTAAGCTACACGTTTTCCATCTTCTATAAAGATTCCTGTTTCCACAATCCGCTTTTTGTCAGCATCCAAATGATGTTTTTTCAACGCATCCATAAATCCCTTAATGCGGTTATGTGTCAAGAGCAGATTTCCCGGACCTGAAAGATGATAGATATTCTGGAATCCCTGACTGATCAAATGTTCCGTTGCCTGATAAGCCCAATAATAATCATCGAAAATAATTTTAGGAGTATCCAGTTTCTGGCTCACTCTGTTGAACTGTACAATGGGGAATTTGCGCTCCAAAAGTTCTTTAAAGAAACTGATGTCTCTGGTTTCCTGTGTCAACGAGATGATTACGCCATCTACCATATTCTTCACCAAAGTCTTTATATTCTCCAATTCCCTCTGTGCCGATTCGTTAGACGACATGATCAGTACCTGATACCCAGCTTCCTCCATCACTTTCTGTATTCCCATCAATACTTTTGGAAAAAAAGCGTTCACGAATTCCGGCACAATTACCCCAATCATATTCGAACGGTGAAGACACAATTTTTGCGCTATCGGATTAGGAGAATATCCCATGGCTCTGGCCGCTTCCAATATTTTATTCCTTGTATCAGGATGAATATCGTATTTGTCGTTGAATGCCCTTGAAACTGTAGATATGGAAACGTTCAATGCCTTGGCTACATCTTTAATGGTAGTATGTTTCATTTGCTTTTCATAAATTAAATTGTTTAGTCAGGTACCAGTTGCAATCATGCAAATCCACCAATATGGAACAAAGATACTTGAATAGTTTTCAAAAAACAACACTCAACACGATTTTTATTGCAAACTCCCCACAATTACATGATATGTAAACCTAAAGTCGACTTACATTTTAATTAACGTGAATTCGAAATAAGAATAAATATATTTCATTGTAAATTAGAAACATAGCGATAAAAGTATTAAATTTATAGTGCTAAATTATAATATTTAAACGATTACCACTATGTTTCCAGAATCTAAAGTTACAGAGATTTATTGTATGGCTGATGATTTTTGCAAGGAATTTGCGTTACAACAGGAAAAATATATGATTGAAGACAGTAAAAAGCAGCATCGCAACAAGCCCAACCGCATGAGTGATGCTGAGATTATGGTTATTCTTATTCTGTTTCATTCTGACGGTTTCCGCTGCTTCAAGCATTATTATAAGGAATATGTGTGCAAACATCTGAAACACCTGTTTCCGCGTCAAGTATCCTATAATCGTTTCGTAGAACTGGAGAAGGAGATACTGCTTCCTCTGACCATCTTCATAAAGAAGATATTGATGGGAACCTGTACCGGCATCAGTTTTGTCGACTCCACTCCTTTACGTGTCTGTCGTAACCAAAGAATTCTGATTCATAAGACATTTGAAGGTCTTGCAGAACGAGGGAAATGCTCCATAGGATGGTTCTTCGGATTCAATTTGTATCTGATAATCAATGATAAGGGTGAAATTCTCTATTTCATGTTTACACCTGGAAACGTAGATGATCGTGAGCCATTGAAACAGGGTAAGTTCGTGGAAAACATTAAGGGAAAACTATGTGCAGATAAAGGATATATTGGGCAGGCTTTGTTTGAAAATCTCTTCCTAAACGGTATTCAGCTTGTTACAAAGGTTAAAAGCAACATGAAGAATTCACTGATGAGTATAGCTGATAAGATTCTGCTTAGGAAAAGAGCCTTGATTGCAACAGTTAATGACGAACTGAAGAATATTGCTCAGATAGAACACTCCAGACATCGTTCTTTTAATAACTTCATTGCAAATTCCTTGTCTGCTATTGCGGCATACTGCTTTTTTGAGAAGAAGCCCGCCATTGACGTAAATTTTGTCAATGACGGGCAACTGTCTATTTCCTAATTTTATTTCGAACTCACGTTAACGTAAATTCAAAATAAAATCAGAAAACAACAAATTTACCAATTTATTTATTCTTCATACTTATCTTTTTACGTTGTATCTGATTACAAGGAACAGGCATTTGATTACGAAAAGAATTCCATTTTTCAAACAGTTTTTGAACGATTAGTGGATATTGTTTTGAAAGGTCTACTTTCTCTACCTCATCTATTTCCAAATCAAATAAACTAACATTCTTTCCATGAACAAGAATTTTCCACTTTCCTTCACGCAATGCCCCAGAAACACCATTCAACCAATAAAGAGTTCTATGAAGATCTGTTTTATCTTTACCCATTAAATAAGGCATAAGATTGATACCGTCAATTATTGTCTTATTGGGCAAAGGAGCACCAATTACTGAACAAATAGTAGGATAAATATCAAGTGAAGAAATAGGTTGATCACTTATTTTCCCCTTTCCTAATAGATTAGGATAACGAAAAATACACGGGACTCGAATTCCTCCCTCATACATTTGCCCTTTATACCCAGATAGTTTTCCTGCACTTCCTAATAACTCCCTAGGCCATGCATTAGGCCAATCTACATTATAAGCATACGAAGGTCCATTATCACTAAGAAAAACGATTAATGTATTATCCGCAAGTTCCAAATCATCAAGGGTTTGAAGAATCCTACCAATATTTTCATCCATCGAATAAAGCATAGCTGCATAAAAACGTAAAGCTTCTGTCGGCAAATGTTTTACTAATTTTTGATGTTTTTTCTTAGCTTGCATAGGAGAATGAGGAGCATTAAAACCAATATACATAAAAAAGGGGGTGTTTCTATTTCTTTGTATGAATTCAACAGCTTGCCTACCAATACGATCTGTCAAATATTCATCAGATTCTCGCTCAGGTCCCCAAAAATACCGTTTAGAAGAAGAAGTCGCTTTAACTTCATCTACCCCCAGATAATGCCCATGCTCATCAGGGAAATAATCCCCACCAAAATGCATCAAAGAATACTGTTCGTCAAATGTAGTTCGAGGATAATTGGGAAGATTAAATTTACCAAAGATTGCTGTATGATATCCTGCATCTTGTAGAGTTTCATTCAACATTTTTTGCGTATCAGGAATTCGTACAGGATCCCCTTCTATTTTCGCCCATGCATCACAATTATCTTGAATTCCAAATCTTTGCTGATACGCACCTGTTAAAATACCATAGCGACTAGGCCCACTAATAGGAGCAGTTACATAAGCATTTGTACAACGTATACCTTCATTAGCTAATCGATCAATATTCGGTGTTGGTACCATAGTACCGCCATAACAACCTGCATCGCCATATCCCATATCATCAGCCAAAAAGACAATAACATTAGGATTTTGAGAGAGCGCCTGTATAAAAGAATTAGCCCCAATAGTCCCCAATAGCAATAAAATATGTTTCATTTCCATATTTTTATAAAATATACCAATTAGAACAATTTAAAAATAACGTGAGCTCGATATAAAATTAGAAAATAGAAAGT
>CDZF01047913.1_pt1 | contig 16939 bp, 11 predicted proteins | sample 557591 | NCBI WGS metagenome assembly CDZF01 (sample SAMEA3182093, study PRJEB8094) | gut metagenome | biome: human; feature: gut; material: Stool; isolation source: human stools | place: Canada | collected 2012-02-04
CATCTACGCCCGGCTGCTGACCGACATGATCGGACTGTGGCGCAGTGAGTGGAACCGGCCCGACATGCCGTTCATCATCTGCCAGATATGTCCCTACGCCAGCCGTGAGGAACTGGCCGGGGCTCTGATCATGGAGGCCCAGCAACAGGTGGTGCGCACCGTTCCCGGCTGCTCGCTCGTAGGCACGTCCGACATCGGGTCGCCCAATTTCATCCACGCCCCCCTCAAGGCACCCGTAGCCCGGCGGGCCGCAGCAGCCGCACTGGCAGGCACGTACGGATTGAAAGGCATCCCCGCCTCGGGCCCCCTGTTCAGAAGCGTGGAGTTCGAAAACGGCAAGGCACTGGTCAGTTTCGACCACACGGGACTCGGACTCTCTCCCGAAAAGACCGATCTGGATTGCTTCGAACTGGCAGGCGAGGACCGGGTTTTCCATCCCGCCAAGGCCCGCGTCCACAAAGACCGCAAACGGGTAGTGGTATCGTCCGAAGCCGTCCCGGCTCCGGTAGCCGTCCGTTTCGCCTTCCACAGCTGGCACAAAACCAATCTCTACAACACCGAAGGCCTGCCCGCCGCCCCGTTCCGCAGCGACAACTGGTAACGGCCCGCAGCGGCACCATAACAATCCGGACGGACGATTCGGGGCTTTCGGGCCCTCCTCGCCCGTCCGGGTTGTTTTTTTCGTCCGAACGGACTATTTTAGCAAAAACATTCGCCTTATGCTGACAGACCAGATCGAAGCGATCGTGGCCGGACGTTACGTAGAACAGGAGTATCCGGCCCTGCGGGAACAGACCGCCCGGTGGAGGGCGTCCCGGCCGCTGGATGGGCTCGAGATACTCGACGCCACCCCCATTTTCCACAATACGCTGCTCAAACACCTCGCCCTGCTGGCCGCCGGGGCGCGCCTCACGCTGGGCGTCTCTCGGCGCCTGCCCAACGATGCCGCGCTGCTCGGGCGTCTGGCTGCGACCGGCATTCCGTTCGAACGGGAGGAGAGCGCCGATCCGGGAACATACGACCTCGTGCTGGACTGCGCCGGAGCCTTTTCCGGCCGGCAGGCCCGGATCGGATACGCCGAACTCACCCGCTCCGGAGCACGGGCCTATGCCCGGTGTCCGAGGCCCGTCTTCATGGCCGACGAAGGAATCATCAAGCAGATCGAAACCTGCCTCGGAACGGGCGAAAGCTACCTGCGGGCCATGCGAACGCTGGGGTACGGGGAGTGGAAAGGAAAGAAACTGGTGGTCTTCGGCAGCGGCAAGGTGGGCACGGGCATCATTCTCCAGGCATTCCGGGCCGGAGCGCGGGTCCATGTCGTGACCGACCCGGGCACGGCAGACGGACGGGTGAGGGCATGTGCCGAAGAGATTGCGGACTACCGGGACCGCAGCGCCGTGGCCCGGGCACTGGAAGGCGCCTATGCCGTCGTGACCGCCACCGGGGTTCCCCATGCGCTGGAAGGCCGTATCCCGGCCGAGGCACTCGTCGGATCGGACACCCTGCTGGCCAATATGGGCGTGGAGGACGAATACGGACCCTCGGTCCCCGCCGAACGGGTACTGGAGCGGAAAGCCCCCCTCAACTTCATGCTGGAGGAGCCCACCCTGCTCCGGTATATCGACGCAACGATGGCCCTCCACAACGAAGGGGCGCTTTACATGGCTCTCCGACCCCGGCCGGCCGGTCCCCTGCTCCCGCCCGAAGAGACGGAGCGGAAACTGCTCGACATCACGCGGCGCGAAGGGCTGATCGGCCCCGAACTCGACCTGCTCACGGTCCGGGAGCGGACGGAGCGTCCGGGAAAATAGGAGACTGACGGGAAAGGGATACCCCCGCCGGCAAATGCCGCGGGGGTATCCCTTTCCTTATCCGGTAAAACTGCCGCGGACTATCTGTCTTTCGGAGTTTTCAGCACCTTGTCGCACCGGATATCCTCGCCCTTCCAAACCTTCAGTGCCGTCCAGTCGGCCTCCGGATCGCTCCAGAACGGATCGGAGACGGGCAGTCCCAGCGCCACGAAAACGGCACTGCACAAGTAGAGGCTGCCCGTGGAAATATAGGTCTCTCCCACCCCCGGCTGATGGCCGCAAAGTCCGACACGCATCCATCCCTGCGCATCGAACGTTCCGGGCGCCTCGCTCTGGCGGGCGATCACCGAAGTCAGGGCACAGCGTACCTGGGCAGGTTTCAGCGTTCCGGGCAGCATGTGGCGGTAGCTGACGTCGGACAAGGCGTAAAAGGCACCGAAACGATACGCCAGCGAACGCCCCAGCACGGGATAGGTCCCCTCGGGCGAGATCATCCGCTCCTGCTGTTCGGCGTAGCGCGCATAACGTCGGAGCTGGTCGCGCAGGAAAGCCTCGTCGCCCGCCCCGTTCTTTCCGGCGATCTCCAGCACGGTGGTCAGCATGGGCTGGATCACAAAACTGTTGTAGAAATCGAGATGGAACTCCGGTCCGTCACCGTACCACCCGTCACCCTTGTACCAACTGCGATGACGGTCGAGGGCGTATCGGATACGTTCGTACTCCCACTCCCCGGCGAACTCCTTCAGGGCCGTCTCCACCATGGCCGAAAAGAGCAGCCAGTTGTTTTCGGCGGGCTTGATGGTCCGCGAGGCTTTCAACTCCGCAATCAGCCGTTCCTGCGTCTGCCGGTCGAGCCGGTCCCAGAGCTGCGTACGGGCCCGGAGCAACCCGTGGGCCAGGAAAGCCGCATCGACCAGCGGCTGACGGTTACGGGTGAAATTGAGGTAGTCGGGCGACGAGGGATCGACCGCATGACGGATCGACCTCACCGCCCAGTCGATATACAACCCGCGCAGACGCCCTTCGGGCGTAGCGTCCGGACCCAGCTCGAGCCACGGGGCCAGGCCCGTGACCAGCCGCCCCAACGCCTCCAGATGGGTCACTTCACATCGTCCTTTCAGATCGCGGTTGGACGACTCTACCGGCATGCACTTCTTCAGTTCGCCGCGGCTCATGCGCTCCAGCACGGGACGTGACACCCGGTCCAGCACCGAAAGCCAACGGGCCCGGTCGAGATTTTCCGACCATGCCGTGCGAATCTCAACCACGGGACGTCCCTCGGCCATTCTCTTGAGCCTCGTCAGCGCCTCCACGAAATAGTAGTCGGCATAACTGAGCGGCACGTCCACCTCCGAATTCTTACCCATGAACCCCACGCTGTGACGCAGGATGAACCCGAAATCGCCGCCCGGCCTGTTCATGTAGGCGGGCGATGCCAGCGACGAGAGCATCTGTTCGGCCAGACGCAGGTACTTTCCGGAGAGCTCTCCCTCCACGAACGTGCTCAGCTCCAGATAGGCCGAGGCCATGATCGCCCCGGCCGAAACGTCGCGCAGGGCGCGGGGAATGCCAGGAGCATCGAAATCCCAGTAGGGAATCTTGTCCTTGGGCAGGCGGGGGTGGTTCATGATGTAGTTACCGATCTTCACCGCATGGTCGAGATAGGCCTTCTTTCCCGTCTGACGGTACATCATCGTGAAACCATACAGGCCCCATGCCTGGCCGCGGGCCCAGGACGACTCGTCCGCAGCGCCCTGGTAGGTGATCCGGCGCACCACACGGCCCGACAGCGAATCGTAGTCCACCAGATGATAGGAACTGCCGTCGGGACGGAAGTGGTTCTCCATCGTCCGGTCTGCATGCGAGGAGGCCATGTCGTAAAAGGTGTTTTCCCCGGTCAGAGAGGATGCCACCGTGAGCAGTTCGAGGTTCATCATGTTGTCGATGATGACCGAGAAGTTCCACCGAGCCCCGTCCCACGAACGCGTGCAGCCTACCACAGGACTGAAACGCGTGGAGAGCGAACGGGCGGCCCGCACGAGCACGGCCCGGTAGGAGGAGTCGCCCGTCAACCGGTATCCGTTGCCGAAACTGCAGTTGATGACGAACCCCACATCGTGATTGGTGGTGGTATATTGCTCTTTCCGGACGCGCTCGGTCATGTTCCGGGCGGCCTCCAGCAGAAGGGAATCGCCGCTGTTCTCGTAGAGGTACCAGAGCGTACCCGGAAAGAAACCGCTCACCCACCCTTTGGAAGCGGTCGTCTTCAGTTTTCCCTTTTCCGCCGTCCGGGGCAGACGGTCGGGATAGGCCCCCATCTCACGGTAGAGCAGGAGGGCCTGCCCCCGGGCGGTCTCCAGTGCTCGGTCGGCCATTTTCAGGGTCTGGGGCCGAGGAACGGCACCCCAAAGCGAAGCACACGACAACAGGCCGAATGCCAACAAAAAAGATCTCATCATTCGTTTTTTCAGGTTAAATAATCAGGTTCTCCATGCCGGGACGAAATCGCACGACAGGCAAAAATATCTTTTTTCATCTTCACCCCGCACTCAATGTCCGGCCGTTATCCCTCACATAGCGTCAATTTCCGAAGACAAAAAAAGTGTATCCGCCCTGTTTTCCGCATTACGATCGTACAAAAAAGGGGCGTTTTTGGCAAAATCGTACAAAATGCGTCAGAAACTCAGGTCCGCTCCTTGATAAGCCCGCTACGGTAGGCCACCAGCAACTTATTCAGATCCTCGATCTGTTTCTCCAGTTCGCGGCCGATATCCGTATCACGCACCATCATGCGCCGCTCGGTGAACTCCAGCACCAGCAGTGCCGACCGGATGTCGAGCCCCTCCTCGATCGCCCGGGCCGCCGACTCGAAAGGTTCGTGCTGCACCAGCTGCAGTCCGTGCGAATTGTAGATCAGCGTATAGCCCGCGATCCCCGTCTCCGGCTGGTAGGCTTTCGAGAACCCTCCGTCGATCACCAGCACCCGTCCGCCCGCCTTCATCGGCTTCTCGCCCCGGAGCGTCTTGACGGGCACATGGCCGTTGATAATGTGGGAGCGCGTTCCGTCCAGTCCGAATTCGGCGAAAATGCGGTCGCAGACCGCCTCCTCGTCGCGCAGGGTGTAATAGTGTCCCTTGATCTCGCGCTGCGCCTCCTTGTCCGCGGTGAAATAGCGCTCGAAGGTGGCCATTTTGCTTTTGTCGAAAAGCGGCGAATCGGCCCCGCACCACAGGTACCACATATAGTCCAGCGCGAACTGCCGCTCCCGCCCGTTCCCGCTGCCGAAATAGGCCGTCCGCACCAGCGAGTCGATGCGGTCGAGCAGCCGCCGGCCGGCATACCGTTTCCCGAGCAGGGTCACCTCCCGGAAAGAGCCGTCCTCGTTCAGCGGAATCGACGCATGGAACAGCAGATTGGAATTCCTCACCAGGTAAAGGCTGCCGTGGGCATACAGACAGCGCATGTGGAGCCGCAGTTTCTCGCTGGAGAGAAAGGAGTGGCGCAGTTTTTCCACCAGCTCCTCCTCTTCGGGCGTGAGCCGGTAGGGATCGGCCGGATCGACCGTGGGGAAACGGGTATCCCGCAGGGGTATCTCCCGGCCGTCGATCCGCAGCACGCCCCGGCCGAAATCGACCTTGTCGAGCAGAAGCCGGTCGGACATGCCGAACTCCGGCCGCCGGGCGATGAGCTGTCCTTCCAGTTTGAACTGTACGACCGTGACAGCCTTGTGCATCTGGGCGATCAGACGCACGGTCTTCTCGTCCGGGGAGGCGTCGCCGCCGGATTTGGGCCGGAACACGGTGCAGGGATCGTCGCCGTACTGCTCCATGGCGAAGGTGGCCAGCGGCAGCAGGTTGATCCCGTAACCGTCTTCGAGCGTGGACAGGCTGGCATAACGCAGCGCGATCCGCACGGCATTGGCGATGCTGGCCGTATTGCCGGCCGCCGCCCCCATCCAGAGGATGTCGTGGTTGCCCCACTGGATGTCGAAATTGTGGTAACGGCACAGGGTGTCCATGATGATATGGGCCCCGGGGCCCCGGTCGTAGATGTCTCCCACGATGTGGAGCATGTCGATGGTCAGACGCTGGATCAGGTGGCTCATGGCCGTGATGAAGTGGTCGGCCCGACCCGTGGAGACGATCGCCCCGATGATGCCGTTGATGTAGTCGAACTTGTTGGGCTCGGCCTGCGACTCGTGGAGGAGTTCCTGGATGATGTAGGAGTATTCGGGCGGCAGCGCCTTGCGCACTTTCGACCGGGTGTATTTCGAGGAGACGTTCTGGCACACCCGGATCAGTTGGTGGAGCGTGATCCGGTACCAGTCCTCCATGTTGCTCTCGCGGGCCTTGACCAGCTCCAGCTTCTGTTCCGGATAGTAGATCAGCGTACAGAGGTCTCTCCGCTCCGATTCGCGGAGCGTATGGGCGAAAAGGTCCTCCACCTTGCGGCGCACAACGCCCGACGCGTTCTTCAGCACGTGCCGGAACGCCTCGTCCTCCCCGTGCAGGTCGGTCAGGAAATGCTCCGTACCTTTCGGCAGATTGAGGATCGCCTCCAGGTTGATGATTTCGGTCGTAGCGTCCGATACGGCCGGGAAACTCCGTGAAAGCAGTTGCAGGTACTTGAGTTCTTTCTGTACCGATTCCGTTGTAAGCGTACTTTTACTCATGGCAGGAAAAATAAGACCCGGACACGCCGGACAACGACCAAAAATAAGGGATTTTCCATTAATATCCTCCCCGCCCGCACAAAAACGCAAAAAAAGGGCCGTACCTTTCCGGCACGGCCCGCGGAATCAAGTTCGGGTCAGCCCCTCAGAAGCGCAGCCCCAGCGTGAGGGCGGCGGTCGAGGAGTAGAGCTTCTTGCTGTTCTTCACGTCGATGTCCTGCAGACGCATCGTACCGATCACCACGCGGCCGTCGACGAACAGATGTTCCGTAATATCGTAGCTGAGGCCGCCCACCGCGGAAAATTCGTGTCTGCGGGCATCGGTGATGGCCTGAGGCTTGGCGTCCTTCACTTTCTCCTGGGCGTTGAACAGATAACCGTACTGCCCGCCTGCATTCAGATCGAGCCCTTTCCAGAGTTTCACCTTCAGGAGCAGGGGCACGTCGATGTAATCGTAGGCCCGGGCCCGGCTTCCGTAGCGGCCTCCGCGGCCCGAATAGAGCACTTCGGCCTGCACGCCCAACCGTCCGTCCGCAAAGCGATAGCCGACGAAAGCGCCCGCCACAGGCGCACACCGCAGGTCGGAACCGTCCTGTGCGAACTTATTGTAGATCTGGGAGACGTTGATCCCTGCCTTCACACCATAGGAAACCCGGTGTTGGGCCGAAACGGCAGCGACCGACGCAGAAAAAAAGAACAGGAGGAGAAATTTTTTCATACGTTCGTTTTAGGGTTGTCAGTTTTCAGGGTAGTTCGTACTACAAATATAAAACTATTTAGGATAGAATAAAATAAAGCGGAACATTTTTATGCATCTTTCCGCCCGGCCGATACGGATTTTCCGCCGGGGAGGCCGCAGGTCAAAGCACTTCCCTCGTGATTTTCAGCACATTTTCCGTCCCAGACCCCAGCCGGAACCGATCGTCGATGCGGCGCCCGACCAGCCAGACGATCTCCCCGGCCCCCTCTCCGCCGTCGACCACTACGAACTGGCGCCGCTTCTCGGCCAGCGGCACTTTGGCGTCGATCAGAAAATCGCTCACCTTCTTGCGTCCCGTCATGCCGAAAGGCACGAAACTGTCCCCCTCGTTCCAGCGGCGCACGACCAGCGGGAAATGCAGCCGGTCCCGGTCGAGCAGCGCCACGTTTTCGGGCTGGGCAGGCGTGTCGATATCGTCTATATCGAGCTTCTCCAGATAGAGCACCGAATTGCCGCAATAGAGTTTGGACATCTCCTCCCCCAGCTCGACCGCACAGGCATCCTCCTCGGCGATCGGGGCCACGAGTATCTTTCCCCGGTCGATGTAGGCCACGTTCTCTTTGGAATAGAAGCGCTTGCCCGTGGAGTCGTGGCGCATGGACCGGCAGAGGGAATCGATCACATCGCCCTTGAAACCGTAGGCGCTGAGCAACTCGTAGATCACGAAATCGACCGGGAAAGCGGGGTCAATCCGGGCGGGGTCGATCACACTCAGTCCGTCGCGCTGTTCGACCACTTCGGCCCGGATGCGCTCCATGCCCCGGCTGATGAAGAGCTGGGCGTCGGTGAGCCGCTCGATGTTGGCGCACATCTGTTCGGTGAACTTGGGATTGATCTCCCGGATACGGGGAATCAGCCCCAGCCGCACCTTGTTGCGCAGATACTTGGTAGAGCGGTTCGAAGAGTCCTCCCGGAAAGGAATCCGCTCGGCATGGGCATAGTCGAGAATATCGCGCCGGGAAGCGAACAGCAGGGGCCGGACGATGCGGCCGTTCACGGCGTGAATGCCCGTCAGCCCTCGGAGACCCGTTCCCCGGAGCAGATTGATGAAAAAGGTCTCTATCGAATCGTCGGCATGGTGGGCGATGGCGATCGCGTCGTATCCGTACTCGGCGCACAGCGCATTGAACCAGTCGTAACGCAGCCGTCGGGCGGCCATCTGCACCGATTCGCCGGTACGCTCCATCTCTCCCTTCGTGTCGAAACGCATATTATAAAAAGGAACACCGTAGCGGGCCGCCTCCTGTTGCACGAGCACCTCGTCCTCCTCGGATTCGGCCCCCCGGAGCTGAAAATTGCAGTGGGCCACGCCGATCGCATAACCGCTGCGGGCAAAGAGCGAAAGCATCACCATCGAATCGACCCCGCCGCTCACGGTGAGCAGCACCCGTTCCGAGGGTTTCACCAATTCGTTTTCCCGGATATAATCCTGAAATTTATCAAGCAGCCTTTCCATCGCACTTCTGTTTTATCGTTACCAGACGTTCACTTCCGTTTCGATCCGCACGCCGAAACGCTCCTCCACGTCCCGACGGATGTCCGAAGCCAGCCCCAGCACCTCCGTTCCCGTAGCCCCGCCCCGGTTGACGAGCACCAGCGCCTGCGCCCCGTGCACCCCCACCGTAGGCCGTGCATGACCTTTCCAGCCGGCCCGGTCGATCAGCCAGCCGGCCGGCAGCTTGCAATGAGCCTCATCCTGCGCCGGATAGAGCGGCAGATCGGGATACCTCTCCTTCAGCCTTTCGGCCACGGAACGCTCCACCACCGGATTCTTGAAAAAACTGCCGGCATTTCCCGTCTCTTTCGGATCGGGCAGCTTGCGGCGCCGGATGGCGGTCACCGCCCGCCGGATATTCTCCAGCGAAGGCCCGCCCAGCGCTGCGGTCTCCCGTGCGAGGTCGCCGTATCCCAACGAGGGCCGCGGCACCCGTCCCAGCGAAAAGACGACGGCCGTGATGACCGCCCGACCCCGGAGCACTCCCTTGAAAACGCTCTCCCGGTAACCGAACCCGCAGTGGGCGGCCGCCAGTGTAAGGGGGGCGAGCGTCCCCATATCGAGCAGTTCGACCGCCTCGACCGTATCCTTCGCCTCCGCCCCGTAGGCACCGATGTTCTGTACGGGGGCAGCCCCCACGTATCCGGGGATCAGCGAGAGGTTCTCCAGCCCCCACAGACCGCGTTCCACGGCCCATGCCACCAGATCGTCCCACTCCAGGCCGGCCTGCACGCGCACCCTCACCCGGGAAGCGTCGGACGAGAGCACCTCGATCCCCTTTCCTACGGGGTGAAGCAGCGTACCGCGGAAATCCTGCGTGAAAAGGATGTTGTTCCCGCCGCTGAGCACACCCCATCGCCCGGCGAGTATCTCCCCGTCCGCCAGCAGTTCGCGCAACTCTTCGCGGCTGTCGAACGTCACCATGCGGTCGGCCCGCGCCGGAACGCCGAAACTGTTGTAAGGCGTCAGGTCTATATCGAGAAATCGTTCCATCATAAGGACAAAGGTAGGGGATTTTCGCGCAAAAGACAAATGATCAGAGCCCCTCTTCGGCGGGGGGAGCCACGGAGGAGGCGTCCGGACGGCCGACTCCCCGGTTTCTCCACCGTCCGGAATAGAAATAGGCGACCGATCCCGCCAGTCCCGCAGCCCAGCCTACGGGCATGGCCCACCAGATGCCCGTCTCCCCGAACACTCCGGACAGGAAGACGGCCGCCGGCACCCGGAACAGCCACAGGGAGACGAAGGTGATCAGCATCGTGAAGACCGTGGCGCCCGCCCCGCGCAGCATGCCGTTTATCACGAACATGAGGTTGAACAGGAGGTAGGTGGAGTTCATCACCGCCAGACATTCGTACCCGGCGTCGAGCACGGCCGGATCGTCCGTGAAGATACGCAGCACGGAACGCCCAAAAAGAATCAGCACGGCATTGAGCACCAGCACGCAGCCGCTCGACATCCAGAGCGTGTCGCGCAGTCCCCGACGGATACGGAGCCACTTCCCGGCTCCGGCATTCTGCCCGGTGAACGAGGTGAGCGCGGCGGCAAAATTCATCACCGGAAGGGCCACGAAAGTGTCGATGCGGTTGACCGCCGAATAGGCGGCGATCACGTCCGTGCCGAAACCGTTGACCACCCCCATCAGGGCCACCATGCCCACGGCCACGAAGGTCTGCTGGAGGCCGGACGGAAGCCCCATGCGCAGGCACTGGCGAAACAGTGCCCCGTCGAATTTCGGATTGATGAGATTGAATTTCAACAGCGTGTGTTTCCGGTTCACATAGGCCACGGCCAGCAGGAATGCCGCACCCTGTGCGATCACCGTGGCCCACGCGGCCCCGGGAACGCCCCACCCCAGTCCCACGATGAAGAGCAGGTCGAGCCCCACGTTGAGTACGGCCGAAACGACGAGAAAGTAAAGCGGCGTCTTCGAATCGCCCACCCCGCGCAGCACGGCCGAGACGCTGTTGAACCCGAACAGGAAAACCGAACCGCCGAAATAGATCTTCAGATAGCCAGCGGCCATCGGCACGATCTCCTCGGGCAGCTTCATCAGCCGCAGAAGGGGGACCGAAAAGAGCACCCCCAGCACCGTGACCGCCACGGCCGCCACGGCCAGAAAGATCGTCAGCGTGTCGGCTGTGGCCTGCACCCGGTCGTAACGCTTCATGCCGAAATACTGCGAAATGACGATCGAGGCGCCGATCCCCATGCCCACCACCAGCGCGATGGTCATGAAGATGACGGGCGTGGAGGCCCCCACCGCCGCCAGCGCCTCCTTTCCCACGAAGCGCCCCACGATGGCCGTATCCACGAACTGATAGAGCTGCATGAACAGGTTGCCCAGCAGCATGGGCAGCGCGAAACCGAGAATCTGGCTCCACTCGCGCCCCCGCGTAAAATCCTTCATTCCCGTCCTCCTTACGGAAAACAAAGGTGCGAAATTATTCCGACTCCGATGCGGTTTCCGGCAAAAAACTTGAAAAACAAAAATAGTTTACCTTGTCCTATCCGTGTGATTTATCAACATTTAAGGTTTAAAAAATCAACAATGCGAAAACAGTTTCGGAAAAAATGACTACATTTAGACGGTTCGAAAGAAAGACAGGTTCAAAAAGCACTCAATATGTTTACGGACAAGGATTTAATTCAGATCAAAGCCCACGGGCTCACGCCGCAGGGCGTGGAGAAGCAGATGGAGAATTTCCGGCGGGGCTTCGGTTTTCTGCCCGTCGACCGGGCCGCGGTGGCCGGCGACGGCATCCGCATCTTCGACAAGGAGCAGATGGACCGCTTTTCCGACATCTACACGGAGCGAAGCCGCACCGCCCGGATCGTGAAATTCGTCCCGGCGTCCGGCGCAGCCACCCGCATGTTCAAGGAGCTGTTCGAATTCGTGAACGGGGGAAAGCGCGGCAAGGGGATCGACCCGCTGCTGGAGAACATCGGCCGGTTCGCGTTCTGGCCCGAACTGAAAAAGGCCGTGGGCGACGAACAGGACCCCGTGAAGATCGTCTCGGCGATCGTCGGGAAGGGACTGGACTATGGCTCGAAACCCAAAGCGCTGATTCTGTTCCACAAATACGCCGACGGCAGCCGCACGGCGGCCGAAGAGCACCTGGTCGAAGGAGCGCTGTATGCGGAGGCCGGAGGACGGGTGAACATCCACTTCACCGTTTCGCCCGAACACCGTGCGGAGTTCGACGCCCTGATGGAACGGGTGCTTCCGCGTTACGAAGAGCTGTACGGAGTGAAGTTCCGCATCGACTATTCGGTCCAGAAGCCGGGGACGGACACGATCGCCGTCACACCCGACAACGAACCGTTCCGCGAAGCCGACGGTTCCCTGCTGTTCCGGCCGGCCGGCCACGGCGCCCTGATCGAGAACCTCAACGAGATAGACGCCGACCTGATCTTCATCAAGACGGTGGACAACGTGGCTCCCGACCGGCTCAAGGCCGACACGGTAGCCTACAAGAAAGCGCTGGCGGGGCTGCTCGTGCAGCTTCAGGAGGAGGCGTTCGCCCTGCTCGAAACGCTCGACCGGGTGGGAGCCGACGACGACCTGAACCGCGAAATCGCCGGCTTCCTCGAGGAGGAGCTCTCCTGCCGGCTGCCGGAGAATTACGCGCAAATGACGACCGAAGCCCGCAGTACGCTGCTACGTTCGCTGCTCGACCGTCCGATCCGCGTCTGCGGCATGGTCCGCAACGAGGGAGAGCCGGGCGGAGGTCCCTTCTGGGTGAACGAACCGGGCGGCGCACAGTCGCTCCAGATCGCCGAGTCGTCCCAGATCGCCCCGGCCCAGGCCGAGCTGATGAAACGGGCGACCCACTTCAATCCCGTGGACCTGGTCTGCGGCGTAAAGGACTACAAAGGCAGGAAATTTGATCTGCTCCGCTACGTGGACGAATCGACGGGATTCATCTCCTCCAAGTCCAAAGACGGCCGGGAACTGAAGGCACAGGAACTGCCGGGGCTCTGGAACGGGGCCATGGCCCGCTGGAACACACTGTTCGTGGAGGTTCCGATCTCCACGTTCTCGCCCGTGAAAGTGGTGAACGACCTGTTGCGTCCCCAGCACCAATGATTGTAAACGACAAAACCGAAATAATACCGAATGAATCTATGGAAAACAAACTGGAACAGCTGACCCGCAGGCTCTACGACGAAGGGCTGTCGAAGGGACGGGCCCGGGCCGACGAACTGGTGGTCGAGGCGGAGGCGAAAGCGAAGAAGATCGTCGCTGACGCACGGGCCGAAGCCGAACGGATCGTAGCCGAAGCCGGACAGAGCGCCGCGGAGCTGAAAAAGAATACCCGGACCGAAATCGCGCTGGCCGCGCGGCAGAGCGTCTCGGCGCTCAAGGAGTCGATCCGTACGATGATCGTGGCCCGCACGGCAGGGAAGGCCGTGGGCGGGGCGATGCTCGATGCGGAGTTCGTGAAGGAGTTGCTGCTGGAGACCGTCCGGAACTGGCAGGCCTCGGGAGGCGAAGCGGGACTGAAAGCCCTGCTTCCGGCCGGCCGGAAGCAGGAGCTGGATGCCGCCTTCGCGTCCGCTGCGAAAGCCCTCCTCGACGCGGGTGTGGAACTGGAATACGCGGACGGAGTGAAAAACGGTTTCCGGATCGGCCCGAAAGACGGAGGATACTACCTCAGTTTCACGGATGCCGATTTCAACGCCCTGCTGGACGAATACCTGCGCCCGCAGGTGGCCGGGCTTCTCTACGGCGAAGAGACCGGCAAATAGCGGGGGGACGATGGCGAAGAACTATTACTGTCTGGTGGCGGGCCTGCGCGAATTCACCCGGGAAGGCGAGCACAAGGGTTTCGACCCCGCGTCCGTGCAGGCTGAGATCGACGAGGGAATCGGCCGGAAGGACCGGGAGAAGGTGGCTCTGCTGCGCACTTATCACGACATCGGGAACATCGTGAACCTGAAAGCGGGCCGCGCACAGTTCTCCCCCCTGGGCAATTTCGGCCGGGCGGAACTGGAGGAGGAGGCGGTTCGGCCCGTACGCCTGCCCCGGTTCGTGCGCGAAGTGCTGGAAGCCTATGCCGACCCGGAAGATACGGATTACGAAGAGATCGACCGCAGCAAGACGCTGGAACGCTCGCTCATGGAGGCCTATTACCGGGCCTGCGCCGCGTCGAAGAGCCGTTTTCTGCGCGAATGGGGCGAGTTCGACCGCAACCTGCGCAACGTCTGCGCGGCCCTCACGGCCCGCCGGCTGGGGATTCCCGTAACGCAGGTGCTGGTGGGCGGAGGCTACGTGGCCGAATCGCTGGCCCGCAGTTCGGCGGCGGACTTCGGGCTGAAAGGCGAGGTGGGATACCTCGACCGGGTGATCGCCGCCGTGGCCGACGAGGAGAACCTGCTCGAAAAGGAGCACCGCATCGACTCGCTGCGCTGGGAGATGTCGGAGGAGCTCACGACCTTCGACTATTTCAACATCGAATTCATCCTGGGCTATCTGGTGCGCGTGGGCATCGTCTCCCGCTGGATGTCGCTCGACCGCGAGCGGGGTCAGGAGATGTTCGCCCGGCTGCTGGCCTCGCTGGGCGGGGCGGAACTGATCGGCCGGGCCGAAAGTACGAACGAATAAAAACCGAAAATACGACATGAAGACAACAGGACAGGTGGCCGGCATCATCTCCAACATCGTGGTGGTGAAAGCGGACGGCCCCGTGGCGCAGAACGAAATCTGCTCCGTCTACCTGGGCGACATCCGCATGATGGCCGAGGTGATCAAGGTGATCGGCGAGAACGCCTACGTGCAGGTGTACGATTCCACGCGCGGGCTGAAGGTAGGCGACCGTGTGGAATTCGAGGGCCACATGCTGGAGGCCACGCTCGGTCCCGGCATCCTCTCGCAGAACTACGACGGACTGCAGAACGACCTTGCAAAAATGGACGGCCTCTTTATCAAAAGGGGATCGCATACCGATCCGCTCGACTACGAAAGGCAATGGGAGTTCAAACCGCTGGCCTCTCCGGGCGACACGGTGAGCGCCGGTTCGTGGCTGGGACAGGTGCAGGAGAAATGGATCGAGCACAAGATCATGGTGCCGTTCGCCATGACGGGCCGCTACACGGTCAAAAGCGTGGCCGGGGCAGGCCTCTACCGCGTAAAGGACACGGTGGCAGTGGTGACCGACGCCGACGGGCGCGACCACGAAATCACGATGGTGCAGAAATGGCCGGTGAAACAGCCGATCCGGGCCTATACGGAGAAACCGCGCCCCTCGCGGATGATGGAGACGGGTGTGCGGGCCATCGACACGTTCAACCCCATCGCCGTGGGCGGTACGGGTTTCATCCCGGGACCGTTCGGGGCGGGCAAGACCGTCCTCCAGCACGCCATCTCGAAACAAGCCGATGCGGACGTCATCATCTTCGTGGCCTGCGGCGAGCGGGCCAACGAAGTGGTGGAGATCTTCACCGAGTTTCCCCGGCTGGACGACCCGCGCACGGGCCACAAGCTGATGGAACGCACCACGATCATCTGCAACACCTCGAACATGCCCGTGGCAGCCCGCGAGGCATCGGTCTACACGGGCATGACCATCGGCGAATACTACCGGGCCATGGGGCTGAAGGTGCTGATTCTGGCCGACTCCACTTCGCGCTGGGCGCAGGCGCTGCGCGAAATGAGCAACCGGCTGGAAGAACTGCCGGGACAGGACGCCTTCCCGATGGACCTGCCGGCCATCATCTCCAACTTCTACGCCCGGGCAGGCATGGTGGTGCTGCCGGGTGGAGGACACGGCTCAGTAACCTTCATCGGTACGGTGTCGCCCGCAGGCGGCAACCTCAAGGAACCGGTGACCGAATCGACCAAAAAGGCGGCCCGCTGTTTCTACGCCCTGTCGCAGGGACGGGCCGACAGCAAGCGCTATCCGGCGATCGACCCGCTGGAGAGCTATTCGAAATACCTGGAATATCCCGAGATCAGGGAGTACCTCGACAAGCGGATCGAACCGGGATGGGTATCCCTCGTGATGGAGGGCAAAACCCTCGTGCAGCGGGGCAAGGAGGCCTACGAGCAGATCAACATTCTGGGTGACGACGGCGTGCCGACCGAGTACCACGAACGGTTCTGGAAATCGGAGCTGATCGACTTCGTGATTCTCCAGCAGGACGCCTTCGACCGGATCGACGCCAACTGTCCGATCGTCCGACAGCAGTATATGTACAAACTGGTGCTGGAAGTGTGCCGCCGGGAGTTCTCCTTCGCCGGGTTCGAGGAGTGCGCCTCCTTCTTCAAGGGACTCATCAACCTTTTCAAACAGATGAACTATTCGGAGTGGGACAGCGACCGGTTCCGGGACTACCGCAGCCGGATCGACCGGACCGTCGCAGCCAAAACCAAAGAAGCATAACCAGCCATGGAGACGAAAGCATTTCAGAAGATATACACCAAGATCGACAACATCACCAAGGCGACGGTGAGCCTCCGCGCCCGGGGCGTGGGCAACGACGAGCTGGCCACGGTGGGGGGCAAACTGGCGCAGGTGGTCAAGACCGACGGCGACCGCGTGACGCTCCAGGTGTTCTCGGGCACCGAGGGCATCGCCACCGATTCGGAAGTGATTTTCCACGGCATGCCCCCGATGCTCAACGTGAGCGACGACCTGGCCGGCCGTTTCCTCAACGCCTACGGCGAGCCGATGGAGGGCGGCGCCCGGATCGAGGGCGAGGCCCGCGAGATCGGAGGCCCCACGGTGAATCCCTTCAAGCGTATCCAGCCCTCGGAGCTGATCGCCACGGGCATTGCCGGCATCGACCTCAACAACACGATCGTGTCGGGTCAGAAAATACCCTTTTTCGCCGACCCCGACCAACCCTACAATCAGGTGATGGCCATGGTGGCCCTCCGGGCCAAAGCCGACAAGATCATCCTCGGCGGCATGGGGCTCACCAACGACGACTTCCTTTTCTTCAAGCACATTTTCGAAAACGCCGGAGCGCTCGACCGCATCGTATGCTTCGTGAATACGACCGACAATCCGCCCGTGGATCGGCTCCTGGTGCCGGACATGGCGCTCACGGCCGCCGAATACTTCGCGGCGGACAAGGGAGAGAAGGTGCTCGTGCTGCTGACCGACATGACCCTCTACGCCGACGCGCTGGCCATCGTGGCCAACCGCATGGACCAGATTCCGTCGAAAGACTCCATGCCCGGCTCGCTCTACTCC
>CDZF01046477.1_pt1 | contig 16821 bp, 9 predicted proteins | sample 557591 | NCBI WGS metagenome assembly CDZF01 (sample SAMEA3182093, study PRJEB8094) | gut metagenome | biome: human; feature: gut; material: Stool; isolation source: human stools | place: Canada | collected 2012-02-04
CCCAAAATGATGTGGAATATTTCCACACCCGACGACTATTCGATGCCGTACAGATGCAGTTTGTTGTAGAGCGTCTTGCGATCGATCCCCAGCAGCCGGGCCGCCTGGGATTTGTTGCCGCCGGCCGCCGCCAGCGCCCGCCGGATCCGCTCTTCCTCTCCCGCCGGATCGCGCAAAGCGATCGGCGCCGGAACAGCCTCCGACAATTCGGCGGGCAGCTCGGCCGGAGTGACGTACTCGCCCGTCGTCAGCAGAACCGCCCGGGTCACGGCGTTCTTCAGTTGCCGCAGATTTCCGGGCCAGTCGCAGGCCACGAGCAGTTTTTCAGCCTCCGGATCGAAACCCACCACGTGTTTGTCGAGCTCGCGGTTGGCCTGGTCCAGAAAAAAGTCGGCATAGAGCATAATATCCTCCCTGCGCTCCGCGAGATCGGGCATATGGAGCACGAATTCATCGATGCGGTGGTAGAGGTCGGCACGAAACGACCCGCGCGCGATAGCCGCCTCCAGATCCTCGTTCGTGGCACAGATCAGACGCACGTCCACCGGAATTTCGCGCAACCCTCCGACGGGTTTTATTCTGCGCTCCTGAAGGGCTCGCAGCAACTGGATCTGAACTTCGTAGCTCAAGTTGCCCACCTCGTCCAGGAAAAGCGTACCGCCCTGCGCCGATTCGAAAGCGCCCTTCTTATCGGACAGCGCTCCCGTGAAGGAGCCTTTGATATGGCCGAAAAACTCCGAAGCGGCCAGTTCACGCGACAGAGCGCCGCAATCGACCGCCACGAAGGGTTTGCCCGCCCGTTTGCTGCGCAGATGGATCAACCGGGCCACGTGCTCCTTGCCCGTGCCGCTCGCCCCTTCGAGCAGCACCGACATATTGGTAGGAGCCACCAGACGGACGTATTCGTACAGTTTACGCGAAGCGTCGCTGTGCCCTTCGATGTAATTCAATTCGCCTTCGTCCAAGGCCCTGTCCCCCTTCCGGCGCGGTTTCGCGGGCGCCGGAGCCATCGCTGCGGATGCGGGCATAGCCGTTTCGGGGTGCGGGGCATCCAGCGCCTCGCGGATCTTGCGGAGCAGCTCGTCCGGCTGAACGGGTTTGGAAACATAGTCCCTTGCGCCGAGCTTCATACTCACCACGGCATTGCGGATTTCGGCATAACCGGTCATCACGATCACGGGTATCGTCACGCCCCGTTCGGCGATCCACTGCAACAGATCGGTCCCGTCCCCGTCGGGCAGACGCATGTCCGAAAGCACCAGATCGTAGCTCCCCTCCGCGAGAAGCCGGCGCCCGGCGGCGATGTCGGCAGCCGTATCGACTCCGAAGCCCTTCTTGCCGAGCCACGTGCGCAGCATCAGCGAAAAGGTTACGTCGTCATCTATGATCAATATCTTTTCCATACCGAAATTTCATTCAAAAAAACCGAAGCCATCCGCAGAGGCTTCCCGCAACGCTCCTCTTCGGCGAGGCTCCTTCTCCGGCATCGTCCGACACCGAAGCGTCCGATCCTCTGCAACTTCCCGTCCGGGCATGATGCGAACGGACGGCCTTCTGTCGGAATACGCCCCCGGCGGAGATCAACGGTCGCAAAGATACTCTTTTTTTGCCGCCCGGACAATTTCGCCGACCCTTTCCGCTACACCGAGCGCTGCGCTGCGCAAAGCCCCGTCCGCAGAACCTTCCGAACGCTCCAGACGGCGCAATGCCGCAGCGAGCTCCTCCTCGCCCAGCAACGTGTAGATCGGCACCATTTTGTGAGCGATCGCACGCAAAGCGACCGCATCTCCGGCGAGCGCGGCCCGGCGCAAGGTTTCGGCATGGGCCTCGTTCTCGGCGACAAAGGTCCGGATGATCTCCCGCGCGGCTTCGGCGTCGTCGCGGGCGAAAGCCGTCAGAGCTTCGAACCCGCGAACCGCATCCTCTTCCGGAAGACACTCCTCCGGGGCAACCCCCGCCTCCGGCACGACACGGCGTAACACGGCCACCAGTTCCGCCCGCGCGAAAGGTTTCCGCAGCACGGCTGCAAATCCCCGTTCGACATAGGCCGACTCATCGTCCGAACGGGCTGAAACGGCTACCACCGGCAGCTCCGCACGAACGGCCCGAATCCGTCGCAACACCTCGAACCCATCCACTCCGGGCATCTGTATATCGGTAAAAACCAGATCGAAAGCAGACTCCTGCACCAATTTTTCAGCGTATTCGGGAAAAGGACAGCTCTCCGTTTCGATTCCCAACTCCCGGCAGAGAACTGCGGTCATCTCAAGTTGCAGGGGGTCGTCATCCACCAGCAGGCAGCGGAGGGGTCGTCCGCCCTCCATACACACTCTGCCCGGACACATCCCCGCTGCGGTTTCCTTTTCGGAAGCGTCGTCCTCCGCCTCCCCGACCGGGACGGCGACCAGGAATCGGCTTCCGGCACCCGGTTCGCTCTCCAGCTCGATCGTACCGCCGAGCAGCTTCACGAGACGATCGACGATCGAGAGGCCCAGCCCTACGCCGCTCACGCCGCCCGCCGACGGCAGGCGCACGAACTCCTGAAAGATGCGCTCCCGCTCCTCGGGGCCGATTCCCCGACCCGTATCGCTGACACGGAACAGCAGCCGCCCCTCTTCCAACCAGGCGTCAAACGCGACGAACCCCCGGTCGGTGAACTTGATCGCATTGGAAAGCAGGTTCTCGGCGATCTGCCGCACACGCGAGGGATCGCCCGCGACCTGTCCCGAAAGTTCGGCGGCGAGCGTACACCGCAATTCGATTCCTTTGGCCGCAGCCACCGGCTCGAACCCGGTGCAGACAGCCGTAAACAGATCGGCCGGAGAGAAGGCGATGCGATTGACGGCGACTTTGTTGGAGTCGAGTTTGTAGAAATCCAGCAGGTCGGTCACCAACTCCAACAGGTGATCGGCCGAGCTCTTCATATGATCCAGATAAAGCGCACCCCGCTTGCCCAGGTCCAGACGCGTAAGCAGATCGATATAGACCATGATCGAACCCAGCGGGGCCTTGATGTCGTGCGTAATGGTGAGCATCAGCTTCTCACGGGCCTCCAGCAAGGCTTCGTTGTGGCGATTGGCCGCTTCGAGCTGGCGTTTGTAACGGTTGCTGCGGTTCACGTCCCGCCAGAGGATTCCGACGAAGAGCAGCATCACCAGCAGCGATCCGGCAGCCACCGAGCCCAGAATGACGAGCGAGCTGCGCCGCACCTGTTCACGAGCCTGCATCCGCTCCCAGAGATAGGCCGTCTCCTCCTCCTCGAAGTCGATAATCAGGCGGTAAATCCGCTGATTGATCTGCTGGTTGTTGCGTTGCAGCCGCAACCCCTCCCGCCACGCCTTGTCGTAAAGGGCCAGCCGCTCGCTGGTCACCCGCTGCTCCAGATCCTGCAGCACTACGGCGATGGTATCCCCCAGACTCATCTGCCGAGGCGGAGCGTCGATCCGCACCCGGGTCTTCACCACCACCTGCGAATCGTTCTTGGGCGGGCTGAACAGGTCGCCGAACCGGCGGAAGAAATTGCGCTTCTTTTTCGGAGCCACGCGCACCGTATCGCGGACCAGGATCGTATCGGGTTCGATAGTCGGTTGCGACAGGGAGTCCAGCATGGGAATCATCCGCTGGATATTTTCGCTCAACAACGTCGCCGTGCCCGCCGAACGCAGGTTGCGGTCCAGAGCCTTGATCCCCTGCTCCTTGCCGGCGATCAGCCGCACGATCGTGTCCAGACGCATCTGCTGCGACTCGTCGTCCGCACGCATACGGAGCGAATCGATGCACTCCCGTACCAGCCGGAGTTCGCGTTTGTAACGATTCTCGTAGCTGGCATAACCGGCCACCAGCATCTGACCGTATGTTTCGGCCTCATAGAGATGGTAGAGAGTCTGATTGACCAGTCCGCGCCGCCGCCGAAGCTCCTGCTGGCTGTGGTCCGGTTCGAGGAGCGCTCCGGTCTGACGCCAGACGTAGATCATGGCCGTCAGGCCGATCAGGGCGATCAGCACGTAACCCACGACGATTTTGGTGCGTACGAATTTAGACTCTTTCATCATAGCGGATCGACTTATCCTTCGCCCAAAGATAGCATCTGTTTCGGTGATTTTCGCTGCGGAAAGCCTTTTTCTTTCCAAAGCCTTTCCGCAAGGGGGTCTGCACCCTATTTGATCCGGGCGATGATCCTCTCCAGCGTCAGCTCACGCACCGCATCGCGTCCGATCCGGCGGGCTGCCGCCCCCTCCTTCGCCGCCAGTCTACGGGCCAGCGCCAGCGCATCGGGGTAAAGCCCCCGGCTACGTTTGCCGATCTGCCGCAGGGCCCAATTCACGGCTTTTCCGATCCGGACGCGAGAATCCTCCGCACCCCGTTCGATCAGCGGCAGAAAGGCCCTGAAATCGTCGTCCGAAGCCCGTTTATCCCCGACGGCGAGCGTAGCCAGCAGAGCGAACCCCGCCCGTCGGATAAACTCCTCGTCCGAAGCGGCGTATTCGCGCACCTTGCCGTAAGCGTACGACGTATAGCGGAACAGGTTGATACAACACTGGTCGCACAGGTCCCACGACCGAAATTCGGCGACCCAGGCATCCATCTCCTCCGGATGGAACAGCGCCGGATCGGCGATCATCGACGCCAGGATCCGCCCTTCGTGCACCGGCCTGCGGTAGAGTTCCAGCGCCAGCGCATGATCCCGGCCGATCTCCCGCGCCAGACGCCGCAGATCGACCACCCGCACCCCGACCGCCAGCCGGGCGTCGATTCCGAACCGCACCATTCCCTCCCGGAACTCCGGATTGGCATGGGCCGCAAGCCACTCCAAGACCTCTTCGCAGGTCATATCCTTTCCTTTTTTCGTCTTCATCTCTATCTCACTTATCCGCACGAATGAAATTCTAAAAATAGTCATTTATTTTATTTCTGCAAACCGATCCGAAAAGAAGGACGGTTTTCATACCCCGCAATGCGTAAATTTCATCCGACCGTTTTTCAACATCGAAAAGGGGAGAACGCTGCGAGCGTTCTCCCCTTTTCGATTCGCGGACATGCGCCTGCAAAGCAAACGCACATTCGCCGTATTTCCAGTTACTTACGCTTCTTGTCCGCTTTCTTGGCGTTTTTCTTCGAAGCCTTCGTCTCCTTTTTCTTCACATCCTTCTGATCGCATGCCTTGGTGCAGTCGCTCTTCACGAGGGTCATCTCGTCGAGCAGCCAGTCCGCACCCGCGAACTTGTCGATCACGAAGAGCACATAGCGAACGTCCACGCCGATAGTACGCTGTACATCCGGCTCGAAGGCGATATCGCCCGACATAGCCTCCCAGTTACCGTCGAAAGCCAGACCGATCAGCTCGCCGCGGCTGTTCATCATCGGCGAACCCGAGTTACCGCCCGTGATGTCGCAGTTGGCCAGGAACGCTACGGGAAGTTCGCCCTTGCAGTTGGCATAGGGACCGAAATCCTTCGCCTCGTAAAGCTCCTTGAGCTTGGCGGGAACGACGAATTCGGGATTCGAAGAATCCTCCTTCTCCATCACGCCCTTGAGCGTCGTGTAGTAATCATATACCACGCCGTCGGCAGGTTCATAAGGCAACACCTGACCGTAAGTCAGACGAATGGTGAAGTTCGCATCCGAATACCAGGCCTTGTCGGGCTGCATGCGCATCAGACCGGCTACGTAAAGACGATGTCCGTCCGCATATTTCTGCAGGTTGGGTACGGCCTTCTCGCGCAGCTCCTTCATCTTGTTCAGAACCGACGTAGCCAACACTACCGCCGGATCGTTCTTGATCTGCTCGGACGTAGCGGCCGATGCCTTGGCCTCGTCCGTGAAGACCGAATTGTCGTACAGGTAATCCACATAAGCGTCGATGTCGCCGCCGAACTGCGCGTCGATCACCTCCGCGAAAACGGTCGGCAGATCCTTCACGTTCTCCTTGACCATCGAAAGCATCTTCCGGGCTACCTTGCGGTCCGTCGGCAGGTTGTAATCCTTGTAGAAGTTGGCGTAATACTCCTTCGCCTGCGCTTTCGCTTCGTCGCTTACCTCCTCGGCCGTCAGCATCCGGTTAGCCACCAGAGCCGGGGTCATGATTTCGACCGAACGGACCATCGCCTCGCTCAAATACTGGAGCGGACCGGTGTAGGCCATGTTGTCGTTCACCGCCTCGCGGATCATGCCGAGCGCATCGACGAATCCCTCTTCAGGCAGCGTATTCTGCTCGGCCCAAGCCTGGAATTCGGCTTCCTGCGCCTCCTTCAAGGCTTTCACGTCCAGTTTTTTCAGACCGCGCAGCATGCCGATCGTATTCTTCCAATAGTTCGACGAATTGGCATATTTCGAAGCGTACTGGATACGCACCTTGTCGCTGGCGGCCATGTCCTCCTTCAGGATGTCCTGACGGGCGCCGCGAATGTCGATGCGCTGCGGACCCGAAACCTGGAACATCTCGTCGATCTCGTACGAAGTCATGTAACGCTCGGTCGAACCGGGGAAGCCCATGATCATCGTGAAATCGTCGGCCTTGTAACCGTCGAGCGACACCTTGAGGAACTCTTCGGCCTTGTAGGGTACGTTCTCTTCCGAATATTCCGCCGGACGGTTGTCCTTGCCGGCATAGATGCGGAAGATCGAGAAGTCGCCCGTATGACGCGGCCACATCCAGTTGTCGGTTTCGCCGCCGAACTTGCCGATCGACGTCGGGGGAGTACCGACCAGACGGATGTCCCGATAAACCTCCATCACGAACGCGAAGTACTGGTTGCCACCGAAGAACGGCTGGATGTTGATCGTCATGCCGGGATTCTCGGCCCGCAATTTCTCGTACAGCGCCTCGATGTTCTTATCCTCCATTTCCGAACGCTCCTCGCCCTTGGCGATCGAGGGGATGTTGCCCAGCACCTCGGGCGTTACGTCGATGATTCGACGGATGAAAGTGACCGTCAGCCCCGGAGCCGGCAGCTCCTCCTCGTTGGACATGGCCCAGAAACCGTCCTTCAGGTAGTCGTGCTCCACCGAAGAGAGGGCCTGAATCGAACCGTAACCGCAATGGTGGTTGGTGAAAACGAGTCCTTCGGGCGATACGACCTCGCCCGTACAACCGTTACCGAAAATGACGATCGCATCCTTGAGCGATCCGTGATTCACCGAATAGATATCTTCGGCCGTGAGCTGGCAGCCCTTGGCTTTCATATCCCCGATGTTCATCTTCTGAAGATAGGGCAGAAGCCACATACCCTCGTCTGCAGCGGCAGTCAGCGATACGACTGCCGCAGCCAGGCATAAAATCAGTTTTTTCATCTCTCCTTAAAATGTTTGTTTACTTGGTTTATAAAAAATATATAGTTGAATTTCTCTGTTCGCACTTCATACGACCGGCTCCGCATCCGCCCAACCGGATCGGAATGCCGCACTCTCTCCGTTCCTTCCCCTGTTCTCTTTTTTCGTCCTTCGCCGCAACCGGCCGGGCAGGTTCTCCCTCGTTTCTCCTCTTTGGCCGCCGACCGGAAATCCGCCGTTCCGCCTCCGTAACCGCACAGGCCGTGCGACCGGAGGATCGCCCTCCGGCGAGCGAAAAACCTACTTGATGGCGATCATGTTGAGGATCGAACGCTCGGCACGGCGGCGTACCTCCTCGTCGAGCGATATTTCGGGCCGCTCGTCGCGCAGCGTGGTGAAGATATTCTCCAGCGTAATCATCTTCATATACCTACAATTGTTGCATCCGCACGCCTCGTCGTCGGGAGGGGCCGGGATAAACGTCTTCTCCGGATAGCGGCGCTTCATCTCGGTCAGAATCCCCGCTTCGGTCACCACGATGAACTCCCTGGCGGAACTTTTGCCGCAATAGTCCAGAATAGCCGCCGTCGAACCGACGAAATCGGCCACCTGCACGATATAGGCCCTGCATTCGGGATGCACCACCACCTGCGCTGCGGGATGCTGCCGCTTCAGTTCCAGGATTTTTTCCAACGAAAACTCCTCGTGCACATGGCAGGCGCCGTCCCAGATCACCATATTCTCGCGTCCAGTCAGCTTTTGGATATAGGAACCCAGGTTCCGGTCGGGAGCGAAGATGATCGGCTGGTCGGCCGGAATCGACTCTACGACCTTCAGGGCATTGGACGAGGTGCAGCACACATCCGTCAAGGCTTTCACCCCGACCGAAGTATTGACGTACGAAACCACCTTGTAGCCGGGATATTTCGCCTTGAAAGCCGCGAAAGCGGCCGCATCGCACGATTCTGCCAGCGAACATCCCGCTTCGAGATTCGGAAGCAGCACCTTCTTTTCAGGCGAGAGCACCTTGGCCGTCTCTGCCATGAAATGCACGCCGGCGAAGAGGATGATCCGGGCGTCGGTCTTCTGCGCCTCGATGGAGAGCGCCAGCGAATCGCCCAGGAAATCGGCTACTTCCTGCACTTCGGGCAGCGTATAGTAGTGCGCCAGGATAACGGCGTTCTTCTCGCGTTTGAGCCGCTCGATTTCCGTTTTGAGTTTCGATGAGTTATCGACCATCGTTTTTTATTTTTTATACTTTTATTTTATTAAAAAAATAATTAAAAGTAAATATAATGCCTGTTGATAGTGTTGATAATTATACCGTATTTCGGGTTATCCACAGCATAGCTTTTCGAAGTTCCGTATTCTGTTCTGCCGATAAGGTCCGGGAGGTTGTCGAAACCCGTTTTTTGGAAAGTTACCGACAAATGTTCAAAACAGGTTTCGACATTTCGACATGTTCGGATTATCAACATTCGCTTCTCTTTTTCCGTGCATATCCCGAATCATACTTTGCGAAAACTTTTTTTTGCCGTTTTCTTGTTTTGTCTATACCGGGCGAAAGATGGATTTTGCAAACGGTTCCGGGTTTTTCTTTTCAAAAGTTATTGCGGGTTTATCAACATCGTTCGTGGGGTTATTTGACCACCTTATCAACAATCCGGTCGGCTATCTCCCGGTAGTAGGGTTCGACGCGGGCGTCGATCGACACCGACGGCGTTCCCGTATCGGCGCCTTCCATAATGGACTGTATGATAGGTATTTCTCCCAACAGGTCTATGCCGTTTTCCTCGGCGAAGCGGCGGGCGCCTCCCTTTCCGAAGAGGTAGTAACGGTTTTCGGGCAGCTCTTCCGGCGTGAACCAGGCCATGTTTTCGACGATGCCGGCCAGGGGGATGTTCACCTGCGGATTGCGGAACATCTCCACGCCGCGCCGTACATCGGCCACGGCGATCTGCTGGGGGGTGGAAACGATCACGGCCGTGTCGATTTTCAACTCCGAAATGATCGAGAGGTGAATATCTCCCGTGCCGGGAGGAAGATCCACGAGCAGGAAATCGAGCGCTCCCCAGCGTGTCTGGTGGATCATCTGCCGCAAGGCGTTCACCGCCATTGCACCGCGCCACAGCAGGGCGTCCGAAGGTTTCACGAAGAAGCCGATCGACATGATTTTCATATCCATCGTTTCGGCCGGCAGGATGATATCCTGCCCGTCCACCTGTTCGGCTTCGGGCAGGTAACCTTCCAGACCGAACATCTTGGGCTGCGAAGGGCCGTAGATGTCGGCGTCGAGGATGCCGACCCGGAAACCCCGGTTGCGCAGGGCGACGGCAAGGTTGGCCGTGACGGTCGATTTTCCGACACCGCCCTTGCCCGAAGCGATCGCTACGATGTGGGCTATGTCGCCCGTCATGGTCGGTTTGTCCGCAGTTTGCGGTTTCTTGGGAGCGGCCTCCTTAATAATAACGGTGATGGATCCTTTCAGGGCGGGAAAATTCTCTTCCAGCAGCGCTTGAACCTGCCGTTTGATTTTCAGGGCGAAGGGATCGCGCACTTTGGCAAAATTCAGGGTGACGGTTATCTTGTCGCCGGGAGTCGAAACCTGTTCGACGAATCCGCTCTCGACAAGACCGTGCTGGGTCTCCGGATGGAGGATACGGTTGAGTAATTCCTTGACTCTCTCTTCCATATTTTCAGTTAAGTTGGTAGCAACGATCATGCAAACCGGGTGGCAAAGAGCCTGCTCCTGCTCGTCCGGATGCGGCTTATCTGGACAAAGATAACTATTATTTCCGATATAATAAGTCTTTATGGAAAATTATGTTATCGATAAACGATAAATATTATTTGTTTTTCATAAAATTAACGGTTATATTTGCCGCATATTAACTCCGATTCGGAGGGGGGCCGGGATTCGGCGATGCGGAAAAGTTTCGCCCCGTTCGCGCCTCATGCGCCGTTTCGCAGCGAATGAATATTAAATAAATCGGTATGAAATTTTTGAAAATGTTTTTCGCCGGTCTGCTCGCTTTTGTCGTGGGCAGTGCGGTGATGCTCTTTCTTTCCGTGGTGATTTTGTTCGGAATCGTAGGTTCCATGACCTCTTCGGAACCGGTGACGGTCGGAGAGCACGCGATTTTGAAACTGGATTTTTCGGAAGACCTGATCGAGTCGCCGAGCAGCGATCCTTTCGCCGGCATCGATTTCGCCACGATGACGGCCAGACACCAGGTTACTCTTTACAATGCGTTGCGGGCCATCGAAACGGCCAAGAACGATCCCCGCATCCAGGGTATTTATCTGCGTCCGAACGGAGGCGGAGTCGCCACTTACGCCATTCTGGAGGAGCTGCGCGAGGCGCTTCAGGATTTCCGGCAGGGCGGCAAGTTCATCATCGCCTATAACGAAACCTACGGCCAGGGGGGATACTATCTGGCATCGGTCGCCGACAAGATCTACCTGGAGCCTCACGGAGGGATGCAGTGGACAGGTGTTTCTTCGACGCTGATGTTTTACAAGGGTCTTTTCGACAAGCTCGATATTCAGGCCGAAATTTTCCGTCCGACGGCCTGCAGGTACAAGAGTGCCGTGGAGCCTTATTTCCTTTCGAAGATGTCGAATGCCAACCGCGAGCAGATGCAGTTGTTGGTGGATTCCTATTGGAATGTGATGGCGGAGGCCGTCGCCGAGTCGCGCGGTATCGAGCTTTCGACCTTGAACCGACTGGCCGACGGGCTCGAAGTGTCGCTGGCACAGGAGGCGCTCGATCATGGGATGGTGGACGGATTGCTGTTCGAGGATCAGATGGACGATGTGTTCCGGGAGTACGGCGCCGTCGCCAAGAACGACGGACAGTTCGAGTTCGTGACGTTGGGACAGTACGTGTCGCAACTGAATGCGGACCTTAAGAATATCTCTTCGTCGCAGATAGCGATCGTCTATGCCGACGGTGCGATCGTCGATGGCGAAGGCTACGGTGCCGATATTTACGGCAATACGCTGGCTGCGAAGTTGGCGAAGGTACGTCGCAACGACGATGTCAAGGCCGTGGTGCTGCGTGTCAATTCGCCGGGCGGCAGCGCGCTGGCTTCGGATGTGATCTGGCGCGAGATGGAGTTGCTTCGGGAGAAGAAGCCGGTGATCGTATCGATGGGCAGCTATGCGGCCAGCGGCGGTTACTATATTTCGTGCGGTGCCGATGCCATCGTGGCGGACAAGACGACCCTTACGGGGTCGATCGGGGTGTTCGGAATGTTCCTGCGCCTGGAGGATGCCCTGAAGAATAAGCTGGGCATTACGTTCGATGCCGTGAGAACCAATACGTCGGCCGATATGGGCGTGATGCGTCCCCTGACGGGAACCGAACGGGCGGCGATCATGCGCTCGGTGGACGAGGTGTACGAAACTTTCACCTCCTACGTGGCCGAAGGCCGTAATCTGCCGCTGGAAAAGGTGCTCGACATTGCCGGCGGACGGGTTTGGAGCGGCACGGATGCCCTCGCTCTCGGGTTGGTGGATACCAACGGCGGTCTGAAGACAGCCATCGCTATTGCGGCTGACAAGGCCGAATTGGGCGATAAGTTCCGCATCGTCGAGATGACCGAGGCTCCGACCGGCTTCGGGGCGTTCTTCTCCGGATTCATGGCCAAAGTCAAGGCCAACATCGTGGCCGGAGAACTGGGACCCTGGGCCGGCGAGTGGCGCAAGATCCGTGAGGCGGTGGGACAGCAGGGCGTAGTGATGTATTGTCCTTATGCGGTACAGCCGGAGATGTAGGAAATCGCGGACGGAATGCCCGGACTCACTTTAAGTTTTCGATCGATTATGGAGATATTGAAAGTAGAACACGTTACCAAGCGCTTCGCCAGACATACGGCTCTGGACGATGTGTCGCTCACGATTCCCAAGGGGTCGGTTTACGGCCTGCTCGGACCCAACGGTGCGGGCAAGACCACGCTGATCCGCATCATCAACCGCATCACGGCGCCCGACGAGGGGAAAGTCATCTTCGACGGCCGCGAAATCCAGCCGCAGGATGTCTATCGCATCGGCTATCTGCCCGAGGAGCGCGGTCTGTATAAAAAGATGAAGGTGGGCGAACAGGCCGTCTTCTTCGCCCGCCTGAAGGGGCTTTCGCGCCACGAAGCGGTGGTGCGGCTCAAGAAGTGGTTCGTCAAATTCGGCATCGAATCGTGGTGGGACCGCAAGGTGGACGAACTTTCGAAGGGTATGGCCCAGAAAGTCCAGTTCATCGTCACGGTGCTGCACGAACCCGAGCTGCTGATCTTCGACGAGCCTTTTTCGGGTTTCGATCCGATCAATGCCAACCTTTTGAAAGAGGAGATTCTCGGCTTGCGCGACAAGGGTTCGACGGTCATCTTTTCGACCCACAACATGTCGTCCGTCGAGGAGATCTGCGACCATATCACGCTTATCAACAAGTCGCGCAACATTCTTACGGGTCGTGTGGACGAGATCCGGCGCAGGCACGGCAACAACATCTTCCAGGTAGCCTATCGGGGCGATGCGGAAACGCTGCGCGGCGTGCTCGAAGGTCGCTGCGAGGTGCTCGAACAGCCCGAGCCGGAGTTCGGGGCGGCCTATTCGTCGCTCAAGCTGCATGTGGAGCGGGATGCCGACGTGCGGGAGGTGATCGCCCGAATCAACGATGCGGTGGAGCTGCGCTCCTTTACGGAGATCATCCCGTCGATGAACGACATCTTCATCCGGGCCGTCGGGGGAACCCTCAACGCGGAGTAATCGGAAGAAAACGAACAAGTAAAAGTAGAAAGCCATGTCAAATTCGAAGATAGGAATTATCATTACCCGGGAATTCAACGAACGGGTGCGCAAGAAGTCGTTCATCGTGACCACGATTCTTATGCCGGTGCTGATGATCGGCCTGATGGTGGCCCCGGCGCTCATCATGCGCTATTCCCAGGGGGAAACCCGGCATATTTCCGTGATCGACGAGAGCGGTGTGATCGCTCCCCGGCTCGAGAGCAGCGAGGAGGTGGTCTATGAGCCGACCGACCTGACGCTCGACGAGGCTCGCAGAGAGCATACCGACCGTTTCGGCATACTCTGGATCGGCGGGGACATAATGACCAATCCCGGCAACGTGAAACTCTATACCAACGGCTCCTCGGCGATGTTGGTCGAGGAGAGCGTGTCGGGGCAGATCGCCGACATCATCGAGAAGGAGAAACTCAAGGACTATAACATCGAAAATCTGTCGCAGATTCTCTACGAGGTGAAGACTACGGTCTATATGCAGGTCTTCCGCAACGACCAGATGCAGGACGACGGCAGCGACAAGCAGGCCAATTCGTCGGCCGTATCGACCGTCGTGGGGCTCGTGCTCGGTATGATCCTCTATATGTTCCTGATGATTTACGGTGCGATGGTCATGCAGTCGGTCATCGAGGAGAAGAACAACCGGGTGCTCGAAGTGGTCGTCTCTTCGATCAGCCCCTTCCGGCTGATGCTGGGCAAGATCCTGGGTATCGCCTCCGTCGCGGTGGTGCAGGTGCTCATCTGGGGCGTGCTGGTGTGCGGCGTGGGTGCGCTCGTCATGCCGCACCTGATCCCCGCCGAGATGATGGGAAGCGTCGAGGCGATGCGTGCCGGGACGCTCGATCCGACAGCGGCGGGCGTCGATATGGAGATGGTGCAGACGCTTGCTACGGCGACCGATTTCGGATATGTCTTCCAGATTTTCGCCTACCTGCTGCTCTACGTGATCGGCGGTTACCTGCTCTATTCGGCGATGTTCGCCGCTGTCGGTTCGGCTGTCGATAACGTGCAGGACGCACAGCAGTTGCAGACCCCGATCATGCTGCCGATCATTTTGAGTATCTTCGTGATGATGGTGGTGATGAAGGACCCCAATTCGCCGCTGGTCTTCTGGTGTTCGATGATTCCTTTCACCTCGCCCGTGGTGATGATGGCCCGCATCCCGTGCGGTATTCCGACCTGGGAGATCGTCGTGTCGCTCGCGGTGCTCTACGCTACGTTCATGGCTATGGTATGGCTCGCGGCGAAGATTTACCGCGTGGGTATCTTCATGTACGGCAAGAAACCCACCTTCAAGGAGCTTTACAAGTGGATCCGCTACAAATATTAGCGGGCACGCTGCGGGGGCGGCCGGGTTTTACTTTTCCGGGCACCCTTTTTGCAGGCGGTGAATACATAAAAGTTTTTTCATAAATAGATTTTTTGATCGCGGGTCCCGGTTGTCGTAAGACGTCCGGGACCTTTTCGTGATCTCTGTCCGGAAATATCGTCGGATCGCGGGTATGTTTCCGATGGTACGAGTAATCCGGCATTACTCCGGTTGGACACGAATGAGAGGTTTTGCGTCCTGATACGTCGTTTCGGCAGAAGAGAGGATGTGTCCCGACTTTTGTTCGGAAAGGGCTTCGATGGCGCGAAAATGCTCGTTATTCGCTTTCCTGCGTTTTTGCGACGAAGGTCCGGTGTTTGGATGAACCGGCGTTGCAGCCGAAAAAATCGTGATTTCGGCTGTGCGATCTTATCGCGTTGTTTCTCCGATAAGAAGGCGGTGTGTCATAATTGCCCATTGCTGCGTTATCTTCGGGATTCGGACTCGATCGTTTACACCGAGTAAACTCCTGTCTTCCTCACCTTCGAAGCTTTGCATAGGGCTAATTCTTATGCATATAAAAAGGAGTGTGCCGAAATTCCTATTTCGGCACACTCCTTTATGGAAACGATGCGGAATTACCAGATAATCACGCGCTCCTCGACCGGCATATACATCTTGCCGTCGGTGATGTTGAAGGCGTCGAAGAAATCCTGGAGGTTGCGCAGCGTAGCGTCCACGCGCCATTGACCGAGCGAGTGTACGTCGAGTTTGGTCAGACGGGCGATCTCCTCGTCGCGGATGTTCTGTGCCCAGACGGTCGCGTAGCTCAAGTAGAAACGCTGGGCCGGCGTAAGTCCGTCGATCGGCTCGGGTTCGGTGCCGTTCAGTGTGTTCATGAGTGCCGTGTAAGCCACGCGCAGACCGCCCTGATCGGCGATATTCTCGCCCAGGCAGAGCGAACCGTTGGCGAAGACGGCCGGCTGGTCGCCGCGTGCGGGCAGCACCTCGATCGCGTCGAACTGCTTGACCAGAATGTCGGTCTTCTGTTTGAAGGCTTCGGCATCGGCATCGGTCCACCAGTTGTTCATGTTGCCGTCTTTGTCGAACTGACGGCCTTGATCGTCGAATCCGTGCGTCATTTCGTGGCCGATCACTACGCCGATAGCGCCGTAGTTCACCGCGTCGTCGGCTGCCGGGTTGAAGAACGGCGGCTGGAGGATTGCTGCCGGGAAGCAAATTTCATTGGTGGTCGGGTTGTAATAGGCATTGACCGTCTGGGGAGTCATGAGCCACTCCTCGGGATCTACCGCCTTGCCGACTTTGGCGAGTTGATCGCGGGTCGCCCACTCGCTGGCACGCTGGATATTCTCCCAGTAGGAGAGGGTCGGGTCGATTTCGAGCGTGGAGTAGTCCTTCCATTTATCGGGGTAGCCGATCTTCACGTGGAAAGCGGCGAGTTTCTCGCGGGCACGCATCTTGGTCGAGTCGCTCATCCAGTCGAGCTGATCGATGTGCTGGCCGAGGGCCGTGCGGAGGTTCTCCACCAGGGTCATCATGCGGGCCTTGTCTTCGGCGGGGAAGAACTTCTCGACGTACATTTCGCCTACGGCCTCGCCCAGGGCGCTGTTGGGAATGGCCATGGCACGCTTCCAGCGGGGGCGGGGCTCCTGTTTGCCCGACATCGTGCGGCCGTAGAAGTCGAACGATGCGGCGTAGAAGTTATCGTCCAGGTAGGGCGCTGCGGCGTTGAGGTATTGCGATGCCAGGTAGTAGCGCAGGTCCTCGATCGGAGTAATTTCGATCAGCTTGTCCAACGCCTCCATGTATTCGGGCTGGCAGACGATCACACGCTCCGGATTGATTTTGGCAAAGTCGAAGAGATACTTCCAGTCGATAGCGTCGTAGTTCTTTTTCAGATCGGCGGTCGCCATCGGGTTGTACATGCGCTGCAAGTCGCGCAGTTCGACGTTCGAACGCATGTTCTTGGCCAGTTCGGTTTCGATGCGCATAACGGCGTCGGTCGCCTTGCCTGCTTCGGACTCTTCGAGCCCGGCCAGCGTGAAGAGCCGGTTCAGGTAGGTTTTGTAGGCTTCGCGGATCGATTCGTTCTCGGCGTCGAGGTAGTAGTCGCGGTCACCCATGCCGATACCCGACTGTTCGATATAGAGGGCATTGACTTTGCTGTCCTTCAGATCGGCCTGGGGACCGAAGCTGAACAGGGGCGAGCTCGAAGTCAGCTGCATCACGGACAGGATCGGAGTGAGTTGTTCCTTCTTGTCGAGGGACAGGATGGTTTCCAGCTCGGCCTTGACGGGAGCGGCGCCCTCCTTGTTCAGGCGTACCGAGTCGAGGCCCAGCTTGTAGAGGTCGGCGATTTTCTGATTGACCGTGCCCTTCGCAGGGTTCTCCTTGGTCATCTGGGTGAAGAGCTCGTTGATGCG
>CDZF01027398.1_pt1 | contig 16793 bp, 14 predicted proteins | sample 557591 | NCBI WGS metagenome assembly CDZF01 (sample SAMEA3182093, study PRJEB8094) | gut metagenome | biome: human; feature: gut; material: Stool; isolation source: human stools | place: Canada | collected 2012-02-04
GCTTAATGCTGCTCGGTTCCCCGCCTGACATGATTCACAGACCCCAATCGTACAGGGCAATCATGTCAGGCGGGGAACCGAGCAGCATTAAGCAGTATTTGCGGGTGCCGCAGCCAACCGGGTTTCCGTGTGATAAAGGCTGCCTTTTCATTTTGCGGGAAAGGGGAGAAAACGGAATGTACCAGGCACTGTACCGAAAGTGGCGTCCCCGCACCTTTGAGGAAGTGGTGGGGCAGGAGCATATCACCACCACGCTGAAAAACGAGATGATCCAGGGAAAGCCTGCCCATGCGTATCTGCTGATGGGCAGCCGTGGCACCGGCAAAACCACCTGCGCCAAACTCATCGCCAAGGCGGTGAACTGCCGCAACCCGGTGGATGGCAGCCCCTGCGGCCAATGTGACTGTTGCCGCGGCGTGGATAACGGCAGCCTGGTGGATGTAGTGGAGATTGATGCCGCCAGCAATAACGGCGTGGATAATATCCGTGACCTGCGGGAGGAAGCCGTTTTTCTGCCCAATATCGCCAAATACCGCGTTTATATTATCGATGAGGCGCATATGCTTTCCGTCGGGGCGGTCAATGCCCTGCTAAAAATTATGGAAGAGCCGCCGGAGCATGTGATTTTCATTTTGGCCACCACCGAGGTCCACAAGATCCCGGCTACCATCCAGTCCCGCTGCCAGCGCTTCGATTTTAAGCGTATTGCGCCGGAGGTCATCCGGGATAGGCTGCTTTTCATTGCCGGGCAGGAGGACATGACCTTGACGGAAGAAGCCGCGGCTCTCATTGCCCGTATTGCCGATGGCGGTATGCGTGATGCCCTTTCTCTCCTTGATCTTTGCTGGGCACACGCCCATGATATCACCGTGGAGACCGTCAGCGAAGCGGCCGGGCTTGTGGGGCAGGATTATCTTTTTGAGATCGCCGATGCCGCCGCGACGGGGGATTTTACCGGCGCGATGGATGCCATGGAGCGCCTGGCCGGACAGGCTGTGGAATATGACCGCCTGTGCAGTCAATTAATCAGCCATTACCGCAACCTGTTGGTGGCAGCTACCGCTCGCGATCCCGAACAACTTATTGTCTGCCTGCCGCAGACGCTGGAACAGTATAAAAAGCAGGCGGCTTCCTTTACCCCGGCCGCGCTGATGGATGCCATCAGAACGCTGCAGGATACCCAGGCCGCTATGGCTCGCAGCACCAGCCGCCGGGCGGAGATGGAACTGGCTCTCTTAAAGCTCAGCGACCGGCGGGTAAGCCCCAGCCGGGAAGCGCTGGTCGCCCGCATCGAGGAGCTGGAAGCCAAGCTCAACCGGCTGCTGGCGGAGGGGATCCGCCCCGCACCGGCCCCGGCGCAGCAGTCGGCTGTCGGAGGAATGTTCCAGCCACAACAAGAGGAACCGGCCGAACCGGAGCAGGTAGCGCTGCCAGGCATGGAGCCGCCCCCGCAGCAGGAGGAAGCAGCCCCACCGGCTGCAAAGCCTGCCGCTACCCCGGTGGAGCCAATGCCGGAGGATCAGTGGCTGCAGGTGTTGGATCGCCTTGGCGTCATCAATAAGATGCTGGCAGGTGCCCTGCAAGGCAGCCATGCCCATTTCCGCGGGCAAACTGTCCTCATCGAGTGTGATAAGCCCATCTTCCTGGAGATGATGCGCAGCAATGACTTCACTCGTCAGAGCCTAAAGCGAGCTATCGCCGAAGTGACCGGTGTAAAATACGGTGTGGGGCCTTACACCGCTGCGCCCAAGGCAACCACCCCGCAGAGTTCTCCGTTGGAGGATCTCATCAAGCAGGCAGAGGGAATGGGCATCCCAGTTACCAGAGAATAACAACCAAAAAGGAGAACCAATATGAAAGCAAGAATCCCCCAGGGCGCCGGCGGCGCCGGTAATATGAACCAGATGATGCAGCGGATGCAGAAGATGCAGGAGGAAATGACCCGTGCCCAGGCGGAACTGGAAGAAAAGGTCTACCATGTTTCTGCTGGCGGCGGCAATATTGAAGTTGAAATCAATGGCAAAAAGGAAGTGACATCTGTTACCCTTAAGCCGGAAGTAGTTGATCCTGATGATATCGAATTTTTGCAGGATCTGATCCGGGAGGGCGTCAATGAGGCCATCCGTGCCTGCACCGCCGATGCAGAGCAGACCATTGGGGCCATCACCGGCGGATTGGATCTGGGCTTGTAAAAGTTGCCGTCCCAAGGAAAGGAGAGAATCGCATGGATTCCACTGCAGCGCCGCTGCAAAAGCTGATTGAGCAGTTTGCCCGCCTGCCGGGCGTTGGCCGCAAGATGGCCCAGCGGTTCGCCTTTTATGTGCTGGATCTGCCGGAGGACAAGGCCAAGGAATTTTCCTCCGCCATTCTGGAGGCCAAAAGCAAGATCAAAAAGTGTTCCGTTTGCGGCAACTTTACCGAAGGCGAGCTTTGCCCCATCTGCTCGGCTAAAGGGCGGGATACCTCCCTCATCTGTGTGGTGGAAGACCCCCGCGATGTACTGGCCTTTGAGCGCACCCGGGAATACAATGGAGTCTATCATGTGCTGCATGGGCTCATTTCCCCCATGGATGGCATCGGTCCGGACCAGCTCACCATTAAGGAACTGCTGGCCCGCATAGCCAAAGGCGATGTCAGCGAGGTGATTATGGCCACCAACCCCACCGTGGAGGGGGAAGCGACCGCAATGTATATTGCCAAGCTGCTCAAGCCCCTTGGCGTCAAAGTCAGTCGGTTAGCCTACGGCATCCCCGTGGGCGGCAACCTGGAATACGCCGATGAGGTGACTCTGTGGCGTGCCATGGAGGGCCGCAGCGAGCTTTGATCTTCCCCTTGACAAATCAAAATTTTGTGATATGATGTGATTCCACCGAAGGAAAGGAGTGACTGCGCATGGCAGAAAAGCAGGGAATCAAGCAGATCGCCGCCAACCGTCAGGCGCGGCACGAATACTTTGTGGAAGAATCCATGGAAGCCGGCATCGAACTGTTCGGTACCGAGGTAAAAAGCCTGCGGAACGGCGGACTCAACCTCAAGGACAGCTGGTGCAGCTTCGAAAAAGGGGAGCTCTTTGTGCGTCAAATGCACATCAGCCCCTACGAAAAGGGCAACATCTTCAACCGTGACCCGCTGCGGCCCAAAAAGCTGCTGCTGCACCGCAAGGAGCTGAACCGTTTGTATGGTTTGGTAAAACAGCAGCAGGGGCTTACCCTTATCCCGCTCCAGGCATATTTTAAGGGCAGCCGGGTCAAGATAGAACTGGGTGTGTGCCGCGGTAAAAAGCTGTATGATAAGCGTGCCGATGCCGCCAAGCGTGATGCCCAGCGGGATATCGAACGCGCCATGCGCGGCCGCGGTTAAGCCAAAAAGTGAATATGGGGGCGTACCGGTTTCGACGGGGACTGAGAAACAGGGTAAGCGAGTAGAGGCGCTCGACCTCTATAAAACGGGTAACTTAAATATAAACGCTAACACTGATTACGCGTACGCTGCTTAATTAAGCAGCCGTCCGACTGCGGAGGACCACGGCCGCAGGAGGGCGTCGATGAGTGGTGAACGATCACAGGCAGCGCTCCGGGCCCGTGATTGTATCGGGAGCTACTGAAGTCTGCAGCCTGCTGTCCGGCGGCAGACAGAGGGAATGTTAAAGGAACAGCTACACTCGTAGAAAGCCGTGCGGACTGGTTTTCGGACAGGAGTTCGACTCTCCTCGCCTCCACCAAAAGTCCACCGTAATTTTGATAGAATTACGGCGGACTTTTTATATTGATATGTTATATTGAGTTTGATAAAGTCAGGGTTTATGGAGGTGATAAGAATGAAATATGCGCTTGCAGCCGTTGGATTTATCAATGAAGATATCGAGTATAACAAAGCAGTTCTTGCTGATACACTTAGGAAATGTGCGGGAAGGACGGATGTTGTTATCTTCGGAGAAGCATTTCTTCAGGGCTTTTATGGCATAAATTTTATAGCAAAACATGATACAACAGTATCTATTTTTCGTGATGATATGATTATTCGCGAAATATGCAGTATGGCCAAAGAGTACACCATTGCAGTATCCTTTGGATTCATTGAGAAAGATGGTGATGTGTTTTTCAGTTCACAGATGACGATAGATAAAAATGGCCAGATCATAGACTTATATCGTCGAGTATCTCCGGGCTGGAAAGAATCGTTTGCGGGAAAAGAATACTGTGAGGGTGATGGGTTTCACACATTTCACCTTCTCGGTAGGGTGGTTGCCATTGGGTTATGCGGAGACCTTTGGTATGAAGAAAACATCACTCGTCTGAACGAGTTGGAACCGGATATCGTTTGGTGGCCTGTCTATACAGATTATAACTATTTAGAATGGAACAATACAGTAAAGTTTGAATATGCCAAACAGGCCGGCAAAATAAATGCCCCCGTTTTTATGTCAATTCGGTATGCATGGATAAACCCGATAATCGCGAAATTGCCAAAGGCGGTGCTGCTTTGTTTGATAAGAGCTTCATAAAAGAGGAATTACCGGCAGGAAATGAAGGAGTCCTTATTGTTGAGGTTTAGTCCATATTCCATTGCCATTCACGCATGGCGGAAAAGCCAGGATTTTTGGCGGCTATTCTAACGAGAAAAGTAAACTAGTAGATGGGTCCATTTGTGCCATCTCAAAATTTCTAATCAAATAAAAAAGAACCCCTTGGGGGGTTCTTTTTTGCATATTACGCTCCCGCAGGGGGCTTTTTATTTATTCATCTTCTGCTTCGGGGGTAAAAAGCTCCTTCGCGACTTCCAACACCGAATCCAGACAGGAATTATCTAGCCGGTTCCAAATGAGATATCGGTTAAAGTATTTTTCGCCCTTCAGTGGGATAAACCGCACCGCGTCGGTGGCGGAAATGGGCTGGTGTTCCTTGTACAGCACGGTGATGCCTACACCGCAGGCCACCATCATCAGCAGGGAGGAAACCGTCTCCGCTTCTCCCACGATATTGGGAGAAAACCCGCCGGCTGAGGCGTGGTCAATAATGGACTGATACCCGGCAATGGAGGAGGAACGGGAGATAGCGATAAAGTTTTCATACCGCAGCTCGCTAAAGGAGACTTCCTCCCGGTCCGCCAGAGGATGAACGGAGGATATCACTACATAGTCCATCCGGCGGTCCACCAGCAGATACTTGCTTTCGGCGCTTCTGGGGCGGCCGCTGGCAATGATTACATCCACCAGGTCGTCATCCAGCGCCCGCAGCAGCCGGGTCGGGGTATTAAATTTCAGCTCAATATGAATACCGGAGTGCTTTTCAGTGATGGCACGCACCAGCTTTACCGCCAATGGCTCAAAGGAATCGATAGGGACTCCCAGCCGTACTCGTCCTACAATGCTTTGGGAGGCGGTCAAGGCATTCTGTACGCCATCCTGGTAGGTGCTTATGATTTTGCGGCACTCTTCGGCAAATACCCGCCCCGCCGGGGTCAGAGAAACGGTGTGGGTGGTGCGGTTCACCAGCTTGATCCCCAGCTCCTTTTCCAGCGAGGAGATGCTTCGGCTTAGGGCTGGCTGGGTGATATACTGCTGGCTGGCCGTTTGGGTAAAGTTAAGCGACTGAGCTAACGCGTAGTAACATTCCAATTGAAAGATCGTCATGGTTTTGCGTGTCCTCCATTCGTTTGGGCCACAGTATTCTCTTTGCCTTCCCTAATATTTTACCATGCGAGTAAGAGGAAAGCAACCAAATACAATATACAAAAATCCGTCAAATCGCTGGAATCATGTGCTTTTTGCACAAATATCACAAACAATATCACAGCACTTTGACTGTTATGCAAAAACAGCATCAATCAAGCTCGTTTCTTGGCATTTCACAATTTCGACATACTTGGCTATCATGGAATCGTAGATTAAGCTTCCGGAAGCGAATCTTGTGTGTTTTTGGGGGTCGGCCGCCCCCGGAGCGCGAAAAATGATTCTGGCGCGAAAGTATCGCGCCGCAGGAGGATTTATCATGACTAGACAGCTTCTCAAGGGCATCCGTGTGCTTGATTTCACCGACTTCCTGGCAGGTCCCTACTGTGGTATGTATCTGGCCGATATGGGCGCCGATGTTATCAAGGTGGAAAACCTGACCACCGGCGGCAACTTCGTCCGCAACGCGCGCCCTTTGGAAAAAAATAGTGGACTGAGCATGTATTTCCAGAATCTGAACCGCAATAAGCGCGGTGTTGCCATCAACCTCAAAACAGAGGACGGAAAAAAACTGTTCAGCGAATTGGTAAAGAGCGCTGATGTACTGCTGGAAAACAACCGTCCCGGTGTTATGGGCCGTTTGGGCTTCAGCTATGAAGAGTGCAAAAAGCTGAATCCGCGCCTGGTTTATGCTTCTATCTCCGGCTTTGGTCAGTATGGCCCCAATGCCAATCGTCCCGGCTACGATCTCATCGGCCAGGCTATGGGCGGCAGCATGAGCATCACCGGCTGGCCGGGCAGCGAGCCCACCCGTGCCGGTATGGCCATTGGTGACCTGTTCGGCGGTCTGAATGCCGGCTTCGCCATCTGCGCTTCTCTGTATAACCGTGAAAAAACCGGCGTAGGCAACCACATCGATGTCGCCCTCGTCGATTCCATCTTCTCCGGCATGGAAGCCAAGATGATGCAGTATGTTTACACCGGTGTCAGCCCCGTCAAGACCGGCAATAAGTACATCACCTCTGCACCCTATGATTCCTTCAAGGCCAAGGACGATTATTTCGTCATCGCCTCCGGCACCGATAAGCATTTTGAAAAGCTTTCCGCTGCCATGGGTATGCCGGAACTGGCCCAGGATCCCCTGTACTGCGATACCGAGTCCCGCAAGAAGAACGCGGATTCCCTCAAGGAGATCATCGAAAAGTGGACTGCCGATAAAACCGTTTCCGAGGTCTGCAAGATCATCGATGAGGCAGGTATCCCTGTAGCGCCCATTTATAACTGCGAGCAGGCCGCCAACGATAAGAACATCGTGGAAGTGCGTGAGATGCTCGTCAAGGTCCCTGCGCCGGTTAAGCACCCCGATGCTCCCAAGGAGCTGACCGTCATTGGTAACCCCCTCAAGATGGAGGAAGCCCCCTGTGTTTATTACAAGGCCGCTCCGGATCTGGGCGAAAACAACGAAGAGATCTTTGAGTCCCTCGGCTTCACCAAGGAACAGCTCGAAGCGTTCCGTGCCGAAGGCGTCATCAACTGATAACTGACAAGGAGGGTACAAGTTCATGCCACTTCCTAAAGAGGTCTATATCCAGGAATGCTGCCCCCGTGATGGTTGGCAGAACCACGCGGAGTTCATTCCTACCGATGTCAAGATCAAGTACATCCGCCGTATGATCGATTGCGGTGCCAAGGAGCTGGAAGTTACCAGCTTCGTCAATCCCAAGGTCATGCCCCAGATGGCCGATGCGGCCGCCGTGTTCGAGGCGATCAAGCCCTACGCTGCCGAAAAAGGCTGCACACTCAGCACCCTGGCCCTTAATAAGCGCGGTGCCGATGACGCCGTCGCGGCCGGATCCCATATGCTGTCTTTCGTGGTCAGCGCCAGCGAAGAGCACAACCTCCGCAATTCCCGCCGCACCATTCAGGAGAGCATGGCTCAGTTCAAGGAGCTGGCTTCCCAGCAGACCGGCGATGTTCGCATCCAGCTGGCCCTGCCCTGCGTGTTCGGTTCTCCCTTCGGTGATGAGATCCCGCTGGAGCGCCTGGATTGGATCGTGGAAGAGGCCCACAGCGTCGGTGTGGAGTACTTTGGCCTGGCCGATACCTCCGGTATCTCCACCCCCACCCACACCCGGGAAGTCCTCCGCCACATGATCGGCCTGGTCGGCGCAGATCACATCTGTGCGCACCTGCACGATACCCACGGTATGGGCATTGCCAATGCCTTTGTAGCCCTGGAAGAAGGCGTCACCCACTTTGATGCCTCCCTGGCGGCCATGGGTGGCTGCCCCTTCGCCCCCGGCGCCAAGGGCAATATCGCCACCGAAGACCTCGTAAATATGTGCGAGAAGATGGGCATTCACACCGGTTATAATCTGGAAATGCTCACCCAGACCGCCCGCGATATGTGCGAGGAGATCCACGCCCATCTGGGCGGCAGTATGGCGCTGGCCTGCCACAGCTAAGATGCCGTTAATTTCCGGCTTTCCTTCCCGCACGGTTGCGGTACAATTAGGTCATATGTGAGAGATCACATGAGATAAAAATTCGGACAAAAAAGAAAGGAAGAAAATCATGAAAAGAAGTATCATCGCACTGATTATGGCACTGGCTATGATCCTGACCCTGGTTGCCTGCGGCAATAGCAACGGCGACAACAACAATGGTGGCAACGATGTTAAGGCCATTCAGCTGAGCCTGGGCCACACCAACAACACCGATCACCATTATCAGGTCCTCGCTGAATCCTTCAAGAAGATTGTTGAAGAGAAGTCCAATGGACAGCTCATCATCAATATCTTCCCCGCCGAGCAGCTCGGTTCCGGCTCCGAGATGCTGGAGTCCGTTAAGTCCGGTACCCAGGATATGGTTCTGGATCCCGATGCTTACCTCGCCAACTATGATCCGCTGTTCAATGTTATCGCTATGCCCTATGTGTTCACTTCCTGGGATCATGTTCTCACCTTCGCTGATAGCGATGTAGCTGCTACCCTCAATACCGCTATCGAAAAGCAGGGCATGACCATCCTGGGCTGGGCTGCCAATGGCTTCCGTGTTGTTACCTCCAATAACGAGATCAACAGCCCCGCCGATTTCTCCGGCCTGAAGGTTCGCGTCGGCTCCGCTAAGCTCATCGCTGATATGCTGACCGCCCTGAACGCCAACCCCACCACCCTTTCCATGAGTGATACTTACAGCGGTCTGCAGACTGGCATCGTTTCCGCTCAGGAAAACCCCACCTCCAATATCATCGGCAGTAAGTTCTATGAGGTTCAGAAGTATCTAGCTGTTACCCATCATCAGTATGTTTCCGAGCCCCTCATCATGAACAAGGCCAAGTTCGATAGCCTGTCTCCCGAGCTGCAGCAGATCCTGCTGGATGCTGCCAAGGAAGTTTGCGCTGCTGATGTTAAGACCGTTTCCGAGTCCGAAGCTTCCGACCTCAAGTTCATCGAGGAACAGGGCGTTACCATCACCTATCCCGATCTGACCGCTTTCGAAGAGGCTCTGGCTCCTGTAACCGAGTCCTACTGCAAGCAGTACGGTGATGAGTTCACCGCCCTGTACAACCAGCTGAAAGGCTAACTGATTGAGTCATCTCCACGGCAGAGCCGGGCACACCCGCCCGACTCTGCCCCTCCTCAAGTTCTCTTATCAGTAAAGGAGTAATTCTATGTTCCGCAAAACGCTGAAAACTGCGGTCGGAGCCTTCAACAAGGTCTGCAATCTCCTTTTGGGCATTGTCATGGTCGCCATGTTCCTGGTTCTGCTGCTGCAGATCATTTCCCGCTTTATCGCGTTCATTCCACTGCCTTGGTCGCAGGATCTCATTGTATTCCTGCTAATCTGCAGTGTATTCCTGGGGGCCTGCACTGCTACGGCCAATAATAAACAGATCCGCTTGGAATTCTTCGTGGATCTGTTGCCCAAAAAGCTCACCGAAGTCATCCTCATCATTGCTGATCTCATCAGCATTGCGTTCCTGGTGGTCGTTACCTCCCAGGCCTTCCAGTTGACAGGCGAGAATATGCATGTTATTGTTGGCTCTTCTCCCATCACTTATGGCTGGTACTACTTTGTGGTAGGCGTTGGTGCCGTTGGCATGATCCTTAACTTCATCCTCCTCATTGTAGACCGCTTCGCTGATCTCTTTGCCAAAAAAGGAAAGGAGGAAGTCACCGCATGACTGCATTCCTGTTGATTTCCACCGGCATTCTGCTCCTTATCGCTGTTCCTATCGGCATGGCGATGGGCACCGCCTCTCTGCTCACCATTCTGCAGGGCGGCACTCTCAATGCGCTTATCATCACCCAGAAGCTCCTCAGCGGCGTCAGCAAGTTCTCTCTGCTGGCTATTCCCATGTTCACCCTGGCCGGTGAAGTCATGACCCTGGGCGGTGTTTCCGATAAGCTCATCTACCTGGCCAACCGTGTGGTAGGCCGGTTCAAAGGCGGCCTTTCCATGGTCACCACTTTGGCTTGCATGTTCTTCGGCGCTATCTCCGGTTCCGCTACCGCTACGGCCGCTGCCATCGGCGGCATCATGGTAGAGCCCATGGAAAAAGCCGGTTATAAGAAAGAATATACCGCAGCTGTTATCGCTTCCTCCGGTCTGCTGGGCCTCATTATTCCTCCCAGCGGCACCATGCTCATGTATGCCATCGTCGCCGATGTCTCCGTCCTGGAGATGTTCACCGGCGGTATCATCCCCGGCATCATCATGGGCCTCAGCCTTATGGTCGTCGAGTACTTCCGCGCCAAGAAAAACGGCTACGGCACCTCCGAGCTGGATGTCGCTGAGTTCCATACCCAGAGCAAGGCCAAGATCGTTATTCAGAGCTTCCTGGCGCTGCTGTCCCCGGTCATCATCCTGGGCGGTATTTACAGCGGCAAGTTCACCGCTACCGAAGCCGCCGGCGTATCCGTTCTGTACGGTTTCATCATTGGCTACTTTGTGTTTAAGCAGCTCAATATCAAGAAAGCCTATGAGGCCTGCGTCAAGACCGGCGTCAGCACCTCTATGATCCTGTTCCTCATCGGTGCGGCTGCCGTATTCGGCTGGATGCTCACCATGCAGCAGATCCCCAATCAGATCGTTGCTGCCATCAGCGGCATTACCAGTAGCCCCGCTGTCGTTCTGCTGCTCGTTAACCTGGCGCTGTTTGTGGCCGGCGCCCTCTTGGATAATGTCGCCGCCATCACCCTGCTCACCCCCGTTTTGGTCCCGCTGATCAGCGCCTATGGCATCGATAAGACCTTCTTCGGTATTATCATGATCATCAACCTCTCCATCGGCCAGATCACCCCGCCCATCGGCATGAACCTCTTCGTCTCCTCCAGCATCTGCGAAGTTCGCCTGGAGAAGGTCATCCGGCAGGTACTGCCCTTCCTGGCGGTTCTCATCGTCGATCTGTTCCTCTTCACCTACATCCCCGGCATCGTCACCGTGCTGCCCAATGCACTGCTGCACTGATTCCGGAATTTAGCACGGGCCATACTCCGGTCGGTTTTCCGGCCGGAGCTTCCCTGCATCTTATCCCAATAGAACGGAGGCACCAGCCATGCTGTTTTTCCTGCTTTTCATCGTGCTTATGCCCGCCCTTACCTATGCGGATTACCGCCTGTACGGCAAAAAGATGGAAGAGACCCTGGCCGCCCAGCCGGATTACGACCAAAACCGCGAAAACTACGATGCCCTGCTGGCCAAGCTGATGGCCCGCCAAAAGAAAACCGATACCCTCGTCTGCGCCGTGCTGTGCATTGTGGCCTTCATCTTGGGCGTCTATACCTCCACCGCCGGCGGCATTATGTAACGGTTAATAATATTTTGGAATTCCATATATTCCCATTCTTAGCAAAAAGCCTTCCATCGCGGGGGCTTTTTGTGCACTTTTTAGGGCGTTTCTGCATTTCACACCGCTTTGCCCGCATTTCGCCCCCTGGGCGAAAAATACCCCCTTTTAGGGGGTATTATGGGGGTTGAAAGTAGGGCCTCTGCGCCCAGTAAAACCACAATTTTAAGAAAAATGAAAAGGAGGCCCACCCCCATGAAAAAACGCCTGCTCAGCGCCCTGCTCGCGCTGGCTTTAGTCTTTGTCCTACTCCCCACCACCGCCTTGGCGGATACCACCCCCGTAACCGATGAAAATGTAAAGATCAACGGCACCGCTGTCATCGTTGGCAATGATATTTCCCTCGGTGAGGGCAACGGCACTTACTCCTACGATAAGGCCACCCACACCCTCACCCTCAATAGTGCCACCATCACCACCACCGGCAACATCGGCATCTCCTTCGGCGTCCCGGTGAAGGGAAATATCGATTACAAAATCGAATTGATAGGCACGAATACCATCTCCTCCACCTCAGCACAGGCAATTTATGTAGAGTATGATAGTGGTCTTGATCAGCAGGGTACTCAAAAGCTTAGCACTCTTACGATAAACGGCTCTGCCGGTTCCCAACTTATCCTTAATGCTTCCGGTTATGAAAAAGAAGCTATCTGGTCCAAAGGTGATTTTACACTAAGCGGTGGTACGGCTGTAACAGCTTTCTCGAGTGGTAAAATTGCTGTCAATGTAGGTTCCATGACGATCAATAATTCTAAACTTTCAGCCCAATCATCATCTTATGGAACGACAGTTGTACTGTATGGCTTAAAAATGATTGGCGATACCGCCGAATTTGAAGCCCTTAATACCAGCTCTGTTGTCAGCGCTGTGTTGGGGACAAGCGGTGCTTCGGAAAATACCGATTGGAGCAACTACCAATTCACCACAGGCTCTTATTCTGGGGGTGTTCTCACAAAAAGCGATCCTGAGGTGTGCAGCCGAGAGACCTTGAATAAATATCTTGGTCTTTCCCAAAAGGAAAAGTCCCAGTACATCCACATCGCAAAGAGAACCATCCCCGCCCTCCAAAGAACCCCTGATGTCCTCATCGCTGGCGAAAACGCCGTTGTCAGTGTGGAAACCTCAATCCCATCCGCCAACGGCTCCGGCACCTATTTCTACGATCAGGCGTCTAAAACCCTCACCCTTAATAATGTCAACATCACCAAGGGCATCAATGCTATCCAGTTTATGGCTAAAGGCGCCTACACCATCAAGCTGGAAGGTGAAAACAAAATAAGCAATGTTAGCAATGGCATTTCTCTCTCTGACGATCAGTACATTACTTCTCTTAATGTCACCATTACTGGCACCGGCAGCCTTGATATTTCCGCTAAGGGCCTTGCCATTAACATGAAAAAAGGCGACCTCAAGTTTGAAAATACTGGCGCGATAAAACTAGCGACCAGCAGTATAGGACTGAATAATAATGCGCTCTCGGTGAAAGGCAATATTACTATCACCGATATGAGCAAATATAGCGTCACTGGCACACAACAAACAGGAGGAAAACCTCTTGGCTCTGAAGTGTCCCTTACTGAAGCAAGCCAGCTCAAAGGTGGTACAACGGGCTACAGAATCATCACCATCACCCCTGCCGCCCTCGAAAAATCCAATGTATATGTTGCCGGCACTAATCTTTACAAGAATACTGCCTACACCATCCAAAATGGCAAACCTGTAATGGGCGGCACCTACCCCAGTAACTACAATATCTATTTTGATGCCACCGATTATGTCCTCCATGTTAAAGATGCTACTAATATTGATGCCAGAGGTACGACGGGCATCTATGGCACTTCTAATATCGTTTTCGAGGGTAAAAATAGCATAACCGCTAGCACATATGGCATCTATTCGTATTTCAAGTCGAGTGATCTCAAGATTTCCGGTACGGGTTCTCTCGAGGTAAAAACAATAGCTGGCGACCCCGCTATTGCAACCGCTTATGATACTTCTAGATCTATTATAATCAGCGGTAACGACTTTACTGTAACTGCTGATACAAGTGGAACGACTAGCTATGCAATTAAATCCGACAAGGATCTCACCATCACCGGCGGCGCTGCTGTTACTGCCAAATCCAATGCTACTAGAGCCATCGATATCAAAGGCAACCTCACCGTAACGAACGGTTCCCTCAAAGCCACCAGCACCTCCAATAATGTTCCCACCGTCCAGGTCGGCGGCAATGCCTCCTTCACCGGCAGCACCGTCACCATCACCAATAACAGCACCACACAGGGCAAACAATACGAAGACAGCAATGCAGCCTCCTCCGCCCTCCATGTCAATGGCGCTGTCACCATCTCCGGCGGCACAGTAACGGCAGAAGCCAAAGCTGGCGGCAACGCCATCCGTGCGGTTGGCAATATCACCGTTAGCAATGATGCCACTGTCACCGCCAAAAACAATTCTCAGTACTTCAATGCCATCACAGCTGGTAGGGCTACAGGCGGTGAAGTTAATACTCTGTATAATCTCATCGTCAGTGGTGAAAATACCCGCATTACCGCCACCAATGCTCATGACAATAAATTGGCATATGGCGGCGCAATCAATGCCTATATCAAGAACGCTAATGAAGGGCATTACTTGAAGGTAGGTACCGATACAAAAGCCATTGCCCCCAATGTCAAAACTACCGTCAAGAACAATAGCCTCACCATCACCCGCGGCGATGCGTACACCACCCCCCAGGTCGCTGCCAATTACACCATCGCAGGCCAGACCATGTATGTAGGCAAGTACTACAAGACCGATGTAAATGGCAATATTACCGATGGTACTGCACAGGATTATAACATCTTCTGTGATAGCGCAAACGACTTCACCCTCAATAATGCTACCATTAGCAGTACCGGTACGGGTGGCAGCACGGGCGTGATTATGACCAATCTAAATTATTCCAGTGCCCAGTTCCATATCAAGCTGATTGGGACAAACAGCATTAACAATGCTGGCCATCATGCCATCTTGGGCGAAGGAGCATATTCGACAATTATCATTGAAAATGCTGAAAATGCATCCAATACCAGCCTGACTATCAGCGGCAATTTCCTGCCGGTTTATTCCTTTGGCAATGTTACCATCAATGCCGAAGTAGTAATTATAAATACCAATGGCAATCTTATTTCCACCAATAAAGATGGCCACGCCAACGGTGCATTTGACTTAGGCTCCGGCTATAAGTGCTACGCCAGCACTAGCACTACCGGTAACCCACTGGAGGAATTCAATTCCGCAAACTACGGCGCCTATAAGTACCTCCGCGTTACCACACAGACCCCCGAAACCGGCGGCGGCTCTACCCACCAGCATGTTTGGGATGAAGCATGGCACGACACAGGAGATTATCATCATGCTCATCAGTGTACCATCTGCAAAGCTTATGATACAACTACACAAGAGCCGCACAATGTGACTGGTCATAGAGACAATCATGATGGCTCTCATTCGAACATCTGCGGCAGCTGTGGTTACAGTGCCAAGGTAAGCCATTCTTACACATGGGCTCCCAATGCCAATGATAATGAAAAGCATATTGGCACTTGTGTGTGTGGAAATGTAGTCGAAAAATATCACAATTTCGTGGGTGATGTTTGCAGTGACTGTGGCTACAATAAATCCACTGGCACAACTTGTGAGCATGTTTGGACCACCGAATGGACAATAGATACAGTAGACAATGAGTATCACTGGCATAAGTGTATAAAGTGCAATGCAATAACAGACAAGAAGCCCCATGCGTACACAATAGTTACTGACAGCGGTACAAATCACATCCGTGAGTGTGAGTGCAAAGTGTTTTATGTAGAGGATCATATCTCCAGTGATTGGATTATCGATACCCCTGCAACCGCCACCACAGCCGGTTCCATGCATAAGGAGTGCACAGTTTGCAAACATAAAATGCAGACTGAAGTAATCCCAGCCACCGGCGAGATCGTCCCTCCCACCCCCGATAACCCCGGCACCATCGTCATCATCCGCCCCGCCGAAGAGGAGAAACCGGCCCAGCAGCCCAATCCCTCCACCGGCGCCAATGACCTGGTCGGCCTGGCCGTCGCCGCTGCCGTCGCCGCAGCCCTCGGCTCCGCCGCCCTCCTGCGCAAGCATGACTAATTGCCCCACCAAAAAGCTCCCCTCCCGGGGAGCTTTTCTCTTGACAAATCCCCGCCCAGGGTGTATAACATTCCCATAGTAAATCTACCGCTTTAGTCTATTTCGTGTCAGGAGGCATTCCTATGGCAAATATCTACACTTCCGCCGCCCAGCTCATCGGCCACACCCCCCTGCTGGAGCTCACCCATCTTGAAAAAAAGTATGACCTCAAGGCCCGCCTTTTGGCCAAGCTGGAATACTTCAATCCCGCCGGTTCCGTCAAGGACCGCGTTGCCCTCGCCATGATAGAGGATGCCGAGCAGAAGGGCCTCCTTACCCCCCAGTCCGTCCTCATCGAGCCCACCTCCGGCAATACCGGCATCGGCCTGGCCTCGGTGGCCGCCGCCCGGGGCTATCGTATCATCATTGTCATGCCGGATAGCATGAGTGTGGAGCGCCGCCAGCTGATGAAAGCCTATGGCGCGGAGCTGGTTCTTACCCCCGGCGCCCAGGGCATGAAAGGCGCCATCGCCAAAGCGGATGAACTCGCGCGCGAGATCCCTCACAGCTTCATCCCCGGCCAGTTTGTCAATCAGGCCAACCCCCAGGCCCACTACGCCACCACCGCCCCGGAGATCTGGCAGGATACCGATGGGCAGGTGGATGCCTTTGTGGCAGGGGTCGGCACCGGCGGTACCATCACCGGTGTGGGCCGCTACCTCCGGGAGAAAAATCCTGCCGTCCGCATCGTCGCCGTCGAGCCTAAGACCTCCGCCGTCCTTTCCACCGGCGTCCCCGGTAAGCATGGCATCCAAGGCATCGGCGCTGGGTTTGTTCCCGCCGTCCTGGATACCAAGATCTATGACGAGGTTATCCCTGTCGCCGATGAGGATGCCTTTGCCACTGGCCGGGAGATCGGCCAAAACGAGGGCGTGCTGGTGGGTATCTCCTCCGGCGTTGCCGTATGGGCTGCTATCCAGCTGGCCCAGCGCTCGGAATACGCAGGGAAGACCATTGTTGTCCTTCTCCCGGATACCGGTGACCGCTACCTTTCCAGCCCCATGTTCGCCGAGTAATATTCGCTTATATCCCGCCCGCCGTTTTCGGCGGGCTTCTTTTTTTGGCGAG
>CDZF01042320.1_pt1 | contig 16670 bp, 16 predicted proteins | sample 557591 | NCBI WGS metagenome assembly CDZF01 (sample SAMEA3182093, study PRJEB8094) | gut metagenome | biome: human; feature: gut; material: Stool; isolation source: human stools | place: Canada | collected 2012-02-04
ATAGACCTGCCGGAACAGGAGTAGCACCCCAGGGACATAGACCCGCCGGAACGGGAGTAGCACCCCAGGGCGCAAGACCCTCCGGAAATAGACCTGCCGGAACAGGAGTAGCACCCCAGGGACATAGACCTGCCGGAACAGGAGTAGCACCCCAGGGACATAGACCTGCCGGAACGGGAGTAGCCACCCAGAGCCAGAGAACCGGTGCGGAAGAAAGACCCGCCGCAGAAAGAAGCAGCCAGTCAGATGTAAGACCGGTTATGCAGGGCTCTGCGGGATTCAGAGGGAAGTCCAAGAACTTTATTGAGGATGATGATGATTTTTCCTTTGAATTTCTGAACAAATAAAAAGGAACACGAAAAGAAAGCAGAGGTTGTAGAAACGTATGCTATATCAAAATACAGGAGTGGAAAGCTTTTTACAGGAAGTTTTTAAGCCTGTTCAGACCATTGATGAATTTGTACTACAACTGCATAAAGCCATATCCTGTGTACAGGAGGATGTGCCTGTCGCCAGAATAGAAGGAGTCTTAAATTGTGTGGACATCTCTCTTTCGGAAAGGACAAAAGAAGCAACCATAGTCCTTTTTGACGAAGGCAGGGCGGCAGGTGCACCGGAGGCCTATGAATATCCGAATGCGGGCGGCAGCACCACCAGAATCTGCATCTACGGAGAAAAAGGACAAGGATGGACGCCGGAACAGAAAGAAATTCTTAAACTTATGAGTCAGGTTATTTATAATATCCTGTCGAGACTGACCCTTCAGGAACTGATTAAGCATGTCAAGGGAACGGACCTTGTGGTGGGACTTCCCAACCTGACGGCGTTTATGGACTTTGCAAGAGAGCTGATAGTTAAAGGCAGAATTGACGAATACGAGTCCCTTTACTTAAATATACGTAATTTTAAGTATGTGAACCGGAAATTGTCCTACCGCAGCGGTAACGAAATCATGAAGCAGTATGCGGCGCATTTAAAGGAGCATCTGGACAAAGAGGAAATGGTAGCAAGACCCGGCGGCGACAATTTTATTGTTCTTTTGAAGAAGGAGCATACTTCAGACTTCTTAAAATTTCTGGAAAATGTGGAGGTTTCCCAGAAAGAAGGAGGCAGGGAGTATAAATTTGAGCTGAAGGCAACCATCGGTGTGACCCACCTAAAAGGTGTGAAGGATGCCGGAGAAGTCATGATGCGTTCCAGTGTGGCATATCAGGTGGCAAGGGATAAGGAAGGCAGTGCCGTTGCCTATTATGATGAGCAGAAATACAGCAATATCATGAAGCAGAAGGACATCAGCGCCAACTTTGACGATGCCTTGAAGAACGAGGATTTTGTAGTATATTATCAGCCCAAGGTGCGGACAAGGGACAGTAAAATCGGCGGTGCCGAGGCTCTTATCCGCTGGTATTTCAAGGGAAACATTGTTTCCCCCGGTGAATTTATTCCCATACTGGAAAAGGACGGAAGCATCTGCCGGCTGGACTTTTATGTACTGGATAAGGTGTGTGCATTTCTGAAAAAGCTGCGGGAGGAAGGACAGGACTATCTGAAGATATCCGTAAATTTCTCACGCTGCCATATGGAAAACAAGCATCTTGCAGAGGATATTGTGGCGGTAATCGACAAGCACGGCGTGCCGCACAAGTACATAGAAGTGGAGCTTACCGAGAGCGAGGACTTTAAGGACTACGAAGAAATTTCCAGACTGGTGAACAAACTGAAGCTGAACGATATTGCCACATCCATAGATGATTTCGGAACCGGCTATTCATCCCTGAACATGCTCCGTCTGGCGGAGATAGACCTTTTGAAGATAGACCGTTCCTTCGTACAGATGGATGAAGAATTTGAACGAAAATTCCGCGATATCGTTATGCTGAAAAACATTGTCCGCATGGCAAAGGAGCTGGGTATCCAGATTGTGGCGGAAGGTGTGGAAACAAAGGAGCAGTACGAATATTTAAGCACCACCGGCTGCGACATGATGCAGGGCTATTACTTTGACAAGCCCCTGCCGGAGGATGAGTTTATTAAGAGACTGAAAATCGGTAAATACGAAGAAAGATAAAACTCAAAACAGGGAACTGGAAGGTCAGCTCCCTGTTTTACTTTTTTATTATTAAATATTTATAAAGAAACCAAAAAACATTGACGGGAGACTTCATTGTGTTATACTGTCTGTATAACAGATGAAAAGGAGGCGAAACTTAAGAATGATGATTGAAATTGATTTTAACAGCGACGAAGCCATTTATCTGCAGCTTCGCAATCAGATTATCTTGGGGATTGCCACATCGCGTTTCCGTGAGGGCGAACAGCTGCCTTCCGTACGTCAGTTAGCAGAAGATATCGGCATCAATATGCACACAGTGAACAAAGCCTATACTGTTCTGAAGCAGGAGGGCTATGTAAAGGTGGACAGACGAAAAGGAGCGGTCATTGCGGTGGATGAAGACCGTATGAACACCATTTCCAAGCTGAGGGAAGAACTGCAGGTGATTCTTGCAAAGAGCATCTGCAAGAATATTTCCCAGGAAGAGGTGCATGCTCTGATAGATGAAATATATGAAGATTATGGAGGACACTAATCATGCAGCTACAATTTACCGACAGTGCGAAGGCTGCGCTTTCACATGCAGAAAAAACGGCAAGAAAACTGCAGCAGGGCTATGTGGGTACCGAGCATATCCTGATAGGTCTTCTGAAAGAGGGCAACGGCGTGGCAGCCAAGGTGCTTTTTCAGAACGGCGTAGATGAAAAACAGGTTATGGACATCGTAAAGGATTTGATTACCTTTGACGGTGCCGTAGCTTTGAAGGATAAGGAGAATTATTCCCCGAGGGCACAGAAGGTTCTGGCAGAGGCACACAGACTGGCAGAGCGTTTTCATGAAAAGCTGATCGGCACCGAGCATATCCTGATGGCTCTTATCAAAGAAGGAGAAAATGTGGCGGTCAGACTGCTCAATACCCTGGGCGTATCGACACAGAAGGTATACATCGACGTGCTGATTTCCATCGGAGAGGACAGCAGTCTTTATAAAGAAGATTTGGCGAAAAACCGTCCCGGCAACAAGGGTGGCAGCATGCTTTCCCAGTTCAGCCGTGATTTGACGGCAATGGCGGAGGAAGGCAGTCTGGATCCCGTTATCGGCAGAGAGGACGAAATCCAGAGAGTGATCCAGATTTTAAGCAGGCGTACCAAAAATAATCCCTGCTTAATCGGAGAACCGGGTGTCGGCAAAACGGCAATCGTGGAAGGGCTGGCGCTTCGGATTGTATCCGGGGACGTACCGTTTACCGTAAAGGATAAGCGTGTCCTGACACTGGATTTGTCCGCCATGGTAGCGGGCAGCAAGTACCGCGGAGAATTTGAAGAGAGAATTAAAAAGGTTGTCAAAGAAGTAATCGACGCCGGCAATATTATTCTGTTTCTGGATGAACTGCATACCATCATCGGTGCGGGTGGGGCAGAGGGAGCCATTGATGCATCCAACATCTTAAAGCCTTCCCTTGCCAGAGGCGAAATACAGTTAATCGGAGCCACCACCATCAATGAATATCGAAAATATGTGGAAAAGGATGCGGCGTTGGAACGCCGTTTCCAGCCGGTCAATGTGGAAGAGCCGGATGTAGAGGCTTCCATCCGTATATTGAACGGTATCCGTTCCAAATACGAAGAGCATCATCATGTGGAGATTTTACCGGAAGCGGTGGAGGCAGCCGTTAAACTGTCCGACCGTTACATCAATGACCGAAATCTGCCGGACAAGGCGATTGACCTGATAGACGAAGCCGCTGCGGCAGTCCGTCTTTCTTCCGTACAGACACCTGCCAGACAGCAGGAAATGCTGGCGGAAATTGCGGAAATGGACAAGGAAATCGAAAACTACGTGAAAGCGGACGACTACGAAAGAGTCAGTGAGCTGAAGCGGGTGCAGGATGCTTTGATTAAAAAGTATGAGCGTCTGCGCAAGAATAACGAACAGGCAGAGGCAAAACGCAGATACGTTGTGGACGAAGAGGATATTGCAAGAGTGGTATCCGTCTGGACGAAGGTTCCTCTGGAAAAGATTGCGGAGAAGGAAAGCGAACGGCTCTTAAAGTTAGAGGATGAGCTGCACAAGAGAGTCATCGGTCAGGAAGAGGCCGTAACGGCGGTAGCAAAGGCAATGCGCCGCGGACGTACCGGCTTAAAGGATCCCAACAGACCCATCGGTTCGTTCCTGTTCTTAGGACCCACCGGTGTCGGCAAGACCGAGCTCTGCAAGGCTCTGGCAGAAGCGATGTTCGGTTCCGAAAATGCACTTATCCGCGTCGATATGTCCGAATATATGGAAGGCCATTCAGTTTCCAAGATGATTGGTTCTCCGCCCGGATATGTTGGCTTTGAAGAAGGCGGCCAGCTTTCCGAGAAGGTCAGAAGAAACCCGTACTCCGTGGTGCTTTTTGATGAGATTGAAAAAGCGCATCCGGATGTATTCAACATTCTTCTGCAGGTACTGGACGACGGCCATATCACGGACTCCAAGGGCAGAAAGGTCAGCTTCAAGAATACCGTGCTGATTATGACTTCCAATGCGGGCGCTCAACGAATCGTGGACCCCAAAAATCTGGGCTTTACCGTGGATAAGAGCGAAAAGAAAGACTACGACAAGATGAAGAGCGGCGTTATGGAGGAAGTAAAGAAGATATTCAAGCCGGAATTCATCAACCGTATCGATGAAATCATTGTGTTCCACCAGCTAAGCAAGGACAATATGAAATCCATCGTATCCCTGCTGGCATCCAATTTATCGAAACGCTGTGAGGAACAGCTGCAGATTAAGCTGAAATTTTCACCGGCGCTGAAGGAATATCTGGTGGAAAAGCATTCCGACAAAAAGATGGGTGCAAGACCCTTAAAACGTGCCATCCAGTCTCTGGTAGAGGACGCCCTGGCAGAAGAAATCTTACGGGGCAATGTCAAACCGGGCGATATGGTTACGGCGGGCATCAAGGATGAAAAAGTCACTTTTCATGTGAAAAACCAGTAGAAACGAAACGCAGAATATATTATACTATACATGTAAACTTTAGGTAAAATCCAACGCAGGAGGAAATACAAATGGCAATCGTGGAAGAGTTACTTCGCACAGAGGAAAACGGAGCAATCGGCTTCGGCAATCACACACTGGATAAGAAGGCAAAGAAAGAAGACAGCATTTCCGGCAACACATATAAGGTAAAGACATTCGCAGAAATGACAAAGTTAGAGAAAAACGAAATGTTCTTATATGAATCCGTTCCCGGAACCAGTGTAAATCATTTCGTAGAAACAGAAAACGGTGTGGAGTTCACCGTAGAGGGTGCGGAAGATTCCCAGATTACGTTGGGCATGAAAGAAGACACAGAATACGAAGTTTATGTCGGTGGAGAAAGTATCGGCAAAATGAGCACCGGACTTGGCGGCAAGCTGATTTTGAGCGTAGAGCTTGCAGGCGCAGGCGAGGTTGCTGTAAAGGTAACAGAGGCGTAATGACAAAAAGTAAAAAGAGTACAGTTTTTTTCTGCCAGAACTGCGGCTTTGAGTCTGCAAAGTGGATGGGACAGTGTCCGGGATGCCGGGAGTGGAACACCTTTGTGGAGGAGCAGGTCAGTACGGCAGCACTAAAGAAAAATGGTACACAGGGCAGCACAGCCAGGCAGAAGCCGGCTGTGCTGTCTGAGATTACCATGGAAAAAGAAGACAGAATCAGCACCGGCATGCAGGAGCTTGACCGGGTACTGGGAGGCGGTGTAGTAGCCGGTTCCCTTACTTTGGTAGGCGGTGATCCCGGTATCGGAAAATCCACCCTGCTTTTGCAGGTATGCCGGAATTTTTCGGATGCCGGTGCAAAGGTGCTCTATATTTCCGGAGAGGAGTCCTTAAAGCAGATTAAGATGCGTGCCGAGAGAATTGGCAGCTTCAACGACAATCTGCTTCTTTTGTGTGAGACCAATCTTTCTCTGATTGAGGACACCATCCGCAGCCGGAAACCGCAGATTGTGATTATTGACTCCATACAGACCATGTACAGTGAAGACGTTTCCGCAGCCCCCGGCAGTGTTTCCCAGGTACGGGAGTCCACAGCACTCTTTCTGCAACTTGCCAAAGGGCTGGGTGTTTCCATTTTTATTGTGGGACACGTAACCAAGGAAGGAACCGTGGCAGGCCCCCGCATATTGGAGCATATGGTGGATACCGTGCTTTATTTTGAAGGTGACAGGTATGCTTCTTACCGTATTTTACGCAGTGTGAAGAACCGTTTCGGCTCCACCAATGAAATCGGTGTATTTGAGATGCGGGAAGAGGGACTTACGGAGGTCAGAAATCCCTCCGAATATATGTTAAGCGGCAGACCCAAGGACGCCTGCGGCTGCGTGGTTGCCTGCTCGGTGGAGGGCACCAGACCGCTTATGGTGGAAATGCAGGCGCTTGTATGCCACAGCAATTTCGGTATTCCCAGAAGACAGGCAACGGGTGTGGATTTTAACAGGGTAAACCTCCTGATGGCGGTTCTGGAAAAACGGCTGGGATTGCAGATGAGCGGCTGTGATGCCTATGTAAACCTGGCAGGCGGTATCCGCATCCAGGAGCCGGCAGTGGACCTAGGCATGGTGATGGCGATTGTTTCCAGTTTCAAGAACCGGCCGGTGGATGAAAGCACCGTGGTATTCGGTGAAGTAGGCCTAAGCGGCGAAGTCCGTGCCGTCAGTCTGGCGGAGCAGCGACTGCAGGAGGCTGTGAAATTAGGTTTTACCACCTGTGTGATGCCCAAAGCCAATGCCGACATGCTGAAAAATACGAAAAGCATTAAGGTCATCGGGGTTTCCAATGTGCAGGAAGCGATAGAACTGATTTAGAATTCTGCCTGTAAAGAGAATATGCAAGAGGTATTTCGGCGGGAAGGCAATAAATTGTTGTAAAAATTTGAAAATTACGAAAATTTGAAATTTATGCTTGCTTTCCTCCCGGCACCTATGCTATAATACAATTCGTTGAACAGCATAGGGGAATAGTACAGCGGTAGTGCGGCGGTCTCCAAAACCGTAAACGGGGGTTCGATCCCCTCTTCCCCTGCTTCAAAGGACGTTGATGCAACGTCCTTTTCTATTATTAAAATCTTTATATATCTATATATCCGAAATCTATCTGAAACACTTTTGTATATCCTTTATTTTCCACATATCGTTATTATTTATAAAACTCTTTAGAAAATTCCGATTATATGGTTCCCCATATTGAACTTATATTTTATTGCAACTTGTAAACAGGCTGTAAAACCGCTATACTGTTATACATATAGGATATAGGAGTATGTATTTGGAAAGGCGGTGGAAAGGATGGAAGAAATGACAGAAAAAGAAAGAAAAGATACCAAAATGGCCACTTTGTACGAACTAAGACTGCTTTTCACACAGGGAGACAAGGAACAGTATACGAAAGAAGAAATTGTAGAATTGCTTGATAAAATAGCAACTGCGAAAGAGCAGGAATAGGGGCGGCAAGCAGGAAAGGCACAGAAAATGGAAAAGCGGATAACCGGCAAGAAGCTGGACGAACTTCGTGCTTTCTTTGCACAGGACCGTTTTGCAACGGAAAACGGCGCCTACATTGAAGAAGCAGGCGAAAATTATGCAAAATGCAGCATGGAGCTGACGGACCGTCACAAAAACGCCAGAGGTGCGGTGATGGGCGGCGTCCATTTTGTACTGGCGGATTTTACCTTTGCGGTTGCGACAAACTGCATGGGACAGTCCGTAGTATCGTTAAGCTCCAATATCACCTATACCGGCAAGGTCAAAGGCGATAAGCTTATCGGTACAGCACACTGCATCAAAGAAGGCAGAAGTACCAATTTTTACGAAATCACCATTGAGGATGAATATGGAAATCAGGCGGCGGTAGTTACCATTACCGGATTTCATGTAGGAGACAGAAAATAATGAATTTTGAAAAAGAAACAGAAAAATTACTGCATTTTATTGATGAAAGTCCCACTGCCTTCCAGGCGGTGAAAAATCTGGGAGATATGGCGGAAAAAGCCGGTTTTGCGGAACTGAAAGAAACGGAAGAGTGGAGTCTTGAACCTGGAAAGAGCTATTATGTGAAGCGCAACGACTCTTCCATTGCAGCCTTTTCCGTCCCGGATAGGGAACCTGAAAAAATCAAAGGATTTCACATGGTAGCGGCTCACAGCGATTCTCCATCCTTTAAGGTAAAGGAAAAAGCGGAGATGACTGCCGAAAACTTATATGTGCGGCTGAATGTGGAAAAATACGGCGGCATGATTTTAAGTACCTGGCTGGACCGACCACTGTCCGTTGCCGGACGTGTTTCCCTGGAAAAGGATGGGGAAGTGATTACAAAGCTTGTCAATGTGGACAGGGATTTACTGGTTATTCCCAATGTGGCAATTCACATGAACCGTGATATGAATAAAGGCGTGGAATACAATCCGCAGATTGACATGCTGCCCTTATACGGAGAAAAAGAAAACGGCAAGGGATTTCTTGCTACTGTTGCGGAGGCAGCGGGAGTAGAAGAAAAGGATATTTTGTCCTATGATTTGTTTTTGTATACCAGACAAAAAGGTACGGTAATCGGCGGGGAAGGGGAGTACATTCTTTCTCCCAGACTGGACGATTTGCAGTGCGCCTATTCAGCTATGCGGGCAGTCACAAAAGAAACCCCGAAGGACTATATCAACTTATGTCTTGTATTTGATAATGAAGAAGTGGGAAGCGGAACCCGTCAGGGTGCAGACTCCACCTTTTTATCGGATGTTATGGAACGTATCCGGGAGTCCTTCGGTAAAAGTGAGGGCTGGCTGCAGGCAAAGATTGCCGGAAGCTTTCTGCTCTCCGCTGACAATGCCCATGCGGTGCATCCCGGTCACCCGGAGAAGGCGGATCCGACCAACCGGCCGGTGTTAAACGGCGGCGTGGTGCTGAAATTCCATGGCAGCCAGAAATATACCACCGATGCGGTTTCAGCAGCTTATGTCAAGCTGCTCGGCAAACAGGCGGATGTGCCGGTGCAGACCTATACCAACCGTTCCGATATTTTGGGAGGCTCCACACTGGGAAATATTTCTACAGCACATGTGTCCGTTCCTTCCGCAGACATCGGACTGCCGCAGCTTGCCATGCATTCCGCAGTGGAAACGGCAGGCATGAAGGATACGGCATACGCGGTTGCCCTGATGCGTGAGTTTTATAAAAAATAATGCCGACACCGGCGGCAGCTTTATGTGAAATAACTTTGAAGCAAGTCCGCGTGAATAAAAGGCAGTTTCCGGCGCATATATTCTTAGAAAACTTTTGGATATTTGCCATGAACCAGAAGATAGAAAATGTATTGGCGTTAGCCTTGCAGATGCCGGATTCGGTGCGTGAAAAGTCCCTGAACTTAAATGTCGGTTTCACGGAAGAAACAAGAACCTGGGAACTGATAGTCAAGTACAACGGTGCCCTTAAAGAAGCAGTTTCGGGACTGCCGGTGACGGCAGAAGAGCTGATAGTAGAAGAGCTGATAGCAGGTTATGGTCTCTTGACCGTGCCGGAGGATTTGGTGGATACGGTAAGCAGGCTGCCGCAAATAGAATATGTGGAAAAGCCTAAACGGCTGTTTTTTTCGATGGCAGATGGAAAAGAAGTTTCCTGCGTTCTGCCGGTTACGAAAAGACAGCCGTTTTTAAGTGGAAAAGGCATTCTCCTTGCGGTTATTGATTCCGGCATCGATTATACAAACCGAAACTTCCGGAATGCGGATGGTAGCACCAGAATTTTAGCTCTCTGGGACCAGACGGTTTCCCCGGATGCGGAAAAAGGATTTTTCCCGCCGGAAGGATTTCAGACCGGCACAGAATTTACCCGGGAGCAGATAAATGCGGCGCTGCGGGAAGCAGACCCGCTCAGACAGTACGAGCTGGTGCTGAGCAGGGACAGCAGCGGTCACGGGACAGCCGTAGCCGGAATCGCGGCGGGGGCTGCCGCGAATGTGACGGGCGGAACAGCGAACAACAACTACGAGGGCGTTGCACCGGAAAGTGAGTTGCTTATTGTGAAGCTGGGGACACCGCGGGAAAATTCCTTCCCGCGCACTACAGAGATGATGCGGGCGGTTACCTATGTGGTCAGAAAAGCGCAAAGCTTAAACCGTCCGGTTGCCATTAACCTGAGTTTTGGCAATACCTATGGAGCACATGACGGCAGTTCTCTTTTAGAACGTTTTTTGGACAATGCAGCGGAAATCGGCAGAACGGTTATCTGTGTGGGAAGCGGAAACGAGGGAGCTTCGGCAGGACACCGGGAAGGAAGAGTAAATGTAGGAGAAACGGCGGCAACGGAGCTTTCCGTGGGAGCCTATGAAACGGCTTTCAGTGTGCAGCTCTGGAAAACCTATACGGATGTATTTCGCATTACACTGCGCTCGCCGGGCGGACAGGAATTTTCTTTTTCAACGGAAAAAGGCGGTGAAATAACATGGGAAGCAGAACGGACGAGAATACTTATTTATGTAGGAGAGCCGTCCCCCTATGCGGTGGAACAGGAAATTTATTTTGATTTCATTCCCGAAAATTTGTACATTTCTCCGGGAATATGGTCATTTCTCATTGGAACGCAGGAAAAAGAAAGCAGCTTTTATTTCTACCTTCCGTCCCAGGCTGCGCGCAATCAGAATACCCGTTTTTTTGAACCTAATCCCAATCTGACGCTGACCATTCCCTCCACGGCGTCGAAGGTGATTACCGTGGGCGCCTATGACAGTACCTACGACGCCTATGCCGATTTTTCCGGCAGGGGTTACCGGTATGCGGAGCGGGATATCGGTCTTTTGGCAGCAGGGGCTGCAAAACCGGACCTTGCTGCGCCGGGCGTAAACATTACGGCACCGGACATCTATGGCGGTTACCGGTCCTTCACGGGGACTTCTTTTGCAACGCCCTTTGTGACGGGCGCAGCGGCCTTGCTCATGGAATGGGGCATTGTGCAGGGGAATGATGCGTTTTTGTACGGAGAAAAGGTAAAGGCCTATTTAAGACGGGGCGCACGAAAAATAAGAGGGGAAGAATTCTACCCCAACGACAGGGTCGGGTACGGGGCGCTGTGCGTAGCGGACAGTATACCGAAGAAGTAAAAAAATAGAAGATTTTGCTGATAGGATATATCTTTAATTAAAATAGGAAATTAGGCAATTTATTAAAAATATTGAAGAAAATATGGGTGTGTATTATAATTTTAATACCAAAGCAAAAGATGCATAAAAATGCTGCTCTTTCTAAAATTGCAATAAACATTAAGTAATGGGAGGCCAAAAGTGTAATGCAGGATGAAAAAATTAAGAATTCCAGTGAGCTGGAGTTTGCAGTTTTTTGTATTGAAAATACAGCGGCAAAGTTAGGTGTGGATGCAGAGCGGGTCTATCAGGCATTTACGGAAAAGAGTGATATTTTAAATGGTTATATTGTGCCGGAATATGAAGTGCTGCATACTCAGAGCAAGGAATATATTGTAGATGACCTCCTTAATGTGATGAAAGAAAGAGGGGTGAATGTATGATTCTATACCATGGTTCTTTTTTAGAAATTACTAAGCCGGATTTGGTTCATTCCCGTTTAAACGTAGACTTTGGGCGAGGGTTTTATGTTACACCATTACATGAACAAGCGGCAAAATGGTGTGGAAAGTACAAACGTCGTGGAAAAGACGGCATTATATCATGGTATGAGTATGATGAAGGCCGGGAAGGTGAATTGAAAATATTGAAATTTGATTCTTATTCCGAAGAATGGCTGGATTTTATTCTGAATTGCCGAGGAGAAAATGATTCGACAGATTACGACCTTGTTGTAGGTGGTGTTGCCAATGATAAGGTGTTTAACACGGTGGAGTTGTTTTTTGATGGGTTGATTGATAAGACAGAAGCCATTAAACGTTTGCGTTATGAAAAACCGAACCTGCAAATTTGTTTCCGAACAGAGAAAGCACTGTCGTTGCTGAAGTTTGAAAGGAGTGAAAGACTATGACGGCAAATCCGGTTTTACTTCAGAAGAAATACAGTCGTATCATAGAACGTTTTGCAAAGCAGCAGGGACTTTCACTGGATGAGGCATTGAATTTCTTTTATTATTCTGAAGTCTATCGGTTGATTCGGGATGGCGTATCGGATATGCATTGTATGAGTGATGAGTACCTTACAGAGGAACTGCAACAGGAATATGCCGAGAAAAGCATTAAACAATAAGATACAGCAATATGCGGCTTTAAGCCATTTTTGTGGCAAAAGCCGCATATTTTTGTGAATTTGCTGGAAAGCTATATTGACAACTAAAAACGGATTTTACGTTTATATAGTTGAATAAATTCATACAATGTGGCATAATACAATATATAAAAACAAAAAGACTGTGAATAAGAGGAAACAAACATGAGACTTTTGAAAATCAATATAAAAAATATGCCGCGTTTCAGAGAGGATATAGATATCGATTTTATTACGAAACAGAGAGTAGCAGAGGACGATAAAGAAAAACTGTTTCATATTTTTTCTAATATTTATGCAAATCAGGTACTTTCTTTTATTGGTATCAATGCATCAGGGAAGACGACCATCTTAAAAGTTATTTCCTTTGTCATAAATATGCTTAATAATGAGGCACTGAACAGTATTAAGTCAAAAGAAATTTTAAATGACCTGGCAGAGAAGAAAAAAGTGAAAATTACAAGCTTTTTTTACAATGAAAATTGCATCTATAAGCTTGAAACAGTTATTACAAAAGAGATAAATCCGGTAGACAAAGAAGAAAAGTTGGTAATATCGGAAGAAACTCTTTGGGAAAAAGATGCAGGGAAAGTAAAGACTAAGAAGAGCTTGTTTGATTTTGAAAATACAGATATTATAATAGAAAGAAATCAAAAAGAACAATTCTTATTAAGCGATGTCAGCGTAATGATTGCAATAAACAAGAAAAAACAATCTAACTTTCCGATTAGGGACATGTTGAAGTGGACGAATCATAATATGCTGAACATACTGGGCATATTTCCTAAGGAGCTTCTTACATTCCTGGACCCGAGCATTGAATATTTTAAATGTAATACGGAAAAGAAACCGGCGGACATTCGCCTGAAATTTTATGCTTCGGACGAGATTATACTGAATAGTCCGCTGGAAATAGAAAAATATCTTTCTTCCGGTACTATTAAGGGTATTAATGTTTTTATGAATGCGCTGCTTTGCTTCATAGAGGGCGGATACCTTATTGTGGATGAACTGGAAAATCACTTTAACGAAGAGATTGTAACGACGCTGGTCCGCTTTTTTATGAATCCCAGTGTTAATAAAAATGGAGCCACCTTGATTTATTCTACACATTATTCTGAACTATTAGATGAGTTTGAAAGAAATGATTGCATTTACATCATCAGAAATCGGGGAGGTATATATGCTGAAAATTTATCGCTCATATTAAAGAGAAATGATATTAAGAAGAGCGAAGCATACGAAAGCGGATATTTAGAGGGGACTGTGCCTGTGTATGAATCTTATCTGGCACTAAAGAAAGTTCTTTCCAGTGTAAAATTACAGGGGGATGATAATGGCAAAATATAAAGCATGTATTTGCGAGGGCGGCGCAGAGAGAGCTATATTGGAGCTGTTTTTAGAACAGGACAAGCTGATTTTTTCAAAAGAGGAATTGCTGGAGGAAGAGATTATTAATTCAAGAAGGGGGAAGGATTTTGAAGAAAGGTATTTGAGGAAAGAATTTTCAGGAAAAATAACGGTGTATAGAGTATTGGATTCTCGAAGAGAAAATTTCAAAATAAGCAAAGCCTATCAAAATAAAGTAGATATTGTAAACGTAATTACTGCACCGGAGATAGAAATGCTTATCATTTGCAATGAAGGAAAATATAAGGACTTTGAGAAAAGAAAAAATATGTCCCCCAGTGAATACTGTAAATCTATTTTAAGATATAAGGATGTAAAGAGCGTTTCGTTTGTAAAAGAATATTTTTCCGATATAGCGGTGCTTGAAAGAAGTCTTCATGAATATCGCAAGATATCAAAACGCAGAAAAAATGAAAGGACTCTATGGGATTTATTAAAAGTCAATAATTAAGGAATTAATTTAGGTGATGGAGGAAAGAAAATGGCAGAGTTAGAAAGCAGTAAGGATTTGATTAGTGTATTGTGGAGCGGGGCTGATATTCTGCGCTCCAAAATGGATGCAAATGAATACAAGGATTATTTATTGGGGATTGTCTTTTATAAGTATCTTTCCGATTCCTTTTTAATAAAAGTGTATGATTTGATTTATGATGAAAAACCACAGAATTTGAAAACGGCATTGGAAGCATATAAGGAAGCACTTGCAGATGACAGTGCAGAGGAATTGATAGAACAGATAAAATCAGAGTGCCATTATGTAATTGAACCGGACCTTACATATACGTGCTTTGCAGATGCAGCAAGGACAAATTCATTTAATCGTGAACAGTTGCAAAAAGCTTTTAACAATATTGAACAGAGTGACCCTTTGTTTGCAGATTTATTTACAGATATTGATTTGTATTCCAATCGTTTGGGAACCGGGGACCAGAAACAGAGCGATACCATATCCAATTTAATTAAGGAAATTGATAAGGCAGATTTATTAAATTCCGATGCAGAAATATTGGGTAATGCATATGAATATCTGATAGGTCAGTTTGCTTCGGAAACGGGAAAGAAAGCGGGAGAGTTCTACACACCTCAGGCTGTATCGAAAATATTGACGAAGATAGCTATAGCAGGACAGGAAGAGAAAAGAGGGTTATCAGTATATGACCCCTGTATGGGTTCCGGCTCGTTGCTGCTTAACGCGAAAAAGTATTCTACAGAGCCGAATTATATCAGATATTATGGACAAGAGTTAAATACCTCAACTTATAACCTGGCACGGATGAATATGATTTTACATGGAATCTCTCCGGACAACCAAATGCTCCGAAACGGTGATACATTGGATGGGGACTGGCCGACCGGTGAAGAAACTGATTTTAATATGGTATTGATGAATCCGCCGTATTCTGCTAATTGGAGTGCGGCAGCAGGTTTTTTACAGGATGAGCGTTTTAGTGATTATGGCGTGCTGGCACCGAAGTCTAAAGCAGACTATGCCTTTTTGCTGCATGGACTTTATCATCTGAAAAGTAATGGAACAATGGCAATCGTACTGCCTCACGGAGTTCTTTTCCGTGGTGCGGCAGAGGGCAAGATACGAGAAAAACTTCTTCGTTCCGGTAATATTTATGCAGTAATCGGATTGCCGGCAAACCTTTTCTATAATACATCCATTCCTACTTGCATTATTGTATTAAAAAAACATAGGGATGGTCGAGATGTTCTTTTCATAGATGCATCACAGAAATTTGAAAAGGGTAAGAAACAGAATGCCATGACGGATAAACATATTGAGTCTGTCATGACCCTCTACAGTAACAGGGAGACTGTTGATAAAGAAGCGTACCTCGCAAGTTTTGAAGATATTGAGAAAAATGATTTTAATCTGAATATTCCCCGGTATGTTGATAATTTTGAAAAGGAAGAGGAAATCTATTTAAAGGAAATTCTGACCAGTATGACCAACACAGACAGGGAATTGGAGCAGGCGCAGAACGAGTTTGTGGCACTTCTCAAAGAATTGACATCGTCAGATGCAGAAATCATGCAGTCGTTGAATGAACTGATTGGAAAAATGGAGGGGTAATGGATATGGCAAAACCTAAAATTAGATTCAAAGGGTACCAGGACGATTGGGAACAGCGTAAGTTGGGAGAAATACTGATTAGCTTACAGAATAATACTCTTTCCAGAGCCGATTTATCGAATGAAACAGGTGTTGCAAAGAATGTGCATTATGGTGATGTACTTATTAAGTTTGGAGAGATTTTAGATGTAAGCAAAGAACAGCTTCAGATGATTTTGGATGAAAGCGTTTTGACAAAATATAAATCTTCTTTTTTGCAGAATGGAGATGTGATTGTTGCTGATACAGCAGAAGACTCGACAGTTGGGAAATGCAGTGAAATAGCAGGATTGAACGATGAAGTGGTACTGTCTGGACTACATACTATTCCATACAGACCAGTAAAAAAATTTGCTACTGGATATTTGGGATATTATCTAAATTCCAATATGTATCATAATCAGTTGATACCTTTGATGCAAGGAATAAAAGTTACATCAATTTCGAAATCGGCTATGCAAGATACTAATATTGTTTATCCTAAATTAATAGAAGAACAGACTATGATTGGCAGCTATTTTAAGTCTCTCGACCACCTCATTACTCTTCACCAGCAAAAGTGCGATGATTTGATAAATTTGAAGAAATATATGCTTCAAAACATGTTTGTTTAGCATTCAGAACTTTTTTGCGTACGATTCAAGATAGGATTGAGTATAAATTGAATATCTGAAGATGTGTCAAACATGAATTGTAACTTACGCTGGAATTTATCATAAATGCAGAGTGACCAATATGAACAGGAGTGTAATGTAATAAATATCATACATTTCATGCTTAGATAAAAAAGTAAAAAAATTGCTTTTAGAGTGAAAGAATGCTCAGTTAGTGTTTGGGAACAGCGTAAGTTGGG
>CDZF01015729.1_pt1 | contig 16565 bp, 7 predicted proteins | sample 557591 | NCBI WGS metagenome assembly CDZF01 (sample SAMEA3182093, study PRJEB8094) | gut metagenome | biome: human; feature: gut; material: Stool; isolation source: human stools | place: Canada | collected 2012-02-04
CAGGTCATCGACATGCTTGGCCTGATGGGCGACAAGTCGGACAACATTCCGGGATGTCCGGGTGTGGGAGAAAAAACGGCATCCAAATTGATTAACGAGTTCGGCAGTATCGAGAACCTGCTGGAGCATACCGACCAACTGAAAGGAGCCATCCGCACAAAAGTGGAGACCAACAAGGAGATGATTGCCTTCTCCAAATTCCTCGCCACTATCCGGACGGATGCACCCGTCACCCTCGACATGGACGAATTGTGCATGAAAGAGCCGGACGAGGAAAAGTTGAAGACACTGTTTGAAGAACTGGAGTTCCGCACCCTGGCCGAACGAAAGTTCCAGAAGAAGAAAACTACGGAACAACCCGGCCTTTTTCAAGGCTCTCTCTTTCCCGAATTTGCGGACAATTCCCCGGAAAGCCCGAAATATTCAAATCTCGCGCACTATACAAAGGGGGAATTCGACTACCAACTCATTGAAACGAGAGAAGATAGACAGAGAATTATTGACTTATTCCTTACAAACGGTTTTCTCAGTTTAGATACGGAGACCACCGGAACCGACCCTATTTGCGCCCGACTCGTAGGTTTGAGCTTCAGCGTGGCGGAAAATCAGGCATTCTACGTGCCGATTCCGCAAGATGATGAAGAAGCGCAAAAAATAGTTAATGAATTTAAAACCGTCTACGAGAACGAGCATATCCTCAAAATCGGACAGAATATCAAGTATGACCTGTTGGTGTTGCAAAACTACGGCATCACACTGAAAGGAGAAATCTTCGACACCATGATAGCCCACTATCTGTTGCAACCCGAACTGAGGCACAGCATGGACTACTTGGCCGAGGTTTATCTGAACTACCGGACGATACACATCGAGGAACTTATCGGAGCAAAAGGCAAAAACCAGAAGAACATGGCTGACCTCTCCCCTGCCGAGGTGTATGAATACGCCTGCGAGGATGCCGACGTGACGCTGAAACTGAAGAATGTGTTCGAACCCTTGTTGCAGCAAGAAGGGTGCGACCGCCTGTTCCGGGAAATCGAAATGCCGCTCATGCCCGTACTGGCATGGATGGAGCGCAACGGAGTTTGCATCGACAGCAACGCCCTGAGGGAAACCTCGGCACAATATACAGCTCAGATGAATCTGTTGGAAAAGGAAATCCACGAACTGGCCGGGTGTGACTTCAACATAGCTTCACCCAAACAGGTGGGCGAAATCTTGTTTGAGAGACTCAAAATCAGCGAAAAACCGAAAAAGACCAAAACCGGACAGTACGTCACCTCCGAAGAGACCTTGGAAGGATTGCGCACACGCCACCCTATCATAGAGAAGATTCTGGAACACCGCGGATTGAAAAAGCTCTTGGGCACGTACATTGACGCCCTGCCCAAATTGGTCAACCCGAAAACAGGGCACATCCACACATCATTCAACCAGACCGTCACAGCCACGGGACGCCTGAGCAGCAGCAACCCGAACCTGCAAAATATCCCCGTGCGCAACGAGGAAGGCAAAGAGATACGCAAGGCGTTCGTCCCAGAGCCCGGATGTGAATTTTTTTCGGCGGACTATTCGCAGATAGAGCTGCGCATCATGGCGCACCTGAGTGGCGACCCACACATGATAGAGGCGTTCCGGAGCGGATATGACATCCATGCGGCCACGGCAGCCAAGATTTATAAAAAGAACATCGAGGAGGTGACACGCGAGGAACGCAGCAAGGCCAAAACAGCCAACTTCGGCATCATCTACGGCATCACCGTGTTCGGACTGGCAGAACGCATGAACGTGAGCCGAGGAGAGGCCAAAGAGTTGATAGACGGATACTTCGAGACTTATCCGAAGGTAAGGGAATACATGCAGAAGAGCATCGACACCGCCCGCGAGAAAGGTTATACGGAGACCATCTACCACCGCCGGTGTTACCTGCGCGACATCAACAGCCACAACGCCGTAGTGCGAGGCTATGCCGAGCGCAACGCCATCAACGCCCCGATTCAGGGCAGTGCGGCGGACATCATCAAGATAGCCATGATTGCCATCTACCGGAGATTTTGTCAGGAAAACATCCGTTCCAAAATGATACTCCAGGTACACGACGAATTGAACTTCAGCGTATATCCTGAAGAGAAGGAACAGGTGCAACGCATCGTCATCGAGGAAATGGAACGCGCCTGCTCCATGCAGGTCCCCCTCGAAGCCGACTTCGGTTGGGGCACCAACTGGCTGGAAGCGCATTGAAACGGTAGCAAGGCCCTGACGAATAAGGTGGATGCAATTCTGCACAACCGATTCTCATAAAAAGAATATTAAATCTTATTCATAAAAGTTCTTTTTTGATACTTTATCACTATATTTGCAACATAAAGAATCAAAAAAGAACCTTTATGGACAGTCTTTATATGCAAGCTGACGGTTCCATCATCAGCAAAATAGGAGAAAAGCTAAAGGCAAGCCGCCTGAAGCAGAACATCACACAGCAAAGCCTTGCTGAAGCCTCAGGCGTCACACTTTCCACCGTCAAGCGGATGGAGAACGGTGAGATTGGCGCCTTTTCCTCCCTTATCAGGGTACTGCGTGTATTGGGACTTTTGGATTACATCCAACCCTTGACCGAAGAGGAGCAACTAAGTCCGCAGGAATACTATGACCTGATGCACAGCGCGCAAAAGAAGAGCCGCAAAAGAGCTATCGGTAAACTGAAAATAAAAGATAAAGAAGACACAGAATGGTAGATGTAGCAAGAGTGAACCTATTCGGTCAACCGATGGGAACCTTTAGATGGGACAACCGTTATCAACTGGCACAGTTTGAATATGACCGTGACTTTGTCGGACGGGGCTTAGAACCCTCCCCTCTGATGATGCCCGTCAGACAAGGTCGCGTATATTCATTCGGCATGCTGAATAAGGATACATTCAGCGGACTTCCCGGCATGCTGGCAGACTCCCTGCCCGACACTTATGGCCGTGCCCTGTTCAACAAATGGCTCAGCATGACGGGACGTGACAGCGGAAACTCGGTAGAAACCCTTTGTTTCTTAGGCAAAAGATGTATGGGAGCATTAGAGTTTGAACCTGCCATTGAGGTGGGTTATAAGTTGGAACAGAGGATTGAATTGGATACCCTCGTAGACGTGGCAAGAAGTGCATTGGACGAGAAGCAAGCCTTTACAACAAACATCAATGAAGACAAGAAAGCAGCCATTGCAGAAATCCTGCGTTTGGGAACTTCAGCAGGTGGACAAAGGGCAAAGGCAATCATCGCATACAACAAAGCAACAGGCGAAGTCCGGTCCGGACAGACAGAAGCCCCCTATGGGTTCGATTATTATCTCATCAAGTTGGACGGAGTCACTGCCAAGGCTGGTTTCAGGGAAACAGAGAACTTCGGAAGGTTAGAATACTCATTCTACCAACTTGTACGTAAATGCGGCATCGAAATGTCCGAATGCTCCTTAATCGAAGAGAACAGCCGAGCCCACTTTCTCACCAAACGATTCGACAGGATCGGGGATAGAAAAATCCACATGCAAACCCTTTGCGGCATAGCCCATTATGATTTCCGGCTGTTTCATGGATACTCCTACGAACAAGCTTTCGGGGTAATGAGAGCATTACACCTGCCCTACTCGCAAGCACAAGAAATGTATCGACGCATGGTATTCAACGTTGTAGCAAGGAATCAGGACGACCATACCAAAAACATCTCGTTCCTCATGAATGAGGAGGGACATTGGCGTTTGTCACCTGCATACGATATGGGATACGCCTATAACCCTCTCGGACAATGGACGTCAACCCACCAAATGTCCATAAACGGCAAGTTCGAGGACATTTGCCGAGCAGACTTGTTGGAGTGTGGCAAACGGAACAACATCAAAAATGCAGCAGCTATTATAGACGAAGTTTGCGATGTGGTATCTTCATGGCCTGCCATTGCCAAAGAATGCGAGGTGCCACAAGACATGATAGACACCATCACCCCAAACTTATTGACGAACATCTGATTTTCAAACCAAGCCTTACCGGGCTCCATCCACGTACTGCAAAAAGTCTGCTTCCACAATACGCAGTTCGTTGCGCACCTTGTCACCGTCTTTCGCCTTGAACAGGTCGAGTTCATTGGCTACCGGTGCCACGAGTTCCGTTATCTGGTCGAAGGCATCGCCTTCTTGCGCCTTTCCTTTCAAACGGACGGTGATTTCCGATGTCGTTACGGAAGGAAGCGGAAGATGGACATAGCCGAGCGACAGCTCTGTATTTCCGGACCACACAAGGGTGGAGTCGGCATAGATTTCAAGAGGATAGCTTCGCTTTCGCCAACCGGTCAGCTTCAATGACACTTCATCAACACGGGAAGGTTGCGAGAACCCGAACTTTATCCATGCCGTACGCTCACGCCCGTCGTTGCGCCACTCCGTCTCTTCATTGTCGTCCACGCTGTTGGCTGCCAGCTTCTGGTTACACCCAGCCGTAACAGTCCGGACTGGGACGGTGCGTTTATGCTCCGTAAACGAAGGAGTGAGCGGAGTTTCTCCCCGTTCAAGATTGCAAGGCAAATCCCAACGCTGCTGCATGGTGCTCAACCCGTTCTTCGCCTCCACCTCTTGCGACAGCCACTCTACCGTCACCGGTTCAAGCCCTTCTGCCTCAGCAGTAAGACGTATCGTTCCACCCTCCGGCAGACTGCGGACAAGTGCACGGTTCACACCGCATTCCACCGGCAATGAATCGGACAAGACACAGTTGCCTTCTCCCTTGGCTATGCCGCCCCGCCATTCGGCAGGTCCCTCAAGGCTGAACCTCACCATGCGGTTGTCGAGCGGACAACGGCATCCGTTGGCATCAACCACCTCAAACTCCACAAGCGCCATGTCGGCACCGTCGGCACGCATTCCGCCGGGAGCCGTCTCAACCTTCATGCGCAACATGGCCGGTTCCCCGGCTGTAGACAGCACAGCATCGGAGAGTTGCTCGCCTTTCTTGTTGTAAGACACCGCCCTCAACTGCCCCGGTTCGTATGGAATGGAGTCGAATGTGTGTAGAAAATGATAGTCAATCTTCTCCCGTCCCACCGTTCTGCCGTTGAGCAGAAGTTCCACTTTCGGAGCCGATGAGACCACATAGACGGGCTTTACCGTTCCCGAAGGATAATTCCAGTGTCCCATGATATACGTCTGTTCCTGTTCCGGTTCCACCCATCCGTTCCACATCACCTGGTGGGCATAATAGGAATCTTTGGGCAACCGCATGGCATCCACCACTCCACTGGTTCTATAGTCCGATTCTCCGCGACAGTGCGTATTGGTGTCGGAGAAGATAATCTTCACCCCTCCGGAACTCACCCGGTGTCCCATGCCCGGACGCACCAACCAATAATCATACCACCGCCGGATATGTTCCACAGCCAACTGGTCCTGATTCAGGTTGTAAGCCGAAGCGTCCGCATTACGGTACAAAGGTCCGTCGCCGTTCTTATGATACGGCTCGCTCCAGTCATCCCAATAACGGCGCAAACCCTCATCCCGGCAATATTCCATCGCCCACAACGGTTTCCTTCCGCTTTTATTGATATACAGCATTTCTCCGCCATATTCAGCCCCGGCACTGCCCAGCATTTCCCGGCTACCAACGGCACGGCCTCCGTGAGGGTCGTACTTGTCACGCAACGCCTTCATTTCCATCAGGTGCTGCTCGGAAATCCCCTTATTGCCGCACTCATAGAAGACCACACTCGGATTGTTGCGGTTGTATATCATCGCATCGCGCATCAACGCCACGCGGTGTTCCCAGCGCCTGCCGTCCACATCACGTTCAGAGTCCCCCGCAGGCATTGCCTGCAGAAGTCCTACCCTGTCGCACGACTCCACATCCTGTTTCCACGGTGCCACATGCATCCAACGCACCAGGTTACCGCCACTGCGCACCATTTCCCGGTTGGAATAGTCGCTCAGCCACGCCGGTACACTCATCCCCACTCCGGGCCACTCATTGCTCGTGCGCTGGGCATAACCGTGGACCATCATGACACGGTCGTTCAAATAAAACATCCCGTTGTCAAAATCCGTCTTACGGAAACCGGTACGGGTGCTCACCTCGTCCACACACTTCCCGTCCACCAGCAGTCTGGTCTTCACCGTATACAAGTAACCGTAGCCCCAACTCCAGAAATGCAAGCCGCCCACTTTGGCAGAAGCGGAAAGAACCACCGTTTCATCCTTTGCCACCGACCGCTCCGGAGAACGGAACACCGCCGTTTCCTTACCTTCATTGTCCGTCAGGACCACTTCATACACCACCCGACAGGACTTTCCCGTTTCATTCTTCACTTCCGACTCCGACACAATCTCCGCCGAACGGCGTGCCACATCCATATTCCGTGCATAGACATACACACCGGTAGTCTGCAACGAAGAATACAGCGGCAAGGTCTGATACAGCCGTCCCGCCACATGCAACCTTACATGTTTGGGCAAGCCGCCGTAATTGGCATTGAAATTCTTGTCGTTCCACTGATAACGGCTATGCTCAGAATGTTCCTGTTCATGATAGCTCCAATCATTATCGGTCAACACCTCCATGCGGTTTTCCCCCTTATAATGAATATAAGGTGTAAGGTCGAAGCCGAAAGCCATCACCCCGTTCTCGTGCATGCCTATCCGATGCCCGTTAAGAAATACCGTTGCAGCCTGGCGCGCCCCTTCAAACTCGACAAAGACCTTCTTTCCCCGTGCCGACTTGGGCAGACGGAACGTCTTGACATACCTCACCGTATCATCCGGCAACTTTTCTATATGTACCTTAAAGGCATAGTCCTCGTTAAAGGCACGCGGCAATGTAGCATGATGCTCCTTTCCTTCAAAACAATAGCTCCATCCGCTGTCAAAGTCAAACTCCATCCGTTGCGCATTTGCTGACAAAACGTAGAGAAGCAATGCCAAAGCACCCAGTCTTTTCATATCCTATCTAATAACTTTCTTTCCGTTAACAATATATACACCACGCTTGTCGGCATCATGTAACTTACGTCCCGACAAATCGAATATCTCATCGTCCTTTCTGCCGTCGGCACTGATCTCATCTATCCCGGTGGGGTCTGCCACAATACGTATGCAACCGTCCGTCGACAAAGAAGAAGCATCCCATAACAATCCGGAACCCGGAACCGTCGGTTCAAATACGGGAGTTCCGGTCAGCGTCAACTCTCCGTCTACCGTGAACACCTTCAAGACATCGCCTTCCGCAAAACTGCCACTCATCAGTTCTATCCTGAAAACCGGAGAAGCTAACGTCACCTTACCGTCCACCTTCAATGCATCGCAACGCAGAAAAGAAGACTTGCGCACACGCGAACAGATAATTCCTCCTGATTTCACATTCAAGTCACCGGTCAAACTCAGTTTGCCAACCGATAATATATCCGGAGTCTTTCCGGCACCAATCACACCGTTCTTATTCACCGTTACAGATGCCGCACTTCCCGTACCGACCAGCATACCACCGTTGTTGACAGTAACATTACTGTTGGAAGATGAGTTGCAAAGAGAAAGGATACCTGCATAAACATTCACCTTTCCCTGGCTTTCACCGGTCAGTATCAGTATGCCGTCGCCGTATTTGTTCAGCGTGGCATTGGCATTGAACACACCGGCAAAAGTATCATTGCCTCCCAAATAGCCCACATTCCAGGTACCGGTAGACAGAGTGCAATCCGTAGCATCGCTCACAAGACTGCCTATTTTAGTGGTCATGTTCTGCTCCGTACCGTTCTGTTCCTTGTAATGCGCCACATACACACCGGCACCCGGTTTCAAGGTGGCTTGGGAGAGGTCGGTTGCCGCCACCAAACGCAACTGCCCGGAGGTCACCTCATAAGTTCCCTTAAACGCCGACATGTCTGTTGAAACATCCCCACGCACATAAGGGAAGGAAATCTTCAAGGTGCCTTCTCCCGTAAGTTTTCCCTGCACTCTGCACCGGCTTCCTCCGATGAAAGACAATGTTTTGTCCTGAACGACTTCCAACGAATTATTGAACACCGGTATGGCCGATGAACTGTTGTTGTCGAACATACGGATGGTTCCTCCCTTCGCCGTTATCTTTGAAGTGGAAAGCCCGAAAGTGGTATTCCATGCCCCCATGGCAAGCGTACCGCCCTCAATCACCGTTCCGCCGCTCCATGTGTTGCTTCCGCCGAAGGTGATGTTCAGTTGCCCGGCACCCTTCTTTATAAGGGTCCCCTTGCCTTTTATCATGCCTTTGAAGGATGTCGTCCCGCCGGCAACCTGTATGACAGCCGAATCCGTCAGCGTCATTCCACGGTTCGTCGCCGTATTGGTATTGTCTATCTTCAAGACAGCCTTTCCTATTTTCAGATTATCGGCAGAAGCGGAAGCCGCACCGAACGAACTCGGAATGCCTCCGTCGGCAAGTTCCTTCACCGTAACCGTTCCTCCGTTGATGACCGTTGCCCCCGTATAATCGCTTTTGGTAAGATTCAGCAGCAAGTCGCCCTCTCCGTTCTTCACCAAAGAGCCGTCACCACTGAATCCTCCGTTTCCTTTGAATGTATAGGTTTTCGTATTGTCTACAACAATCTGCTTCACCGGCATCAGCTCATCCACATTCACAACGGTACGCGTGGCTTCGTCTGTAAATTCCACCTCATCGTTCGCCACAAAACCGGTAGCCATACCGTCCAAAGTGAAGTTCTCGGTTTGATAATTCCAGTTACTATCCGTTTCTCCGGTCCATCTGACTCCTGTAGCCGCCTCACGCTGTTCATGAATGACCAGATAAACCGCCTTGTCTTCATTGATGATGCGATAGGAAACTCCCTTCAACCCGTTGACGGAGAAGTTATCGACACTACCTTTGAAGTCGCCCGTGTACTCTATCAACTTGAACTTCCCGGAAGCCGGCATGGTTCCATCCGCATGAATCGTAAAGACCACTTTCCCCTGGTTGCACAAATCCCCCGTCACTTTCACCAAATCCGCCTCAGCCTCGCCTTTGATATCCATTTCCATAAATACCTTGCGACCTGTGATGTCCAGTCCATTACGAAATGTCATCACACCGATACGGCTCTCAGGTGCTGCCGCAAAACAGCCCGGAGCAATCCGGCATCCTTCATGGTTCAAAGCCCCCTCAAAGGTTATGTCACCAACCGTTGCATTTCCCGCCAAGGTACCTCTCGCCCTCAAATCCACTTTACCGTTTATGGCGGCATTCACCTCCAGCACACCTTCCGAAATGTACGTAGTCCCGCTATATCCGAGAGGGATGTCCGCTACCAATGTCCCTTGCTGACTCTTCCACAAGTCCATCGTTCCCGACAGCGTTCCGCTTCCGGCAAGCCGCACACTCTGTCCTTTCACCGGCATGGCATAAACGACAGCAGGCGCAAGAGATGAATTCACCGCTATATCCGCTCCCGAAGTAAGGTCGATGAGCACACTCTTTCCATCGTGATAAGCCGCTTTTGAGGAACGGTCGTAGGCCGTAAAATTCATGCATCCCTCTTTCCATTCACCCTCTCCGCTCCAAATCAGGTCCGTCACCATACAGGGAGGCAACTGCGGACGAGGCATGTCATACCCAAGATAGAATCCGGGATCCGGACTTTGGTAATACCCTTTGGTGGTGCATTGCATACGATATGCCGGGTCTTCCTGAAGACAATAAATATAGTCTATATCCGTCTCATAGTCCGTTGTGAATCCGGTGATTCCCACACAAACCCCGTTTTCCACATGACGCAGTATCAGTTCCTCCCGCCAGTCGCCTATGATATCGCCCCAGAAAGCAGCGCGTTTGGCATATACCGTCAGATAACGGTAACCGCTGAGTTTGGCGATTTCGATAAGACGCCCCTTGAAATAATCCTGCACATACACATTATAATGGCTGTCGCTTGTCTGCACTATCTCCCGGTCCGGGTCGCCGTCCCACCAGATACCTTCGGTTGGATAAGAAGAGGTAAGCTCCGGTATCAGGTCTCCCTTGGCACTGTATACACCTCCCATTGTCGACCACATCTCCCATCCCAAATGGTTCGGGTCTATATCCATACATTCTCCACGCCCCACATCTCCGGTGGCGGACAGGAACCATTTCTTGATTGGTTCGCCGTCGGACGCATCGTAAAGAATCTGCCCCAACATATCGCCCGCATATTGCTGAATGGCAAATGTTTCCAACCCCGGACGTTCAGGGTCGATATCACCCGTACGGAACCGGTCGCCATGAGCGATTCCCGTATTAAAGAGCGTCTTTCCGTTGTGGTCCATCGTATATCCTCCCACCACCATCTCGTCCTTACCGTCACCGTCAGGGTCGGCAATACGTATCTGATGAAAGGCCGGTCCCCCCGGCACTTCATTGAACAGCTGATGCCAGTTTCCCGCTTTCCCTCCGGAAAAGTCGAATGCCCATGCTCCGTTATAATAATGATGGGAGCCATCGGTAAAACGAGTGTGGTACTCCATGACCACTGCCGGGTGTATGCCGTCATGGTAAAACACTCCCATGTGTCCCACATGCTTGTTGTATTCGTCTCCCATCAGTTGTGAACGGTTGGTGCGCGTATAGCAGTCCTCGGCATACATCTGCTCCACAGAACATTTCTCCCGTCCTGTCATACCGTCCACCACCGTCATATAGCGCGGGGCATTGCGCACGCTCTGTTTCTCATAATCTATAATCCCGTCACCGTCCGTATCTCCGGTCGTATGACCGTTCACATACAGACCGAACGTTTTCGTATCAGGATTCCAGAACTGTGTTCCGTCGCTGGTCTGCATCACCACCTCGCCTTTTCCGTCACAATCGATGTCGTAGGCTAAAATCTGGTCATCCTGTCCCGAACAAATCAGTTCATTAGGTCCCATCTTCACCGTCCACAGATGTTCTCCCGTGCGCAGGTAACCTTCCACATAACAATCGAGCGCATTGCTCAGATTCATGCGATTGACCACATAATCCATTTCCCCGTCTCCGTCAAGGTCTACGGGCCACACATAAGAAGTATTGAAGTTAGCCGCATCCAAAGGAGATTCCATGAAACTGATATCCACGAATATATTGCGCATGTCGTAGTCCTTCACCCGGAAAGGAACACCCGGCTCCGACTCCGTTCCTTGGGAAACGACCGTCACCGACACCTCACTTCCCGCCGGAACAGCCGACGAAGCGGTCTTGTAATTCGTACGGCTCAGGGGAGACGGGTTTATCTTTTTCCCATCGACATACACATTGTACATGGCATCTTCCGGTTCCTGTGCAAGCCGCCTCCAGGACAAAAACACATTCGAACCGTTCTTGACAGCCACCACCCCTCTTCCGAGTGTCTGTTGTTGCCGCTGTGCCCATGCATCAGTTCCCGGCATGAACGACAGTAACCCTGCCATCATCATTACTGCAATCTTCTTCATAGTATACATTTGTTTCTTATTTCCTTAGATTGCAAAGGTATCGTTTGCAGGCGCTACAGAGGGATTTTGTGGTAACAAAAAGGTATAATCATGTAACAAAATAGACATAAGCCTCTGTTTTATGGAGCTTTTTCCTTATTTTCGCATGTGTTTTCCAATCTCCAAAAGCTACTGCCGGTATATGCATGCTGATATAAGACATATCCATCTGCTTTTGTTTTGTGCCATAGCCTTTATCTTGCCGGCACAAAACAAACATATCCCGTCCGCACCAACTACGGCATTTCAAGGAAGGATGGAAACGGAAACGATTATCTGTACCGAAATGCCGGGACAGAAACTGCTTCCGGTCGCCAATATCAACACCGTGTTTCAAGACAGTGAAGGATATATATGGTTTGGAACAAACGGAGGAGGTATCTGCCGTTACAATGGCTACGACATGGACATCTTCCGTTCCGACAAAGACCATCCCGAACTGTTGGAAAACAACGACGTCACGGACATCGCCGAAGACCGGCACAAAAACATCTGGATAGGCACAAGAAGCGGCGCCTATGTACTGGACCGGAAAAACGATTCGATACGCATGCTACCGGACAAGGGAGTGGTCCACGAGAAGATAAAAAGTATAATTACCGGCTGCGACCACAGCATCTGGATCTGCGCCGAAGAAAATATCGTGCGGTATTCTCCCGACGGAGTGTTCATGAACCGGTATGTATCCGCACGCCACGATGAACAAACGCACACCGACCAGCCCTTGCTTGTGCTGAACCTGTGTCGGGATGCCGGAGGAAACATCTGGGCGATGCAACGCAAAGGCGGCCTGTTGCGCATGGACATGCACGAACCAAAGAAAGGATTCGTTGCACAGAAATGGAATGTACCCTCCTTTCCGAATGACTTGGTTGAAGACTCCCTGTCGGCATGTTACTGGGTAGCCACACGGAATCACGGGATTGTGAAATACACTCCTGATAAAGGTGCGGAGTTTACAGAAAGTCCAAACGGGAAATCACCCTACAAGATGCAGTACCTTCTCCTTGACCCGGCACGCAATATCTTATGGGGAACATCGACTGACCGTTTTCATGCCTATAAGATAAAACACGGAAGTCTGGAAAGCATCAATACCCAGCCTTTTATCCCGTCAGGCAATAATTCGTTCGGCAACATGATACTTGACAGGGAAGGACAAGTATGGGTTGCCAGCCATTCCTCACCGTCTTTCGTCCTGTCTTTCGACAACGAGAAACCGAAACGGAAAACCATACAGACCCCGCAAGGCCTGGAGGAACAGCATGTCATGGCCGACCTTGTCGTATGTGAAGGAGACTACTTTTGGATTTACCAAAATAGAACCAGACTTTCGCTCTACGAAAGACACAGCGGCAAGATGACCTTCGTCACGGACAAAGCCACACCGTCTCCCTTGACCACCAACCGGTCGCTCGAACCCTGCCGGACAGGCAAAGGCGTATGGACCTGCTACGGTCACCGGCTTCTAAAAGTGTGGCACGAAGGCATGGAGGTGTTCTGGCACGAACCGGAGAACGTCAGGTTAAAATCCTATATTACCGCCTTGCACGACAACGGAAAAGGGCAACTCGTCATCGGCACGGCAAAAGCCGTCTACCTATATGACTATAAGAAAGATACCGTAAAACATCTGACCGATACGGAGGGGGCCGTAAACGATATAGACATGACAGACGAGGGAACTATATACTTCACTTCCGACAACTCTGTGCCTCAAAAGATTTCTCCGCAAGGTTCCGTCAAGAAACTCGGACACGACAAGAACATCAATTCGGTCTGTGCCGGCAAGAACGGACAGATATGGCTGTCCACGACAACAGGCAACATCTATGTTTATCAGGACAAGACAGGAATTCTCCGCGAAGTCCCTGCAGCAGGAAACGCCAACGGAGATGCGATTAAACAAATTGACACCGACACGAAAGGTCACCTTTGGATTCTGTCCGACAGGCACCTGAAAGAATACAACCCGCAGTCCGCTTCTTTCAGAATCATACACAACAAGGACAATCATGTCAACATGGGCGTCTTCTGCACCATGAACATCATCCGCGACAGCATATACGTGGGCGGACCGGATGCGCTCTGCATCTTCACGCATTCCACCCGTATGGACGACAACCGGGATATCCCCTCCCCTGTCATCACATCACTGTACGTCAACGGACAGAAGCAAAGTGTTTTCCCGTCCATACAACCCCTCCGGATTGAAGCGGAATCATCCGTCATCGACATCCGGCTGTCCACTTTCGATTTCCTGCATGCCGAAACCATCCGTTTCGCCTACCGGCTGTCGGGTACACATGAGAAGTGGACATATATGCCGGCCGGACAAAACACCCTGCACATCGAAAACCTGCCGTCCGGAGAATACAGTCTTGAGGTAAAAGCAACCAACAGATATGGAACATGGAGCACTCCACAAACCCTATTGCATATCACCTGCCAGACATCATGGAGCAGATGGCACGTCTGGCTTTTGGCATTATCCTTGCTCGTTGCAACCACCGCTGTTTTATGTCTGAGAAACAAACGTAAAAAAACGGCTGTACACGCTTTGAAAGAAAAGGAAAACCAAGAGAACCAACCCACACAGGCACAAGATGCCGACAAGACAGAAATCAGCGATGCCGACAGGCTGTTCATAGAAAAAGCCACGGAAACCATCTGGAAAAACATAGACAATGCCGACTACAGCGTAGAGCAGTTCAGCAGCGACATGTGCATGAGCAGAATGAACCTCTACCGCAAACTCCAATCACTGACCGGACAATCACCCACCCTCTTCATCCGTGACCTACGGTTGAAAAGGGCGGCGCAACTGTTAAGCACCTCCGGCTATTCCGTTACTGAAGTATCCGACATGGTAGGCTTCTCCTCTCCCAAATATTTCAGCCGGTGTTTCAAGGAACTGTACGGAGTGCTGCCTACACAGTACAAAAAAACATAGCAAGACTTTACTGTTCTCATTTTTTCCTAATATTGAAGCCGCTTCTTTCCGCTTACGAGATTTATTCTTAATTTTGCAGTAAAATAACAAGATAATCAATAAAAACGAAATAAACTATGGCTTTAAAAGCAGGTATAGTCGGACTGCCCAACGTAGGCAAATCCACTCTTTTCAACTGTCTGTCGAGCGCAAAGGCACAGGCAGCCAACTTCCCGTTTTGTACCATCGACGCCCAATTGGGACAAATCACCGTACCCGACGAACGGCTGAACAAACTGGCTGAACTGGTTCATCCGGGACGCATCGTGCCCGCTACTTGCGACATCGTGGACATTGCCGGACTCGTAAAAGGTGCCAGCAAAGGTGAAGGATTGGGCAATCAGTTCTTGGGAAACATACGCGAAACGGATGCCATCATACACGTACTGCGCTGTTTCGACAACGACAACATCGTACATGTGGACGGCTCGGTAGACCCGGTACGCGATAAAGAAATCATCGACACCGAACTTCAGCTTAAAGACCTTGAAACCATCGACAACCGCATCAAACGTGTAGAGAAGGTCGCAAAAGTGGGAGGCGACAAACAAGCCAAGACAGAATACGATGTACTCCTGAAATACAAGGAAGCACTGGAACAGGGAAAATCAGCCCGCACCGTTTCTTTCGAAAGCGAAGAGGAACAGCAGGCGGCCAAAAACCTGTTCCTGCTGACGGCAAAACCCGTGCTGTACGTATGTAATGTGGACGACACAGCCGCCGCAACCGGCAACCGACATGTGGATGCCGTACGCGAAGCCATCAAAGACGAAAACGCCGAACTGCTCATCATCTCCGCACAGACCGAAGCCGACATCGCCGAACTGGAGAGCTTTGAGGAAAAACAAATGTTCCTCGAAGATATGGGACTGACAGAATCGGGCTGCGACCGCCTTATCAAAGCCATCTACAGCCTGCTGAACCTGCAGACTTTCATCACGGCCGGCGAAATGGAAGTCAAGGCATGGACATTCCGGAAAGGCTGGAAGGCACCGCAGTGCGCAGGTGTCATCCATACCGACTTTGAGAAAGGATTCATCCGTGCCGAAGTCATCAAATACGAAGACTACATCCAATACGGCTCCGAAGCCGCCGTGCGCGAGGCCGGAAAAATGGGTGTGGAAGGCAAGGACTACGTGGTACAGGACGGTGACATCATGCACTTCCGCTTTAATGTATAAACCATGATGACGAACATACAATATATTCTTTGGAATCCCGACCTGTTCGCTTTCCGTATAGGCGGTTTCGGAGTGCGGTGGTACTCTCTTTGCTGGTGTCTCGCATTGCTGTGCGCCTACATCGTCGTACAGCGGCTATACCGTAGGCAAAACATTCCCGACAAACTCTTCGACCCGCTTTTCTTTTACTGTTTCGTAGGCATTCTGGTCGGCGCACGCTTAGGGCACTGCCTGTTTTACGAACCCGGATACTTCCTCTCCCACCCTTTGGAAATGGTACTTCCCATGCGACAGGGACCCCACGGATGGGTATTCACGGGTTATGCCGGCCTGGCCAGTCACGGCGGTACATTGGGACTTATCATCGCCCTGTGGCTTTACGTACGCAAGACACACCTGAACATCATGCGCGTATTGGACAACATTGCCATCGCCACACCGCTGAGCGCAATGTTCATCCGTCTGGGCAACCTCATGAATTCCGAAATCATCGGCAAACCCACCGATATGCCCTGGGCTTTCGTCTTCGAGCGTGTGGACATGCTGCCGCGCCACCCCGGACAACTCTATGAGGCCATCTGCTATCTGCTCTTCTTCATCGCAGGCATCATCATCTACAAGAAATGGCCGCAACGCGTAGGCACAGGATTCTTCTTCGGTTTCTGCCTGACCACCATCTTCACAGCCCGTTTCTTCATCGAATACACCAAAGAGGTGCAGGAAGCATGGGAGGCCTCGATGCTCATCAATATGGGACAAATCCTCAGCCTGCCCTTCGTCATCGTCGGTCTTTACTGCATGTGGGGCGGACGGTTCTGCAAACAACTTGCAGAACAGAAATAAGATTGGGAACAAAGAGGCAAGCAAAATAAAAAACACCTGAACAAATCTATAAATAAAAGTTTTATTTTTAAAA
>CDZF01038485.1_pt1 | contig 16423 bp, 13 predicted proteins | sample 557591 | NCBI WGS metagenome assembly CDZF01 (sample SAMEA3182093, study PRJEB8094) | gut metagenome | biome: human; feature: gut; material: Stool; isolation source: human stools | place: Canada | collected 2012-02-04
CCCTCTATTCGCATATCGTGGGATTATCATCCCACTTTTATGCTCATATCGGGGCGGGTCCTAAGGTCTTTCACCCACTTATGAGCAAGCTCATATGGGCTTAGACCTTTTGACCCTGGCATCATATAATATGCTGGCTATATAGAAATAGTATAAACGAAGTCCGCCGAAAAGGGAATATGAATATTTTGTGTAAAGGCTTTACGAACGGAATGTTTCGTGTTATTATAAGTAGTATTAAAAACTACATAGTATGGTTTTTAAAAAATGGAAATAATTGTAACTATTCAGTGCCCCATTCGCAGAATGACTCTTTGGGAGTTATATTTTTGAATAGCTGCAATCAATGATATGGAGATTAATATGAGTTTTAAAATCGTAGTAGACAGCTGTTGTGAATTGCCGGAAGAATATTTGCAGGATCCCCGGTTCGAGATCGTGCCCCTGGGACTGGAAGTGGGAGATTACCAGATCCAGGATGATGAGAATTTTGATCAGGCGGAATTTCTGAAAAAGGTGGCAGAGTGTCCGAAATGTCCCAAGTCGGCATGCCCTTCCCCAGAGCGTTTCAGGGAAGCCTACCACACAGAAGCGGAGCATGTGTATGTGATCACTTTATCCTCCCACCTCAGCGGAAGCTACAACAGTGCGGTGCTTGGTATGAATCTGTATCGGGAAAAATACGGGAAGAAGCAGATCCACGTCATCGATTCCGAGTCCGCCAGCTGTGGTGAGACCCAGATCGTGAAGAAACTGGTAGAACTGGAGGAGCAGAGACTTTCTTTTGAAGAGATCGTGAAGCAGATCGAAGAGTTCCGCAGCAATGTGCATACCTATTTTGTACTGGATAATCTGGAGACGCTGCGCAAGAACGGCAGACTGACCGGTGTGAAAGCACTGGTGGCATCCACACTGAACATCAAGCCGATCATGGCCGGAGACAAGGGCAGTATCGTGCAGAGAGGCCAGAGCGTCGGCATGAAGAAAGCACTCCGAAGAATGGCGGAGATCGTTCTGGAAGAGGCAGGGGATACGAAGGAACGTTTCCTGATGATCACCCACTGCAATGCTCCTGACCGCGCCGAGACCATGAAGAAGCTTCTTATGGAAAAGGCAGAGTTCAAAGGATGCCTGATCATGGACACCCGCGGTGTCAGCAGCATGTACGCCAACGATGGCGGCGTGATCGTGACGGTGTAAAAAGATTAATATCATAGGCAATATAGCTCCGGCGGATTAGCCTGTCATTTTTTGTTTCTGACAGCCTGTTCCGCCGGGGCTTTTTTTTTCATAAAAAGCAAATATAGAGGGTATTTTATGAAAAACAGAATTTGAGAGAGCGGTGCCATGAATCTGGCAGAATAAGAAATTGAAATGTAAGAGCTTACATACGCGTCAGACAAACATCCTCATGCATATTCCACAAAAAGATAGATAAAAAATTAACTTTCCTAAAAACTATTGATAGTTTTTATTATTTAGGATACAATTGCACATATACAAAAATCAGTAGCCGACAAGAAACGGCTATTTTTTAAAAAACAAAATGTAAGCACTTACACGGTGCAACAGGCAGCCAGCTCAGGTGGCCAATGCCATAGTACGTGTCAGTAAAACACCGCGCCCGCAGACGGAGAGCAGCACGCCATAGCCGTTGCCGGCGGCGCCCGTGGCGCAGGGCATAAAAGTAACGCAGGCATCAGCCCGCAGAATGGAGAAGATTATGAGCCGATTGAAGATAGCTACCCCGAATAAAGCACAGCTTACGGTGGAACGCCTGTACAAAGATCTGGAGAGAAGAATTATCGCCAGCCCGCCCGGATTATGTCCGGTGGACCTGCAGCTTTCTTTTCTGAAAATGTGTCATGCCCAGACCTGTGGTAAATGTGTGCCCTGCCGTGTGGGACTGGGGCAGTTGCAGAACCTGATGGAGGATGTATTGGCAGGCAAAGCCACCCTGAAGACACTGGATCTGATCCGGGATACCGCTTCCGACATTGTGGACTCCGCTGACTGTGCCATCGGTTACGAGGCGGCCCATATGGTACTGGCCGGACTGGAAGGCTTCCGTGAGGATTATGTCTATCACATTGAACATGGGGGAAAATGTTCCTGCCATATTACCCAGCCGGTTCCCTGTGTGGCGCTGTGTCCCGCAGGTGTGGATATCCCCGGTTACATAGCACTGGTGAAGGAAGAGCGTTATGCAGATGCCGTAAAGCTGATCCGTAAGGACAATCCTTTCCCCACCGCCTGTGCCCTGATCTGTGAGCATCCCTGTGAGGCAAGATGCCGCCGCAACATGATCGATAGTGCCATCAATATCCGCGGCCTGAAGCGTATGGCAGTGGACAATGCCAGAGCCAACACGGTTCCCGTGCCTGAGAAAGCGGAGAGCACCGGTAAAAAAGTAGCAATCATCGGCGGAGGCCCCGGCGGACTGTCTGCGGCATATTATCTGGAGCTGATGGGACACCATGCCGTGGTATTTGAGGAAAAGAGCAAGCTGGGCGGTATGCTGCGCTACGGAATTCCCAACTATCGTTTCCCAAGAGAACGCTTACAGGAGGACATTGACACTATTCTGTCCACCGGAGTGGAAGTGAAATTGAACACCAGAGTCGGCAACGGCGAAGGTGAGATTTCTTATAATAAGCTGCACGAAGAATACGATGCAGTCTATATTGCCATCGGTGCCCATACGGATAAAAAGATCGGTATCGAGGGAGAGGATGCCAACGGTGTCATGTCTGCAGTGGAAATGCTGCGCCGCATCGGTGACGATGACATGCCGGACTTCAAGGACAAGACCGTAGTCGTAGTCGGCGGCGGTAACGTAGCCATGGACTGTACCCGTTCCGCCATTCGTCTGGGCGCGAAAAAGGTGGGAATTGCCTACCGCAGAAGACAGACCGATATGACGGCGCTTCCTGAAGAAGTGGAAGGCGCCATCGCAGAGGGCGCAGAGCTTTACAGCCTGAAAGCACCTCACAAGATCGAAGCCGACGAGAACGGCAATGTGACGGCTCTGTGGGTAGAACCTCAGATCATCGGCCCCATCGATGCCTGGGGACGAGCCCGTCCGATCCAGGCGGATGTGCCTCTCCTTCGAATCCCCTGTGATATCGTCGTGGTGGCCATCGGTCAGGGTATCGAGACCCGTCATTTCGAGGAGGCGGGTCTCTCCGTAAAACGAGGCACCATTACTGCCATGAGTGACAGTGAAGTCAAGGATGTCCACGGTGTATTTGCCGGTGGTGACTGTGTGACCGGTCCGGCTACCGTCATCCGTGCCATTGCCGCCGGAAAAGTAGCTGCAGCCAATATCGATGAATATCTGGGTTACCACCATGTAGTACCCTGTGATGTGGAGATCCCGCCGGTATCCTACGAGGACAAGGAACCCTGCGGACGGATCCAGCTGAGTGAAAAGGAAGCCGGAGAGCGCAAGACGAATTTCGATGCATTTGAATGCGGCATGACGAAGCAGGAAGCCTGCCAGGAAGCGGGCAGATGTTTACGCTGCGATAAATACGGCTACGGAAGCTTAAAGGGCGGCCGAGCTGCCATCTGGTAAAAAGAGGAGCAAACAATGGGCGAGAAAATGATAAACCTTACAATAGACGGCGTGCAGCTGCAGGTCCCGGAGGGAACCAGCGTCATGAGCGCGGCAGCAGGCGTGGGAATCGAAGTACCGCATCTGTGCTTTTTAAAAGACATCAATGAGATCAGTGCCTGCAAGGTCTGCGTGGTGGAAGTGCAGGGAAAAAGCAAGCTGATCACAGCCTGCAACAGCCCGGTGGAAGAGGGAATGGTAGTGTATACCAATTCTCCGAAGGTACGCCGTGTGCGCAAGACAAATGTGGAACTGATCCTGTCCCAGCATGATTGTCACTGTGCCACCTGCGTCAGAAGCCGTAACTGTAATTTACAGCAGATTTCCAACGATCTGGGAATTCTGGAAGTACCTTTTACCGAGGAGGTTCCCGAGACACCCTGGGATCATTCTTTCCCTCTGATCCGGGATTCCAGAAAATGTATTAAATGTATGCGCTGTGTACAGATCTGCGATAAAGTCCAGGCCATGCATGTCTGGGATGTACAGAACACCGGATCCCGTACCACAGTAGATGTGGCGGATAATAAGACCATCGATTGCTCCGACTGTACACTGTGTGGACAGTGTATTACCCATTGTCCTACCGGAGCATTGCGGGAACGGGACGATACATACAAGGCTTTCGAGGCACTGGCGGATCCCGAGAAGGTCACAGTAGTCCAGGTGGCACCGGCGGTAAGAACCGCATGGGGAGAGGAACTGGGACTGAATGCGGAGGAAGCTTCCGAGGGCAAAATGGTGGCAGCGCTGAAGCGCATCGGTTTTGACTATGTATTTGATACCAACTTCGCAGCGGATCTGACGATTATGGAAGAGGGAAACGAACTGCTGGAGCGGCTGGGCAATTCCCGGAAATACGCATGGCCCATGTTTACCTCCTGCTGTCCCGGCTGGGTAAGCTTCGTGTCCAAGAAGTATCCGGAGTATCTGCGGAATTTGTCCACGGCAAAATCCCCCCAGCAGATGTTCGGTGCCATGGCGAAGACTTATTTTGCACAGAAGAAAGGGATTGATCCCAATAATATCTGCTGTATCTCCATCATGCCCTGCGTATCCAAGAAGAGAGAAGCTTCTCTTTCTTATATGAAGAGCGCCGGAGCCGGACAGGATGTGGATATTGTACTGACCACAAGAGAATTCGTGCGGATGATCCGTGCCGAGCATATCAATACCCGGTTCTTAAAGGAGCAGGCTTTTGATTCTCCTCTGGGAGAAAGCACTGGTGCCGGAGTGATCTTCGGCGTCACCGGCGGTGTCATGGAGGCAGCACTTCGTACCGCATATGCAATAGTGGAAGGTAAGAATCCGGAAGCAGATGCTTTCCGGGCAGCCCGGGGAAGAGACGGCAGAAGAGAAGCAGACTTCACACTGGGAGATCAGACCTTACATACCTGTACTGTCAGTGGACTGGCCAATGCGGAGAAGCTGATGGAGGACATTAAGGCAGGAAGGGTATCCTATGATTTCGTGGAAGTCATGGCATGCCCCGGTGGTTGTGTCGGAGGCGGCGGACAGCCCATCCACGACGGATGCGAATTCGCGGAGCGGCGCGGAGGCACCCTGTACCGTCTGGACAGTGAGAGAAAGCTTCGCTTCTCCCATGAGAACCCCGAGGTACAGAAGGCCTACGAAGAGTTCCTGGGCAAGCCCCTCAGCCGCACCGCCCATAAGCTTTTGCATTCCGAACACGTGAACGAACTGTACTTTGAAACACATAACTACTTGTAATACCAGGTGACCGATTCAGCCGCAGGGCATGCTTGCATGCGCCTGCGGCTGAATCAGGGAACCGCCCAAACATGAGGAAGAAGCGATTTGCGAAGCAAATCAGCGGAATCCGAATGTTTGCAGAATTGCGAAAGCTGCACGGCAGCGGAGCAATTCGTGGGTATTACAATGTATGGGCATGCTTGCATGCGCCTGCGGCTGAATCCGAATGTTTGCAAGACCCTATTGACATTTTTTCACACAGGGTCTATACTGTGTATAGTTTAAAGATGATTACTAGAGTAAGAGTGGACGCGCGCCACTCTTTCTTGTTGTTGTAACGACAGCTCATATCAGTAAAGGAGGGCCTACATGTCCAAACGAGAGGACTACGAAAACAGAACCGAAGAACTGCTGACGCCCATCGCAGAAGTAAGTCAGGTGGAGATCTACGATGTGGAGTATGTAAAAGAAGGCAGTGACTACTATCTGAGAGCTTACATCGACAAGCCGGAAGGTGTGAACATTCTGGATTGCGAGAATGTCAGCAGAGCATTATCCGAAGCTCTGGACAAGGCTGATTTCATTCCGGATGCTTATATTCTGGAAGTCAGCAGCCCGGGACTGGGTAGAACGCTGAAAAAGGATAAGCATTTGCAGAAGAGCATCGGTGAAGAAGTAGAGATCAAGCTGTTCAAGCCCATTGACAAATGCAAAGAGTTTTCTGGCATTCTGGAGAGCTTCAATGCAGATAACATTACGATCACGGAAGACGGCAGCCCGAGAACTTTTGCCAGAGCAGACATTGCCCTGATCCGTCTTGCATTAGATTTTTGATACTATTCAGAGCCAAAGGGCGAAGGAATAGTGATAGCTTGTAGAATAAGAAGAAACCATACACTAAGAAAAGGCGAAAGCCGGAATGGAGGAAATGATGAATAAGGAATTAATGGAGGCACTGGACGTTCTGGAGAAGGAGAAGGAGATCAGCAAGGAGACCTTGTTTGAAGCCATCGAGAACTCCCTGATGACAGCCTGCAAGAACCATTTTGGAAAGGCTGACAATGTCCATGTGGAGATTAATAGAGAGACCTGCGATTTTCTGGTATATGCTGAGAAGGAAGTCGTTCCCACGAAGGATGATGTGGAGGATGACTTCCTGCAGATTGCTCTGGAGGATGCACAGGAGATCTCCAAGAGAGCACAGGTGGGCGACATGATCCATGTGGAGATCAAGTCCAAGGAGTTCGGCCGTATCGCTACCCAGAATGCCAAGAACGTGATCTTACAGAAGATCCGTGAGGAAGAGAGAAGCGTGATCTACAACCAGTACTACGAGAAGGAAAAGGATGTTGTGACCGGCGTAGTACAGCGTTATGTAGGCAAGAACATCAGCATCAATCTGGGTAAGGCAGATGCCATGCTGACCGAGAACGAGCAGGTAAAGGGCGAAGTATTCAAGCCCACCGAGCGTATCAAGGTTTACATTGTGGAAGTAAAGAACACCCCGAAGGGACCCCGCATCAATGTCAGCCGTACCCATCCGGAACTGGTAAAGAGACTGTTCGAGTCCGAAGTTACCGAGATCAAGGACGGTACCGTAGAGATCAAGAGCATTGCCAGAGAGGCAGGAAGCCGTACCAAGATCGCTGTATGGAGCAATAACCCCAATGTAGATGCTGTCGGCGCCTGTGTAGGTATGAATGGTGCCCGCGTCAATGCTATCGTGGAAGAGCTGCGCGGTGAGAAGATCGATATCGTGAACTGGGATGAGAACCCCGGTAACCTGATTCAGAATGCACTTTCTCCTGCCAAGATCGTAGCAGTATTTGCAGATCCCGATGAGAAGACCGCAAAGGTAGTCGTACCCGATTATCAGTTGTCTCTGGCTATCGGTAAGGAAGGTCAGAACGCAAGACTGGCAGCAAGGCTGACCGGCTACAAGATCGACATCAAGTCCGAGACTCAGGCCAAGGATGCTCCCGGCTTCCGTTATGAGGACTATGTGGATGATTACGAAGATGATACCGTAGACGATTTTGATGGAGAGCAGGAATAATCAATGGCAAAAAAGATTCCACTGAGGCAGTGCGTAGGCTGCGGAGAAATGAAAGGCAAAAAAGAAATGCTGCGTGTCCTGAAAACACCGGAAGATGAGATATGTCTGGATGCAACCGGCAAAAAAAACGGACGTGGTGCATATATATGCAGACAGAAGGAATGTCTGCAGAAAGCCCGGAAGAATAAAGGATTAGAACGTTCTTTCAAGATGAGTATTTCTCCTGAGGTATATGATACACTGGAAAAGGAGTTTGATCAGCTTGAAACAGAATAAGATTTATTCCCTTTTGGGACTTGCGATGAGGGGGCGTAACCTGGTAAGCGGTGAATTCCAGACGGAGGACGCTGTGAAAAAAGGTTCTGCCATGTTGGTGATCGTTGCAGAGGATGCATCGGCCAATACGAAAAAGTTGTTTCACGACAAATGTTCCTATTATGAAGTCCCGGTATATGAATATGGCACGAAGGAAGAACTCGGCTGGGCCATCGGCCGGAACTTAAGATCTTCGGTAGGTGTGTGTGATGCGGGACTGGCAGATGCACTCATCAAGCAATTGGAAGCGAATTTGCCCGGTTAGGCAGAATGGAGGAAAGCATGGCGAAAATCAAAGTACATGAACTCGCAAAAGAATTAGAATTACAGAGTAAGGATATATTGAATTTTTTACAGGAAAAAGGAATTGAGGCGAAAGCAGCACAGAGCTCTCTGGAAGAGGATGCGGCAGCGCTGGTACGTAACAGCTTAGGACAGAAGAAGGCGGCTGCAGCACCTGCTGCGGAAAAAGAGGCTCCCGCAAAGGCTGAAAATACAAAGCCGGCTGAGGAAAAGGCGCAGGAGGAAACAAAATCTCCCGAAGAGACGAAAAAGAAGAAAAAGATCATCTTTGTAAGCAACCCTCAGAATTCCAAGATGCCCGGACAGCGTCAGGGCGGACAGAACGGACAGGGACAGAGAAATGCCGGCGGACAGCGCCCGAACCAGGGACAGAATAACAGATACCAGAACAACGGTTATCAGAACAATTCTTACAATAACCGTGTGCAGGCACAGACTCCCGTACGTCCCATCAAGCCGCTGACCCCGCCTTCTCCCACACCCAGTGTGGCAATGGTTCCCGGTAATAAGGGACAGCAGCCTGCGAAAAAGCCTGTAAACAATACCACAGCCACGCAGGCTCCTGTAAAGGAACAGGCAGCGCAGAGTACCAATACCGTAGCCACGCAGACAGCGCAGAATACACAGAATACACAGAATACTGCACAGGCAAGACCTGCGGACAGACCGCAGAACAATAATCGCGATAACCGTCAGGGTGGTTACGGTCAGAATAATTACGGACAGAACCGTGATAATCGTGGACAGAACGATCGTGGTCAAGGCGGTTATAATCGTGATAACAGAGATGGCAATCGTGATAATCGTCAGGGTGGCTATGGTCAGGGCAACCGCCAGGGCGGACAGAACGCAAACAGAGGAGGTATGGGCAATGGCAGACCTCAGGGAGGCGGATTTAACAGACAGGGTCGTCCGGGTATGGAAGGCGGTCAGGGTGATCGCCGCGGTAACGGCAATGGTGAGCGCGGTTACGGCAATAACGGCCGCGACCAAAGAGGCAATGGCGGATCGGGTAATCGATTCGGAGATAACAGACAGAATAAGGGCTTCGCTCCGGAACCTGCAGGCAAGGATCTTGAGAAGAAGCGCGAAGATGAAAAGAGACGTTTCAGCCAGGAGAAGGACAACAAGCGTTCCAAGAAGGACCATATCTACGAGGACGAGGACGCGCTGAAGAACAAGCCCGGACGTTTCATCAAGCCGGAAAAGAAGAAGGAAGAGGTACAGGAAGAGCAGATCAAGGTGATCGTGCTGCCGGAATCCATTACCATCAAAGAACTGGCTGAGAAGATGAAGTTACAGCCCGCAGCCATCATCAAGAAGCTGTTCCTGGAAGGTAAGATTGTAACCGTGAACCAGGAGATCTCCTATGAAGATGCAGAGAACATTGCCATGGAATATGACATTCTCTGTGAAAAAGAGGTCAAGGTAGATGTCATCGAGGAACTGTTGAAGGAAGATGAAGAGGACGAGGCAGATCTGGTGGAGAGACCTCCCGTAATCTGTGTTATGGGTCACGTTGACCATGGTAAGACTTCCCTGTTAGACGCTATCCGCAAGACCAACGTAACCGATCGTGAGGCAGGTGGTATCACCCAGCACATCGGTGCTTATACTGTAAATGTGGGAGACCGTAAGATCACCTTCTTAGATACTCCCGGACACGAAGCATTTACCGCCATGCGTATGCGTGGTGCCAATGCGACCGATATCGCTATCCTGGTAGTAGCAGCGGACGACGGCGTAATGCCCCAGACCGTAGAGGCGATCAACCATGCAAAGGCAGCAGGTGTGGAGATCATCGTAGCAGTGAACAAGATCGATAAGCCCTCAGCCAACATTGACCGTGTAAAACAGGAGCTGGCAGAGTACGAGCTGATCCCCGAGGATTGGGGCGGAAGTACCGTATTTGCACCGGTATCTGCGAAGAGCGGAGAAGGTATCGACCAGTTGCTTGACATGATCCTGCTGACCGCAGATATCATGGAACTCAAGGCCAACCCCAAGAGAAAAGCAAGAGGTCTGGTCATCGAGGCAGAGCTGGATAAGGGACGCGGTCCCGTGGCTACCGTACTGGTACAGAAAGGTACCCTGCATGTGGGAGATTTCATTTCCGCAGGCGTGGCACACGGTAAGGTAAGAGCCATGATCGATGATAAGGGACGCAGAGTAAAAGAAGCAGGACCGTCTACCCCTGTAGAAATCCTGGGCCTGTCCGATGTTCCCAGTGCAGGTGAAGTATTCCTGGCACATGATAATGATAAGACAGCAAAATCCTATGCGGAGACCTATCTGGCACAGAACAAGGAAAAGATGCTGGAAGAGACCAAGGGCAGAATGTCCCTGGATGATCTGTTCAGCCAGATTCAGGAAGGTAATCTGAAGGAACTGAACCTGATCGTCAAGGCTGACGTACAGGGTAGTGTCGAGGCTGTAAAACAGTCCCTGATGAAGCTGTCCAACGAAGAAGTAGTAGTTAAATGTATCCACGGCGGCGTAGGTGCCATCAATGAGTCCGACGTATCTTTGGCAAGTGCGTCCAACGCGATCATCATCGGATTCAACGTTCGTCCCGATGCGACTGCCAAGGCAACCGCAGAGAGAGAGGGCGTGGATGTACGTCTGTACAAGGTCATCTACCAGGCTATCGAAGATGTGGAAGCTGCCATGAAGGGTATGCTGGATCCCGTATACGAGGAGAAGGTTATCGGTCATGCAGAGGTTCGTCAGATCTTCAAGGCATCCGCTATCGGTAACATCGCAGGTTCCTATGTTCTGGACGGTGTGTTCCAGAGAGGCTGTAAGGTTCGTATCACCCGTGAGGGCGAGCAGATCTTCGAAGGCAACCTGGCTTCCTTGAAGAGATTCAAGGATGATGTGAAGGAAGTTAAGGCCGGATATGAGTGTGGTCTCGTATTCGAAGGCTTTGACAAGATGCAGGAGCTGGATATCGTAGAAGCCTACATTATGGTAGAAGTGCCCCGATAGGGAATATTTACAAAGCATCCGTTCGCAGAAGCATTCCGCTCACCCACGCTTGCGCTCTGCAAAAAACGTAGCGGACACTAAGAATCTTGCGGCGCTTTGCTTGCAACATTCAAGTGCCGACGTTTTTCAACGGGGTTACGCGAAACGCATTCTGCTCGCGGATGTTTGTCAGGCTGCCTACGATATTGGCAGGAAAGAAATAAGAAGGAATAAGAATGAGAAAGAATAGTGTGAAAAATACCCGTGTGAACGGGGAAGTACAGCGCGTTCTGGCAGAGATCATCCGGGGCGGTCTCAAGGACCCCCGGATCAGTCCCTGGACCAGTGTGATCGCTGTGGAAGTGGCACCGGATCTGAAGAGCTGTAAGGCATGGATCAGCGTGCTGGGAGACGAGGAAGTCAGAAAGTCTACCCTGCAGGGACTGAAGAGCGCCGAAGGCTTTATCCGCAGAGAACTGGCTCGTACCATCAATCTGCGTAATACTCCGGATATCACTTTTGTGATGGATCAGTCCATTGAATACGGTGTCAATATGTCCCACAAGATCGATGAGGTCATTGCAGCGGATGAACAGGCACAGAAGCCGGAAAATGAAGTGGTGGAAGATACGGAAGAAACAGAGGAAGGTGACGAGTAATGGATTTGCGTGAAGAATGTCTGAGTGCGAAAAAGATCGGCATCAGCGGACATATTCGTCCGGATGGAGACTGTGTGGGTGTATGTCTTTCCTTACAGATGTATCTGCGTAAACTCCTTCCCGAAGCGGAAGTTACCGTATATCTGCAGAAGCCGTCCGAAGAGTTTTCCTATCTGAAGGGATACGATGAGATTCAGACCGAATGTCCCGTGCAGGAGCCGTTTGATGTGTATTTTGCGCTGGATTGCAGTGGGGATCGTCTGGGAGATGCGGAGACGTATTTCCAGAATGCGAAAAAGAAGATCAACATTGATCATCACATCAGCAATTCCGGTTGCGGTGATGTGAATCTGGTCCGTCCGGAAGTGGGAAGTGCCTGTGAGGTGCTGTATCACATTATGGATGCGGAACTTATTGACAAGGATATTGCGGAAGCACTGTATACCGGCATCATCCATGATACCGGTGTATTCCAGTATTCCAATACGACACCGGAGACGCTGCAGGCAGCAGCGTTTCTGATCTCCTTCGGATTCAATTTCCCGAAGCTGATCGAGGAAAGCTTTTACCAGAAGACCTATCTGCAGACCCAGATCATGGGCAGAGCTCTGATGGAGAGCATTCGTTTCATGGACGGACGCTGCATCGTGAGCATGGTGGACCGCAAGACCATGGAATTCTACAATGCGGTACCGGGAGATCTGGACGGCATTGTGAACCAGTTGCGCAATATCAAGGGCGTGGACTGTGCGATTTTCATGTATGAGACCAACGTACTGGAGTACAAGGTCAGCATGCGTTCCAATGAGAAAGTAGATGTGGCGAAGGTGGCATCTTTCTTCGGAGGCGGCGGACATGTACGTGCCGCAGGCTGCACTATGAAGGGAACCTTCCATGATTGTGTCAACAATTTGTCACTGCACATCGACAAACAACTGCGGGGAGAACAGGGTTAATGGACGGCATCATCAATGTATATAAGGAAGCGGGCTTTACCTCCCATGATGTGGTAGCCAAGCTTCGCGGGATCTGCCGGCAGAAAAAGATAGGGCACACAGGTACACTGGATCCACATGCTACCGGTGTGCTTCCTGTATGTCTGGGGAATGCTACCAGAGCATGTGAAATGCTGACGGACAGGACCAAGGAATATGTGGCAGAACTTCTGCTGGGACAGATCACAGATACCCAGGATATCACGGGAACCGTTCTGGAAGAGCGGGAAGTGGCGGTGAGTGAAGCACGGGTACGTGAAGTGATCGCCGGTTTTGTCGGCGGCTATGACCAGATCCCACCCATGTATTCTGCACTGAAGGTCAATGGGAAAAAGCTCTATGAGCTGGCCAGAGCGGGCAAAGAAGTGGAACGGCAGGCAAGACATGTGGATCTGCCGGCAATCGAGATTCTGGAAATAAAGTTTCCCGTGGTAAAATTCCGCGTGGAATGTTCCAAGGGAACCTATATCCGCAGTCTCTGTGCCGATATTGGGGAAAAACTGTGCTGCGGCGGCACCATGCAGAGCCTCGTTCGCACCAGAGTCGGGGAATTTCGGCTGGCAGATGCCCTGACACTTGCACAGCTGCAGGAACTTCGGGACACGGAGAGGCTGGAGGAAGCACTGCTTCCCACAGACCGTATTTTTTCGGATTTTCCCATGTTGCATGTGGAGGAAAAGTGGCGGAAACTGATCGATAACGGGAATGCTTTTTATCCGGGACAGACTGTGGAACAGACCACACATCCGGCAGGAGAGTGGGTGCGCATCTACAGAGAGGATGACAGCTTCGTGGGCATTTATGCGTATGATGAAACGAAGGAATGGTACAAGCCCGTGAAGATCTTCCCAAGTAATACAGAAAGCAGGAAATAGACTTGGAAATCATTGCAGGAACAACAGACTTTTATCTGGAAAAAGATACAGCAGTAGCCATCGGTAAATTCGACGGAGTCCATCTGGGCCACAGGAGACTTTTGGAAGAGATTCTTGGCCGAAAAAAATACGGGCTGGCGGCGTGCGTGTTCACCTTTGACCCTACACCGGCAGTGCTGTTCGGCCTGTCTGACGGTAAAGAACTGACCACCAGAGAGGAAAAAAGACGCCTGTTTGAACGTCTGGGAATCGACACTCTGATCGAGTTTCCTCTTACGAAGGAGACTGCAGCCACAGAGCCAGAGCGTTTTGCAACAGAGATTCTGGCCAAACAGATGAATACCCGGTTTGTGGCGGCAGGCGAGGATCTGTCTTTTGGCAAGAACGGCGCAGGAAATGCCGAACTTCTGGAGAGAATGGCGCCGCATCTGGGCTTTTGCGTCCAGACCATAGAGAAGATCGAAGTGAACGGCATCGAAGTCAGTTCCACTTACATCCGCAAGCTGGTGGAAGAGGGCCGGATGGAAGAGGCCGAAGAGATGCTGGGAATGCCTTATACGCTGGTGGGAGCAGTGGAGCATGGCAATCATATCGGACATACCCTGGGATTTCCAACGGTGAATCTGCTGCCTCCCGCAGGCAAACTTCTGCCGCCCAACGGAGTTTACTATGCGGCGGTGCGCCATAATGGAAAGGTCTATAAGGCCATCAGCAATGTTGGAACCAAACCCACGGTTTCTTCTGAAAAAGTGATGGGGGTGGAATCTTATCTGTATGATTTTGACCAGGACATCTACGGGCAGGAGATCGAGGTGGCTTTGAAAAGATTTCGGCGCCCGGAACGCAGATTTGGATCGCTGGAAGAACTTAAGGAGCAGCTGGACCGGGATATTGCGGATGGTCGAAATGCGTAGGAAAAACAGCTGTTTTACGCAAACACGGTAGAAATTGCGTAAAGTTTTGTAAAGAAAAGTAAAAGAAAAGTAAAATTTACATTGCAAGTTTTTATTCTATCTCGTAAAATATATTTTGGATTGTTTATATAAGAATAAATTTGAAAATTATTGTTTTGGTTTTTCGGAAGAGAATCAAGAGAGATTGAGGGATTAAAAATGAGCTTTGGAACAATATTGACAATGGCAGGAGGTCTGGGACTGTTTCTATTCGGAATGGAGTTGATGAGTGATTCCATTGAGAAGGTAGCAGGTGCCAGACTTCGTCGTATTCTGGAAATCTTTACCACGAACCGTTTCATGGGTATGATCGTTGGTATTATTTTTACCGGTATCATCCAGTCCTCTTCGGCATGTACGGTTATGGTCGTCAGCTTCGTTAACTCTGGTCTGATGAATCTGTATCAGGCGGCGGGCGTTATCCTCGGTGCAAACATCGGTACTACCATTACTTCACAGCTGGTATCTTTTAATTTATCCAAAATAGCACCGCTGATCCTGCTGGTGGGTGTGGTCGTGATGATGTTTACGAAGAAGGAAAAGGTCCGTAAGGTGGCGGAAGTGGTCGTTGGTTTCGGTATCCTGTTCGTAGGCCTGAGCACCATGTCCCAGGCTATGGCGAACATGAAGAATGAGCCACAGGTGGTCAATCTGCTGATGTCTCTGAAGAACCCGTTCTTAGCCACATTGATGGGATTTGCTCTGACAGCCATTATCCAGAGTTCGTCCGTAACGGTCAGCATTGTGTTGTTGCTGGCTAATCAGGATCTGCTGCCGTTACCTATTACGCTGTACATTATCCTGGGATGTAATATCGGTGCCTGCGCTACCGCAATGTTAGCTTCCATGACCGGTAAAAAGGACGCAAAGAGAGCAGCACTGATACATCTGCTGTTCAATATTATCGGTACGGTTATTATCTACATTGCCCTGTTTGTGGCAGGAGACCAGATCGTGGAATTGATCAAGTCCATTTCCGCAGATAACGGTCGATTCGTAGCAAATGCACATACGCTGATCAAGATTGCACAGGTAATTATGCTGTTCCCGTTCACCGGCTGGCTGGTGAAGATGACTTACCTGATCGTACCCGGCGAGGATCAGAAGGTTGGCTACAGAGAGAGCTATCAGTTAAAATACATCGGCGACAAAGTGGTGTTCAACCCCGCCACTGCAGTGGTAGAAGTTATCAAGGAGCTGGAGCGTATGGCTTCTCTGGCAGAGGAGAATCTGAACCGTGCCATGAATGCCCTGATCACGTTGGATGAAGAGGACATCGAGGAAGTCTACGAGGTAGAGAAAAATATCAATTTCCTGAACCATGCCATCACGGACTATCTGGTGAAGATCAACCAGACCACACTGCCCATCGAGGATTTGAACAGTCTGGGTGCCCTGTTCCATGTGGTGAACGATATCGAGCGTATCGGTGACCATGCGGAGAACGTGGCGGATGCTGCCAGACAGCGTAAGGAGGAAGGCGTTTCCATCAGTAAGGAAGCCCAGAAGGAACTGGGAGATATGTTGGAAATGGTCAACAAGATCATCCGTTATGCTGTAGAAATGTTCGCCAAGAGCGATGAATCCCATATGCAGGAAATCGTTACTCTGGAGGATCAGGTAGACGAGAAGGAACGCGAACTGCAGAAGAAACATGTAGAGCGTCTGACCAAGGGAGAGTGTTCTCCCGAAGCCGGCATGATCTTCTCCGATATCGTATCCGGACTGGAGAGAGTAGCAGACCATGCCACCAATATCGCTTTTGCCATTACCACAGAAGAGGATGCCGAAGACGGCGATATCAAACGGTAATTAACTGGAAAGTTAGTAAAGAAATGCTATCAAATCCCCGTAGCCCTTGGCAAGGTATAAGAAACGCGGCACGCTCGTACTTTAGTACGATGCGCTCCTGTCGCAGAGCGTAGCGGTACATAAGCGGTCACAATACGACCGCAATGCGTCCCTTGGGAC
>CDZF01007085.1_pt1 | contig 15834 bp, 9 predicted proteins | sample 557591 | NCBI WGS metagenome assembly CDZF01 (sample SAMEA3182093, study PRJEB8094) | gut metagenome | biome: human; feature: gut; material: Stool; isolation source: human stools | place: Canada | collected 2012-02-04
GGGTTCGAGCCGTTCGAAATCTATGCTTCTCGCATCGAGCCGGGCGGGGGTTCCGGTCTTCATCCGGCCCGCTTCGAATCCCAATCCGACCAGCGATTCGGTTAGTCCGAGCGAACTGGCATCGCCCGAACGGCCTCCTTCGGCATGGGTACGGCCGATGTGCATCAGTCCGTTCAGGAAGGTCCCATTGGTCAGAATGACGGCTTTTGCGCGGAATTCCACTCCCATACGGGTGCGGATACCGCATACTTTGTGCCGGTATGTTTCGGATTCCGACGGACCCGGATTCGTTTCCGCATCCGTCTTTTCGGTCAACAGTTCGGTTACGGAATCCTGCCAGAGGTACAGGTTGTCGATGTTTTCGAGTATCCGGCGCCACTCTTCGCTGAACTTTTGTTTGTCGCACTGCGCCCGGGGACTCCACATGGCCGGTCCTTTCGAGCGGTTCAACATCCGGAACTGAAGGGTCGTGCGGTCGGTGATGATACCCATATAGCCTCCCATGGCGTCGATTTCGCGTACGATCTGTCCTTTGGCTACTCCGCCTACAGCCGGATTGCAGGACATGCTTGCGAATTTGGTCATGTCCATCGTCACCAGCAGGGTGGAGGAGCCCAGGTTCGCCGCCGCCGCCGCCGCTTCACATCCGGCATGGCCGCCGCCCACTACGATGATGTCGTATTCCAGTCTCATTTTACACCCTCTGTTTCCGGACGCCGGGCCAGGTAGAAGTTCTCCTTTTCTCGCATGATCCGGGCTTCCGGATCGCTTTTGTCGCCGTAGCCGCACAGGTGCAGTATGCCGTGTATGATGACACGCTGCATCTCTTCACGGGGTGCGACACCATACTGCGCTGCGTTGTCGGCCACGGTGTCTACGCTGATGAAAAGGTCGCCGCTCACGATTCCCCGTTCCTTGTCGTCGTAGTCGAACGTGATGATATCCGTGTAGTAGTCATGATTCAGATACTTCCGGTTTATCTCCAGCAGGGCAGCGTCCGAACAGAAAACGACGGATATGTCTCCGGTCGTAAGTCCTTCGTTTACAATGGTTTCTTTGATCCACCGGGAGGTGATCCGCTTGCCGCCGTAACGGTACGAACACCCCTGTGTATAGTAATTTATTGCCATATGTTTTTGTTAATCAACGTCTTAACCAGGATTCCGGATTCAGATTCTGGGTCTCTTTCCAGATTTCGAAATGGAGCATGCAGTCGTCGTCGTTGTCGCTGTCGGGGATGCGTCCGATCACTTGTCCCGTGGTCACTTTATCGCCCGTTTTAACGTGTACAGAGGCAAGATTGGAGTAGACCGTGATAAAGTTACCGTGACGGATCATGACGTTGTTATTCAGCCCTTGAAAAAAGAATATGCGGGATACCGTCCCTTCGAAGACGCAGTGTACCGCTGCTCCCCTCTCTCCGGCGATGTTTACCCCCTTGTTGTTGATGGTAAGACCCTTCTGGGTAGGATGGGCGTGCACGCCGTAACGGTCGATGACGACCCCGCCCCGGATCGGATAGGGCAAACGTCCCATGTTCTGGTCGAACCGGCCCGACAGTTCGTAGTCGGCCTGCTTCTGGGCAGCGCTTTTGGGGGTCGCCTTCGATTTGCGGGCCTCTTCGGCGATGATCCGCTGAATCTGCTGCTGGGCCCGTTCGATCTGGGCCTTTTTGGTGCGGAGTTCGCGCGAAATCTTGCTCTCCCGCGCCTTGAGTTGGTTGACGGCTCCCCGGTACTGGGTCTCGTCCTTTCCCAGCGAAGCGAGCTCCCGGGTCCGGCTGCTGCGTGTCTGGTCGAGTTGGGCCCGCTGCGTGTCGAGGGCCGATATTTCACCGGAGAGGCGTTTCGATACGGAGTCGATTTCGGCGGCCTTGATCTCCCGCATCCGGTTGTACCGCTTCATGAACGCTATGCGCCGCGTGGCGTCGTTGAAATCTTTCGAAGCGAACAGGAATACCAGGAAATTGTTGAGCTTGTAATTCTTATAGGCGGCGCGGATCATGGAGGCATAGTCCTCTTTCAAGGCGTCGAGCCGGGCGGTGAGAAGTTTTACCGTGTCGCTTTTCCCGTTTATATCGGTGTTTATCAGGTCTATCTGCTTTTCGAGCGACCGGACGATGTTCTGCCGGTTGCGGATGCGCGACTGAATCAGCTTGAGCTGGCTCTGGGTCATGCGCTGGTCTTTCCGGGTTTTGTTCAGCAACTCGGTGTTGATCCGTATCTCCTCTTCGGCCCGGCGTATCTGTTCGCGCAGCGATTCGAGACTCTGGGCTCCGACGCTTCCCGCTCCCAGGACCAAAAACAGCAGTATGCAGAGTCGTTTGATCATTTTCCTTCGATCAGTTTAAACCTTTCGGCGATTTCCTCGGCGTCATATCCCCTCTCGAGCGCCTTTTTCCAATAGACCGAGGCCATGAAATAGTCGTTGAGCCGGTAGAGGATGTCCCCATAGTGGAGCGACAGCTCGGCGCTGTTGCTCCGGTCGAGGGAGATGGCCTGCTGCATTACCTTTTTGGCTTCGGCATATTGTCCGAGCTTGTAGCAGGCCCAGGCATAGGTGTCCAGGTAGGTGGGGTTCCCCGGAGAGAGTTCCGTCGCACGGCGGCCCATCTTCAGCGCCTTTTCCAGTTCCCGGTCGCTCGTGCTGAGGAAATAGCTGTAATTGTTCAGTACCATCGCGTTGGAACTGTCGGCACGGAGTGCCTTTTCGTAGTAGTCGTAACTTTTATTTGTCTGATTTTTCTGATGAAAGGTGTCTCCCATGATTCCGTACACCACGCTGCGGAGTGAGTCGCTGCCGGCGTATTTCAGCGCGTTCCGGTAGGAATCCAGCGCCTCCCTCTCCCGTTTGAGGAAAGCGAGGATCGAACCGTGGCGGATATGGAGCTCGGCGTTGCGGGGAAAGTGGGCGAGGGCTTCCGTCGCGTATTTCGAGACCGAATCCGGTCGCTGCAGATAGGCTTCGATGTCGAGAATGTTGTTGTAAGCGTCCAGGCTGACCGAATCCGCCACGAAAGTTTTGTAGAGTTTCAACGCCTCCTCCGTGCTGCCCGAGGCGATCAGATGGTTCGCGTAGAGTTTCAGCACCCGGTAATCTTTCGGATATTTGATCAGCAGCGTGGAGGCCAGGTCGTTCATCTGGAAATAGTGGTCCCGGTAGAAGGGAATGTCCCGGATCAACTCTTCGAAAAAGGCGATTTTCGTCTCTGCCGGCACATCGTCCAGATTGAAAAGCTGCCGGGCCGTGGCCATGAAATTGATGTCGTCGCCCTTTTTCTTGTAGTAGTCGTTCATGGCTCCCAATACGTTGGCGCTCGTCGGGTTGAGGGCCAGCGCCTCGTCGTAGCACACCCTCGCCAGCGAATCCTTACCCGTGGCCGCGTAGAGCTCGGCCAGCACCAGATAGTTCTCCTCCTTGTAGGGAAAATCGCGGATCAGGGCCTTGCTTTCGGCGATCGCCTTGTCGTACAGTTTGACCTGGATGAGCAGCTGGAGCTTGAAACCGGCCAGCTCCTCCATGCGTCCCAGCCGGTTTTCCGCCGAGTCGAGCAGCGATATGGCCGTGAAGGGCTGTCCGTTCTGTTCGTAGAGAGCCGCCAGCATTCGGTAGTTTTCCGGATTGCGGGGCGCTTCGCGGGTGAGCCGTTCGTAGATGTCCTGTGCCTTGCCGAACTCCTTGTTGATGACCATCAGCCGGCCCAGCTGGCTCTGGTACCAGAGGTTCGCGGTATCCAGCCGGTTGGCCTTCTGGCTGTAAGGAAGGGCCCGTGCGGGATCGGTGCCGATCAGGGCATTGGCGGCTTCGTAGTAGGAGGGAGCATGGGTGGAGTCGGCCGCGATGGCCTTGTCGAAGATTTTCACGGCTCCTTCCGGATCGCCGTAGAGCATGCCCCGTTTCATCCCTTCGGTGTAGTAGAACGTAGGGAGCAGTTTTCCCGTATAGCCTGCGTCCTGGGGTGTAAACCGGGGAGAGGCGCTCTTTTGCGGTCTCAGGCCGCAGGAGAGCACCGACATGCCGGTCAGTATGATGCAGAGCGCTTTCTTTCCCCTCATCCGTCCTCGTTTTACCCCGGGAGGACCCGGGCTGTGGTTTGGCGGCCGGCCTTTACAGAACCGACTCGAATTGCTGCAGGAAGCGTATGTCGTTTTCGAAATAGAGCCGCAGGTCCTTTACGCCGAATTTGAGCATGGCGATCCGTTCGACGCCCATTCCGAAGGCGAAACCGCTGTATTTGCGGCTGTCGATGCCCGAGGCTTCGAGCACGTTGGGGTCCACCATGCCGCAGCCCATGATCTCCAGCCATCCCGTGCCTTTGCAGACATTGCATCCCTTGCCGCCGCACAGGTTGCACGATACGTCCACTTCGGCCGAGGGCTCCGTGAACGGGAAGTAGGAGGGACGCAGCCGGATACGGGCGTTCTCCCCGAAACACTCCTTGGCGAAGTAGAGGATCGACTGTTTCAGGTCGGCGAACGAGACGTGCTCGTCGATATAGAGTCCTTCGATCTGGTGGAAAATGCAGTGGGCCCGCGCCGAGATGGCTTCGTTGCGGAACACGCGGCCCGGGCAGATCACGCGGATCGGAGGCTGCTGTTTTTCCATCGTGCGCACCTGGATCGAACTGGTGTGGGTACGCAGCAGGATGTCGGGATTCTTCTCGATGAAAAATGTGTCCTGCATGTCGCGTGCCGGGTGTTCGGGCGGGAAGTTGAGCGCCGAAAAGACATGCCAGTCGTCCTCGATCTCCGGCCCTTCGGCCACGGTGTAGCCCAGGCGCGAGAAAATAGAGACGATCTCGTTCCGCACGAGCGAGATGGGATGGCGGGTTCCCGGCGCATCGTTCGATCCGGGGCGGGTCATGTCGCCGATCGACCCGGTGTTTTCGGGTTGCCGGGCGGCCTGCGCCTTGAGTTCGTTCACGCGTTCCAGCGCGCGCGTCTTGAGCCGGTTGAGCTGCTGCCCCAGTTCCCGTTTCATTTCGGGAGCCACGGCCTTGAACTCCTCCATCAGGGCGGTGAGTTCCCCCTTCTTGCCGAGAACCTTGATGCGGAACTCCTCTATGTCGGCCGCGGCCTTCGGTTTGAACTCCTCCACACGCCGGAGCAGGTCGTTTATTTTTTCGATCATTTTTTGTTATTTTGAGCTTTATACCTACTTTTATCCCAGTTTAACAGGCAAAGTTAAGAAAATTTGCGGATGATACGCATCAAAATAGCATTAATCCTCCTGTTTTTGTCTTCCGCCGCGGTGTCGGAGGCCCAGCGGGTAGGACTGGTGCTCAGCGGCGGGGGGGCCAAGGGACTCTATCATATCGGCGTGATCCGTGCCCTGGAAGAGAACGGGATTCCGATCGACTATGTGACCGGAACCTCCATGGGAGCCATCATCGGCGGCCTCTATGCCACGGGTATCACGCCGCAGCGCATGGCCGACGAGTTCATGTCCGAGCAGATCGTCTACTGGCTCACGGGCCGGATCGAACCCGCCTATATCTACTATTTCAAGAGGATGAGGCCCAATGCGGCCATGATTACCCTGCGGTTCGATCCCAGGGCCAAAAAGAAAGTTTCGCCTATTCCGGCCAATTTCGTTTCGTCGAGTCAGATCGACCTGGCCTGCGTCGATTTCTTTTCGTCGGCCACGGCGGGCTGCGACGGTGATTTCGACCGCCTGTTCGTGCCGTTCCGCTGCGTGGCGACCGATGCGGCCAACCACCGGGAGGTGATCCACCGCAGCGGCGACCTGGGCAAGGCGATCCGTACTTCGATGACCATTCCACTGTTGTACAAGCCGATCCGCATGGACTCCGCCGTGCTTTACGACGGCGGACTGTACGACAATTTCCCGTGGCGGGTGATGGACGCTGAGTTCCATCCCGACGTGCTGATCGGCAGCTCCTGTGCCGAGGGGCATGCCGATCCCGAGGAGAACAACCTGACCGACCAGATTTTCGCCCTGACCACCATGCACACCGACTATGACCTGCCGGCCGACCGGGGCGTGATGATCCGCCGGGTTTTCGACGACGTGACCACGCTCGATTTCAGCAAGGCGGCCTATGTGATCCAGCAGGGTTACGACGATGCCATGGCCGTCATGGACCGGATCAAGACGAAAGTTTCCCGGCGGGTCGATCCCGACCGGCTTGCCCGGCGACGGGAGGAGTACCGCAGCCAGCTGCCTCCGCTGATTTTCGACCGCTACGACATCGGCGGACTTAACCGGGCCCAGCAGGGATACGTGCGGAAACTGCTCCGCCTCGACCGCCGCAATGCCTCCTACGACCTCGACCGGTTCCGTTCCGAGTATTTCAAGATCCTTTCCGAAGGGGAGATCGAGGGCGATTATCCGGACGTGACCTACAACGATTCCACGGGCCGGTTCGACCTCAGCATGAAGATGCACACGAAACCCAGTCTGAAACTGATGTTCGGCGGCAATATCTCCTCCACGGCCCTGAACCAGGCCTATATCGGACTGGAGTACAAACGGATCGGCCGCACGGCCCAGAGCTACAATCTGGACGGCTATTTCAGCGCCTTCTACTCTTCGGTGGCGCTCAGCGGACGCACCGACTTTTTCATCAAGGTTCCCTTTTATCTGGAATACGGCTTTACGGGGAACTACTACAACTATTTCCGCAGCAATTTCGGGTTCCTGTCCAAAAACCACGACCTGACCTATTCGAAATACAACGACAACTATTTCACCGCCTCGATCGGCATGCCCGTGGGGCGTCATGCCGTGGTCAGCATCCGGGCCAACGTGGGGCAGAACGATTACCGCTATTTCCAGCAGTCGGGCTTCGACAAGGATGTGGATACGCTCGACAAGACCCGGTTCCGGTTCGTGGGGGCGAAGATCGAACTCGAACGCCGCAGCCTCAATTACCGGTTCTACCCCACGCGGGGCATCCATCAGTCCATGTCGCTCATGTTCATCGACGGCAAGGAGTATTTCTGGCCGGGCACGACGGGGCGCCTGGCTGGCCAGCTCGGCGACGAGGGACACCGCTTCTGGTTCGGGGCCCATTTCCGACGGGAACATTTCTTCCCCGTGCATCCCGTGAAGTGGTTTTCGTGGGGATATATGGTCGATTGCGTGCTCTCTTCCCATGCCGATTTCCTCAATCAGTACGCCACCAATATCTCTTCGCCGGCCTTTACGCCCACGCCGCACAGCAAGATCGTCTATCTGAAGGAATTCCGCAGCAGTTCGTTCCTCGGGGCGGGTCTCGTGCCCACCTTCGAGTTCGGCCCCAACTTCTATTTCAAGGCCGGAGCCTACGCTTTCCTGCCCGACAACTACCAGGGATTCGAAGAGGGAATCCGCCAACGGCTGCGCTACATTTTCGACGGCACGCTAGTTTACCAGACCCTGATCGGCCCGATCAGTCTCTCCGTTTCCAAGTACGACACCAACCGGAACAACTGGTTCATCACCTTCAATTTCGGGTATGCGATCTTCAACAAAAAGGGGCTCTTCTATTGACGGCCGGGGCGGAGGACGGTCCGGTCAGGCCCGGAAAAACGATCGTCACCCCCGCCGGAACGAACTCCGGCGGGGGTGAAATGGTTCAATCGGACGGTTCCGGGGAGCTTAGTTCCCGGCTATTTTTTTCCTGTATTTCCCGTACATCCGGCGCGACAGGGCGACAGGATCTCCCTGGGGTTCGGCAGGGAAGGGATCGGTGCGGCCCACCCATTCCCATTCGAAATCGTACATCCGTTCCCGCAGGGCCTCTTCGTCGAGCGGTTTTCCTTCGTCCAGCGACCGGATCAGCGCCTCCCGGAACATCTCCCAGCGGGGTTTGTAGTAGCTCCCTACCAGTCCGGCCCAACAGCGGTTCGCATAGTCGTTGAGCGACTGTTTCCGGCCGCCCCAGGTGGTGAGGATATTGCGTGCGTCGCGTTCGAAATAGGCCTTTTCCGGAGCGGTTTCCCCCCATCGGCGGGCGTCCGCGATCCATTTCCCCAGCAGGAAATAGCCGTCGCTGCCCAGTAGCGCCTCCAGGTCGTCGAGCAGGTCGAGCATCTCCGCGGATGCCGTTTCCACACCGGTCCGGTCACCCCTGCGGTAGGCTTCGAGGTTTCGTGCGGCCAGTTTCCCGAAATGGTTTTCCAGACATTGCCGCCCGATGTTCACGCAGTCGAACCGGTAGGAGGGCGAATCGCTTCCGCGGGCTGCGAGCAGTTCGCCCCATGCCTGGAGCAGCGTGCGGTTGTCGTAGCAGAGTTTGGAACTGTTCCATTTACCGTATCCTTTGAGGTCGGGTCTCGCGCAGACCATCGAACTCCGGTTGGTCGAAGCTTCCCGGTAGATGCTGTCGCAGAGCAGGCGCCATGCCTTCCGCATGTGTTCGTCCCCGTGGCCCAGACGGCGGTCGGCCAGCCGTTCGATCCACTCCCGGTCGGAGAGAGGCAGGTCCCACGCGCGGTCGAGTACGTATTCGTACATGAACGGGTTGACGTCCAGTCCTTCCAGTGTGCAGCCCACACCGGAAAAGCCGGGGCCTGCACTCCTGTAAGCGCTGTCCAGTTTCGAGCCTGCGTCGTGCAGGTCGCCGGCGAGCATGGTGTTGCCGCCGAAGTTTCCCAGGTAGCACCAGATGAAGGGCCGGCCGTAGAACGATTCGGTACGGCGCCAGATTTCCGTGCGGTCGCAGTAGTAGTCGAGCATCAGCAGCCGCTCTTCCGGTACGGCGGTCAGGTAGGCCCGCAACCGTTCGGGCGTCCAGTGTTTCCGTTTGTGGTAGAAGACCCACGCCATTTGCAGCCACACGGCCTCCGGATCGAAACGGGCCATCGACTCGTAGGTGAGCCGGGCCGCCCGGGCCAGATAGTCCGGTTCCCAGTCGGGCGGGTCCAGTTCGTTGAAGGGGTCGGCTCCGTAGATGTGGCTGCGGCCGAAAAGCCTCTCCTGTTCCTGCATGAAGGCTTCCTGGATCCGTCCGAAAAGGGGGTCTTCCGGATTCAGGTAGTAGGTGTTGTATGCCTCGCCGAATCCTCCCCACGGATTCAGCCGGCTGATGTCGGCCCCGGGATAATGCTCTTTCAGCACGCCGGGGACGTGTCCCGTGAACGAGGTGAAGATCGGCCGGATTCCCAGCTCCCGTTCCCGGGCCACGATCCGCTGCTGGAGCCGGAGCTGACCTTCGAGCCAGCTTTCGGGCAGGGGGCCGTGCCATGCGTCGACGTTGGCCATGCGGTGCCAGCCCAGGTAGGAGGGCCCCGTGAAGTAGGAGAGTATCTCCCCGCGGCTCAGCCCCATATTGCTCCACACCTTATACCATACCGATTCTTGGGCCGTAGTGGCCAGCGCCATGTTGACGCCGTTGAGGGCCATCCAGTCGATCAGCCGTTCCCAGTCCTCCCATTGCCACCAGTTGAGTGAATATCCCGACGTACAGTAGTTCAGGAAGAAGCGGTGAGGGACTTTCGCGGACGCCTCCACCGTGCCCGTCACCTGCGGCAGACGGTCGGGTTCCCGGAGCGTGTCGCGCCGGTACCATGTGACGGTCAGGTCGCAGTAGTTTTTCAGATAGTAGTTCAGGCCGAAGGCCATCGACCCGGCCGAATTTCCCCCGATCACGATCCTGTCGCCTTCGCTGCGCAGGGTGAAGCGGTCTCCGTTCTCTTGTCCGGGAAGTTTTTCGAACCCGACCGCTCCGTGGTTGCGGGGCAGTATCCGGCGGGTCAGGGCTTCGGCGGCCGTTATGTCCGGGTCGGCAGCTTCCCGGCAGGCGGGAAACAGGATCAGCGACAACAGAACTGCGGCGGCCGTTTTCATCATCGTTTTCCTCATTTCTTTACGGGTGTAAGGTTGATACTCTCCACGGCACCGCTTCCTCCGGTGATCAGGATGCGGATGTCGCTGGCATTGGTCAGCGGGAAGGTGTAGTTCACGAAATTCAGGTCGGCGTCCACTTCGCCCCGGTGTACGGTGAGAAACTGTCCGCCGCCCGAGGTGAGCTGGATTTCGAAGCGGCACCGCGTGCCGTTCATCCAGCCGATCCCGATCTCCCGGACCCGGGCCGCCTCGCCCAGCGGCAGGGTGAGGTATTCCCCGGCGGCTTTGAAACGCCACGGATAGCGCGGGCCGTTCTGCTCCTTGGCCGGGGCCTTCGTTGCGACCACCGTGAGGGTCGATTTCAGCCGGATGTCGCCCGACGAGGCTCCGACCATGATGTCGAAGTCGCCCGGTTCCACCACCCGACGCATGTCCCGGTCGAGCAGCGAAAGGTCTTTGGGCCGGAGGGTCATTGTCACGCGGCGGGTCTCGCCCGGTTTCAGATGGATGCGGTCGAAGCCGCGCAGGTTCTTTTCGTAGGTGGTCACCGAGGAGACCACGTCGCGCGTGTAGAGCTGCACCACTTCGTCCCCGGCCATCTTTCCGGTGTTGGTCACATCGAACGATACCTCAGCCGGCTCGTGGGGCGTGACGACGGCCGGTTCGATCTGCAGGTTCGAATATTCGAACGTGGTGTAACTCAGTCCGTAACCGAATTCGTACAGGGCCCCGTTCACGCGGCTCTGGTCGCCCGACGGTCCCGGCTTCACCCCTCCGTCGAGGTTGGCGGCCGGTTTGCTGGGAAAATTGAAGGGAATCTGCCCCACGTGTTTGGGGAAGGTGACGGTCAGTTTACCTCCCGGGTTGTACTCGCCGAAGAGGACTTCGTAGACGGCCTGCCCGCCCTGCGCTCCCGGATACCAGGCTTCCAGGATGGCGTCCACATGGGCGTCGGCCCAGTTGATCGAATTGGGGCGGCCGTTTATCATCACGAGGATCACGGGCTTGCCTGTGGCATATACCGCCCGCAGCAGTTCTTCCTGCCGTCCCGGCAGTTCGAGGCTCGAGCGGGAGCGGTTTTCCCCGCAGGTGCGCGTTCCGCCTCCCAGCACCACGATCGCCACGTCGCTCCGGCGGGCGGCTTCCGCTGCCCGTTCGATGCCGGCCCGCTCGCTGTCCGTAAGCTCTTCGTGCAGGATTTCGGACTGGGGCCAGTTGGCGTCGACCAGTTCGCAGCCCTTTTCATAGAGGATTTCGCAACGGCCGCCGAGGTTCCTTTTCAGCCCGTCCAGTACCGAGGTGACCTCCACGGCCAGCGGTCCGTAATGGAGCAGGGCGTAGGACCGTTCGTCGGCATTGGGTCCGCAGACGGCGATCCGTTTCACTTGCGAAGCGTCCAGCGGCAGGATTCCGTCCCTGTTTTTCAGCAGTACCAGCGACTCGCGGGAGGCCTGCAACGCCACTTTCCGGTGTTCCGGGCCGTCCACTTCGCGGTCGGCCGCCTCCAGGTCGGTCTGGTAGGGACGGTCGAACAGGCCCACCGTGAATTTCACCCGCAGCACGTCGCGCACCCGGTCGTCCAGCGTCTCGCGGCTGACGGCTCCTTCGCGCAGCAGCTCCCGCAGGGGTGTCACGTAGGTCTCCGGTGCGCTGAACGTGCAGCGTACGTTGAGACCTGCCTCGAAACTCTGGCGGACAGCCTCCTTCATGTCCGGTGCCGTGCGGTGCTTGGTGTGGAGATACTCCACCGAACCGCTGTCCGAAACCACGTACCCGCGGAAACCCATCTCCTTTCTCAGACGCTGGGTCAGCCAGTAGCGGCTGCCCTCGATCGGAATGCCGTCGTAGTCGTTGTAACTGCACATCACGCCCAGGAGTCCGGCCCGGCCGATCACTTCGGCGAAAGGATAGACGTGAATGTTTTCCACCTCGCGCGGGGCGATCTGCGGGTCCACGCGCGACATGCCCTCGCGTCCTCCCTTGTTGTTGCTGTACGCCACGAAATGTTTGGCGGTGGCGGCGATCTGACAGTCGGTCTGCATGCCGCGGGCCATCTCCACGCCCAGTTCCGCCACCAGGTAGGGACTCTCGCCGTAAACCTCCTCGTAACGGCCCCAGCGCTGGTCGCGCCCCACGTCGAGTATCGGGGCGTAGACGTTGGTGTAGCCCAGCAGCCGTGCTTCGCGGCCGGTGATGTAGCCCACCTGCCGGATCAGTTCCCGGTTCCACGTGTGTCCCAGTCCGAGCTGGCAGGGGAAGTTGGTGGCCCGGTAGGCTTCCACTCCGCGGATGCCCTCGTTGGTCATGTCGGCCGGGATGCCCAGTCGGGTCCGTTCCACGAAAAAGCGCTGCACCTCGTTGATCGCCCATGCATGGCGCGATGCGGGCCACACGTTGGGATCGTCGCAGACCGGTTTCCCCCATTGCAGGAATCCGTTCAGGTGCTCGTCGATGGCACCGATCCCGTCCTTCCAGAGTTTCGTGTCCCACTCGGGCGTGGGCAGCGCGTCGCGCAGGACCCTCCGGAATCCGTAGAGCGTGACCAGCTGGCAAGTCTTCTCCTCGTCGGTCATTTGCGAGAGAAGGTCTTCGATCCGGTCTTCGACCCGGGCCGCGGGGTCTTCGTAAATGTCTTTTTTCCCGTTCTTGTTGAAGTCGATCCATCCCTTCCGGTAGATGGAGTTTTTCGGCAGGTCATATCTGCGCACGGGCTGTCCGGGTTCGGGCGTCTGCCCTGCGCAGGGACCCCCTGCGGCCAGCAGGGCCGCCAGACAGAGGATAGTCGGTTTTTTCATCGTCGTTCAGTCTCTTTTTTCTGCGGGATCGAATCCCCTGTTATTCTCCATGCGGACTCCCTCCCGGCTGAAAGGGTCCATATATATGCCCCGTTCGTGGCACGGTTTCCGGTTTTCCAGCCGGTTTCCGGTCAGTTCCACCTCTTTCGAGCGGAGAATGAACACGTTGCCCATTCCCCGGTAGTTTTTCTGGACGGTCGGCCGGGTGTTGGAGTCCAGGAAGAGATTGTTCCGCACGGTCACGTTCTCCGCCGAGAAGAGGGCGAAGGCCGCGCAGGCGGAGTTTTCCACCCGGTTCTCCTCGATCAGGATGTCCCGCACCACGGGTTCCTCCACCGGCAGGTAGTTGGAGGGTGCCCGGTCGTAGCCCGCCCCTACGAAGAGCGAAGCCGGGTCGCGTTGGGCGGTGTTGTTGTCCGTCAGGACGTTGCCCCGGATGATGACGTTCGAAACGGGGTTCCCGATGAACCAGCGGTCCCACCGCAGCACCGTGTTGACCACCAGCGGAGGATAGGCGAAGTTGGTGAAACGGTTGTTCTCCACCAGGCCGTTCGAGAGTCCCAGGTAGAGCGCATGGCAGAGCCCGCCCCGGAAAACGTTGCCGCGGATCACGTAGTTGCCCGTGAACATATCCTCGTTCCAGAGCTTGTCGTCCTCCCTCAGGTCGGCGGGCAGCGGGTCGCGGAAACGGATCTTCACCCGGTGGGCGTTGGCGCTCTTGTGCACGTTGAACTCGTATGCGTATTCGGCGATTTCGGAACTCCAGCCCCGGGGCCGGAACTGGGCGTCGCGCAGCTGCATCCGGGCTCCCCGGTAGAGCAGGTCCTTGCTCGACCACTGTTGCAGGTAGTTGGCGTACACCGTGCGGTCGTCTATGCGGGTGAGCCCGCCGCCCAGATAGTGGTTCGACAGATGGAGGTTGTCGTCCCCGATCCCTTCCACATGGCAGTTTTCGAGCCGGAAATGCCCCCTGACCTGGTGGATCTCCATACCTCCGTAGGTGGAGAGCACCCGGTCGGCGCCCGGTCGGGGTTCGATCCGCGAGCCGACGATCTGGAAATAATCCGTGGCCAGCGAATTGACCGCGATGTAGGGTGCGCTGTAAATGGTGATGCCGTCGAAGGTCAGATGCCGGCAGTCGTGCACGCCGATGGCCGACGGCCAGCCGTGTTCCGGTTTGAACGAGAGCTGTATCTGCTGCCCGACCTTCACGCGCTCCATGTCGTGAGACTCCTTGTACCGCACCGAAATCCGGTCGGGTGCGATCTTCGTGCGGGAGAGAATCCGGTCGGGTGCGGGGAACGTATATCCCTCGTTCCGGCTGCGGTTGCCGATGGCGGGATTCCATTCGCGGTTCACGCCGAACAGGAGCGGTTCGGCGTCGGGAATCGCACCGTGGACCCTTTCCAGGATCACTTCGGCCTTTTCCCGGTTCACTTCCGCCACGCGGGCGATGGCGAACAGCGGGAAATCGGCCCAGTCCCAGTCGAGCGTCACGCCCGAGAGCCTCACGCGGCGGCACCGCTGGAAAAAGATGTAGTTTTCGTGTTTGCCTGCGGCGTGCCGGCCGAAGACCAGTTCCGCCCCGTCGCCTTCGACCGAGAGGTCTTCCAGGTCGGTGAAGAGCAGGTCGGAGGGACGTTCCGCTCCGATGCGGTAAACGCCCCGGGGAATCTCCAGTACGGAGGCTTTCGTCCGCCGCACTTTCTCCAGGGCCCGGTCGAACGCTTCGGCGTTCTGTCGGGGCGAGGCGTCGGGCGAGGCTCCGAATTCGGCGACCGACACTTTCCGACCGTTCTGCCGGGGCAGCTCCACTTCGAAAGGGGCTGACCCCGTGACCTGCTGCGGTTGTGCGGCCGGGCCTGTCTGGCAGAGCGAGACGGCCAGCGGCAGAATCCACCATCTGATGCGGTTTTTCATCGGCTATTCGATTATATCCAGTTTAAAAATAGTATTTGCTTTCCAAATCTCGCCTTTTTTCGCAGCGTATTGTCGGCAGAAGTCGAAATAGAGTTTGTTGTAGTTCGGCGAATACATGCTGCAGAAGAAGCGGCGTCCCGGCAGCTCGGGTTCGTAGCGGACCGTCACTTCGGCCGTCACACCGCTCTCCCGTCCCCATATCTTCACGTGTTCCACGCCGTCGCCGCCCACCTTGAGGTTGCGGTCGGTGCGGCTTACGTCGTACTCTTCCGGGTCTCCCTCCATCGAGAGCCGGTCGGTGATCTGCCGTCCGTTCCGCTGGCTGCGCACGACGGGCAGCATCGTCAGGTAGGCGTTTTCCACCCGGGCATCCTCGAGCCATTCGATCTCCTGCTGCAGTTCGATCCCTGCCGGAATGAACCGGTAGCGTTTCAGATGGTTCGCCACGGGCCGGCCGGTTCCGTAAAGGTACAGGACGGAACGCTGTTCGAAGCAGAGTTCCGCTCCGTTCAGTTTTTCGTTCCGGGTCAGGTCGATGTCCCTGCCGTCCAGCCGGGCTTCCACGCCCGTGAAGAGTTCGTAGCCGTGGAATCCGCCCATGAAATCGGCCATCCTGCGGCCCTCTTCGGAGAGCATGACCGCACACTCCCACTCTCCGGGCCGGACGATCTCCTCCCCGAGCCGGTCGGCGAAACCGGAGTCGCCGCGCCTCTCCACGTCGAACACCCGGGTCAGACGCCAGAGGTCCATCCGTTTGGACGAGTCCGTCATGCGGCGCAGGCAGATCCGCAGGTAGCGGTCGCCCGGAGCGGTGCATTTCAGGTAGAGGTCTATCTGCCGTCCGGCCGTGGTCGATATGAAAATGCCCGGAGCCGGCTCCTCCGCCCGGCAGAGCGGAATGGCGATCAGGCCCAGGACGGCCAGTATCGGGATAAGGGCGGCTTTCATGATCCGGTATCGGTTCCGGAAATTGCGTTCTGTCTCCATGTTATCGGATTATGTCGAGGATATAGGTGGTGCGTATCTTCCATTTCTCCCCCTTCTTCACGTCGCGGGGGGAGCAGAAGTCGAAATAGAGTTTGTTGTAGTTCGGCGAATACATGCTGCAGAAAAAGCGGCGTCCCGGCAGCTCGGGTTCGTAGCGGACCGTCACTTCGGCCGTCACACCGCTCTCCCGTCCCCATATCTTCACGCGTTCCACGCCGTCGCCGCCCACCTTGAGGTTGCGGTCGGTGCGGCTTACGTCGTACTCTTCCGGGTCTCCCTCCATCGAGAGCCGGTCGGTGATCTGCCGTCCGTTCCGCTGGCTGCGCACGACGGGCAGCAT
>CDZF01039320.1_pt1 | contig 15538 bp, 7 predicted proteins | sample 557591 | NCBI WGS metagenome assembly CDZF01 (sample SAMEA3182093, study PRJEB8094) | gut metagenome | biome: human; feature: gut; material: Stool; isolation source: human stools | place: Canada | collected 2012-02-04
CCGTTGAACACCTATTATACTCATAGTTTCCCCATACTGTGCACCTATCTTATTCCTATTATGAGCCCAGCTGCAGTCTATCGGTAAACGGTCTTTTACGAAGTTAATACCGTGTTTACACGAAACGCATATCGTGTAAACAAGATATTTGCAAAATGCTGTACATTCTATTAATACACTAACAAACAAGATATTAACTTACTTTTCGGCGTATTTCCGCTGTGGAAGCAAAAGTTGCTTCCACCTTTTTGAGTTGCTTCCACAGCACTTGTAATGCCGATGAATAAAGGGATGCAGGAAGTAGGTGGAAGTGTGGAAGCAGAAATGATAAAACTAAGCAGAGATAATTTTCCCTTAAAAGCAATAAAACTCCAGAATCTGCTGGAGCAAAGCATCCTGCTTTCCCGGACCTTTTTCCAACTCCACACTTTTCAGGTTATAGAGTTGTGCCAGCAAAGCTGACGACTGCTTCTCGCAAAGACGGGAATCATGTACCTGCTCCATCCAGCAGACGGTCTCTCCCCAAACATCTACCGAAAGATGTGACAAGACTTCTGTCGGGGCTCCCCCCTTCTCCACCTTACGGAAGATTTCGACCAAAGCACACAACAAGCTGGACATTATCTGTTTACAACGGGAATGGGAACGGGATTCCCGGTTTCTGAAACGTAGCAGGAAATAGTACCCCAGCCATAAATAAACGGTGGTGACTTCTGCATGGATTTTCTCTATCCTCTTCCAATGCGCAACCAAGGCAGCATCAATTTCTTCCAGAATCGCATCCGTATCATCTTCTATGTAGTATTTCTGCGCAAGACACTCTATCACGCACCCCCATTTCGCCATATCCACACACTCTTGCGTACGCCCCATCCATACATGGGCTTCCTCCAATATCCGGAATGCCTTTTCTCCACATTCCGGAGCATCATAAAACCGATACTGACGAAACAACAGAAGAGACTGACATAATAACTCATCCAAAGAGTACTCCGCACTTTCCATATTTAAAATTCAAGTATCCATTCAGGTAACAAAATCGAGCAAAAGTAATCATTTCCTAAGAAAATCACGCTGTTTCAGCACAAAAACCGGCAGGAAAAAGAAGATACCGATGACGGACATCACCAGTCCGCCAATGGTACCCGCCGCCAATGGAAACCAGAAAGCCTCCTTGTCCTCACCTATCATGAAAGGGATAAATCCCAGAATGGTAGAAACTACCGTGAGGAAAATAGGAACGACCTTCGCATTCCACGCCTTGACGTAGGCACGAAGAGCGGAAAGACGGGGGAAACGACGTCGGATGCTGTTGTACTCGTTCAGGACATAGATGCTGGCATTCACCGTGATGCCGCACAGCAGGACGAACGAGGCAAAACCGCCCTGGTCGAAGTTCAGCCGGAACCAATAGAAAGTAAGAAATACCCCGATATAAGAAACCGGAATCACAAAGATGATGGCAAGCGGCTGCTTCAGGGAGTTGAACAGAACGCTGGTCGTAAAGAAGATGATGGCTATCACCACCAGCAGAAGCAGGTATTGGCGGTTGTCCTTCTCGCCCCATGACCAACTGTTGCTGTCCGACTCGGCTGTATAACCCATCGGCAACAGTTTGTTGAACTCCTCCAGGTCACGTTTCTGTATCTTGTTGCCCATCTCATTGGAGCCGATATATTCGTATTGCAGGCAGAGGCGGTACTGCTGGTTTTCTTTGGCAATCTCCTGCGGCATCTGTCCCTTTTCCACAGTAGCCAGTTCGGAAAGTTTGTAATGCTTGCCGTTTCCTACTCCATAGGGAAAGAACTGCATTGCCCAGATGTCATATTCGGCAGACTGGCGGGAAGAGAGCTTGATTTTCTCCGTTCCCTGCTCGGCCGCTACCGAGCCAATCTCCAGATTCTTGCCGAAGATGGGGCGCACCGCAGAGAAAAGCACTTGCGCGTCGATGCCCTCTTGCGCCATGTGCTCCTTGTTCAGGTTGAAGTAGAATTCCTGATAGTCATCCTTCCACCAGGAGAACTCCGAATTGATGAGCACTTCCTTGATACGCCGGTGCGTCAGCAGCTTGGCCTTCAGCTTCTCCGCCCACTCATAGAGTTCGTCGTAGTTGTAGCCGTACATCCTGATGCGGTAGGAGCCGGCACTCTCGCGGACGTCATTACTGAACCCCTGGTCCTGCAATCCGTAGATGCCCCAGCTGCCGCCTCCCAGTTCCAGTGCCTTGCTTATCATATTGGCTTTCAGTGTATAGGGAAAACCGCTGTTCCGGGCTTCCTTCTTAAAATAAATCTGCATACTGGCACGCCGGGGGCTGTAAATGGAAGTATGAAACTGCCTGATTTCCTTGAACCGGCTGAGGTAGGTCTCCATACGTTTCATCAAAGTGTTCATCTGCTCGAGGGTGCTGCCATTGGGAAGGTTGGCGTTGGCATAGAGCACCACCTCCTCATTACGGGTGAAGTAACTGCCTTCGTACACCTTCTGTATGAAAAGCCGCAAGCTGCCGCCCAGCGCCTTGTCCACAACGGGTTTCACCGACTCCTTATAGGTATCCGAACCGAATACCTTATTGTAAGCAGCTTCCCATTTTCCCCCTCCTTCCAGTTTGCCGGGCAACAGAAAAACGGGCAGACCGAAACCCAACAGTAACAGCAGGCATACAGCCCAGCGCCAACGGCACAGAAAACGGATGAGAGCAGAGTAACAGCAGGAGAAATAAACGGGGAAACGTCTGAAAATCCGTCCCAACCTTGTTTTGAATGTTTGCGTCAGCCCCGGCAAGACAAGACGCCTCTTCTTCCCCGTAATCCGCCTCACCAGTCCTATCTTCTCAATCATCGACGGAACAAAGAACAATGCCACCATCAAGGAAACAGCCAGATTGATGATCACTACCGCTGCAAAGTCCTGCAGGTTGAGCCGTATCTTCTCGTCAAGGAAGAAAATGATAACAAGCGCACCCATCGTAGTGAGGGTTGCCGCCAACACCGACAGGAAGGCCTTGAGATTACGCCGATGCAGAATGTGGTCGGTCATGACAATGGTGCTGTCTATCACCAGATTCAGCGAGACAGTGATACCCGCCAGCGAATAAAGCTGCATCTCAAGTCCGAAGAGGTAGTAGAAGATAAGTGCCACCGCTATATTTACAGCCAGGCTGGTAACTATCAGAAAAAGATATTTCAACTTACGAGTAATGAGCCATACGAATACAAGCAGGATGAGTACCGTCAAACCGGTACGGAAGTAAATCTTGTCCAGTTCTTCCCGTATGTACTCGGTCGCATCATAGCTGGTATGCACTTCATATCCGACAGGAAGTACCTGCCGAACAGCTTCCATCTCGTCCATCACGGCACGGTTCAGTTGCAACTGGTTGGCAGTTTCTTCCGCAGTAATGGATAGATAGACGGAATTCAGCCCATTGATGCGGTAATAGCTTTGCGGCTCCTCCTCCATACGGACAGCCGACACCAGTTCGTCCAAGCGGAGCAGTTTCCCGTCGGTAGCCGTCACGGTGATGGCAGCAGGATTAAAACCAAGGGAGTTGCTCTCCGGCACCAGTGCCAGGCGTATCCATTCCCGGCTACCGTTACCTGTATCCACATTGTGCGTACCCAGAAATTCCTTCCGGTAATGCCGCTGTACTGCCTCGCTGATGTCCGACAGTGCCACACCCAGCAAGCGCAACTGTTCACTGTCATATTCCAGTCTCCACTCCATGGGCGTGGCACCGCTGAGTTCCACCTTATAGATACCCGGAATATTTGCCAGCCGCGGCTTGATATGCTCCTCGGCATACTGCTGAATCAATATCGGAGTGGAAGGGGCATTCAGTGTGAAGGACATGAAAGGGCGTGAGGCGTTCTCGTCGGGCACTTTCATGTGAATGGTGGGATAGCTGACACCTTCGGGCAATTGGGGCCACGTCTGCCGGATGATGGTGGAAGCTTCGAAGCGGACTGCCTCGACATCGGCATGCTTGTCCAGCTCCACAGTAATGTTGCCGTAGCCGTTGCCCGAGGTGGAGTTCAGCCGCTTCACTCCGCGGATACGCGCCAGCATGGATTCCAGCTTGCTGGTCACTTCCATCTCCACCACCCGCGACGAAGTGCCAGGCATGCTGAAACCCACCGTGAAGCCGGGCAGGCTGCGTGACGGATTCAGCTTGACGGGGAGCAGCGGTATCAACGCCACCCCTACCAAAGCAAGGCAGACAAACGCCACTATGACGGTGAAGGAAGAAACTCGTTTCATCAGTTATTATAATCAAATTTTTCCGACAGCGAAAATCCGCTGGCAAAGTCGTGCAACGTCAGTTTCCGTATCTTGTAATAATTCAGCCAGTAGTCCTGCAAGGCGGAGATGTAATTGCGTTGCGCTTCCTGCTGGCGGTTCAGCGAGAGGGTCAGGCTGTTGATGTCTGCCTTGCCGATAATGAAGCGCTGGCGGGTTTCGTTATACGCCAGGATGGCAAGGTCGAGGGCCTCTTCGGCACTGGCGACGAGGGCTTGCTGGACGTTGAAGTCGCTGACGGTCATGATAACCTCCTCCTCAATGCTGATTTCACTCTGCCGGGCAGAAGTCTTCACCACGTTCAGATTGTTCCTCGCCATGTTGTATTTGCCTTTCCTCACGCCCCAGTCCACCAGTGGAATGGAGACACTGACCGACACCATCTCCTGCTGCATGGGATGCCTGTATGCTTCACCGAATTTCTCTGCCACCTGGTTGAAGCCGACGCTGGCGTTGATGCTGGCGTTGAAGCGCGATTCCTTCTTCGTCTTGTCTACTGTCTGCTCGGCTTCCAGCACTTCCTGACGAAGCCCCAGAAATTCCGGATTGTTGGCTTGAGCGGCCAGCAAAGCCTCATCAACCGGTATGGTCAGCGCCCTCGGACGTCCCGGAAGCGACACCCTGATATCCGTGTTCTTCTCCATATTCAGAAAAGATGCCAACGAAAACATGGCGCGCTTCAAGGCACTGGCGGCATTCTGCAAAGTATTGCGGGCGTTCACCACGTCGAGTTTCAGCGTCAGCAGGTCGGCACGGCTGATGGCGGCTATTTTCAAGCGCTGCATGCCGATGCGGTAGAGGGTATCGGTGGAGACGGCATTGTCCTTGGCCAAGTCATATTCCGCCTGTGCCATGGCAAGCGCAAAGAAATAGGTAGTGGCCTGCTCGGATACTCGCTCTGCATTGTAAATATACTCCTTCTTCACCTTTTCGTACTTCAGCGGCTCAATCCTGCGTTCCCAACGGAAAGGATTGTAACCGACCAGACTCTGCGAGTAGCCCAAACGAACCGGAACACTGGTGAACTGGGTATACTTGTTTCCACCGAAGCTCCGCATATAGCCCAGCTCCGTATCCAGATAGAACGTACCGCCCGTCAAGTCGAAATTCTGTCTGACGGCAAGATTGCCGTATGCATAGAAGGATTGCTGGCTGCGATAGATGTCAAGGTCCTGTTCGGAGTCGTAACGCTTGGTGATATCACGGTTGTACTGTGCCGGAGTCATGTTCAGCGTCAGGCTGGGAAGGCGGTTTGCCTTATAGGTGCGGTATTCCCAATAACCGGCCAGATACATGTTCTTGGTGCGGAAGGCTTCCAGCGAACTGTCATTCGCCAGGGCAATGGTCTGCTGCAAATCGAGCGTTATCCGCTGTTGGGCAAAAGCGGAAAAGGCTCCCAGACTGAACAAAAGTATAAGACTTAATTTCTTCATGCTCTTTCTTTTCTATAAATAAACCAATATATCAACGGGATGATGAACAGACTGACCAGTGTCCCCACGAACATCGCCCCAATCATCGCTATGGAAAGCGGCTTTTGCAACTCAGACCCCATATCGAACGAGAACAGCAGCGGAACCATGGCAAATATCGTGGTGAGCGATGTCATGATGATGGGCCGGAGCCTTCTCCGTCCCGCCTCGTGGATGGCCTCGAGCAACGGCATCCCCTCTTTCCGTAATTCATTAATGGCATCCAGCTTCAGGATGGAGTCGTTGATGATGATACCGCACGTCACAATCAGTCCGATGGCAGACATCAGGTTCAGGGTATGCCCGCATATCCACAACAGAAGCAGGGCAAACGCCACATCTATCGGAATTTCCAGCAGCACGATGAGCGGCTGCACGAAGCTTTCGAACTGGGCGGCAAGAATGAAATACATCAGCAAGATAGAGATGAAAAGAATCACCACCAACTCGTCCAGCATTTGGCGGTTGGAGAAGAAACTGCCGGAAAAGGCCGTATCCCAGTCACCCGTGGCATCTGCCTCCCGCTTCACCTTTTCCATCAACTCCGGAGCATTGTCCACTTCATAGAAACGGAACGGTATATATTCACCGTTGCGTCCTGCCGTAATCGTCTTCAAGTCCTCAGCCGGACGCACCTTTACCAGCTCCCGAAGCGGAATATGCTCCACTTCGCCCTTACTGTCCGGACGGGTCTGTATCAATGTCTGCTGCAGCACCTCGTTCACTGTCCGCTCCTCGCCCACAATGCTGATAGGCAGGTATTGCTGGTAGGAATGGAGCATAGCTACGCTGTTCTCCTTGAATGCCGTCCGCAGCGTACGGTAAAGCTCGTCATACGAAACGTCATAGAGCAACAGCTTTTCCTGCAGGATGCTTATGTCAAGCTGGTTCTCGAAAGCGATACCTACGGGCGCTGTCCCCGTAAGCTCCGCAAACTGTTGTTCCAGTCCGCGCAATTCTTCCGCCGCCGGCGCCTTCTCCTTATTGCGGGCATAAAGTTCCGCCACCACATCGGCCTCCCCGGTCACGAAAAGCTTCTCGAACACGGTTTCGGGTGGAGAAAAGGAGACTGTCGCCAACGGATATTCCCGTGTCAGCCACTCGCCCGCCTGCTTCTGCAAGGGAGCAATCCCGTCAGGCGAGGAAGTCTTGAAATACAATTCTGCCTCCGAAGAAGAGAGAGCCTGCTCACGGTTCAGCAGATAGTCCTGCTGGCCTATGGCAGCCGTCTGTTCCACAGTCTTGTCCAACAACTGTCCGAACAGCACATTCACACGATGCCGGTTCTCGTCCACATGTATGTTTTCGTTCCATTCCACGTGGACTATCAGTTCATTCTGGTCTATCTGCGGCATACGCTCCTTGCCGACGGAATAGAACAGAAAGACACAAAGAGGTATAGAAACCACACAGAATACGCTACTTACCGTCTTGTGGGAGAATACCCAGTCGATGCCCGCATCATAAAAACGGTCCAGCGTATGTTCCTTCAACGGATTGTTGATACGGATGCGGGAGAACCACGACCTGCCGCGCAACCCCGTCCGGTAGACCAGCATATAGAGGACCGGCAGCAGCATGATACCCGTGAAGTAGGAAACCAGCAACCCTACCGTAACAGAGAATGCCTGGTCGTAGAACAACGCCCCTGCAATGCCGCTCATGAATATCAGCGGCACAAATACGGCAATAGTGGTCAGCGACGAACTCAGCATGGGCGTAATCACCTCACTCGTTCCCGTCACGCAAGCCCGCCGCAACGAATAGCCCCGTTCGCGATACTGCGAAATGTTCTCCGTCACAATGATGCTGCTGTCAATCATCATACCCAACGCCAGGATTAATCCCGACAAAGAAATGATATTGAGTGACATCTTGAACAAGTAGAAGAACAGGAAGCAGATGACAATAGATACCACCATACTCAACCCGATGATGAACGGTGATTTGATGTCACCCAAGAAGAGTACCGCCACAATGCAGATGAACAGGAAACCCAACGACAAATTTTGCTGAAGATTGGAGATGGTATAGTCCAGCAACTCCGTCTGGTTACGGCTGATGCTAAAATCAATGTCGGGATATACTTTCTTGAAGTAGTCCATCGTGCTGTTGATGGCAAGCTTCATGTCTTCCATATTCTCGTCCGCCTGCTTGATGACGGCAAGGGTAACGGCACGCTTGCCATTGCTCATGGAGACACCTTTCTCCTTGGCAGGAACAATCTCTACCCGGCAGAAGTCTCCCAAGCGGATGATACGTCCTTCCTTTCGCAGCAGGATGCCCTTCACGTCCTCCTCTGTCCGCAGCAGGGTGGAGAACTTAATGTTGTATTCGTAGTAGCCGTCGCGCACGGTCATGCTGCCCGGCTCCACGTTGTTTTGCGCCAGCACGTTTTCTATGTCTTCAATGGAGAGCCCCAACACAGCAAGCTTACCCGGGTCGGGCACAATCTGTAACTGGCGTTCGACCAAACCCGTGACATCCACCATTGCCACTTCTGCCAACTGCTCGATGCGACGCTTTATGACATTTTCGGCAAACTCGCACAAATCAAGAAACGCGCGTTCGTCCACCTTGCCGTATGCACTGTCGTTTTTTAGGGTCAGATTGAGGTAGAAGACAGGAATGTCCGTCGCACTTGCCTTTATCACCTTCGGGCGTTCGGCATCCCTGGGCAGATAGTTCATGGCGGCGTCAATCTTCTCGTTCACTTCTATGAAGGCAAGGTCGGTATTCGTACCGAAGTCGAAGCCCAGGCGGATGATGCCTGCACCATCGCGCGTCTCGCTGTCCATGTCCTTCAGTTTCGCCACCTGGATGAGCTGCTGCCGCAGAGGTTTCACCACCGTATTCTCTAATTCACGCGCCGAGGTATTCTGCGCCGACACCTGCACTGTAATTTCCGGGATGGCAATATCGGGCAGCAAGGATACCGGCAAGGTGAAGTAAGTCACCAGCCCGACAATGAAGCATGCTGTAAATGCCATCAGTACGGCAATAGGCCGCTGTATCAAAAACTTTATCAATTGAACTATGAATTTTGAATTACCACTTATCACTCATTATCTATCAACCACCTTCACCGATGCTTCATGTGCCAGATTCACATTTCCCGTCACAATGACCGTATCGCCTTCTTTCAGGGCATCGTCGGCCATACTATAGCTTTCCGCATTCTCCAGACCGGTCTGCACATAGTTCCACTGCGCCTTTCCGTCTTTCAGGGTAAACACCACCTGCTTGCCCGAACGCAACACCACGGCACTCTTCGGGATTACAAGCTGTCCGCCCAGAGAGCGGTGCACGTTCACCCTCACGTTCATCCCACTGAACAGCCGTCCCTTGCCATTGACGGCAGCCTTCACCTTAACCATCCCCTTGTCATCCACCAGAGGATTGATTTGGGTGATGCGCCCCTCCTGCCTAAAGCCGGCATCCGAATAAGGGGTAACAATCACCTTGTCGCCACTCTTTATCAACGGCAGTTCGCTTTCCAGCACCGTGAAGTCCACCTCCATACCTTGAGTGCCGATAATGGAGCAGAAGGCTTCCGAGGTACTTGCCTCGTTGAACGGTTTGGAGAACAGGTTCGCCACTACCCCGTCAAAAGGCGCAACCAGCGTGGCGTGTTCCTCTTCATACGCGGCAAGCTCATACTGGGCGAGGCTCTGGTCGTAACCGCTCCTCACGCGGGCCAGCTTCATGATGTCAGCAGGTACTTTGGAGGCATCCCCCACCGGATAGCCTTGTCCTATCAATACATCCTGCAACTCAAGTTCCGCTTTTTCCAAGGCATCCTTGGCCTGCGCGGTCTTGTTCTTCAGGCGGAACTTATCCAGTTCGGCAAGTTTCTGCCCTTTGCGCACCGGGTCACCGTTCTTCACGTAGATGTGTGCCACTACACCGGTAGTCTCAAAACGCAAATCCGCCATGGCACCGGCGGTTACTTTTCCGTTGCTCACCAGTTCATGCTCAAAGGTCGCCCGCTTCAGGACTTTCACGGTCACTTCATTGCTTTCACTTGGCAGGACGGTTGCCACCCCTTCCTCGGACTCTTTTCCCTTTCCGGCATCGGAGCAGGCGGCAAGCAGGGCAACGGCCATGCATAGCAGGTATCGATAGTTCTGTGTCTTCATATTCATACTCAATTATAAATTGATAAAATTAATCGTTTCAAAAAAACGAACCGATATTTGCATGTGGACACTTTTTTCATAGCACTTTAGCAATTAGTTCGCTCATTATTAACACTTTCCGTTTTTATTCATCTTTTTTGATATGGACAAAAATAAGCTGAATCTTTTTTATTTCCTCCCTCATCTGTCGTATTGCCGTAGAATGCACTTTCGGCTCTTTCGTCAATACCATCCACTTCATTTTTTCAAACTTGTCCGGTTGCCTGAAGCTTGGTTCCGCATAAAGTTTCGCAAGCAGGTAATAAGGGTAAATACGTCCCGGCAACCGATGGGTGGAACGGATAAACCAGTCTTCCGCTGACAAGCAGTCACCCATCTGCTGATAGTTCTTGCCTATCACATTCAGTATCATGGGGTCACAACTACGCTGTAAAGCTTCTTTCAAAATACGGTTGGATTTACTGAACTGCTGCTGCTTGTGCAATCCATGCCCATATTCGAACAAGAAAGATGCCCGGTCCCTCAACAGAGGATAAAGACGTCCATACTCTTTCTCTGCCGATTGATACGCACCTGCATTATACAGCACCCGAGCATTCATCCACTCCCGGCAGGCCTGCTCCACTTGCAAGTCATTCTTCAGGCGAAAACCGCCAATGATGCCTACTAATACAGCCACCCCCAACCATTGCCAACGGTCGGCACCGGACAAGCATGCCACAAGCAATCCTCCAAATGTAACGATAAATACCGGAAGTTGTAGCGGATAGGAGGAAAAAGAGAATATCATCAAGGAAAGAATAGCCCCACAGATACCATAACGTCCTTTACGGACTCCCCTATACAAACACAGCACGACCACAACCAATAGACATACAGCCAAAGGAATGCCCAGTTCGACCGCAGCCTGCAGATATTCATTGAATGCATATTCCGGACTTCCCGCCACACGTTCCTCCCACAGTTCATAATCACCTGCTGCAAAATAAGTTTCCTGCGCATTTCCGTAGGCTGCTGCGAAATTATGAATCCCATATCCGGTCAACGGCTTTTCTGCAATGGCACGACAAGTTATCTTCCACATGAAAAGACGGCCACGTGCAGAATCGGGTTTCAAGACAAACAGTAAATAGCCTGCCAATAGCAAGACACAGAATCCACCGACCACTACCATCACCACACGCTGCCTTTGCTGCTGCCATAATAATCTGAACTTATCCGTCCAATCCATATGCCAAGCATATACACACAGACAGGAAACTCCTGCCGCCAACCATGCCGAACGGCTCATTCCTGCCGGAAGCACACAAAGGATAAGCAGCATCACACCACCAGCGACCATAGTTCCAGCCTTATCCATCACCTTTTCCCATCTTCTTCCATCATTCCGGTCAGAGCAGAGAATCTCCCCCCTCTTGGTCAGCCATTGATACAGACAGACCGGAAGTATCATGGCCAAATAGCCGGAATAAGGCCCCGGATTGAAGAAAGAACCTGTCAATACATACAAGGAATGGTTGGACACAGCATAACCATAAAGCTGCCTCAATCCCCAAACAGCCTCAATGCCCCCCAGCATTACCAATACCCACGAAACCGGTATAAAAAGAAAATACCTTTTTTCCATCATCAATCCAGCCATCAACAGACATCCTGCAACTACCAATGCACTTTTATCGAAATAGAGCCATTGCCCTATAACATCAGCTACAGGAAGTCCGGAAGAAACGTTACATGCCAAAGACAATAAAACTATACAAGCAATGTAGACCAAACTTCCAGCCAATAGATTACGTACATTATTCATTCTATCTATCAAATATTCAATAGTATTCTATAATTCACCAAAAGATTTGTTTCCCGTCTTTATATTCAAAAATCCGTTCATCTTTACCGGCTGTGTGATTCTTCAGATAAAATAAAGCACCTTGAAACCCTGAATAGACAATAGAATCTGACACAGCCATTTGCCGCCCGACAGAATTCCATTTTCCTCCACCCCAATAAAACAATTCATACAAATTACCTTTATAAATAAAATTCACCTCATTACGAGGAGTATACACCACCTTCTCCACACGATGGGGACTTCCAAAGTCCATCCCGGTCCATCCTCCATCCGGATGTATATAATCAAATGAAGTATCCGGATTACCGTCAAATGCGTTCAAATATTCATGTGTATTGTCTTCAAAACTTCCCGGAGTACCTATGATTTCCCCATATAGAGGTATGGTATCTTCCGTATTCTCATAAAAAGCCAGTTCCGAGATATTACAGAAACATCCGTCAGCACCCTTATAGCGCATATACCGATACGGTTTATCAGACTTCAACCGGGCCACAGTATATAGCCGATACGGAGCCTCCTTTATCAAAAGTAGAGTATCCTTCCACCCAAAGTCTGCCCGGTCGCTTCCTTCCACTACTCCCCCAATCATCCGGTCATTGAAAAGAACACTCAAAGTAAGATGGCACTTCCTATACAAGACCAATTCCTGCTTTTCAGCTTCCGGAACAATGAACCGTATCTTTCCGGTTTCACGCTCCAGAAGAAAAGGAGAAGATACTGCAGCGTATTCCTTTCCGTTCCAGGCAGCCAGCGTAAAGACCGCCCCGCCTCCCACATCCTCAAAACGAGCCTCCCCCTTCTTAAAGAAAGTATATCCTATAGGTTGCCATTGTAGTCTGTTGGCAAGGCACAAATACACCATATCCCCCTCACGAAACTGTCCGGAAAGCAAAGAATCCGGAAGAGCTACAGTCCAATTCCTGTTACCGGTATAAAGTGCAGTGACATCGCGGAAGAACGGACGTCGGAATGCCGGGTAAACATCGGAATATTTCCCCAGTTTCCGTACCGCCTCCTTATCAATACTATAGGTTGCCCGGTACATTTTTCCCCTCGAAATGCTATATTCTTCCGCTTTGCTCCATACTTCTTCATAAGGAAGATTTGCAATGTATGTCTTTCCTTCCTTATCCAAAACAAAATTCCAGAAATGAGAGGCATTGTTGTCTCCTAATACCATCACCCTATCTACTCCGCACGGAATGCCCAATGCCCGCAACACATATATCATGGCATCCGTAAACTCTCGGCAACTGCCCGTATGCCATTTCAGTACATCCGGTCCCAAATGAGGCCCCACCGGAAAAAGAGCCGTATTCCGGTAGTTCGCTTTCCGCAACGTATCCATCAACAACTGGGCGGCAACCTTAGGATTATCAGCCTCATCTGTCTTCCTGAATTCATCCAAAATCGGGCTATAGCACTCATAAATTTCTTTGCGCCAGAGAGAAAGCGGCTCATCCCCTATTCTATAAGGCAATATATATTCGCAGAAAGTATCAAAATCAACATGCTTTCCCCAAGGTTGCTCCCGCCAGACTTTGAATGCCCATTCTATATGATTGACCAAAAAAGCGGAATCCACCGTCATAATGTCCCTCTTATAAGTCAATTGATTTATAGAAAATTCTCCATCTGCTCTTTTCAAGGAATCAATCAACTCTTGCACATGCCTGGAATAAGGAAATGAAACGTATTCACTGAAATACTTCCTGTAATTCTCCAAGGCCTTTCCCTCGTAAGCACCATGAAAAGGCATATTCTCTATCAGAAAACAAGCAGCACGATATTTGTCACCGTCCTCTTCCTTGTAACGGTCCAGTACCTTTTGCAACTCCGCACGGTTATCACCGGCAAGATTCAAAGCTGTGTCCAACCACTGATTTTCCGAAGAACAAGCCACAAACAGACCTGCTGTAAACCATACCCATACACACCAATGTTTCATATCACTATTCCATTTTTTCTATTCCAATCTGAAAGGCAGTCCAATCAATCCTTACAATCCGATACAAATACCTGCTTACCAGCTTCCATATGAAATATCAGTTCTTCTTCTCCACGGGTACTGTCATGCAAATAGAGCAAAGCTCCCGATGGTATCCCGTCATATGGTAGAAAAGGTTTTTCGGCAATTTTCTTCCCCAATGAGTTCCAACAGCCCTCTCCCCAATAGAAGAGTTCATAATAATCCCCTATCCTGACAAAGTTATCATCGTTACGGGGCATATACATAAAATTGTCTATAGTAACAACCTTTCCAAAATCCACCGTTACACTTGCACCGGGTTTTGATGAAATGAAATACGACAACGGTTCATTATCATAGACCTGATAGGCAAAAGTATTTGCTGTGGCTGGAGCATCTCCCCAACTGTCTATAGGGACAATCTCTTCCTCTCCTTTATAAAAATGCATTTCGGCAACTTCCGCATATCCCTCTGCCGAAGAACAAAAACGGGCATAGCGACCCCTTACCGGTTTCTCAAGAATAACGTGATTATAATTGATACCGGGCGTATCTTTCACAGTACACAACAACTCCGCATTTTTAAAATCCTTATCACAAGCCGCCTCAAAATGCCCGTCTTTTATCCCTCCCATATAATTCCTGATACGTTCCGAAAGAGGGTATTTCCGATACAATTCAGCAGAATAGCACTTGGAGGTATCTGCAACATAAGGATGTATATCCTTGCCATCAAAATAAAAAGGATTTCCAATAGGGCGATACTGCCCGTTTGCGAATGCCAACAATATATAAACCTGCCTCGAAGCCAAATTCCTGAAAAGCGCTTTTCCACTTTCTACCTTAGTAAAATCTATTCCCCGCCACCCATAAGCACTGAACAACCCCACATAAACATAATTCCCGTCCATCCCTTCTACCGGCAGTTCCAGATTCGAATCAAAATAATTATCCGACACTTTTCTTGCAAACACATCCTTAAAAGCAGCCGGTACGGACCGGTTCCGCATAAAATCGCCATCCATGTCCCATTGTCTGCCAAAACACCGGCGGTAAACCACGCTCGGGCGCCGACTGTCAATATAGAAACTTCCCCGTTCCGGCTTCCGGGAAGGGAAAGTAAAAGGAAGGCAGACACCCGTTACATCCCTCACCACATTCCACACATGCCCTTTCCGTGTTTCCGCATTGAAAGTATAGAAATCATAGGCTACCGGGACGCCGATGGCCCGCATCACATAAATCATAAAATCACAAGCATCCTGACACTTGCCGATACGATTATGCAGCAGGTACTCTCCTCCCAAATGCGGATAGTTAAAGACCCATGTAAACCGGTAAGGGTCTTCCTTCTGCAAATACTCCCAAACTACGCTAATCGCCTCCACTACATCGATACCCGTATAAACCTCGTCCAGCAAAAAGGAATAACGGTCATGGTATATCTGCCGCCAGTTGTCCGGAGTCTCATTTCCGATACGATAGGGAAGCAGCCATTCACAGAAATCTGCAAAAGAAAGGGAAGCATTCCACGGACGCTTTTTCCAACCATCAAAAGCCAAATCAATGTTATTTATCAAGAATTCAGCCCTTATATTCAGTACATCCGGTTTTCTCTGCAATCCGGAAGGGGTATAATAATCCCAATCCGGTACGGCAGTATCCTTCAGCATCACCCCATAAGCATCTGCCGAAGCCAGCACTGTTTTCAAAGAATCCAGTTCTTCACCTTCAAGGGCATAGTGATAAGGCATATTTTCTATCAAGAAACAAGCGGCTTTATATTTTTCAGGCTCATCTTTATAAT
>CDZF01041177.1_pt1 | contig 15457 bp, 6 predicted proteins | sample 557591 | NCBI WGS metagenome assembly CDZF01 (sample SAMEA3182093, study PRJEB8094) | gut metagenome | biome: human; feature: gut; material: Stool; isolation source: human stools | place: Canada | collected 2012-02-04
AGCCTGCTCTTTACCGTACTCAGGTTCTCATCCAGGATCTTCGCGATCTCCTCCAGCTGCCTGTCCTCAAAAAATCGTAGGACTACGATGGCACGATCCTTTGGGTCAAGATTTTCTATTGCGCGCTTTAAATCAATATTTTCATAGATATCTTCACTTGCCGCCTGGATCTCCTCCACATCCACGCTCTCCTTCCGGCTGCGCAGGAAGCTGCACGCCTCGTTGATCACGATCCGGTACACCCAGGTCTCCACGTATTGCGACTCCTTCAGGCTGTCACTTTTTAAAATAGCTTTATAGGCTGCTTCCTGTACAATATCCAGCGCGTCCGCTTCATTATGTACATAACTATAAGCAAGACGGTAATACTTCTCATACCCTTCCGTCAGGGCACGCTCCACCGCCTGTTCTTTTTTTCTGTCCGACATATATCCTTTCCTCACTTTTGAAAACTGCATGCAATTATTTTTCGGTATTTATTGTAACACATATTCTTTTGATATATTCTACGATTTTGACGCTGTATTCCCGCAAAAAGTTTCACCGACAAAAAATATTCCAGACTGAGGTTTTTTTTCTTTTTTCTTTTAGTTTCTTTTTTTCTTTAGTTTTTTTCTTTTTTCTTTTTTTCTTTTAGTTTTCTATCATTTTTGACGCAAATAAGCGGCATACGTCTCTTCATCAAGACATACACCGCTTTTCATGTTTATACTGTTACACCCTTTGCCAGTACGCTCCCACATTCCCACTTTTATTCAATTACTATGTCAGATACTTATTCTTCCTCAGAACCACTCTTTTTTCTTACATAGAATACGGCTCCAAAAACAATCAGTATAATACAGATACCTATAATAATGATTATCGTATTATTCCATGCATATTTTGAAGTGCTGTCATCTGTCTTAGGTGCAGGAATGGTTTCATCAGATTTGTTGTCTGCCTGACCGTTATCACTCATAATCTTGGCATCAACAACAATCGTGTAATCTGATGCATGGGTAAATACAAGTTCCACATTTCCATCCGGATCAATCTGTCCGGCGCTGATAAATTCCAGTTCTCCGGTCTGTTCATTGTAGTAGAACAGGTTCGCATACAGTCCTGCATTCTTTGATTCCATGTTGACGGTCAGTGTGGCTGTAAATCCAAACTCTCCGTCATAAGCAAGAGTCAGATTCAAGGAAGAATGTTCCCCGGTCACGTTATTGATCACATCCACAGGAATGGATTTTCCGGCGTCGGCTCCGACTGTCACATCAAAATCAATATCTCCAGCTGCATCAGTAATATCCTTTCCAAAAATCTTCCAGGAAAGACCATTTCCCATATCCAGAACAAGTGTTGTATCCTTGCCCTTGATACTGTCAATTACATCCTTCGGTACTACAGTCGTTCCGTTCATGGCAACTGTTACCGTATCGCCTGACTTAGCTTCTTCAAGCTGTGGCTTGATAACATCCCAGCCTTCCTTGCCGCTGTCGTCCTTGATGTATGGCTTAATTGAAGTGCCGTTGTCCTTACCATTATCCGTATCAGGCTGTGGCTTCTGATTCTGATTACCATTGTCTGTGCCAGTCTGCGGTTTCCGGTTCTGACTGCCATTATCCTTGCTGCTGTCATCGGACTTGATCTTAGCGATCGGCTGTGTGTAACTGTGTCCGCACTTGGAGCAGGTATAGGTCATGATGCCTTCCTCTGTTGTCGTTGCAGCCTTCGTCACCTTTGATACATAGCTGTGTCCTGTTGCCGGAATATTCTCCGTGTAGCTGTCTCCACAGGAACAGGTGTATGTCCTTACCCCTGCCTCTGTACAGGTTGCCTCCTTCGTAATGCTTCCCGTATAGTTGTGAGTGTGCTGTTCCTCCGGCAGCTTCGCAATGCTCTCTGTGTAGCTACTGCTGCATCTGGTGCAGGTGTAGGTTCTGACTCCTTCCTCGGTTGTCGTCGGCTGCTTTGTTACGGTTGCTTTATAATCATGTCCCAATGCTGCCAGCTCTTTTCCGGTACTCATAAGTTTATCGCAGTCCGTACAATAGGTATCTCCTGCGTATCCGGTCTGCGTGCAGGTCGCTTCCCGCTGATTCCGTATTTCAGTGTGCGTGTGATCACATTCTCTTCTTGTAATCGTAATGCTTACACTTTCTGTCTCATAATTTCCCTTGTCAGCTCCTATATAAACCGCAGTCGCCGTCACAGCCACACCATCTGCAAGCACCGTGTCCTTATCTGCCTCCTGCCAGCTCCATCCTTCCTGAAGTGTAATATTGCCAACCTTCTTTGTGCTGTGTGCCGGTGTCATTGCAGCTTCCGGCATGTTTGGAGCTTTCGCTGCCTTATTGACCGTAACTGTTATTGTTCTAGTTACTGTATTGTAGTTGTTTGTGTCATCAGGTGTAAATACTGCCTGATAGCCTTTGTTGTTTACAGTCGGAATGATGTTCGTTCCTGTAAAGCTCCATGTTCCGGCAAGTGAATTGCCATCTGCCCCTGTCACACTTCCGCCTGTTATATCTGAACCGGTAAGCGCAGCATCCGGATTGTATCCACGCTCTGCAACGGTTGGTACTGTTACAACTATCGGAGTTGCCTTGGCTACTGTGATGGCTGCTGTTCCGGTAAGTTCCGCGTAATACGTACTGTCTGCCGGCTTGAATACCCAGCCCGCCTGTGTGGTTCCGGCTGCCGGTATCTCGTCCGGATTGCTCCATGAAAGAATACCTTCTATCACATCATCTGTACCGGCTTCCACAAAAACGGTATTTCCAAGTGTCAGCTTTGAAACCTTTTCCCCATAGGTCAGCGCATTGCTTCCATCTACAGATACGGTGTTTCCGCTCTTAATCTCTACCGTCTTCTTATCTGTAATACTAATCGTCAGCGTGTATCCAGCATTCGCATAGTTCTCCATCGAAGCTGTTACCGTGATAATTGCTGTCTTTCCAACCTTGGACGCATCTACCTGATTTACTTTATAGGTCAGATTTCCGGCTGTATCGACTGTTACCTCACTTAAAAGCTTCTCTGTATCTGTCTTTGCAACCGCATATGCTGTAGTTCCCCTATCCGTCGGAAGCTTTCCTGCAATATTCACACCGATTGCCTTACCGTCTGAACCGGAAGCATACGCATAGGTCTTATTTTCCGTGATGCTGGAAACGGTGAGTGGGCGTTTGGTAATATTTACCCAGGCGGAGCCGGAAGCATCCGCATAGCCGAACTGGGAGACCTTATAAAATACGATCTTTGGACCATTCGTGAAGTTGGTGTAGGTCAGGCTGTCCTGTGTGCAGCTATCTGCGCTTTCGCCGTATTTTACGGTTGCGCCACTGGGCACGCCGGTGAGGGTGATTCCGTGCGCCTTACCGTCATACACACCATCATAAGCCTCAGGCGAAATGCCGCTGAAGTTCTTCTGCGTGAGTTTGACCTTGATCTGCGCCGTCACAGGCATGTCGGGCTGCTCCACCTCGTTAGCAATCGAAGTAAGATCTAATGTTCCGGTGAGCGTCTGCTCCTCCAGCGTATTCGGATTATAACCGCTCCATATGACGGGGATCTTATCAAATGTTTTGCCGTCCTCCGTGGTGATTGTCACGGTTTCGGGTAGTCCCAGCTCTTCCAGCGCCGTTCCGTAGGGTTTGTCCGTAATGCCAGTCAGCGTATTGCAGTTCTTTACCGTACGCTTGACAACCGTTACGGTGTAGTCCTGAGTCAGCTCCTTGTAGTTATTGGTATCTGTGGGAGTAAACACAATCATGGTGGTCTTGCTGCCTGCGCTGTCCCAAGATTTAGCAGCACCTGCCTTGAAATCGAAGGTGCCTTCGCCGCTGCCGCCGGTGAGGGTTGCTTCACTGTTGACATAAACCGGCGCAGAAAGCTTCGGCCATTCGGTCACCACCGGATCGGCCTTCTGAATGGTATACTTCACGCTGGCGGTGGCAGCCTTATTGCCCTCGCCCACCGTGATGCTGGCGGTGTACTCGCCCGCGTCAGTGGGTGCGGAGGGCAGCGTCTTGCCATTCTGCGCGTATGCCACCGCGATTTTGTCGATAGCAACGCCCTTCCAGTCGCTGCTTGTCACCGTCGCCGCCTTCTGATTTCCGTTATAGGTCAGCGTACCCGCAGCGGGTGCGTTGATGGTCACGCTGCCGCCGTTTCCATCGGTCAGAAAGCAGCCCTCTGCCGTACACTTCGCGGCGATGGTCGCGCCGCTTGCCGTGTACGTCCAGCTATGTTGATGTTGGGTCACGGTGAACGGCTCGCTGTAGCACTGATAGCCATTGCTGCACTGGACGAAAATGTGGTACTGATAGCTCTTGTCTACGGGCAGCCCGGAGATCGTGAGCGTCTTGCTCTTCTCGCCGGTATGCGTTGCAGTATTAACTTTTTTGAAACTCGTGGTCCAGTCGTTTTCTGATTCGTTAAACAGCTCCCACCAGTAGTAGTAGGTGACGTTCTCCGTTTCGGGCTCGGACGCGATTACCGCAGTCAGCGTGATATTGCCGTCCGTCGCAAACGCCGAGTTTCCGGTGTAGTTCGTATCGCTATTCGGATAGATCTTTTCGACCGCGAAGGGGGCTTTTTCAACGGTGACTTTTGACGAGATTGAATTGGCGTTGGGGAGCCATTTGTCCTTCTTTGTGTCTTTGTAAGCGTACCCCTTCGCCAGCAGCGCATAGGGCTTGACATAGCCGGTGTCGCTCGTGATCTCGTCGTAGCTGCCGCCGCTGAGGCTGGCGCTGCTGCCGTCGTCCTTTACAGCCACACGGCTGAAGGTGCCGTTGCTCAGCGAAAGCTTTCCGCCGTTCTTCGCCGTGACAATGGCGAGCTCCGTATTCCCGTCGTTGACGGTCAATTCCGCGTCTTTGCCGTCCACCGTCACATAGAAGCCTCCGTTGCTGCCCGTGACTGTCAGAGAAATGCCCTTGGCGATGAGGTCCACATCCTTGGCCCTTTTCCCACCGGTCGCCAGCGTCACCGGCCCACGGGTCAGCTCATAGGCGGTCCGCTTCCCGTAGACATTGCCATTCACATCCTGATACAGCGTGATGGTCTTTGCACCGTCCGCCGCGTTCGCCGCCTCAATGGCAGTGGCAAAGGCCGCGTACCAGCTCGTCTTGCCGCCGACGGTCAGCGACGCTGCCATCTGCTTGCCGCAGATGCTGCAAGTGCCCTTGCCGTCCTTGCCGCCGTCGTGCGTATGCGACACGACCTTGACATTTTCCAGCGTATTCACGCTATCATTGGTCACAGCCTGATTATCACTTGCTCCGTAATACGCCGCGCCCTCCGCCAGCAGGTCGGCGAGTTTGCGGTCGCCGTTGGTTTTGATCATCGTAAATGTGCCGCCGGAGAGCTTGACTTTGGTGGTGTAAAAATCCGCGAAGGTAAACGTGCCGCCGGTGATCGTCCCCGTGACATTGTAGTCAAACGTAACGCCGCCATATTTCTTTTCATTATTAAAGCTGCCGCCGCTGATGTTCGCGATGCTGCTGCCGTTGAATTTGACATTACCAGTGAAGGTACCGCCCTTGGCGTTCAGCGTACCGTTCACCGTGACGGTGGCGTCGTCGGCAAATGTGACGCCCTCCTTCACCGTCGCCGTGCCGTCGATGGTCGCACCTTGATAGCTGCCGCTGGCAAAGGTCACATTCGCGTTTTCAGCGACCGTCACATTCTTGGCGGTGTGCGTTCCGCCCTCCAGCGTCAGCGTGCCGGTCAGCGGCATGGAGGTGCCGTAAGCATACATATCCCGCAGCAGGGTCAGCGTTGGCGCGGTGCAGCCCTCATTGCTCCAGCCGTTCAAGGTCTGGATGGCCTCTACATAGCCGTTTTCCAGCGCACTGTCTTCCGTGAAGTAGGCAGTCTTGGTCGTGCCGTCGGTGCTCTGGGCGGTAATTTTCGTGTACAGTTTCTTGTTGCACACAGAGCATACGGGGTTGCTGTCATCGGCGCACTGATGGACGCACTCCGGGAACTGCACCTTGTACGCTGTATAGCCGGTCAAGTCCACAATTTTAGCGCTCTTATCAACGATGCTCCATGTACCGTCCTTTTCGCCGTACAGCTCGCACTTTGCATGGTTGGTTTTCAGCAGGTCTTGAACGGTGAGGCTCTTGCTCTTCGTGCTGTCCGTGATCTTGCCGATGGTGCAGGCGTTTGTATTGCCATTCCACAGCTTCAGATTGTAGCCCGTACTTGTGGAGCCAGCCGCAGCATTGCTTAAAACCAACTCGCCGATTTCGCCGCCAAAGCGCTCCAATGCGCCGCCGGCCTGCAGCTCCACGCGCGAAATCTTGCCGGTGTAGGAGTCGCCGACTGCAAGCGTTCCGTTGGAGGAAACGTAAAACGTGACATCGAGCGCCTGCGTTCCGCCGCCTGTTCCGGAATCCTTGACCGTCAGAGTCCTGGGTTTGTTCCCACCTCCGACGCTAATGTAATAACGCTCGCTGCTGACAGTTTTGCCATTCAGATCCAGCGTCGCTGAGTAGGTGTCAGAAGAAGAGCAATTTCCTGCGAGCGTCACATCCCGCAGCAGCGTCACGGTGTTGCCTCTGGCTGCATCAAACGCCTTCGTCAGCGTCTGATAATAGGCGCTATCGCCCACGCGCGCGTCGAATTGCGTATGGCACTTCTTGCAGGTGTAGCCGGTATCGTCCATCTCGTGCGTGCAGGGCACAAGATAGACATTGCCGTCCTCGCCCAGGCTGGTCACGCAGTCGGCGGCATCCGCCTTGAAGTTCTCGGCGCGGAGCGTCACGCCGCTTGCCGGTTCGGCGATGGCCCCAAGATTTATGCCTTCACGCACGCCCACACGGATGACCGAATCCTCTCTCAATGCGCCTGACACAAGAATGGGCAGCTTCCAATCATTATTGGCGTAATAACCGGCCTTCACCGAGCCGGAAACAGTGAGCTTAGGAGCTGAGCTTTCCCCTCCGCCGTAGTAAACGTCATATTGATTGTTGCCGGTAACGGTGGCATCGGTGAGGGTAATAGCGCCCTTTCCATAGATGCCGCCGCCCTCGAAGGTGCTGTTGTTTCCGGTGATCGTCACATTCTCGACGGTTACCCCTCTCTCCGAATAAATGCCGCCCCCGTGGCCATAACTTGTATTCCCCGTGGCGGACGCCTTGTTGCCGGTGATCGTGGCGTTGGAGATCGAAACATTGCCGGCGTTAAAGTGGATATAGATGCCGCCACCGTTGCCGGCGGTTGCCGTGTTGCCGGTGATGGTGCCGCCGTCCATGGTGAAGCTGCACTTCTCGCCTACATACACGCCGCCGCCACCGCCGTCGGGCGCACCTGCGGTGTTGCCAGTGATGGTGCCGCCGTGCATGGTAAAGCTCGGCGGGTCCTCATGATTCGTCGTGCCGACAAGGAACACGCCGCCTTCTTCGCTGTTGCCGGAGATCGTGCCGCCGTACATGGTGAAGGCCGAGCCGGTCTGATACTTGTCGCCCTTCATACCGACCTGCACGCCGCCGGTGATGGTACCGCCGTACAGCTCGAATGTGCCGCCGTTGACGGTCACTTCGCCTTGAACCTTTCCGTTGCCGGTGCAGTTGGTCAGCGTCAGCGTCGCGCCGCTGCCGATGGTGATTTTGCCGTTGATCGTCTGCCCGTTCAGGCAGAGGTTGACCTCGCCTTCTGGCACAGCCCAGCTCCCCGACACGGGCTGCGTCAGATAATAGCTGCCAGCAGTACCGGGCAGGGAATCGGCTGCCGTCCATGCTGTGCTGTTGTTATGGGTATGACCGTTGACCGTTGTACCGCTGTCCTTGCCGCAGACACAGTGGGTATGCTCGCCGGACTGTGCGTCCGCCAACAGCGCGGTCTGGCTGTTGAACCAGCCGAGCAGCGCCTCGAAGTCTGCGCCGGTGATCTGCGCCTGCTGCTCTGCGTTCAGTGCTTCATAAGCATCATACGCCGCCTGAATGTCGTCATAAGCTGCGTCCAGCTCGTCGGCGGTCATGCCGTCCAACTCACTCACGATGGGCAGCGCATCGATCATCGTCTGCACAGCGGATACCGCCGCGTCCGCATTGTTCCCGGCGTTTTCATCCTCGCCGCTCTCGGGCGCATCTGCTTTACTGTCCTCAGCGCCACCGGCGTCAGGGGTACCGGTATTTTGCGGGTCACCCTCTGAACCGTTCTCTTCCTCATTCGTTCCAGCCTGTTCGGATACGGCGGGCGAAATTTCCTCCTGCTGCTCCTGCTGCACGATGGCGCCGCTCTCCGGCGTATCCTCCGCCGCTCGCACGGGTGCGGGCAGGAGCGTCAGACACAGCGCCAGCGCCATGAACATACTCAATACTCGTTTTTTCATAAGATTCTCCTTTAGGATATATGTATAAGGTTTATATTCAGCCCGTTCAAGCACAGGCACAGCTTTTATAGATCATCCGGAATGAGCCGCAGCTTTTTAGCGGCGGTCTTGGCTTCCGCCCGGCGCTTCACGTCCAGCTTGTCGAGAATGTGGCTGACGTGGGTCTTCACTGTGGGCAGTTTCACGTCCATGATCTGCGCGATCTCGGCGTTGGACTTGTCCGCACAAAGCAGATGGAGAATTTGCAGCTCCGTGGGTGTCAGCTCCTCGCCGGGGGCAAGGCTGGGTTCGAGGAAATGCGGGTAGAACGCCGCCTGCGTCCGCACCGCTGCCATCAGCCGCTTGCGCCATGCTTTGTCGCCGTCCCAGTCCAGCGCTTCCAGCAGCGGCAGCACCGCCGTGCCGTATACGCTGACGGTGCGGATGAAGCGGTACTCCGCCGCCGCATCCAGCGCCGCCGTCAATCGCTCGCGCCACCGCTCATCCTTCTTGCGGCGCAGGGCGATGGCAGTCAGGACATTCAGGTGAATGCCGTCGATGATGCGGGCGCAGTTTTGAATGTACGGCTCCATGGGTGAGAGCGTCAGCAAAGCGGCGTCCGGGCGGTTCTGCATAATTTCCACCATTGCCTGCGTGAGATACCGGTAGCGCCGCATGACGTTCAGGTGCGTGGGTTCGCACGGGGCTTTTTCCCGATACCACGCATCCGCCGCATCAAGGTCGCCGGTGTGCATGTCAATACGGCAGAGCATGGCGTCCATATTTGGCAGAAAGCGTGTCAAACCGCGCTCGGCAAAGCATTCACGGAGTACCATGATGGTGCGCCGCGCGTCGGTGGGCTGCCCGTTTGCCAGCTGGCTGCGGGCCAGCAATCCGCTGACGGCGAACTCCATGTCCGACGTGCCGTGGTTGCGGACCTCGTTCATCTGCGGGAGAAGGGACAGCATCCGGCCGGCGACATCCTCGCCCTTTTCAAACTTGCTCTCAGCAATGGCGCAGTCGGCAAGACACACACTGTCCCGCCCCAGTACTGCCTCCACGGGGAGACGGAGGGTTTTGTAGAGCAGGTCGTCCTTTTTGCTCCATTCGGAAAAGTCCTTGCCGCCGTTCATGATGCTCGGCAGCGCGCTCGTGACGGAGAAGGACGGCAGCGCTACCTCTTTATTCGTCAGCAGCCGGAACACGGCGGGGATGGTTTCCGTCAGACCCTTCACGCCCCGCTGGGGCAGGGAGATGTCCAGCCATGCAAGGCGGCCGCGCGCCTGCTTTCCGGCGGCGTCCTGCCTGCCGCAGTGTTCGACAAACTTTTGCAGTTCGCCATACCAGCGCTCCGAGCCTTCGTAATCCATGACCAGCGCGCAGAGCATACTCATGCCCTGCATCAGAGAGGGGGATGCGAGAATTTCCGCCTCCGGAAGGCTGCGGTAGTATTTTTCCATCTCGGCATAGTGCCCCATGCCGGGGTGAAGTTCTGCATTACGCACCAGCAGCTCGGAAACCTTGGAATGGTCACCGCCGCTGGTGTAGCATTCCAGGGCGTGGGCGTAGTCCTCCTTCAGCTCATAGTACAGCCCGCCCCGGCTGATGAGCGCTTTGCGCTTTTCCTCGGTATACTCCCGTTCCATCTCCCAGAGGAGAAAAGCCCGGAAACCCGACCAGAAGTGGAAGCGCTGGCAGTCTTCGTAGCGCAGCATAGTAGTGTATCGAAGAATCCAGTCCAGCCGTTCGCCGGCACGGGGATCGCCGCTGACCATCCGCGCCATTTCCAGGTCAAAACTTTCAAAGGGGGCCAGCTCCAACAGGAAGCGCCGCACCGGCAGGTCAAAGCGCCGGTAGATGGCGGTCTCAAAGTAGAGGAACACCTCGTGGTACACCCGCGCCACCAGCTCCGGCGTCCACGGCTTGTCCGGGGACATGCACCGCGCCGTGATGGCCACACCCAGCGGATAGCCCACGGATTCTTTCAATATTCCATCGATCTCGCTATCTGTTACGTTTACTCCCGAAAGCTGAAACAGCCGCCGCACATCGCCCGCGTCAAAAAGCAGGTCGTCGGCCTCCAACACCGTCATCAGCCCCGTGTACTGAAACGCCGTCAGGCAGCCGGGCGGCACACCGCGCGAGAGCAGCACGAAATGGCGCTCCGGACTTGAGCGGATCAGTTCGCAGAGAGCCTGCTGCCCGGCTTCCTCCTGCATGAACTGAAGATCGTCAATCAGCAGAATGTCCCAATCCTGCGCTGACGGTGGGATTGCGCAGTCTGGGTCTGCCGCACTTTGCCGCAGCACGTTCCGACCGCGCAGCAGTGCGTCCGCCAGTACTGTCTTTCCAAAGCCGCAGGGTGCGCTGAAAAAAAGGACTCTGCCATGCGCCATGAAGCTGTCAAACCGTTTCTGAACGGAGGTCTTTATGATAATATTTTTGGTCATTTCTTCCCTCCCTTTGATACAGAGCGAGATTGCCATAAGTCTTTCATAACCTGTCTCGAATTATATTATACGAGTCTGTTTCGAAATGTAAATCATCCCAAAGAATGAGACACGCTGCTTAGTAAACTGCTATGCAGATCAATTTTTGTTTGATTTTGATGGCATAGATACAAATAAGCAGCCACACACCGAAGTGCATGACTGCTATGTAAAAAGTTCGGAAAGGATTTTTGCAATCTGACACAGTTTCCTGGCCCTGAATCTCCATCAACATAAAAATATCTCCATCATTTCAAAAGAGAATGACGGAGATATTTCGCCTTGTTTATTCTTGTAGCAGCCAATCGGCTATATCATGGATTTCGATTCCTTCATAGCTATATTTTGGATGTTTGGTTCTGGCAATAATCATTTTCGGATAAGCATCTCGGATCTGAAGCAGAGGAGAGCATTCTCTCTCAAATGTTTCCTGCCCGGAAATGTTGTCGCTGACCTGAATATAAATCTTCTCGCTGCCTCTCTGAGCAACAAAGTCGATCTCCTTTTGATAGAGCTTGCCGACATAGACATCGTATCCACGGCGAAGAAATTCAATGCAAACAATATTTTCATATACTCTGCCGTAATCCATATTTCTGCTTCCCAGTATTGCATATCGAATACCACTGTCACACAAATAGAACTTTTCAGAGCTTTCAAGGTATTTCTTGCCTCGGATGTCGTATCTCTTAATATCATAAAATACAAAAGCATTGCACAAATACTTAATGTACTTGCCGACGGTTACATGATTGGTTGGAGTCTCATTTGCTGTCAGCAGCTGACTGACCCTATTAGGAGACGTCAGGTTGCTGATATTATCCATAAGGAACTCGCTCAGACGTTGTAAAACCAAAGAGTCCGGGAGCGCATATTTTTGCACCAAATCCCTTGTAACAATCGTTTCGTAGACCTCTTTGATATAGTTTGTTCTGTCTTTTTCGGTTCTGTAAGCGTAAGAACCTGCTAAACCGCCCTTGATAGCGTAATCATCAAAGAGCTTATCTTTATCACTAACATCATCATAATATTGGCAATATTCCTGGAAGCTGAAAGGAAACACATGAATTTCAATATAGCGTCCGGTAAACAGAGTTGCCAGATCCGCACTCAACAGGAAAGCATTGGAGCCGGTTACATAGATGTCATATTTTCCCTTAGAGTACAGGCTGTTGATTGCCAACTCAAACTTGGGGCACATCTGCACCTCGTCTACAAACAGGTAGTTCGTTTTACTTTCCTGATAATGTTCTTCCACATAAGCGTGTAAGGCATGGTATTCCTTGATTTCTTCATACGCCAAATCCATGAAGTCAATGAAGATAATATTGATATTTTCAAAATGGCTTTTCAGATACTCAATATACGCCTGCATCAGCTTGGACTTACCGGATCGACGAATGCCCGTGATAATCTTGATGTCAGGAGTACCATTCAGTTCAATGATTCTGTCGAGATACTTTGCTCTTGTAATTGTTTTCATATCGTCACCCACTTTCAAAAATCGAATATTTTTCATTTTTTGAAACTGCTTCGATGTATTTATTATACTGTCTGCTAATAGTATGTGCAAGACGTCGCTTTCAAAAACTCAATCAGAGTACTCAGACATTCTTTGCCATTGTTTTCTCCTTCTCTGTTCTGAATTGCCATGCGTATCATCCTCTCAAATGACTCGCTGAAATGTTCATCATCTTCTGGCGTCCGTTTCTTTGGCCCTTTTATATGATTTTTTCCAGAAGCCACAATTTTAAATTTTTTCTTAATTTGTGGCGTTATGATAAATTAATATCCTTCTTACCCAAAAGAAAATCAACAATATTGATATGTGCAATTCCATTTCTTGAATAGTCAAATCGATCTAATGAAAACACATATTTCGGTGATGCATCACTAATTGGCTTAAAAGCACCAAACTCTCTTTCAATCGTTTCCTTGCCAGCCAAATAATATGCCACCTGAATAAAACATTTCTTTCTTCCATTTATTGCAACAAAATCAATTTCACCCTTATATGTTTTTCCTGTAAAGACTTCATAATCTCTTGCTTTTAGCTCGTTATAAATTATATTTTCAAGAAAAAAGGTATCCTCAAAATTTACTAAGTTTGTATTTATCATGCGAAAACCAGTATCTACCGCATATTGCTTCTCTATATACGACATTGCCTGTTTTCCTACAATATTAAATCTTTTTACACGATCAATTAGACAAGCCTTTTCCATTTTATCAAGATATCTGTATATCGTCTTTTTATCCAAAGTATCTGCATTTTGATGTATAAAATAGTTCTCTATATTTTTACTGGAAAATTCCTTTCCTGCATTTGCCATAATATATGTTGCTACTCTTTCAAAGTTTTGTCTATTAACCTTTGATCTGTCAGTAATAATATCCTTATCTAAGATACCTTCATATGTCTGCTCCAAATATCTCTTAATATCACTTTCTTTTGTAAACGAAAAACGCAAAGGGAATCCACCCCAATTGATATAATCAATCATAAACTCATCCGGAGATATATTTCTTCCTATAGCTGTAGCATATTCGTAGCTTTCGGCAAAGGAAAATGGCATTATTCTAAATTCAACACATCTTCCAACCAACAATGTTGCCATCTTGCCGGATAGCAATTTCGAATTACTTCCAGTAATAAAAATTGAGCAATTTAATGTTGCCCGAAAGGAAGCTAAAACCTTTTCAAAGTTCCTGACATGCTGAATCTCATCTAAAAAAATCAAGTATTTGTCATGATCCTTGATTTGCTCATTCACATAGGAATTAAGTTTTTCTGCAGTTCTTATTTTTTCAAATTGCAAATCTTCAAAATTAATGGTAATAATATGCGCTCTATCAAACCCATTTTCAATAAATTCTTCTTTAATCTGCTCTAACAATATAGATTTTCCACATCTTCTAACACCTGTCAGAACCTTAATTAAATCCACATCATAAAATGGTCTTATTTTGCTTAGATATCTTTCACGCTTTATATACATAACATCATCTCCAAATCAAAATATATATTTATTATGCCACAAATCAAGATTTTTTCAAGATTTGTGGCACATATTTAGAAAATTTCCATTTCAATTTCTACCACTTTTTCATCCGTAACTCGTTCGTCTGTTTTTTTCTGCCATAGGCATTCTCTCCTTTTCCCTGAACTCACTCGCGTTACACGCTCGTTGTCGCGGCATTCGGTGCTCGTAAGCACCTATAAATAAAAAAAAGCAACAATGAATTGTGATCATCATTGTTGCAAAATTTGACTGTTCCCAGGGGGAATCGAACCCTCAACTAGTGCTTAGGAGCTCGAGTCCACACTGGGAACAGCGATTATTTTAAGTAAATATGAGTCAAGGAAAGCCTTGATTTTCCTGACTATTTTGTAAATCTCTGTCAAAATAAGAAAACGGAAAATCACCTGAGAAAAATAGTTTTCGCTGTCAAATCGCTGACATTGTCACCCTGAGGGTTCAGCCATTCCGTTCCAAGGATGGGTGTCCTGTTATCGTCGTATTCTGATTTCTTTTAGGGCATTTCAGGACTATCCACAAGGGATACGCTGAACTCCTGTGCGGTTGCGCCCTCCGGCAGCAGCTTTGCCATGACCACCAGCCGCTGATTGCCGCTGTTAGCCTTGTCATACTTCCGGCAGCAGGTGGAGAGGGTCAGAACAGTATCTTCCTCGGAGAAGGTCACGCCATCAAAGTCAAGCCAGTTTTTCCGCGCAATCGTCTCAAAGAAGCTGGTCAGATCATCTCCCGTGGGATCAGGCGCAATATAGTCAAAACCAATATCCGTGACGAACAGTGCGGTGATCTGAAAGATCATGTCCTCACCATCCACAGAGAGATAGATATACGGATGCTCCTTTACAAAGTCTGCGTCCATATAACGGTAGAGCTTGGTGAACCGCACACCGTCCGGGTCGCAGTTGCTGGCGGAGTGACCGAAAATGGTGGTGTTTTTGTCCAGCTTATCCCTGCCGCCGATTTCGTTTTCACAATGGGCATAATAGCAGCCCCACATGGCGTACTCACCGTTTTCATCCAGCTTTAGGTAATAGCCGTTGTCCTCCGCCTGCATCACAGGGTCGTCCACCTCCGCACCGGGGATATACAGCCACGCCACGGTGTCGGGATTCTTCGCTCTGGCTTCTGCCAACTCTGTCTGCCTGTCCACCGAGGGGATAACTTCACCCGCGAGAGGCGCTGATGGCTGAGGCGCAGATGTGCCGGGAATGTCGATAGGCTCTGTCTCTCTCTGATAGCAGCCCCTGACTGCCGTGGTCATAGCAACGAGAAGGACAACTATGCAGATGATCGGACGAATGATTCTTGTGATTCTTTTCATAATGCTATCTCCTTGCCGCGCTTGGATAGCGGCGCAGCTCAAAATGTCATTGATTTGTTTCTTGTAGCGAAAAGAGAACAGCGCAATCCACAGCATCCTCATAATAGCTGCCGGTGGCTACATCCACAAACACGCCGGTCTGAGGGTTGCCGTTGGCTTTCATAAAGATGACCTCGATGGTATGGGTTCTGCTGACATTCTCAAAGGTGTAGGACTTCGCCGCGCCAATGCTCTTGCCGTCAATCTTGACGTTGGCGACAGCATAGCCCTTATCCGGAGTGATGGTGAAGGTCTGATC
>CDZF01025447.1_pt1 | contig 15436 bp, 12 predicted proteins | sample 557591 | NCBI WGS metagenome assembly CDZF01 (sample SAMEA3182093, study PRJEB8094) | gut metagenome | biome: human; feature: gut; material: Stool; isolation source: human stools | place: Canada | collected 2012-02-04
GTCGCGGAGCTGGCCGTGGCGGATCTGCTGGCGCTCAACCGGCAGCTGAAATTTGTCAACAACGGCCTGTGCGCCGGCCGCTTCGACCACTTCGGCGCGGAGGAGTTCGTGTGCCACGAGATGACCGGCCGCACGCTCGGCCTCGTCGGCACGGGCAACATCGCCCACCGCGTGGCGGACATCCTGCGCGCGGCGTTCGACGTGCGCGTCCTGTGCTGGAATCCGCGGCGCACGGCCGCCGAGTGCGCCGCCTGGGGCTATGAGCAGGTGGCGACGCTGCCGGAGCTCTTCCGGCGTTCGGACTTCGTGAACGTGAGCATCACGCTCTGCAACGAGACGCGCGATCTCATCAACGCGCCGGTGTTTGCCGCCGCGAATCCGGACCTGCTGCTCGTCAATACTTCGCGCGGCGGCATCGTCAACGAGCACGATCTCTATATCGCCCTCACCACGGGGCAGATCCGCGCCGCGGCGAGCGACGTGTTCGTGCACGAGCCCCCGGCGTGTGATGACCCGCTCATCCATCTGGATAACTTTATCGCGACCTTCCACATCGGCGGCAGCACGTATGAGTCGCTCGAGCGCGTGAGCAACCGCGCCGTGGACTACGTGTTCGAATATACCGGCGTGCCCGAGCAGAAGGAAGTCATAGGATCCTGACGGGGTCTCCCCGGTGTAAGGGCCGCGGCAGAAAGCCCCGGAGCATTTCTGCTCCGGGGCTGCTGCAAACCAGATCAGTCGATCGGCATGGTCAGAGAGTTTGCGATCTCCTGCACGATTTCCTGTGCTTCGTACTCCTTGCAGATGCCGAGAATTTTCGCAGTCAGTTCCAGAGCGCCATACAACATAGTCCGTTTACCCCTTTCGTCAGATTTCCAATGCCGCCGCACACATTCGGCGACACCGGATGGTTGATATTACCGGTTACAAGGCCACAATACCCGAAAAACAGGAAAAACGCAACGGACAAATAACGAAGAATGTAACGTTTAGATGAAATTCGCAACTGTTTGTCATTTTTCCAGTACCACCGGCGGCTGCAGCCGTTTTCTGTGCGCTTCGATGCTGCGGGCTGTGTAGGGCACGCGGGAAGCATCCGTTTTTCCGACAAAAAAATCCCGGAGCCGAAGCTCCGGGATTTTCCTATGCTGTTTTTACATGGCGAGCCAGTTCGGCAGCGCATCGGAGATCGCATCAACGATCGCCTTCGCCTTGTCCTCACCGCACTTGCCGAGGATATCGGAAGCGATGCCAAGACCAGTCTGAATAAGACCCATGTTACTTTACCCCTTTCGTAAGATTTCCAACGCCGTCCCACACAATAGACGACATCGGATGGTTGGTATTGCCGGTTACAAGTGCATTATACGCAAGAAACGGCCAAAACTCAACGGACACATACCAACGATGTGTAACAAATTGATTGAATTTGTCATGAACTTTGATGTCAAATTGTTGTCAAATGCAATTGCCGTTCTGCTGCTCGCTTTTTCGACTCCAATATGGATACCTGCGCGCCGGTTGCTGGGTTTCGCGGCCAAAATCGGCGTTATGGAAACCATTTTTCCACATTGCCAACAGACTTTTCAACATAAATGCGGTGCAATTAACGATGTTATGTAAACAAGCCGCCGTTTCCCATGGCCTTTCCCGGCTCTCCGCGGCGGCTCTTCCGGCCGGGCACACCTGTCCGCTGCAGCCGCACATTTTTGCCTGTCCGCGCCGTCCCGCACCGCGCACTCCGCCCGCGCCGTCTGCCCGCGCTGCCCGCATCGCACCATCCTGCACCGTCCCGCCCTGCACCGCGCTGCCGTCCCGCACCATCCCGCACCGCGCGCAAAAAGCCCCGGGAGCGTTCGCTCCCGGGGCGGGGTGCTATGGGGCGGCAGTGCCGGCTCACGCGCCGATGAGCTGGCAGTAGCGCATGATGATGGTGGCCGTCTGCGCGCGCGTGGCGCTGCCATTCGGGTCGAGGTAGTCCAGGCCGTTGTCGTGCGCATTGCCCTTGATGAGGCCGTTGCCGACGGCCCAGGACATCGCGGCGTAGGCCCAGTTGGCCACACTGCCGGCATCGGGGAAGGCGCTGATCGGCGCGGCGTTCCCGGTGAATTCCGGCGCGTACTTGACCGTGTACCGGTACAGGAACGTGACCAGCTGCTGGCGCGTGATGGCGGCGTTGGGCGTGAACGTAGTCGCGCTCGTGCCGGAAGTGACGTCGTTGCAGTACGCCCAGGCGACGGCGTTGTAGTACCACGCGCCGGGGGCGACGTCGGTGAACGGCAGGTAGTAGTAGCTGTAGTCGGTCTGATTGCCGGAGAGGTTATAGAGGATCTTCACGATCTGTGCGCGCGTGCAGGCCGTGTCCGGCGAGAACGTGCCCGCGCCGACGCCGCTCATCAGCCTGTTGCGCACGCAGTAGTCGATGCCCTTGTGCGCCCAGTAGTCCGGCCCGGCCACATCGTGCAGGCCGTAGCTCGGGCAGCTCGGGCCGCCGGTGCAGGTGCTCGCGCCCGTGGCGGGGATGGCCTCCGTCCGGGTCTGGTCGCAGCCGCTGCAGGTGTAGGTGCGCACGCCGGGCGTGGTCTCGGTCGGCGCGGTGGTCACGGTGCCGTTGTCCCACTTGTGGCCAGCCGCGTCGGTCAGGTTGCGCCGTTCGGTCGCGCCGCAGCCGCTGCAGGTGTAGAGGTCATAGCCGCCGTCCGTGCACGTGGGGGCGAAGGTTTTGGTGAACCGGTAGTCGTGCGCGCCCGTGGCGGGGATGGTCTCCGTCCGGGTCTGGCCGCAGACGGTGCAGGTGAAGGTGCGCACGCCGGGGGTGGTCTCGGTCGGGGCGGTGGTCACGGTGCCGCCGTCCCACTTGTGGCCGGCCGCGTCGGTCAGGTTGCGCTGTTCGGTCGCGCCGCAGCCGCTGCAGGTGTAGAGGTCATAGCCGCCGTCCGTGCACGTCGGGGCGACGGTTTTGGTGAACTTGTAGTCGTGCGTGCCCGTGGCGGGGATGGCCTCCGTCCGGGTCTGGTCGCAGCCGCTGCAGGTGAAGGTGCGCACGCCGGGCGTGGTCTCGGTCGGGGCGGTGGTCACAACGCCGTTGCCCCAGACGTGCGCGCCGGTGGGCTGGAGCTCTCTGGTCGAGATGACCTCACCGCAGTTGGAGCAGCTGGTGTCGACGCGGCCGGCCTTGCCGCAGGTGGCGGGCACGGTGCGCTCCGTCGTGCCGTAGTCGGTGTGCGTGCACGCGCCCTTGTCGCTGACGGTGTAGCCCTGCCACTTGCCGTCGGCGTCGAGCGTCCAGTTCATGGCGGGGTTGTAGTGGATGGTGACGGTGGCGGGCTCAAAGCTGTGCGCTTCCGAGCTGCCCGGCTCGACCGCCGGGGCCGCGCCGTAGCAGCGCACGTCCTTAAGCGCGGTGCAGCCGGTGAAGGCGTTGTGGCCGACGCTCGTCACCGTGCCGGGCAGGTCGATGTCGGCCAGCGCGGTGCAGCCGCGGAAGCAGTCCTCGGGGATGGTGCTCACGCCCGCGGGAATGGTCACATCCGTCAGCGCGGTGCAGCCGGTGAAGGCGGACGCGCCGATGGCGGTCACCGTCTCGGGGATGGGCGCTGCGGTGAGCGCCTTGCAGCTTTCAAATGCGAGATCGCCGATGGCAGTCACGGTGCCGGCGTATTTGACGTTCAGCAGCTTCGTGCAGTCGGCAAAGCACTTGCCGGGCACGGCCGTGATGGCGGCGGGCAGAGTGGTGTTCGTGAGGCTGGCGCAGGAGTCGAACGCGCCGCGGCCGAGGCTCTGCAGCCCGTCGGGCAGCGTGATGGCGGTCAGCCCGTTGCCCGCGAGACCGAAGTCGCCGATCCCGGTCACGCCCTTGGGGATGGACATGCCCGTGAGCTTGGAGCACATGGCGATGCCGTAGCGGCCGATGCTCGTCACGCTGTCCGGCAGCGTGACCTGCGTGGCGGCCGGCAGGCAGAACAGCGCATAGTTGCTCACGTTCGTGACGCCTTCGCCGATGATGACGGTCTTGAGGTTGCCGTCGGCGTCGATTTTGATGCCGCCGATAGTCGTTTTGATCATGCCGAGCGCCTTATAGTTCCACCACGGCGCGAGGCTGCCGTTGGGGAAGTCGAAGTCCGGCATGGCGCCGGTGCCAGTGATGGTCAGTGTGCCGGCAGCGACCTTCCAATGCAGGCAGTTGTTCACACCGAAGTCGCCCTCTGTGGCGGCAGCAGTGAAGCTTTCAAAAATGGCTTCCGTATCGAGATCCGGGATCTCAAGCTCTTCCTTGATCTTGTCGATCTTATCACTGATGACCTTCTTGATGATCTCATTTTTCTTGTCTTTGATGCTGCCGAAAATGTCGGTGATACCGGCCGATGCGTTCACGGTCAGGCCGGAGAACAGCCCCACGACCAGAACGAGACACAGCGCCAGCGAGAGCACGCGCTTTTTCATCCTTTGTCCTCCTTTGTTGTGATGCATGTGTACAACCGTAATACCTATCTGTCGAAAATATACCATATGCCTGGGAAAGCGTGCAATGGGGATCGCCGAAAAAACGTTTTGAGCGTTACATTTTGTTGCATTTGTGTAAACAAAATGTGCATTTTTTCGCGCCCATGCGCGCACGACCCGTTGCAAAAGCGGGGTACGTCCTGTATACTGGCCGTGTAGACATTGTTACCGGAGTGTCCATTTCGGAGGGAGGAACCATATGAAAAAACGAGTGTTGTCGCTGCTGCTGTGCTTTGTGCTCGCGGCCGGACTGCTGAGCGTGTGCGCCCCGCCGGCGCAGGCGGGCACGATCGCGGGCGTGGTTGAGCAGTTTCTCAAGCAGCCGGATCAGATCAAAAAGCTCTTCGGCAAAGAAGTCGCACATGGCGACTGCGGCCCCGCCGAGAACGAGGCCAGCGTACATTATAAAATTTACGAGGTCACGAACCCCACCGTCGTGCAGGACAACCCCGCCCTGCAGCAGATCTGGCGGGAGCACGACTACCGCGAGGACGCGCAGTATTACGGCGTGTACATCTTCGGCAACGGTCCGATGGCGGACTATGGGGTCACGGGTCAGAAAGCCCCCTGGTTGCGTGATGTCGAGGGCGTAGATTTAGATGCCGGGGAAACCATCGGCGAGGACTATCTCGTCCTGGCCTACATCGCCGGTGCGACGGATGAGGAGTGGGACGGCCGCACGGAGCACTACACCGGTGTGCCGAACGTCGGCGACCGCGCCTTCAAGGACTGCAACTATCTCACCTGCGTCTACCTGAACGACGACATCACCACCATCGGCGACCATGCGTTTTATACGGACGAGTACCTCTCGGCCATCAACATGCCGCGCAAGCTCGAGCTCATCGACAAGTGCGCCTTCTACGGCTGCGACACGCTCACCTTCGTGCGCGCGCGCGCCTGCAGCCGCCTCAAGCGCATCGAGGATCATGCGTTTTACAGCTGCACCATGCTCGCCGAGCTGCGCCTGCCGGACTGCCTGACGTATATCGGCCCGTGGGCCTTCGCGTGGGACCGCATCCTCGGTCAGGAGGACACGACGCTCGGCCTGCCATCGAGCCTGCAGACGATCGGCAAGGGCGCGTTCGCGTTCGTCAACCACCACAAGAAGCTCAACATCCCCTCGCAGGTCACGAGCATCGGTGACTACGCGTTCCTGTGCGACTATTATATGGAGGAGCTCACCTTCAGTCCCGGAGACAAGAAGCTCACCATCGGTGTGGCCGCGTTTGCCGGCGATAACCACATGAAGTCCGTCGACCTCTCCAACCGCGTCGCGCAGATCGACCGCTGCGCCTTTGCCGGCTGCGAGCTGCTCGAGGAGGCTTACTTCGGCGACAAGATCGACACGATTCAGGCCCGCGCCTTCACCAGTGTGGACGCCGCGCTGCAGCTCGCCATCAAGGCTGTCCTCAACGGGATTCTCGCCCCGGACGATCCGGATGGGAACGAAGAGCACGCGGATGATATTGCTGCGGGCCTGACCCAGATCGCAAAGATCACGCAGCTCAAGCGCGCCATCTTTAAAAATGCCCCCGCCAAGAGCATCTACGGCGCGGCGGACACCAACAGCTCCTTCCCGCGCGACTGCGTGGTCTATTACCCGCAGGGCAGCTACACCTGGGCCGCCGAGCTCAAGGACGACGGCACGTGGCAGGGCTACAAGACCGGCCTCTGGCACGGCGACCACATCGCCCAGTTCGCCGACACGGTCGTCGACCCCACTTGCACCAAGCAGGGCTACACGCACCACGCCTGCACGGTGAAGGGCTGCACCTATGCCCCTGTGGACGACACCTATGTCGCCGCCACCGGCCACACCTGGGTCAAGACGCAGACCTACCCGGCCTCCTGCACCGAGCAGGGTACGGTGTTTTACAAGTGCTCTGCCTGCGGCGCGACCCGCACCGAGAAGATCGCCGCGCTCGGCCATGACCTGAGCCGCTGCGACCTCGTCCCGGATGCCACCTGCACGAAGCCCGGCCGCGTTGTCGGCACGTGCGTGCGCTGCGGCGTGCAGATCGACGAGGTCATCCCCGCCAAGGGCCATGACTACAGCTATGCCGACGTGCGTACCGACCCGACCTGCACCGAGTCCGGCCACTACAAGGGCACCTGCCCGACCTGCGGCAAGGACTATGACGATGTCATCCCCGCCCTCGGCCACGACTGGGGCGAGTGGGTCGTCGCGCAGGAGCCGACGTACACGACCACCGGCTACCGCTATCACATCTGCGCGCGCTGCAACACGCGCGTGGGCGAGGACATCCCGAAGCTGCACGAGCATGCGTGGAATGCCGGCGTCGTGACGCAAAAGCCCACCGCGACCGAGCCCGGCGTCAAGACCTACACCTGCACCATCTGCAACGAGCAGAAAACGGAGTCTATCCCCGCCACCGGCGTGCCGGACACCTGCCCCGGCGGGCCGACCTGCCCGGGCTACGCCTTCCGCGATATGCCCGCGCCGGGCAACTGGGCGCACGCGGGGCTGGATTACTGCATCTACAGCGGCTATATCAACGGCCTTTCGGCCACGACTGTCGACCCGAGCGGCACGTGCACGCGCGCACAGCTCGTGTGCATCCTCTACCGCATCCAGGGCGAGCCGAAGGTCGTCGAGGGCTATGAGCTGGCCAAGCTCCGCGCCCCGTTTGACGATGTGCCGCGCGGCCAGTGGTATACCAACGCCATCTTGTGGGCGAAGCTCACGGGCATCGTCAACGGCACGAGCGCCACGACGTTTGACCCCAGTGGCCAGATCACGCGCGAGCAGCTCGCCGCCATCCTGTACCGGTACACGGCCAAGTACGCGCCGGACGCCACCGGCAACGCCGCCTCGCTCGCCGACTACCCCGACGCCGGCAGCGTGTCGGCCTATGCCCGCGACGCGATGGCCTGGGCCGTCGGCAACGGCCTTATCAAGGGCCTTCCGCACGACAAGACGGACTATCTCGAACCCGGCGGCAGCACCACACGCGCGCAGGTCGCAACCATCCTCATGCGCTATAAGCAGGCCACGGCCTGAGCGCAGACACAGCACGCAAAAGTCCCGGAAGCGTTTTCGCTTCCGGGACTTCTTTCCTCCGCGCGGTTTACATAACTATTTTTCGGCGAAAGGCACGACAGCGACTGATTGCAGCGAAACCGGCGCTAAGTTTACATAACGCTTAACCCTTCCGCCCGCGCAGCATGGCCGCGATCGTCACGGCGCTGTAGCCGCTCTGCTCCCAGAGGTCGTTGGGCACAGTGCCGCCGTTGCGCAGAATGAGCGTGATCTGCCGCCGCGCCTCACTGCGCGCGGCCTTGTCCGCCGCTTCCTGCGCGGCCTTTTCCTCCTTGGCCTTCTTGTCGGCGGCGGACTTGCGGTCGGCCGCGTCTTTGGCCTGCTGCTGCAGCTTACTGTCCGCGCGGTCGTAGTCCGCGTCGTCCATGTCGAGCAGTGCGGCGATCTGCGCCTTCGTCACGCTGTCGCGGCTGTCGGCCGCGTCGAGCATCGCGTCGATCGCGCTCAGGCGCGTCTTGCGCTCGCCGTTGTAGCGCTCGTAGGCGAGCTGCGCCAGCTCCGGCAGCTTGCCCGCGAGCATTGCGCGGTAGTATCCGCCTGCCTGCTGCGCCGCTGCCACGGCCGCCGTCGAGGCCCGTCCGCCCGTCAGCGCGGCCGCCGCGCCGAGGGCGTTGGCCGATGCGAGATCCGCCTGCCGCTCATACTGCTGGCGGTAGGCGGCGTAGAGCTTGTCCGATGCCGGGTCGTAGTCGAATTCCTCGCCGAGCAGCGCGTTGAGCATCTGGTCGATGCGCGCGCGCTGCCCGGTCGTGTCGCGCTCGGTCAGCAGGGACTCTGCCTGGCGGCGGTGCGTGTCGTCGTAGTCCGGCACGTCCTCGAGCGGCAGATACTGCGCGTAGTCGTTCGACTGCGTCACATCGGTCATGCCCTCGCCGCGGATCTTCGCGTTGCGCTGCTGCTCATAGATCGCGGCGGCCGCGTTGTCGCCGCGCTGCGCTGCCCGCTCCATGAGCGCGGCGTAGTCGGTGTCCTTGTCGTATTTGTATTTTGTGGCCATAAGGTCTCCTTTCTTCAGTGCTGCGGTCCGGCGGCGGTCTCCGTGCGCGCGAGCGACAGCAGCCGCCACGCCCCCGTGCCCGTCAGCCGCAGGCGAAAGTGGTCGCACCGGCGCGGCAGCACCGGCAGCGTGACGGAGCGCTTCGCGCCTGCCGCCACGGTCGCCAGCGTGTGCCACACGCCGTCGGAGTCATACTGCACCGCCGCCGTGACACTTGCGCCCGCGTCCGCCTCCAGCCGAAGCTGCACGCGCAGCAGGCGCTTGCAGTCCGGGCTGCCGCTGACGAAATCGCCCGTCTCCAGCATGCTCTCCAGCTGCGCCGTGCTGCCCGTGCTGAAGCGCCAGACGCCGCTCGGATCCTGCGCGTAGAGCGCGCCGTCGTGCCGGGCGAACCCGGATGCGTGAAATGCGTCCTCGCGGCTCCACAGGCCGCTGCGCGTGTCGTATACGAACAGGTGCCATGCGTTTTGCGGATCGTGCGCCGAGAGATACCAGCGCGTACCGTCCGTGCCCGCTGCGCCGGCCGTGAGCGTGCGCCCGAGCGCGTCGCCGATGCGCACCGGCCGTCCGCCGGAGGTGCGCGCCGGCCCGGCGGGGGAGAGGTAGTAGAGCGTCTCCGCCGCCGTCACGAGCGAGCGGCCGGAGTTTTTCTCCGTGCCGAGCGCCGCCGAGGCGATGAGCTGGAAGTTGTCCGGCTTCGTGCCGTAGAGCCGCCAGAGCCCGTCCGGCTTGAGAAACACCACGCCGCTGCCCGTCGCCGCGCAGCCGGAAAAGTTGCCCGGCGTGCCGACGTCCACGCTCCATGCCGCCGTGGCGACTGTGCCGTTTTCGTCCGCCTCGTACCAGTACCAGCTCAGCGGGTCGCCGAGCTTCGTGCACCAGACGGTGTCCTGCGCGCAGGCCCAGATGCGGTTGGCGTATGTGCATGCGTGCAGCGCCATGGGCATGCGCCGCGTGACCGTGATGTGCTCGACCGCTCCGACGGCAGAGAACGTGTCGGGGTCGAACACGAGCACCGCGCCCGCGATGGCGCGGATGATGTAGGTGCCGTTGTCCTCCGGCGTGGAAAAGCCGCTGAACGTCACGGCGTCGCCCACGCGAAAGGGCGTGTCGATGCCGTTCGCGGCGACGGAATCGGCGCGCGCGCCGCTGCTGTCGTCCGAGCGCTGGAGCGCCACCGTGCCGCTCCAGCTCGGCTCGGCGCTGCCGAACGTGCCCATATCCGGCCGGTACCAGACCTTGTCCGGCCAGATGAGCACCGTTCCGCCGAGCTCGGCGAACACCTTCGGCCCGTTGACGAGCGTGCAGCCGTCGACGGGCGTGCCGTTAAAATACAGCGTCTGGCCCGTGCACCAGAGCAGTCCGCCGTCAACGGCGAACAGTCCGTTCGCGCTGCCGCCGCCGGTCGGATAGGTCAGCGTGCGGCCCGGCCGCGTGGAAAACAGCGGCGCGTCGGCCGCCGAGCCGTTCGTCATCTCGTAGATGCCGCCCTCCGGGCAGCCCGGCCGGTGGTCGTAGCCGCGAAAGTCGGTCTGTACGCGCCGCGTCACGGGCATGGCGCGGGGAAATGTGGGTAGATGCATTGCCTGCCTCCTTACTGGTTCGTGGTCTGCCCGCTGCGCAGCTCGGCGCGCAGCCGTTCGAGCGCGGCGGGATTGAAGTTCTCGCGCCCGAGGTTCGTCAGTGTGTACTGCAGCGCCTCCAGCAGCCGGACGATCGTCTCCTCCAGCGCCGTCACGCGCGCGTCGAGCCCCTCGGCGCCGGTGCGCTCCGGCAGCGGGAAATTCAGCGGGGAAAAGTCCGTCATGCCGCGCCGCCTCCGTCCCCGTCTCCGCCGCCGCGGTCGGAAATGCCGGCGCGCAGGGCGGCGATCGCCCGCATGAGAAACTGCGGCATCGGCGCGCCGAGCGCGCCCGCGTTTTCGGCGATGCTGCCCAGCTCCGTCAGCAGATACCACGCCGTCACGAGCGGGCACAGCAGCACGTCGTAGTCGATGCCCAGCCCCGGCACGCTGCCGAGCAGTACGCGCAGGGCAAAGTCCAGCAGCGCCGCCACGAGCACGCCCGCCACGGCCCCGGCCTTGTGCCACAGGCCCTCGCGGGCGGCGCGGCTGCTCCATGTCCCGGCGCGCAGGGCGGCGGCGCTGCCGGTGGCATAGTCGAGCAGCATGGCCAGAAACCATGCCGCCGCCAGCCAGCCCGTCCAGCCCCAGAAGGCCGTCAGCGCTGCGGCCGCCGTGCAGGCGGCCGCTTTGATCGTTGTGAGTCGGTCCATTTATGTCTCCTTTGCCTGATCGACCATCCGCTGGCACACGATCAGCGTGCGCAGCATGTCCAGCGAGAGATCCAGCTCGCCGCGTTCATTGCCCCGCAGTGCGCCGCGGTCGATGAGCCGCTGCGCATCGCTGCGCGCCCACGCGGGCACGTCCTCGATTTTGCTATATCGTACCATATCATCATCCTCCTCGTCTGTAGTAGTGTTTTCCGGCGTCAGCATGGCCAGAAATGCCGTCCACTGCGCCGGGTCATCCACCCACGGCATGGGGCAGCGCTTGCCCGTCACGTCGTAGTGCCGCAGCACGTGCTCCGTGTCGATGCCATAGCGCTGCATGATCTCCCGCGCAAGCGCCGCGGCGTTGGCCACGGTCTCCGGCAGGATGTAGTAGCTGCCGTCGGCGCGCTTGCGGCTGCACATCTCAATGCCGATGCTGTTGGCATTGCGGCACTCGGGGTGCCAGTACGCCCGCGCGCCGCAGTGCCACGCCGTGTCGCACTCGCGCACGGACTGCATCGCGCCGTGTTCGTCCACGAAATAGTGCGCGCTGGCCTGCAGGCCGCCCACGCGGTGGTAGTAGTCGCAGTTGTTGCGCGCGGTGTCACCGTTGTTTGCCGTGTAGTGCATCACAATGTACCGCACCGGCTGCGTGCGCCCGGCGCGGTAATTTGACGGATCGCAAGAAACAAATTCCATCAGCTGTTACCTCCTTCATCTCTGCATCTCATCAATCCGATGCTGTAGGGCATCCTGTAAAATCAACAAGAGGCTCTTTTGAGACTTATATGATTTCTTCGTTTGTAGTAACAATTACATTTTCCAGCGTGTCGTAGAGCACGATTGAAAAATAGGCTGCGCCATTTGAACTGTCGAATTTAAAATCGGCAACTCCATTGGCAGCATTAAAGTTTATAACAGGCCCTTCTTCGCCTTTTTCGAGATTGGCCAAAGATGTATATCCGACTCTGACTTGGGTTCGGTCAGACTTGAAAAACTTGATAGATTGATATGACACATCAGTGTTCCCTTTCCATCGAATACGCACGACATCACCCTTTTTGACCGGGAGCAAGCCCGTGATATTCGTCCCTGAGTGTGCAACAGGTGCACCGCTGCTGCTATTGTATCGCATATTTTTATACATAGGCGTATGCCCGATGACGTTGCCATCCATGTCAATCGCGGCATCAAGCAGGTTTGTATATGCTGGGGCTTGGGCTACAGCGGTTGCCGTGATAACAATATCGCCGATCACCTCTGGAATAGCTATGACCCCATCTTTGTAAAATGTGGACACGTCCTCACCTCCCATCATGATTTTTACATTACTGACTTCGCACCCCGTGTCGGCAGTTATCGCAGTACAATAAGACTGCCCGTCGATGACATACGCGCGTGGGTTGCTACTTGTGCATTTTGTCAAAGCGACCCGTACAGCTCGCCTCAGCACGTCCGTGCTGCCACGCAATACAGCAGCAGTCACGTCCTTCCCGCCCATCGTCACTTTGATGGATTCAATCAATTTGCCGTTCGTGGGAGTGATGCTTGCTACGAACGGCTGGTACTGCTGCACAGATGCCGCTCCGTTGCTGACTGTGACATCAGTGAGTGTTTTTGTGATGCTGTACGTTGCGATATCTGCCGTCACTGTCTCCGGCGTCCCGTCGATCATAGCTGCTCGGAAAGCGTTGATTTTTTCGATTGTAATGCCGCACGACACCATAAAATTAACCACCTTATCGCGGAATGTCGCACCAGGATAGGCATTCAAGTAGTTAATCTCGCGCGTCCACGGCGTTTCGTTCCTGCGACGGGCTTCCGCATCTGTGCTGACGCCAGAATTAAAACTCGAGAGTTCGTAATCCTTATCACAGTCGGATTGTGATACCCCAAGTATCGCTTCGCACAGCAGAGCGACCACGCCCGTTCGATCTGCGCCCGCAGAGCAGTGGAAGTATGTCGGCTTGTTTGCGATGACATAATCGAAGAGCGGGTCGAAGATCGCCTTGATATTCCCGCTTGACTTCTGATACGCAAGGTCGTTCCATGTCATATCAACCCACAGCATATCTACGGTCGGTCCAAAGCCACTTTCTGTCCTGCCGTTCAGTTCAGCCGCAAAACGCAGGTCAATTTCCTTGAGGATTCCGAGCATATCAATCGCCTGTTGTCTGCCGTCATCGGTCAGATATCCATACATCTCGCCGCCCCTGAAGAGCAGCCCGTACTTTACCATGCCACCATCGCAATCCCAGCCTCCAAGATCGCGCACGTTGTCCACGTTCAGCAAATGAATCATGCGGCACGCTCCGGTCGGTTTAATGACGCCCTGCTGGATAACTTTTCCGTCAACAAGCAACACAAAAGTTGATATCGAGCCCGGTGTGCAGTTATAGATTGTGATTGCTCCTGCGCTGACCGGCTGCGAAACACTGTTACCTGTGTACCCGTCCACGATTGTCAGCGTTCCGGCGGACTTCATCACAATGTCTACGCCAACAGGTCGGTTTGCGCTCACTGTCGTCACATATTCGGGTATCTGCGAGACAGCGTAGTCCGAGGGGTCGTAAGTGACGTTTTTCAGATACCTGTCTACCTCTGCGCGGCACTGGTCAAATGTGTACACTTCGGTTTCCACTCCGGTGTTCAAGCGCCTCACAGCATCGCCCATCTCCGCGACTTTGTATTTCGTTGCAGTGCCGTTTTTCTCGCGGATAGCTGCTGCAATGTCCTGTACGGCGGTTTCTTCGTAGAGCTTTTTCATCTCAGTAGCTCACCTCCGTGCCATCAGGCAGGGCGGCTATGACGCTGTTGACAATCTCCTGCTTATCAGCTGCCGTCCAATAGTCCGTGCCTCTGACAGGGGTCTTGCCGGTCTTGCCGGGGTCACCCTTTGCGCCGGGGTCACCCTTGTCCCCGCGGAACGCGCCGGAGTCCTTTGCCGCCTGCAGCGCCGTGTTCACGGCCGGGCCGAGCGCGGCGGGGGAGACCTTCGCGTCCCACGCGGCGGCCCGCGCGGCCGTGATGCCGTCGAGCACGCCCTTGTTTTCGTGCATGTGCCGGGCGGCGCTGTTGGCGGCGATCTGCGCCGCCGCGCCGGGGGTCGCGGCCGCGGTACCATTCGTGCGCTGATACCACTTGGCGTACTCGTCGAGCGCCGCGTTAAAGAGCATCATGCTGTCGGCGTAGTGCGCCGTCTCGTGCGCGGCGTAGTCGCACATGGCGATGACGTAGTACACGTACAGCCGGTCGAACGGCGCGGGCACGAGCAGCACGGTGCTGCGCGCGGTGTCCGCGTCATAGGTGATGCACGCCTCGGGCGCAGTGCCGAGGATGCGCGTCTGGATCATGCTCTCGCATTCGTTGAGCCACAGCAGCTTTGCCGCGTCGTCCCATGCGTTGGGGCAGATCGTGTCGATGCGCGTGAGCGCCTGCTGAAGCGTCGCCATGGTCAGAGCCCCAGCGCGCCGCTCTCGGCGGCAAAGCGGGCGGTCTCGCGCTCGATGAGCGCGCCGGTGCGCGCGTCCTGCGCCTCACCCTGGGCGAGCACGAGCGCGAAGCGGCGCGGGATGATCACGTCCTCGCCGCGCGGGATGCGCACGGTCTCGCCGTTGACGGTCACGACCTTGTCCTCCTTGTAGCTGCCGTTGTCGCGGAACAGACGCACGGTCACGGGTTCGCTCAGCCAGGCCTCAGCGGCGGCGCGGTCAGTCTTTTTTCTGGTTGCCATAGTTGTTTCCTCCTTGTTGTAGGTGCGCCTCCCGCCGCGCGGGCGGGAGGCATGGGGGTGGATTTCTTTACTCGGTGTAGGTGCTGCAGGTCTCGATGCGGCGGATGGCGCTGTCGTCGAGACGCACGGCGACCTTCGTGGCCTTCCAGCCGACGCTTGCGCGCTGGTTGAGCGGGTCGCCCGTGCCGGCAGAGCCGAGCTGCTTGACGATGTGCTCCAGACCGCCGCCGGTGATCTCGGTCGTGCCGTAGCCGTCGGCGCCGAGCACGAGCGTGACGTACACGTCGCGGCCCTGCGCGCCGGCCTCGCCGGGGTAGATGATGGCGTTGTCCTCGGCCGTGACGGCGGCGTCGACGGTCATGGAGCTTGCGGTGTTGGCCGTGACGGTCACGCACGCATTGCCGATGAGCACCTGGCGGCCGACGAGTGCGCCGGCCTGGACCGTGCCGCCGTCGAACGGGAAGGTGGTCTTGCCGCTCACCGCGCCGGCCGTGAGCAGGGTGCGGCTGTCGCCGGCAAGATCGGCCGCGTGGAAGATCTTCGCCTCCGTGCTCTCGACGAAGCGGCAGCCCTCGATCTTGCCGATCTCGCCCTCGTACATGTGCTCGGTGTCGACGTACTGGTGGGGGGCGAGCCACTTCGGGTCGTTCATGAGGTCATAGGCCACGTCGGGGTGGATGATGACCGGGAACGCGCCGTCGATGCGGCGGCAGTTGGCGTTTTTGAGCGCGCGCACGGCGCGGCGGATGCAGTCGACGGTCAGGTAGTTGTTGTCGGCGGCGCTGGCGTTGCCGCCCTGCAGCAGGTAGCGCGCGGACACGGACTCGTCGGCATACTGCACGTTGTCGCCGCCGACGAGCACCTCGCG
>CDZF01012435.1_pt1 | contig 15372 bp, 8 predicted proteins | sample 557591 | NCBI WGS metagenome assembly CDZF01 (sample SAMEA3182093, study PRJEB8094) | gut metagenome | biome: human; feature: gut; material: Stool; isolation source: human stools | place: Canada | collected 2012-02-04
AGAAAGGCCTCCGATATTTTCACCACCCCAAGTGACTATAGTCTTCGAGATAAATAAAATATAAAATAACAGTCGGATATATTTCATAGCAAAAGCTTATTTGAAGCAAAGATATAAAAAATATGTTTTTTCAATCTTAGGATATTAAAATAATATAGTTACTCTGCACCAATAACGAAATATATCCGGCTATTATACTCCACATCCTTATCGAACCGGCATCCGGGATGAACGCAGTTCTCCTCTCAAATATTTAGCAGCTTCACCTGCCAGCCAAAGATAATGATCGGGTGCTTCTCCTTCATAAGTTATAAAAGAACTTTCACCCACCGGAGGTGTATTTGTACATTTAAAGAAAGCTGTCCCCTCATCTATCTCATCAAACATTGCCAAATAAAGGCTCTCTGCTCCTGCATCTACAGCACCTTTCACCTGTTGCCAGAAGAAACGTCCCCCTAATCTCGGAATCATGTTTTGTGGAGCATCCTTTTTCATGTTATGCCAACTAAAGCCCGGAAACAACACCGGCATATAATCTTTACCATTCGCTTTGCACCATTTTATATCTTCCTCTATCGACTTACGATATGGCTCATACGTATGATTATCAAAACGTCCCACCAACCATGGATGAACAATATCCGCCTGTTTTACCAGTTCAAGCAATCGCGTATCAGAGACAGCATCTATCGTTAATGTCCGCCAATGAGTAGGTACACCTACCAATATGGAACAACCTTCACTCTTCAGGAAATCAATGATTTTCTTTACCTGCTCATATCCATATTTACGGCGATCATTAAACCCTATTCCCCAAACAGCAACTAACGGTTTACCATGATGATAAACATAATGATTGTTGTTCCGGGAAACTAGTTTATACTTCTCACACAGCTCTTTCCAGTCACGTATCAATATATCTTCTTCACCGGCTTCCATACCGGAAAGGTCATACATCAGGCAAATTGCCCGGTCATACTTTTCTGCCGAAAGAACAGCATTATTCAGTATCTTATTATAATTATCCTTCCCTTTCTGATTTCGTATAGAAACAACAAAACGTTGCATAAATACCCCATCAATTCCATATTGCTTCATCCATTTAAAATGCAGATCTGTAGTAGAAGCATCATACGAACTAAAAACCTTTGCTGGTGTCTCATCAGGTAACTTAAAAGCCGTTTCATAGGTTTTCTCATATTCAGAAACATCCGGCCAAAGATCAATGGTACACTTGCCCGGTTTGAACTCTTTTTCTTTTTCAAAATGTTTCCAACCCAAACCAGCACCGTCTTCAGGAGTATTAAACCACCCCTGATACCCTGCCATCACTAAATTCCTTATTGATTTGAAACGGACACGACTCATCGACTCCGTTGTTTTTGCCGCCGGATCAGACATCACCACCTCTTTAGGAAGTTGATTTAAGGCAATAAATTCACTGATAAACCGATCCGGATATACTTTCACAAGATTCATCCCTTGATACCCTGTCCCCAGCACCTTTCCTACCGGACCTATCGTTATCATTTCCATATTGCCCACCTTTCCATAAGCATTGTTATGTAAATGCCCTGCAAATATTGCGTTTACTCCATATTTCTGAAACAAACGCACATATTTCTCTCGCATAGGCAAAGAGAAATTCGAATAATTCACAGGTTCATCCATCCGCTTTAGAAAAACAGAGCAATGAGTAAAAACAAACTTGAATCTGGCATCCTTCGTTTTCTGTAATTCCTGTTCCAGCCACTTAAATTGAACTTCTTCCCTCTCCTTGTCCTCTTCTTTTATTATATTTGAATCAATACCTATAAATGCACAATCACCATACCTAAATGAAAAATGGGTTTCTCCGTAGTTCTTTTTATAATTATCTATAGAAGCCCGGCTGACCTTACCTATATCGTGATTTCCCGGAATCATATAAACCTTTACTGAAGAGTCTATTTGAGCAATCATCGACTTATAAGCAGCAATCTGTTCCTTACTCTTCGAATTATTTACAAAATCACCGGTTATCACCACAAACGGAGGTTTTAACTGATTAATAGCTGTCACAGCCTTATTCATAGCCTCTGTTTCTGCCGAAATACTCTTATTATTATCTATGAAGCCAAATTGGGGATCACTTAATTGCAAAAAGAAAAAGGGAGCAGAATCCGCAGCTATCCCATGAGATACAAAAACAGCCAAGAGAAAACAAACGACCGATATTATTTTCTTTCTCATAAATTATTTATTGTTATCACGAGATACGACGATCTGCCTGATACATCGTATCCCGTTATTAATAACTATTACTTCTTAAATTGATTTCTGGTTATCTTCAGAAATTCAGATTTGTTTTCCTCCGTCGGTTCCAAATTCGTTCCTTTCTGGTAATTATTCCATGAATTGACTAACACAATGTTTTTACTTCCGATATTCCGTTTAGCTACATTACAGAAATTAATATAATCAGCAGTCTCTCCATCTTGCCCGAAAGTATATTTATAACTTGAAGTTGAATTGATACGGTCATTATAAGAAGGAAAGATACAAGGAACAAAGTCTGTATTCCATTTGGATATTGTAGTCTTCCAATTGGCCCAATTCAAATCAACAAAACTGAAAAAGGCATAATAACGGTCATACATATTCGTTGACCAGTCGTTCACTGTCACTCCATCAAAAGAAGCAATCTGATGTTCCTCATAATTCACTGGAGCTACCCAACCGGTAGTAAATTCTCCAATCGTATAAAGATCATACCCCAATTCTGATACAGCCTTCTTTAATGCCGGGATGACCAAAGAATAATCAATACTCTTCAATGCAGAAGAAGAAAGGTTAGACGGAGTTATTAGAATAACCGGTCTTCCGTTCATTTTATAATAGGCCTCATCATTAAATAAAGGCACTAAAGTATTCGTAAAGTCATTGATCATCTTATTCAAATTCTCTTCCTCTTGAAGCGGTTTGTCATTAGATACTTTCAGATGTTTGGTGTTATAATTGATCACTAAGCGGACTTTTGCATTGGTTGCCGTACGTACAGACTTAAAGTTGGTAATCAATGTATTATCTGCTGAAGCAGCATCCCAAGTAACTATCAGAAAGTCCAAGGCAGCCTCATCCGCCCAAGCAAGCTGTTGCTGTAACACTCCACTGGTTGTAGACAAATATTCACCCAACAAAGGAGTACCGGCATATATTTTCTTACCGGATTTTAACCAGCTGGAAGAGGAAGTTATATTGGTATAATAAGCACCGACTATCGCATCCACAGGTAAATCCGTCTGTGGTATATCATACACATATTTGCTCTTATCAGGAGCTAAATGATCGTCTTTATCACAAGATACAGCTAACAAAGCGATGAATCCGAGCAATATAATAGTTATCTTTTTCATATCCTTCATTTTTTAATTATTCGTCAAATAAGGGTTAGTCTTAGTGGGCAATGCAAACCATAACTTAGTCGACATTGCATCTTGTCCACCATCGAGATTTGCAATACCTTTCGTCAATTCATATTCATTGTTTGTTTTCTCGCTATCGGGATATACCAATCGCTGAGGAATATAAGCATAAGGATTATCCTGAGTGCCGGCATTCACAGCACCATATCCGGTTTCCGGCTGGAAATGCGGCGGGAATTCCAATACTTGGCTACGGCGAATCAGTGTCCACGCATCCAACGATTGATAAAACATAGCTATATATTGCTGCATGATAATCTGACGATAAATCGGATCAGGTTCATCAGAGGTAATAGCAGAAGATACAATGCCGATAAAATCTTTATAATAATCTTCACCTTCTTCTGTGACTGTGAGATCTGTCAATGTATTCCATTTAATTCCCGGAGTCTGAAGATAATTATTCACTTTTCCACCGTCTACGCCATATTGAGCCATCGAAGCGTTCACACCCGCATTGTAATAAGCCTCGGCTGTTTGCGAACCACTTCCCAAACCTTTATGAACCAATTCACTTTTCAACAGGCACACTTCTGCATAATTCATAATTACTTCTGCATAACTCTGCTCCGTGAATTTATCCTGTAATTGAGAGTAATCATCTGCCGTCTTTCCACTATGCGGGTTGGGAGACAAGCTGACTCCCGAAGGCAAATTAGAAACTTTCGGTTGTCCCCAATAAGGTGCCCAATGGAAGTTATCAGGCATAGAAGCAGCATTGGCAGGAGTGAAAAACTTCTCCAACCGCGGATCAGCATAGGGAGCCATATACATCAGAATCGATTCGCCGGCAGAGTGAAGCTTATCCAAATTACTTTCACGGTTGATGACCAGATAATCATAAAAATAATTTCTTGTATCTGCGTTATCTCCCCATTGCAAAAGACAATTATCTTCATTACTTGTCATCAAGTTCTGTTCATTTTCCATAAGTTCATCAATCACTTCAGTCGCTTTCGAACGGTCAGCATTACAAATACGAACGGCCAAACGCAAACGTAGTGAATTGGCAAACTTCTTCCATTTCAATAAGTCGCTGGATTTCTGTCCTGAAGGAAAAATAGGGTCTGCTTTATAAACATCTCCATCCATCTTCAACCCGTCGGCACATGCTTTCAAATCATTCAGCATAGCATAATAAATATCCGATTCCTTATCGTAAGGCACTCTCTCGCCGGCATTAAATGCCTGACTTTTAGGAATACCTCCCCAAATAGAAACTGCTTGTGAGAAAAGATAGTTTTCCCATATTTTAGCAATAAGTACACGATTGTGATATTGCTCGTCATTTTCCATTTGCGTTTGTATAAAGTGAACAGGAAAAATAGCATAGTTATATACATTCTTCCAATATGAATCATTGGTTGAACCTTGATTTCCATACCGTTGTACCTGTCCACCGGTAGCTCCACCATAATAATGGCTATAGTTGGCCAACAACACTTTTTTCATGCTTCCGCAAAAAGCATTCAGCGTATAATAAGAACTCGTATTGAACAAATATTCTGGATTAATCTCATTCAGTTCATTGGGATTGGCATTGGCAGATTCAAAGTCATTCGTACACGAAACGAAAGAAATGGCCATTGCAGCAAAACCGGCTAATAATATTTTAATCTGTTTCATAATATTCTATCTTTAGAAGGTTAGTTTAATATCAAATCCGACAGAAGATACGGGCGGCATTCCTCCATATTCTATACCTTGAGCATTTCCTGATGAAGAAGAAGCCTCCGGATCTATGCCTTTAGGAGTGTTTTGATGAAGAATAGCCAAATTACGTCCTACCACAGCCAGTCGTAGACCACTAATCGGCAATTTCTTTAGGATAGACTTCGGAAGACTGTAGGCAACAGAGAGTTCACGGAATTTAATATAGGAAGCATCAAATACAGATCTTTCATCAAAACTAGCATAGCGGTTATTAGGTTTGACAAACAAGAGACAAGGCGTTCCGTCTTCAAAATAAGCGTCCGGATATTGATAACCGGAAGTTGCCTTCGCGCTACTCTCACCATAAATCACATTACTCAAATAATATCCTTCACGTCCTTCGGCAGATTCGGCAACAACACCGGCTGTTGTCGCTCTATTCCATGTTCCCGAATAAAGAGTTCCTCCAATACGTGCATCAAACAGGAAACTAACTGTAAAATTCTGGATTCTGAAATTGCTTCCAAAACTTCCCGTCCATTTCGGCTCGGCACAGCCTAAATATTGCGTATTATCCGTTACCAATATTTTACCTGAAGAATCGACTAATTTACGTCCCTGGTCATCACGTTTCCAAGCACGTCCCCGAATGACTCCATAAGGCATGCCTTCTTCCAACATGATACTGACATTACTTGATTTCAATAATTGCACATTAGGATTTCCGTCCACTACCTTAATCACTTCCGACCGATTACGCGCCCAGTTGATATTTGCATTCCATTCAAACAATTTGGTCTTGACCGGAGTAGCAGACAACACAACTTCCCATCCTTGATTACGTACATGACCTGTATTCAAGAATTTAAAACTATAACCGCTAGGCACCGGCAAAGCGACTTTCGTTATCAAGTCATAGGCATCAGAACGATAATAAGTTACATCTACACCCAAACGATTATGGAAAAAGCGGAGATCAGCTCCAAGTTCCAAAGAACGGTTACGTTCCGGCAAAAGTTGATCATTATTTAAAGTTGTACTAATGGTTTGCAAAGGTGAACCATTATAAATGCTACCCAACTTATAGGTTTGATTAATCCGATATGGATCTGTGTCAGAACCGGCATAAGCAAAAGAAGCACGAATCTTACCGAACGACAAGATAGGTGATTTGATCTTAAATGCATCGGTAAAAATAAACGTAGCACCAAAAGAAGGATAAAAATAAGAGCAATTATCCAGTGGTAAAGTAGACGACCAGTCATTGCGGGCCGTTACATCTAAATAAACATAACTATTGTAACCTAATGACACCGAGCCATAGGCAGAACGGATTATCTTCTTAGATTGCAGTTGAGTGGCACTAGGATACTCATTCGAGTTAGAAATATTCTTGAAATCAGGAACCAATATGCTATTCACGCTTTCCGTTCTTTTCTCCGAGTTGCGTTCATATCGGCTAATACCGGCAATGGCATTGACTGATATTTTATGAAATGTTTTATTATACATCAATAAAGCTTCAAAGTTAGTAGAAGTACTGTTATTGATCCAGTTCTTCATACCACCGTCCACATCACTACGTGCACCCAGATTAAAGAACTCCATTCCTTTCCACCAATAAGCATCCAGTCCGGCTTTACCTACCGCCTTCAAGCCCGGAAGTAATTTTACTTCCAGATTCATCGATCCGCTCACCCTGTCACGCGTGTCAGAGTTCGTGTTTTCATAAATATTCCAATACGGATTATAACCACGTTCACCAATCGGAATCATTTCATTTCCATTTTCATCCTTATAATGTTTCAATACATCAATAGAAAGCGAACGGGGAAGAGTAACAAACGCATATATAGGATTCTTATCCGAACCATTCATATATTGACGGTTGTCTACCTTTTCATGTGAGTAAGTCATTTTAGAATCTAAAGTCATCCATTTGGTAATCGTATTCATCAACCGGAGATTGAATATATCTTTAAAGCTTTCATTGATACCGTGTACTACACTATTACCCTTACTTCTCGTATACGATACGCGATAATTATTCTTTTTCGAACCACCTTCCACAGCCAATGTATGCGTGTACCGATGGGCGGTTTCGTAGAAATCCTTCACATTGTCCGGATGTGAAGAATGAGTAGTAAGTACACCGTCATGTCCATAGATAACCTGATCCCACAAAGGCGCTCCCCAGCTACGCAATTTAGCACCTGCAGAAGAATTATAACCACTGAAATTCGGTAAATCTGTTGGCAACCTGTTACCATTAGGTTGAAGCGTCAATTTATGGTCAAGCAAATAAGAGTTCTCTCCTGTTCCCCAACCATTCTGATAATCTAAAAACTGGTTCACTTTTTCAAATTGAAAATTTCCGCTATAAGATACTTTTGTTTTTTCGAATGTGCTCGAACGTTTAGTGGTTACCAATACAACTCCCTGTGCTGCACGCGAACCATAAAGTGCAGCTGCATTCGGTCCTTTCAGGATTTCAATGCTTTCAATATCATCCGGATTGATATCCGCCACCGGATTACCAAGGTCGGTAGAACCTGTACCACCATCAACGGTCACACTTGTATCACCCGGTTCGTTTTCAATAATCATACCATCAATCACGAATACGGGCTGTGAGTTTTCAGTCAGTGAGCTTGTTCCGCGAATGACAATACGCGCACTACCATTGCTCGTTCCCGGAGGAGTAATGGTAACCCCCGCCACCTTACCGGAAAGAGAAGATATCAGATTGCCACTACTATTTTCTGCCAAGGCTTCCGCATTTACACTCTGTCGTGAATAATTAAGACTCTTAGCTTCACGCGTCACTCCGAGAGCGGTAACAACCACTTCATCAAGAGCCTTCGCCGTGCTGGCCAAAGATACATTGATGTGAGTCAAACCGGTAATTTTAGCCGTTTTCGTCTCCATTCCGACATACGAAAATTTCAATTCTTGACATCCATTAGGCACATGAAGTGTAAACGTACCATTTATATCGGTAATTGTGCCTACCGATTTAGCGTTCGTCTTACCATCCGGATCAACAGCTACCACCGTAGCTCCTATGATAGGCATTCCATCCGCAGCATCTGTCACTTTACCCGTTATACGCTTTCCTTGCGCATAACCCGATACACTTATTACTAAAAAGAATAAGAATAGGAAGTAGTTTTTCATAATACTTAATTATTAAATTAAAGAATACAGTATTGATTAATGCATTAAAGATGAACCAAAGATATTTTATGGTGATTAATATTAGATTAATATTCTCTTAATGGCGAGACTTTACAAAAAAAATATTTGTAGAAGATAGATTTTAAGGTTACATTAAGTTTTCATTAATCAAACTACTATATATTTACAGCAAATCTAATTAAAACCATCGAAAAATAAAAAAATCTGTTTATGTACAAGAGAAAATTCATTCCGTTAGTACTGTTAATGATTTTAATCGTCAATGGATGCAGCAACAAGCAAGAGGTAGTGTCAACTCCGGTTGACTATGTAAATCCTTATATGGGGAATATCAGTCATTTGTTAGTTCCTACTTACCCAACTGTCCATCTTCCCAATAGTATGCTCCGCATCTATCCGGAAAGAGCAGATTACACTTCTGATAAAATAAAAGGCTTACCGGTCATTGTCACCTCGCATCGGGGAAAGTCTGCATTCAGCCTGTCTTTCTATCAGGGAGCAGAGAGCGGATTACAACCGGTATATTACTATTGTTATGATAATGAAGTGATAAAACCCTATTCCTATTCTTCCTATTTTGAAGAAGAAGAGGTTTCCACTAAATTCGCTCCTTCCCACCAGGCAGGAATCTATGAACTAAGTTTCCGGAAAAACGATGCTCCATATTTAATACTTAGTACCACCAATGGTGAGCTTAAAACTACGGAGAATACCATTTCCGGTTATCAGAACATAGATCATCAAACCAAAGTATATGTTTATATGGAGACTTCCGCACTGCCGGAAAAAACGATGACTGTCAGCAAAGAAGAAATAAATCACAGCCACACTGCCATAAAAGGCAAGAACGTGGGTATCGCTCTCTTATATTCAACAGATATAAAAACAATCAAAGTTCGCTACGGTATTTCCTTCATTGATGAAAAGCAAGCAAAAGCCAACCTACAGCGGGAAATAAAAGATTATGATGTAGAAAACCAGATGAACATTGCCAAAAACATCTGGAACCAAACATTAAGTAAAATCAAAGTGGAAGGAATAGACGAAAATGCAAAAGCAATATTCTATACTTCCCTCTACCGGACTTACGAACGGATGATTTGCCTTTCGGAAGACAACCGCTATTACAGTGCTTTCGACAATAGTATCCACAAAGATTCTGTCCCATTTTATACCGACGATTGGATTTGGGACACGTATAGAGCAGTCCACCCCTTACGTGTTATCATCGAACCACAAATGGAAGCTGACATGATTCAGTCTTTTATCAGAATGGCACAGCAAATGGAACATAACTGGATGCCTACATTTCCTGAAGTTACGGGAGACAGCCGTAGAATGAATTCCAATCACGGTGTAGCCACTGTTATTGATTCATATATAAAAGGAATCCGTAACTTTGATTTATCAGCTGCTTACGAAGCCTGCAAACTTGGTATTACAGAAAAAACGTTAGCCCCGTGGTCAGGCATAAAGGGAGGTGAAATCTCAAAATTCTATTGGGAAAACGGATATTTACCGGCATTGGCACCGGGAGAACAAGAAACAGCTGACGAAGTACACCCATTTGAAAAACGCCAACCGGTAGCCGTCACTCTAGGTACGTCTTACGATGAATGGTGCCTGGCACAAATAGCCAAACAACTTGGGTATGAGAAAGACTATAACTACTTTCTACAAGGGAGTAAAAACTATCGGAATATTTTCAATCCTGAAACAAAATTCTTCCATCCCAAAAATGCAAAAGGCGAATTCATAGAACCCTTTGATTATGCCACTGCCGGCGGATTAGGTGCTCGTGAAGCATACGGCGAGAATAACGGTTGGATATACCGATGGGATGTTCCCCATAATATTGCTGATTTAATTGAACTGATGGGAGGGAAAGAAGCATTCAGAAATAATCTTGAAACGATGTATAACACTCCATTGGGCGAAGCCAAATATGTATTTTATGCGCAATTACCGGATCATACGGGTAATGTAGGCCAATTTTCAATGGCTAATGAACCCAGTATGCACATTCCTTACCTGTACAATTATATAGGAGAACCTTGGAGAACTCAAAAAAGAGTAAGGACATTGCTCGATGAATGGTTTAGAAATGACCTGATGGGACTCCCGGGCGACGAAGATGGCGGAGGAATGTCAGCATTTGTAGTCTTCTCCATGCTAGGTTTCTATCCTATTACTCCTGGTTTGCCTATTTATGTCATCGGAACTCCTATGTTCGAAAGAGCAGTTATTGAAACAGGAGCCGGCAAATCATTCGAAGTCATTGCGCACAACTATTCGCCGACAAATAAATATATCCAATCAGCCAAATTAAATGGCAAAGATTGGAACCAGTCCTGGTTCGAACATAAAGAACTGATGAATGGCGGCAAACTGGAATTTACAATGGGAAACACTCCCAATAAGAATTGGGCGGCAGACAGCGTGCCCCCTTCTTTTGAAATGAATAAATAACAGAATATGAATAAAATATTATTTGTCCTTTTATCGCTTTTGACTTCTCTGCAATCATACTCCCAAGAGCAAAATGAAAAAGAAGTTTCATTTCTCTTGTTGGGAGATATACACTATGATTTATTGGAAGATCACGATATGGAATGGTTATCCACCAAACCGGATGATCTGCGCCAAGTTACCAAAGAATATTCAATATTCACGAAAAATACATGGCCGGAATTTTCCCGGATAATCAGCGGGAAAGTTCAAAAACACCAGCCGTCAATAAAAGCTGTTCTGCAAATGGGGGACTTGTCAGAAGGACTGGCCGGTTCTCCACAAAAAGCAATACAGATGGCTAACAGTGCTTTTAAAGCTGTCAACAAAATGAATATGAAAGTACCTTTCATTATGACTAAAGGTAATCATGATATCACAGGGCCAGGGGCTAAAGAAGCTTTTGAAAAAGTATACTTACCCAATATGGCAAGGTTGGCAGGACATCCATCCTTACAGTCAGCCAATTACACTACTACTCTTGATGATGTATTATTTGTGTGTTATGATCCATGGGATCGGAATCCGGAAGGGCTACAACAATTAAAAAAGTCACTAGCCGGTTCGAAGGCTACTTACAAGTTTGTCATGTTACACGAGCCTGTGATTCCGGTAAACGAAAGATGCTGGCATGTATTCCGACAAGATAATGCCAAGAGGGAACAATTACTGCAAATCATTGCCAGTCAACAAGCAATCGTGCTCTGTGCACATCTGCATCTATACTCCGTTGTCTGTCGGGACACTCCCTGGGGACCTATCGTTCAGATTCTCGTCAACAGTGTCATCAAAGATAAAAATATGCTGGTTCCGAACAATGTAGTTACAGACTATGGTCCTAAATTAGTAACGGCACACCCACAATGGCAACCTTCTACTCTACAACAGCGTATGGAATGGATTGATAAAGAAACTCCCCATATCCGTTTTTTCAAACAAATGGATTTACCGGGCTACGGCATCCTTTCTATTGACAAAGAAAACAACCAGATACAATTAAAATATTATGCCGCATTTGGAGAAAAGCCATACGATACAGTCAACATATCCGAATTACTTACTTCTAATTAAAAACATATTAGCCATGAATGTAAAATTTAAAGCTCATTTATTTATTTTCTCCTTATTCTTTTGCTATAATCTATCAGCACAAGAAATCGTCAAAGGAGATTTTAAGAACGAAAATCCACAAAGTTCGTATGTTCCTTCATTTGACATAGATGCTACCGACAAACCGGTGAAGAATGTCATCTTAATGATAGGTGACGGCATGGGACTGGCACATATCTGTTCAGGAATGTATGCCAATCAAGGACAGCTTACTATCACTAATTTAAAAACATGCGGTTTCGTCAGAACGCAATCCGCCAACAAGTTTACAACAGATTCAGCTGCTTCCGGAACTGCTTACTCAACCGGAAAAAAAACTAAAAACGGAGCGCTCGGAATGGATGAAAATAACCAAGTTATTCCCAACTTACCAGAGAAGTTATCCGGCTATGGCTACATTTCAGGAATCGTTACCACTGACAATCTCGACGGAGCCACTCCTGCTGCTTTCTTTGCTCACCAACCGGAACGTGGAATGTCTAAAGAAATATGGGCGGATCTCCCTAACAGTAAGCTGACATTCTTTTCTGCCGGTAGTTATGAACTATTTGAAAAACAAGCACCAAACGTTCAAAAGGAAATCAAAAAAGAGTTTACCATCATAGAAGAACCGAATGACAAAGCCATCAAGAAATCTAAAAAACTAGGATATTTACCCACAAAGAGCAAAACGGCTTCTGTAAACGAAAACCGGGGAGATTTCCTTCCGTCTACCACCCAAATGGCTATTGACTATCTTTCGAGCAGGAGTACTAACGGTTTCTTCTTAATGGTAGAAGGTGCCCGAATAGATAAAAGTGCGCACAGCAATGATTATTCGGCAGTTGTCCGTGAAGTATTGGACTTTGATAAGGCGGTAGAAGCTGCTATCAGATTTGCAGAAAAAGATGGAAATACATTAGTGATTATTTCAGCTGATCATGAAACCGGAGCATTAGCTTTACGTGACGGAAACATAAAAGAAGGCAAAATGAAAGCAATGTTTGTATCTAAAGGACATACACCAATCATGGTTCCACTGTTTGCATACGGTCCACAATCCAAGCTTTTTGGCGGTATTCAGGAAAACAGCGATGTTAGTAATAAAATTCTCCAATTACTCGCTAAATAAGATATAAAACAGATCTGTCATTCAAACTGAAATAAGAAAGAATTTCTTCTTTGCATATAGAAAAAATTCTTTCTTATTTCTTTTCTGCCAGATAGACTCCAAAAATAATGCAACCTGCTCCCAATAATGTAATCCATGTGATTTGTTCGTGAAGAATGATTATGGATGCCACCATTGTTACCAACGGATTGAGATAGATATAATTGGAGGCTCTAACGGTTCCCAACTGTTTCAATACCACATTCCAAAGGACATAACAAACCAAGGATGCCAGGACGGCCAAAAATAAGAGATTAGATAATACAACCGGTTTTAAAAGTACATCGAAATCAGGTTGCAGCGGATGAAGAAGAAAGGCGGGAAGTATGGTCAATACTCCATAAAAGAATATTTTGCGGGTGATAAATACAGTGGGGTAACGCCCTGTCATTTTCTTTATCACCAAACTATAAAATGCCCACGACAGGGCAGCAAGTAAAGTGAGCAAATCCCCTACTGGAGATAATTTGAGTACAAAACTACCGTTGAAGACCACCAGTCCCACCCCAATTAAAGCTAATATGGAACCATAAATCAAACCTTTGGTGGCTTTTTCACTCTTATAAAAGAGAAGGGAAAGAATGGTAGTAAGCAAGGGAGCTGTGCAAATGATGAAAGCGACATTGGATGCTTGCGTAATTCCCAAAGCTGTATTCTCTGTAAAGAAATAGAGTGAACCACCGAAGAAACCTCCTGCCATCAACCAAAGTTCGTCTTTCCAGTTACTCGTAAACAGACGTTTGGGAGAAATCACCCAAATGCCCAGATAAGCAATAAGAAAACGATAGAAGAATATCTCCTGAGGGGTCAGTCCGTGATTAATCAATACTTTGGTTGATATGAAAGTCAATCCCCAGATAGCAACTACAAGTATCGCAATCAGATGGTAATATCCATGCTTCAATTCCATAGTGGTGGTGATGTTTTTTAATAGAGTGCAAAGATAGCGAGAAGTTATGGAATGTTTGTTTGGAGAAGTAACAAAAAGCCCGTACCTTTGTTTATGTTCAAAGAAAGTTCCTAAAATAAGGTATAAGTTATGGAAAAATATATAGCACCGGACAGGAAACGTATCCCATACGGCATGATGAACTTTGCAGTAATCCGCCGCGACGACTGTTATTATGTAGACAAAACCCGGTTTATACCCATGATAGAAGAAGCGGACAAGTTTTTCTTCTTTATTCGTCCGCGCCGTTTCGGCAAAAGCCTCACAGTAAATATGTTGCAGCACTATTATGATATACTTGCCAAGGATAAGTTCGATGCCCTGTTTGGCGACCTTTACATCGGAAAGCACCCTACGCGCGATCGGAACAGCTATCTGGTACTATACCTCAACTTCTCCGGAATAGTAGGCGAACTACACAACTATCGCAAAGGACTGGATGCGCATTGCCAAACAATGTTCGACTATTTCTGTGATATTTACGCCGACTATCTCCCCAAAGGCATCAAGGAAGAACTCGACAAAAAAGAAGGAGCTGTCGAACAATTTGAATACCTATTCACAGAATGTAATAAGACCAACCAACGTATTTACCTTTTTATTGACGAATACGACCATTTCACCAATGCCATCCTCTCGGATATAGAAAGCCTGCACCGCTATACGGACGAAACACATGGCGAAGGTTATCTGCGCGCCTTCTTCAATAAAATTAAAGCTGGAACTTATTCCAGTATCGAGCGTTGTTTCATTACCGGTGTAAGCCCCGTGACAATGGACGACCTCACAAGCGGTTTCAACATCGGAACCAACTACTCGCTCACGCCGGAATTCAACGAGATGATAGGTTTCACGGAAGAAGAAGTGCGCCAAATGCTCACTTACTATTCTACCACCAGTCCATTCAACCACAGTGTGGACGAATTGATAGAAATAATGAAACCCTGGTATGACAACTACTGCTTTGCGGAAGAATGTTATGGCGAAACCACCATGTACAACTCAAATATGGTGCTCTACTTCGTCAAGAATTATATTCAACGAGGCAAAGCCCCCCGGGATATGGTAGAAGACAATATCCGTATCGATTACGAAAAATTGCGTATGCTCATCCGGAAGGACAAAGAGTTTGCTCATGATGCCTCCATCATACAAACATTGGTGAGCGAAGGCTATGTCACCGGAGAACTGAAAAAAGGTTTTCCTGCCGTCAATATTACCAACCCCGACAACTTTGTGAGCCTGCTCTACTATTTCGGTATGCTCACCATTAGCGGCACGTATAAAGGAAAGACCAAACTCACCATCCCTAATCAGGTAGTCCGCGAACAAATCTACAC
>CDZF01004710.1_pt1 | contig 15259 bp, 10 predicted proteins | sample 557591 | NCBI WGS metagenome assembly CDZF01 (sample SAMEA3182093, study PRJEB8094) | gut metagenome | biome: human; feature: gut; material: Stool; isolation source: human stools | place: Canada | collected 2012-02-04
GCTATAGCCCCGTCGGGACATCCAGGAACTCATACCTCCAAAAGTGGTATGCTGCTCGCGGCAAACATCCGCTAAAGAACAATTGTAGTCTGTTTTTAAGACTTCTTGGAAACGTTTCCAAGTTCTTCTAAATCTATTTTCTAAATCCATAATGCTTCATTTTTATACCTCGCAAAGATATGAGAGCTAAAAACGGACAGCAATATAGAATCGCGGAGACGCTTACCTACTCGCTACAAATGAAGAGATGGTGAAATTGTTACTCTTCACCCGCAAACTCCTTATTCATCGAAGAGACAGAGAAAAGGTGAAGGGGGGCGTATAATACTCAAAAGAAAAACTAAAATGTAACAGAGATTTTCTTCAACCGTTTACGCGCAAACAATGCCAACACAAACACAAGACAGACTCCCAGTCCCCATATCCACAATAAGAAATCTCCTCCTTCGGTTTTTCCATAAGAATGCAGACCGCTTAAATAGTAATTCACTCCGAACCAAGTCATGATAACGGAAAGAATAGCTACGACCGAAAGCAGATTAAAACACCAGTCGGTCTTTCCTTTCAGAAGAGGAATGAAACGGATATGAAGCACCAATGCATAAACAACGATTGAAATCAATGCCCAAGTTTCTTTGGGGTCCCAGCCCCAATATCTACCCCAGGAGACGTTGGCCCAGATGGCCCCTAGAAATGTACCTGCGGTCATAAAGAACAGGCCGAGGATTATTGCCATTTCATTCAGTAATGTCAGTTCACGGATGCGGAACTGGAGTTTCAACCGATTGGTGGCGGAAAGCAAATTCATCAATACAAGGTTAAATAGTCCTGTCAGTGCGCAAAGCGCAAAGAATACATAACCGATCATGATAATAGCGACATGAGACATTAGCCAATAAGACTGGAGTACCGGAACCAAAGGAGTGATTTCCGGATTCAGGTGGTTCAGTCCTGCCACAAAAAGCATGATTCCACCTAATAGTCCCGCTAATGCGGGAAGAATACGGAATCGGCAGGCAAACAGAAGTCCGCTACCTACCAGCATCCAAGAAGTGCATACCATCGACTCGTAAGCATTCGCCCAAGGCGCGTGCCCGCAAATATACCAACGTAGCAAGACACCTGCCGTATGCGTAAGGAAGGCGATTGCCAGAAGAGCGATCAGAATACCACTTAGTTTTCTCCCCCATTTGAAGTCTGCAATAATCTCTCCGCAAGCAATGAAAAGTAGGATGCCGCCCAAAATCAGGTAAGCCAAACGACACCAGAAAAATAGATTCAGCTGATTATAGAGAAGTTCGGCTCTCACTTTCTGATTGTCAATAGTGGGAACTTTAGCCTTTGCCTGTTGGAAGACATTCATCATTTCGATGATTTTATCGGCTTCCTTCCAGTTGTTGGAACGAACTCCGTTTCCTAACTCATAGATATACCAATCCATGATTTTTGTTACAAACAAAGAGTCTTTCCCGTGAAAAGCACTTAAATCATCACCCGGTGAATACCATTTTCCCTGCGAATCATTTCCATCCGGGAAAAGAGGTAACAACTGGTGTTGCATGATACGATAGACGATATTTACCGATTCATCCAGTTTCAATAAATCCGAGTCCAGCCGTTTTCGTTCCGAAGCCGGTTTGGCGTAAATCGTGTTCATTTCATTTGCCAGGATATAGTTGCCGTCTGCATCAAACACATCTTGCCAGGCAATGTATTTACCATCCCTGCCGAAGCGTTGAAGGAGTTCTTTATTATCGACTTTGATAAAAGGAAAGGCTCCCCACTCATCGGGAAAAGAAAGCAGATTCAGAAAGAATTGATCCGAATCCATACCGTTTAGTTGATCGGCTCCATACAATTTGCGTAAGATGGCAGATGTATAACTGTTGACGGGTTCGAGACGTCCGTTTGGATTAAGCACTACCAGACTACCGAATTTTTCGGCATGTAAAGAAGAAACACAAGGAAGTTGCGAAGCAACAAGAGGGTGTTGCACTGCTATGGGTGATTGCTGCAAAGAAACAGATTTTTGTTGTGCACTCAATACCTGCATACTTGATATTCCGGATAAAATCAGGAAGAACAACAAACAGAAAGGGGCATTATTTTTCATTTCTCCCAACTCTTTACGTAATCGTCCGAAACGGGATTTCTTACTGAACAGCGTAAATACAAAACCAACAAACAACAGGAAATATCCGGTATACGTAAGTTGCATACCAGGACGATCGTAGCTCACAGACAACACAGTACCCTGTTCATCGGGATCGAACGAAGACTGAAACAGACGATAACCATCCACATCAATCACTTTATTCATTCGAATGGTTGCCTGCAAAGGAGATTCATTCTCTCTCTTAATCACCAAGTCACTTTCATAAGACATCGGACTATGAGAACCCGGATAACGCTCCAACCTAAAATCATTCAGCGTGACAGAGAAAGGCAGGGAAGTCTTTTCCATCCCTGCTCCCTCATCTTTCATCATGCTGTTTGCCGTTTCCCCCTCACGGATATGCATGATACCCGTCACTCCGACATAGTGAGTGACAGCAGCCCCCAACCAAATAAAAAGAAAAGCTCCATGAAAAATCAGACTTCCTTTACTGATTCTCTTGAAATAACTTCCCTGAAGGAACATAGCCGATAGATTAACTGCCTGCAATAACTGTAACAGTATAAACCAGGGAGCATAATAAAAATACTCGCGGGCAATGGCGGGGCCATAAGAGTTTTCCACAAAAGTGGTTACTGCCAATATCAAGGCATAAAGTCCCGCTAAGATGTACATCAATACCGGTGAAGCTATCAGTCGAATCAGTTTCATCTGTTTTTCTTTTATAATAAACAATGCTTTTACAAATAAGCAATCCCTTCAATTTCTATCAACAATTCCTCTCTGCATACATCCGCATAAAGATAAGCAATAGGAAGATCCGGACAAAGTCTATCCAGGTCTGCTTTCACAGCGGGCGCATCTTCCTCATTCTTCAGATATACACGAAGGAGTCCTAACTTACCGGAATGTTCTGGCAAATTTTCTCTTCCCTCCTCCAGTCCGATCAAATGCTGGATATTTTCAAGAGTGATTTCCGTTTGCGAAAGTACATCTCCGGTCGTTACGCTTTCCTCGCCACGAATGGCAGCCGTGCCGGAAATATAAATCACTTCCTGTCGACGGTCGGACACAGACTTTCCCCTTTCGAACTTCGGAGTTCCTTTCTCCGTATCCGCCCGATGACTAATCAATACCTCATCTGAATAAACATGAGCAGCCCGTTGCCAATCATTATCCAAAGGAACGATATCCACTTCTCCGCTGACAGCATTGAAATCAATCAGTATGCCTCCATATTGTGTGCCAATCCCGGTTGCTGCCGGATAGCCTGATTCCCATGCCGAAGAAGCATAAAACAGAGTGCGCACATCATTAAAATCCTGATAACACTGATTGCCATGTGTAATATCGGTGATACGTTCCAGATAATTCCACTGACGGACAATGTCACCGAAATTCATCTGTTCCGCTTTCAATATCTCTTCAGCCTTTCTGAATGCTTGTTCCGATTGTTCGCGAACAGGAAGATTCAAATCATCCGCACAAAGTCCTCCTGCTATTATCTCCCGGTAGTGAGGAGTCACGATCCGCAGGTAACGGACAGAGGAAGAAGTAAACTGTTCTTCTATTGTGAATGGCTCATCCACAGCTTCTACCAATGAATGTACCTCCATCACTAAGTTCGCCACCAACGGTTTTTGAGCCACAAGCGAAACGACCGGACGGGGAGAAACGAAATGCCGCTCCACCCATTGTTCCAGAAAGGAACGTTGAAACTTGTATTCCTGATTATCCGTACAGTGTGTAAAGAGTACAAAACGGACCACTCTCTCTTCCCGGACGGCGGATGAAAGTAATTCTTCCGCCATCTGTTCCCAACTGTTTCCTTCCGCTTTATACAAATTACATTTTATTCGATGATACTTCATAGTGCAAATTTCAATGTTTTTTCTTATGATCTTTATTTTATTAATGATAAGAGGTAACACCTGCCGGAATATCCATACTATAAACAGAAGACATGGTTTTCAAGCCCGGAGTATTTTCCAAAGAATAAAGTATCTTCTTTTGCCGGTCGACCAACAACATGTGTACTTTCTCTTTCGGATTTACATGTCCCGTCCAGTTTGTAATCAGGAAACGTCCGTCGGAGAAATACTGAAAACCTCCCAAAAACTTCAACGGTTTGCCGGGAATATCCGCATTCGATAATTCCCAAACTGTCTTTCCTTCTGCCGTTACTTCGATTAGTCGTGGATTCTGATCTTTATCCGCTACAGCAATCAGTGTATGTCCGTTAGGCAGGCGGGTCAATGAATGTGGTCCGCCGGGAACATCCAGGTTCCACACCACTTTTCCGTTCATATCATACTCCGTCACACACTGCGGACCATAATGCGCCACCAGAAAATGGCCGTTATCCAGACGCCGTGCATTACGCATAAAAGCAAATCCTTTCTCTTTCACTCCTTCCGGCAGGATGCATACTTCTTTCACAATCTTACCTTTAGGAGAGATTTCCAACATACGGCCTGTGATACATTCGCCCACAAACGTATTTCCATTCTTCAACCGTTGGCAGGCAAAGACCGGACTTTTAGATTCATAATGAAAGATGGTATCGTTCTGACGAGTCATTTCGAGTACTCCATGTCCGGTGGTGAAAAGGATATTGCCATTAGGCAATACCCATAGATCATTGGAATCGGGGGCTTTGTGTTGCCACACGATTTGATTATTTTCCATCACGAAGACAATTCCTTGCGAATAATCCGTTCCTGCAAACGTTTTTGTCTGCGCAGACAAAAATGCCGGAAACAGAAAGGCCAGAATCGCAATATATATTCTTGTCATAAATATAAATTCAAAATTAGTTTTATATAAAAGATTTTTCAGGCACGGATGAAGTTCACTACAGAGACAATACGTACTCCTCCAACTCTTCCAGTTCTTTTTCGGAAACTGGTTTGTGAGGTCCGTGTACCTTAAGCATATCTTTCATCGAATAGCTACGACCGTCATACAAATAAGGAGCTGTACGCCAGCACTCATTCAAAGCCGGAACGTCCATCGACAAACCTTTATCGGGTCCGGTAGTCCAATCTACCTTATACTGTTTCTGGTCCGTGTAATATTGTCCGGAGTGACAACTTGCACAGTTTTCCTCAAAAATCTTCTTTCCCCTTTTCGCTTTCGCAGAAAGTTTGCCATTCTGAAGATAAGGACTGGGCAGAGGTTTCAGAGACTTCAGATATTCGTCGATAGATTCATAGATTTCATCTTCTCCTTCCATAAACAGAATATACTTCACTCCCGAACGTACCGCAACTTCGGCATTCTTACGAATACCGGTCGCCATACAAGGCGGAGTCTGATGCGAAAGCAAGAGAGTTTTCGTATTCTTCGGATTACCCATGCCATCATTCAGCAAATCCCAGTTAAGCCCGTCCATACGTGCATCATTCGGATGGCAGGTTGCACAACTTTGCCAATTTTGGAAACAAATGGTCGCATCATGGAAATACATATCGCCTTTACCTACTTTAGTGAAAGCCAACGGAGCACCCAAAACCTGCTTCTGCACGTTCTTGCCGTTCAAATCCATAGACACCAGTTCCGATGTATAATAATTGGCTGTATAAATCTTACCTCCTGTGGCAACCACCGAACGCGGACCTTTTCCCTGTGTAGGAATGAAGTCACGGATACCATACAGGAATCCCGCGTCATTGGGTATATTACCCCATGCTTTCATAGAAGGAGTGACCATTTCTCCCTGCTTTGCCTTGGCAAGACGTTCGTGCAAAGCAATACGATCGATGCGCACCAATTCCTGACTGCCGGCAGCCGCTACAATGATTTGTTTATCATCCGAAGTAACAATGACCGACCACGGATTGGCCGCTCCTTTTTGCGGAGTATCCAGAATAACGGAAGTCAGCCACTTCTTTGCTTTCAAATCAATGATAGACAATGTATTGGTAGCCATCCATCCTCTATCCAACTGATTGGTAGGCAACTGATAACGGGAGATTAAATGAGTGACATACGCAAAAGTATGATTCTTGTCCACTGCTACCGACTTCACATCCGTAGAGCCGTTCGGAAGCATGATACGTCCCGAAACCTTTTTCGAAAGTACATCGACCATGTCAAGTTGTACAGCAATCGGATAAGCCGTAGAAGGCATTTCCGGCAGATTATTAGCAATCAACAGGCAGGAATCACTCGCAAAGGCAGCCATCGACACAGGTTCACGGCCGACAGCGATTTTAGTTTTCACCTTACGGGTTGCCGGATCAATCTCCCAAAGTTCGTTGTTGAACCGTTGCGTCACCCAAAGAGACTTTGACAACGGATTATACAAAATGTCTGAAGGAGTAGCTCCGCTTTTTGTTTTGGATTGTACCGAAAGTTTCTTCCCGTCCAATTCGTACATCGTACCGTAGTTTCCGTCGCATACCACCCAAAGTTTACCATTCGCATCCTGCGTCATGGCATTGACAGGAGACGAGAAAGAGACTTTCTTTTCCATTTTCTGTCCGTCGGACGACATCTTGATGAGTTCACAGCCTGCCCTGTTTGTTACAAACAAGGATTTCCCGTTGTCTGCCAAAAACAAACGGTCCGGTGAAACCGTCGTTTCCGCTTCTTGCCAAGACGCACAAAGAAACAGAGCAGCCATACCAACAGGTATCAATATCTTCTTTTTCATTTTTTCTCTTGTTTAGTTTGAAGGGATTGAATGTATTGACGAATATTCTCCTGATCTTCCGCACGGGCTGCTTCCCGCTTCTTATCATAATAGTTGTAGAAGTCGAGATCCTTTTGCGACCAGTTGTTCGCTTCGCGGTAGTCTCCGATAAAAGGTACAAGCAAGTCAATCCAAAGAGCCACTTTTCGTATTTCCTGCGGAGTCAACTTAGTACCTCCATGTCCGCTTTCCAGACGTTTAATCAGATTACTCGTGTTAGAACCTGCAAAATAAGGGGGCAGCAATGTAGGTTCAGACAAAGCACTGATCCAGTTTACTTCCGGATGGTGTGCATTACCTCGCCATGCTCCTCCGTCTTTATTCTGGGTAGCATGGGTCAAACTCAAATACGAATCCGTATATTTTCTTTTGCTTGGTTTATCCATTACTTTCAATTCACCTTTCAAGCTCATTGGCTGCTTCACTCCATCGTGACAAGAGATACAATGTCTGTCCCAGATAGGCTGGATTTCTTTCAGGTAACTGAAATTGCGTTCACCCATCTCATCTTCCGGAGCCAATGCCTTGATACCTTTGTTCATGGCCATAGATACCGGATGCCCTGCTACGGGAACCGTATTCTTATGCTCGTGGCATCCTACGCAACTCTGCACCTCGTTCGGTTGCAAAGTAGACCAGCTACGCATCGTCTGCACGACACGTCCGTTTTCATCCAATGCCTGAAAATATAGAGGTTTGCGTGCAGGCACTTTAAAGAAAGCAGAACCATCGGGCTGTACTTCCGTCACACCCAACACTCTCTTCACGTCCCAAGCTGCATTACCTACTCCTACAGGAGAGCTCATGATAGCTCCTCCCCCTTTATCATTACCATTCACTTCGCCTACACCCGCTGCACGGAACTGGATTTCTACCACACGCAACTGTTTGATTGTACCCGGCTTCACTCCTTTCAATCCGTTACCTTCGTAGATATTCTGCATGTAATATACACCCTCATTCTTTGTATAATCTACCGAAGACGAACGGCGGAACGGACGTTTGCGAGGAGCAACCAATACAGGTTGATTGCAGGATATACGCGTATCAGAAACCAACAACTCACGTTCTCCGTCCGCATTCATCCAGTAAACGCCAAATTCCATCGGATGTCCGACGTAATAGCCCAACGGAGTATAGGAAATTAAAAATTCCGTCTCACTCAACGGGAAAGGGTGCTGAAACTGATCGGTAAACTTCCCGTAGCCGTCAATACGTTCCGGTTCCGGCTTGTGAACCGGAGCTACGAACATGACACCTTCATTCTCATCACGTCCGGCTTCGGGATCTATAATACCCAATTTGCCATGTTGAGGAGTATGGTGTCCCATAAAAACTCCCATCAACTTACGAGTGCCGGGGATTTGGCGGATCTGTGCCACCGTTGTCGGGAACCAGCTGTTCATTCCGTAATATTCCGCCTGCCCTGTTCCATCGGGATTCATCTGGAAAAGAGGTTGCGCCCATACCTGTCCGCGGTCATTGTAGTCCCAACGAGTATAAACCACACGACCGTCATCCAACAGAGTCGGAGTGACAGTGTGCACCTGATCGAAACCGACCTGACGCATATAACGTCCTTCCCTATCGCAGAGATACATATTGCTGACTTCCGTAAACCAACAATCTACCGTGCTTCCACAACGGGTAGAGTTGAAAAGGATATTATCATCCGGCAAGTAAATACCTTCAATATCGGCATGTCCTTTTCCAAAAGTCAACTGTTTGATTTCACGTGTCTTCAAATCCATTTCATACAGATGAAAGTCATCCTCCTTACGGGACTTCTTCCAGGAGAAAAGCAAGTGTTGACCGTCGAAGTGGAGGTTCGGATCACGAACCACTCCTTCTTCATCTGTCAACAGCGTCTCTACTTCCGCCCAAATTCCATTCATCTTCAATTTCGCCAACGCACCGCCCGCAATGTAGTTGCATTCAGCACGGGCATCCGACACTCCTTCGGTATAAGCAAAGAAAGAGGGACGCAACGTTCTGTACTTTGTGAAAACAATCTCCGGTTTATCTGCAGTGAAGGCTTCCAAACGCTTGATACGTCTTTGTTCACACGCTTTCAGATAAGACAGGAAAGCCGATTCGATGCTTTCCGGAGTATTAGTCACAGTAGCTTTGATGTTTAGTTTCTGTAAACGCACGGAAAGTTCCTGATTAAAACTCTTATTAAACCAGTCTACATCACCCGTTGTTCCATCCTGTAACCACCAGTCGTAATAAACCGGATAGACACGCGTCAATCTCCGGTGCACGGCTTTTATCTTGTTTTCTGTTTCTTCCTGATTATCTTTCTGTTTTATCGCCTGAATTTCCGCGTATTTCTTCTGAATCTCGACGATAAAACCTTTCGCGTCGGTAGGCTGAAGGGAAGTGTCTTTCGTCTGCCATGCTACGATGGAGAGGAACACACAGCATGCCATCCCACACTTCAACAGCTTCATTAATTTCGATCTTATCATTTTATCTTCTTATTTACCTTAAATTTACCTTCCTGAAAAAAGAACGATTACAAACCTTTCTTCAGCTCCTTATAGGATTCTACAATCTGAATACCGCTTGATGTACCAATACGGGTAGCGCCCGCCTGAATCAATGCCAACGCAGAATCCAGATCACGAATACCACCTGCTGCTTTCACTCCGATAGTAGGTCCTACCACACGACGCATCAATGCTACATCATGCACTGTTGCTCCTGCCGTACCGAATCCGGTAGAGGTTTTCACAAAATCCACTCCGGCTTCTTTAGCTATACGACATACGGTTTCTTTCTCTTCATCCGTCAGATAGCAAGTTTCAAGAATGACCTTACAGATCACACCGGCAGGTTTGCAGATAGAAACCATGTCTTCAATTTCTTTCTTTACGATTTCAGTCTGTCCTTTCTGTAAAGCACGAACATTAATGACTGTATCTATTTCAGTAGCACCTTTAGCAATGGCATCACGGGTTTCAAATGCTTTGCCCTCTACTGTGTTCTGTCCCAATGGAAAACCGATAGCGGCTCCTACACGCACTCCCGATCCTTCAAGCAACTTCACACAAGTTTCTACTTCCGCAGGATTGATGGCTACCATCGCAAACTGATACTGACGGGCTTCCACACAAAGTTTCTCAATAGGCGATGCATCACCGAAAGGTTTCAGGAATGTATGGTCGATCATACCTGCCAACTGTTCTACTGATAATTCTGCAATCACTTCGTTTATATTCTTCTTTTCCATTATTTTGAGTCGTTTAACAAGTTATTATAAATATGTTGTTTCTTAAAAAGTCAATACGCATTTCAATACTTCACCCCGTTTCACGGCAGCAAAGGCTTCTTCTATTTCTTCTATCGCAAAGCGATGCGTGATAAAGTCGGATGCAGAAAGTCTGCCCTCTTCAATCCATTGTGCCAATGTGGTCATTGCCGCCTTTTCTTCGGAACGGGTAGGCCATTGATGCATGTGCAGGTCGAAGTTATAAGGAGCTTTCGATAAGTCGAAAGTTGGATTCTTAGTCATGACGCCATAGACACAAACATCTCCACCCATCTTCACTAATGGTAATACGGAATTTACGACTACATCCAGTCCTACCGCATCAATGACAGCATCATAAGAGCGATTAGCCGCGGCTATAAATTCCGGAGTACTGATTTCGGCGGGTGTATATCCGTTGTCTGCTCCCATCCGACGGGCTACTTCCAGTTTAGCGGGAAGCATATCGACAATATCAATCTGTCCCAGACCGAACAATTTACCCAACTTCACAAAGCTCAATCCTACAGGACCGGAGCCTACTACGATCACCTTTTTCCCCGGAGTCAGATTGAAATCCTTGAAAGCTCCCAACACTTCGCGCCAGGTACAAGAGATGACTGCTTCTTCCGGTTGCACATGTGAAGGGACTGTGTTCTGAATCTCAAAACTGTCCCAGCATCCCTGTTCAGGTGTAGCTAGTCCCTCTTCTTTCAGTACTTCAAAGTCATTCACTACTACATATTCGCTGAAACCACCCCAGCCGCTATCGACACCTTGCGCACCAAAATCGGAAATAAGACCACCAATAGCACGGTCGCCTACTTTAAAGTTACGTACTTTTTCACCGACAGCCACTACTATTCCGGCATTCTCATGTCCCAAAGCCAATGGATAAGTATCCACTCCGGGGAATTTTCCGGCTATCAGTTTACTGTCAGTCGCATTACACAAAGCAACCATTTCTGTTTTCACCAATGCCTGATAAGCATTGATTACAGGAGTTTCCACCTGTCGTATTTCAATTTTGCCGGGAGCCGGCACTATTACTGTTTTCATTTGATTATTAGGTTTTATATAGAATCTAGTTCAGTTTTTGCAATTTCAGTATACATATCGCACAAAGCGTGATAAGCTTTATCAAAAACAGGCATCCAAGCCTCATACTTCTTCACGTTTTCCTGAATCGGCTGCACGGTCTGTTCGATACGGACAAAGCGGTCTATCACAGAGAAGTCTTTAAAGACTCCCGCACCGATACCTGCCAGAATAGCCGCTCCCATCGAAGTTGCCTCTTCCAGATAATTAGGTACACGGATTTCTGCCTGATAGATGTCTGCCATCATCTGGCGCCATACAGGATTCTGCGCACATCCTCCAATCACCGTCACCTGGTCGATGGGAACGTGTTTGCGGAAGATATTGACGATAAATCCCAGATTGAGGGTAATTCCCTCCATCACAGCACGTAGCATATCACCATGTGTATGCCCCAGCGTCAGACCGATAAATGCTCCTTTGGCGTCTACATTCCAACGGGGAGTACGTTCACCAAGCATATAAGGTAGAAATAGGAGTTTATTGGCACCTATTGGAGAGGAAAGAATCTGTTCGTCAATCAGTTCGAACACGCTACGTCCGAGTTGAGTAGCCAATGCCTGCTCGTGCTGGCAGAGTTGGTTAATCATCCAGTTGTAGGAAGAGCCTGCCGCCTGCATCGTTCCCGACGGATGCAGCATGCCCGGCACTACGTGCGCCCAGTTCATGGTGCGGCGTTGTTCGTCTACAATCGGTTTTTCTACTGTCAGAGCTACCCAGGAGGAAGAACCCAGATAGTTGTATGCGCTACCCGGAGCCACACAGCCGACGCCTACTCCGGCACAACTACCGTCGCCTCCACCACAGATTACGGGTGTTCCGGCAAGCAGTCCTGTTTCACGGGCAGCTTCGTTGGTCACCTCACCGATCACGTCGATAGATGAACGGACTTCCGGGAATAGGGAAAGATCAAGTCCGGCAGCTTCTATGATTTCTTCACTCCATTGCCAACGGTTCAAGTCGTAGGCGTTAGTACCCGAAGCATCCGAGGGATCAGTGGCTAGAGTACCGCAGAGACGGAAATTGATATAATCCTTGGCATTCAATATCTTGGCTGTCTGTGCAAAGATTTCCGGTTCGTGTTTCTTTACCCACATCAGTTTCTCGATGGAATAGGAAGCACTGATCCGGTGTCCCGTGATTTCATAGAAATGAAGAGGGTCTATCTTTTCAGAGAGGATCATCTCTTCTTCCTGCGAACGCTGGTCGCAATAAAGCATGTGAGGACGAAGCGGGCGACCGTTTTTATCCACACAAAGACAGCCCATCATTTGTCCGCTAAGTGCCACACCGGCAATATCAGCGGGAGATACCAGTTCGAGAAGTGCTTGTGTAGTGTCTACAATGGCTTTCCACCAATCGTGCGGATTCTGTTCCGCCCGGTTGCCGGAAGCGTAATCTGTTGGGTAAGCGGCCGTGCGAGAAGCAATCAGCAATCCCGATTCGTCGAATAAGGTTGCTTTATTACCGCTGGTACCCAAGTCATGTGCTAATATATACATATATGATTTTTCTTCTTTTCAGTTAATAGAGTTAGAGTGCCGCATTCGTGTATCCGGTAAGTCCTACGAAAATACCGCCGACAATACCACCCAGAATAATCACCAGCCAACGGGGAAATGCTTCTTTCAACAGTCCTCCGCGTGTTCCTTTCGGTGCGCAAAGTACGTCGGACAAGATAAATCCCATTGCAATCGCCCATCCCATATCTACCCAGGGAGCACTACCACGATTTCCCTGATGAATCAAACAGAATTGCATCGGCAAGCCTTCGGCGTCATTCAACAATCCGGTAGAAAAACCGAATCCGGGCAATTTGTGATTGACTACCCAAAAAGTACCGATAATAAGGGCGGCTGCCATAAATCCACCTATCGGACCAAAGTCCTTTACTAATTTAGGCCAGCTCATCAGCACTGTAAAGGTGACGGCAAAAGCTCCGAAAATAGAAGTGATGATTCCGGCATGATACATACCGAAAAACTCATTATAAGTCTGTAACCATTCGCTCATTGTTCTTTCCTCCTTAATTTATCTTCCGGGCACAATCGCACGAACGGATTTTCCATACTAGTATTCCTGCCAGGGCACCTCCTATCAGACAACAGATTAAGGTGGGTACCGCATAAAAGAAGTTGGTTATATCGCCCTGAAAGCGGACAATTCCCCAAGCGATTCCGGCAGAACCGATGCACCATCCTTGGTCCAACCATATTTTTCCCGGAGGATTGAGGATGGCTCCATGATAGTGATTCATATACCACATAATGCCGATAATCAATGTTGCCGCCAGCCAGCCTCCCATCAGGCCGTATGTCTTCCAAAGTTCCGGCCAGATGCCAAATGCAAATCCACCACAGATAGCGGAGCCGGCAAAGGTTGATAGATATTTTTTCATGTTATTTAATGAGGTGTATTCTTTAATTAATAATGTTTTTCACACACGGATTACACGGATAACACGGCTAAGAGTCACCTAACGGCATTTAAAACCATGGAATCCGCGTAATCCGTGCCTAGTTCCTATTCTTTTTCTTCCAATGACAGTTTAGCCAATGTAAAAGGCTTGTCATGCGCAGTGTTTACCTTATCCGGTCCGGTTACCAAGTCGAAACAAGATACGATTACTTGTCCGTTCCACACGATAGGTTCGCCCGGCTGATCCAAACCTCCGTCGCTACCGTCACAATCAGGACTTTGAGCAATGCGCTGAATCTTTCCATCTTTATCAATGCGTGCTACCGCATTTGCCGAGAAGTCTGCTACCCAGATATTTCCTTTATCATCTATGCACATTCCATCCGTCGTGCGTAACTGGGTGGTATCTTGTGCCCATACATCATTACTTACCACTTTACCTTCCGCATCCATCTTAATGCGATGAACGGCACCATCACCGAAGTTTCCTACAAAGAGATCGCCCGCTTCATTAAATACGATTCCATCCAATCCGTATTGCACTTCAGGATTCTTCGTGATAACAGTGGTAATGAGATTTTTATCTTCGAATGTATTCGTAACTGCCACATCACGGTCATTCATATCAAAACAATATACCCCACTGACAAGCAATCCCGAAGGATCTTTGATTTGTGATAATGAACTTTGAGTGACATACAATTTCCCATTACGGATACGAAGACCGTTTGGGTGTTCCATACCGGATGCTACAGTGATTGTTTCTTTCAATTGACCGTTATCAAACTTCAGGCAAAGAACGCGTCCTTTATTCTTCGCTTTCTCTGCTCCGCTCCAACCTTGATTATCGCAAATAAACAAGTCGCCTTCTTCATTAAAAGCAATCCCCATCGGAGAAGCCCAACCGGTTTCTTCCAATACAGGAACATCGAGCCACTTCGTTATCTTGCCATCTTTAGTGATACGCATCAGACAAGCAGGTTGTGTAATATCTGCAAAGTTCGGACAAGCCAAAATTAAATCTCCATTGGGAGCGACAGCCATTCCGTCCGGTGTCGGACAACAATCCGGCAGGGTTGCAAACAATTCACTTTTCTGCGGAAGAGTATTCTCTCCACTTTTTTGTTTTGGAGAAGTACATTGAATACAGGTTGTTCCTATCAAAGAAGCGGTCACAAGAGATAGTAAATAATACTTTTTCATGGTTAGATAATACAAATGTTTATGTTTATAATTTGAGTCCGTTAGTTCGGTACGCAAACATACTGGTATTTATCAGCAAAGAAGGAAAATGACAATTCAATAAAGGACAAAATTTGTTCAATATGACGCAGAAACAGCTAATTTGAGCGATGAATAGAGAGATAAATACTAGAATATGGAAGAATGGGAAGCGGGATATGGAGAAAGTGAAAATAGAATACGGAGAGAATAGAAAAACAATCCTTTGTAAAATAACATATACGAGATGCCTTTATAAGTATGTCATCATAATCAGTTTATATGATATATACCTTATATTATTATAAGCAGTCTGTATTCGCTTCCTATGCAATGCTCCACTTTTCCCTCCGTTCATAGCTAATTTAGGCTAAAAAGAACATTTTCTCCCGAAAAGTTTTTGTAATATCAGAGTTAATCGTATTTTTGTGTACAATTTTGGTGTAGTGATGACAGA
>CDZF01037165.1_pt1 | contig 15165 bp, 11 predicted proteins | sample 557591 | NCBI WGS metagenome assembly CDZF01 (sample SAMEA3182093, study PRJEB8094) | gut metagenome | biome: human; feature: gut; material: Stool; isolation source: human stools | place: Canada | collected 2012-02-04
TTTAGGTTCTCGTGCTTTTAGCGTGTGGGTTTGAGTCCCTTCAGGCGCACCATAACTTTAGAGCAAGGCTTTCCTCCGGAAATCCTTGCTCTAAACTTTTTATAAACAAAATCAGAAAGAACAGAATCGTTCACAATACACACGGGCGACATCACCTTAACTGCCGGGTCTTCCAGCCTTTATTTTGGTAGTGTCAAGGATTTTTCGCAAATTAGTTTGCAGTCGCTGGAGTGAATGAAGTCAGCCAGCAATGGAGGCATCCTCAAGGACGGCCTCCAGGTGCTTCATGTTCATGTACTTCTTGTTGCCCCACTGGGTACCGGCCACATGGCGCAGCCGAGCACAAACCAGCATCAGAGCTGAGTTGCCGTCCGGGAAGCTGCCAACTACACGGGTGCGGCGGCGGATCTCCCGGTTCAGCCTCTCAATCACATTGTTGGTGCGGATACGGGTCCAGTGCTCACTGGGAAAATCGCAGTAAGTCAGCGTTTCCTCGATGCCATTCTCCACCTTCTTGGCGGCCTCTTTCAGTTTCATGGAGCGCAGTTCCTCCACCACGGCCTTGGCCTTTTCCCGGGCAGCTTTCTTGCTCTCCTGAGCATGGATCGCCTTGAGCATTTTGGCTACCAGCTTCACCTTAGAGCGAGGGGTAACCGAGAACTCATTACGGTAAAAGTGGACGGTACACCGCTGGTATTTGGCCTCAGGAAACACTTCTCCCACAGCCTCCAGCATGCCAAGGCACTTGTCGCCAACAATGAGCTTCACGCCATCCAGACCACGGCTACGCAGCCACTGAAAGAAACTGACCCAGCTGGCTTTGTCTTCTTTCATGCCCTCAGCAGCACCAAGAACCTCTCGGTATCCGTCTTCATTGACCGCAATCGCCACCAGAATAGCCACATTTTCAAACTCCCCGCCCCAGTTGCGGCACAGGTAGATCCCATCCACATAAACATACGGATAGCGTCCGCCCTGCAGAGGGCGGTTCCGCCAATCCTCAATGTGGACATACGCTTTCTTGTTCAGCTCACTGATGGTGGAGGGGGAGACCTTGCTGCCCCAGAGGGCCTCAGTAATGTCCTCCACACGCCGGACGGATACGCCAGCCAAGTACATTTCAATAAGAGCCTCTTCCACACTGCTCTCCCGGCGGCCATACCGCTCAATGACGGCAGTCTCAAAGGAGATTCCCTTGAGCTTGGGTACCTTGAGGGTGACATTCCCGGAAGTGGTGGTGAGGTTGCGGTTATAGTGGCCGCTGCGGTAGCCCTGGCGCTGCTCGTTACGCTCGTACCGGGCCGCTTGGGTCAACTTCTCTGCCTCAGCCTCCAGCAGCTCGTTGAGGGTTTCCTCTACACTGCTTCGCACCAGCTCCTTGAGCTGGCCCTTGATAACTTCCTCGTTTAGCTGTACAATTTTCTCGGACATGGTTTGCTGTCTCCTTTCGAATGGTGTGTCGCGACTTCATTCTAACAGAGATCTGCAAACCATGTCTTTTTATTTGCTTTTTAATTTGCGAAACTTATTCTACCTTATCTTTGAAGATGCAATGTGAGAAGTGTATCCAGCTTATATCGAAAGCTGTAACTTTTTTCCTGTAGCGAAAAAATGCAGGCTTTGAGGACTGGTTTCTACAACAACGACGACCTTCTTGATGTTCTTGTCCTTAAAATATCCGAAGGACGAAATAGTCACAATGCCCTTCTTTTTTATTGCCATTCCTTGTAACCTCAATATGGTAATCGGTTTTCTTGATAAGCTGAGGACGGCGGTTCAAATGAACCGCCGTCCTGCTATTGGGTACGATTGGTCAAACAGCTGCGTTTACTTCCCCCATGGCCCGAAACAGGAAGGTCATGATTTGGCCACGGGTGCAGGCCGCATCAGGGCTGAAGGTTGTAGCGCTGGTGCCGGCAGTAATGCCGTTTTCCGCAGCCCACAGTATGGCGTCGTAGTAATAGCTGTCCACCGCCACATCAGGGAAGGGATTGGCCTCTGCAGTCGTTGCAGTCTGTCCATTGGCCCGGAACAGGAAGGTCATGATCTGTCCACGGGTGCAGACGGATTCAGGACTAAAGGTGGTGGTGCTGGTGCCGGCAGTGATACCCTGGGCAACGGCCCAGCGCACAGCCTCCGCATAATAGGCATCAGCAGCAACATCCGTAAAGCCCATAGCATCAGAGACCACTGGGCTGCCCGCAGCACGCCAGAGGAAGGTCACAATCTGCCCACGGGTGCAGCCGGATTCGGGGCTGAAGGTCGTAGCGCTGGTGCCGGCGGTAATCCCCTTGGCAACCGCCCACTGTACAGCTTCCGCGTAGTAAGCATCGGCAGGGACGTCCGTAAATACCGTCTCCCCGGGCTGCTGATTCTTGATAAAGGTGGCTTTGACCGTAACCTTGGAGGCAGGCATGGTGAAGGTGTACTTGCCATTCTTCCCTGTGACGCGGATCTCCTTGCCGTTCCGATCGGTAACGGTCAGACTATCCAGCTTGTAGCCCTCATCCGGTTTCACAGTAAGGGTTACAGTATCGCCCTTGACGGCTCTCTGGGGCTGTGCGGTGATGGTTCCGTTTTCGGTATTTGCCGCGGAGACCGCATAGCGGACAGTTATGGAGCTGCCGCCACCGCCGCCGGTACTGACCTTGTCGTAGATGGCGGTGATCTCCACGTTGCCGCCCGGCATGAGAAAGGTCGTCTCAACGCTGTTTGCGTTTGCCAGGGTAACGTTGTCAGAGACCACCTCCCAGCGGTCGAATCGATAGCCGCTCCTGCTGTCAGCGGTGATGGTGACGGTTTCACCCATCGCATACAGGCCGGAGCCGCTGCCGTCTGTGACGATCACAGCAGGCTTCTGGCTGACAAAGACAGCGTAGTTGGAGAAATGGTTGGTGTGAAAGGAAATCGCACCGTTTTCATACTTGGCGCGGATGTAGGTGATGTAGCCTTCGGCGGAGATGTAGCAGGCCACGGCGTTCTGTCCCTCCATACCAGCGGGGACGGTGTAGGGGATGGTGACTTCCACGTTGCCGTTCAGCTCTCTCAGCGTTGTAGTAGTGCCGTCGGCGTGGGTGATCACCAAAGACAGGTCCACGATGGCGGGCGCATCAGACAGGCTGGCCAGCGCGGCCTTCTGGGCATCGTTCATATCCTCCGGATTTACCTCGCTCATGCGGAGGGTGACCTTGTCTTTGGGACCGGTGACCGCATCAGCAATGGTATCGAGGACCTTGTCGCTCATGGAGATAGCGGCATCCTCAGAGCGGATGGCCAGGGAGCCTTCGCCCTTTGCCAGACCGTCCAGCAGATCGCCGGGCAGAGTGACATCCTTCACACCGGTCAGATTACCCAGGTCGATGGCGGTGTCGCCGTCGGTGTTGGCTAGGATCTGATCCAGCGCACCGGCGGGAAGGGTGACTTCCGCCTGGTCCCACTTCACATCCACATCCACGCTGACATTGCCGGTGCCGGTGTCCACGAAAGCGCCATTCTGGATGACGAGGATGCCCTCTGCAATCTTGGCGTCGCTGGGGATCAGGTTGTCGCTGGCGGTCAGGACGGCACGGACGCTGTAGCTGCCTGCCTTGGTGGGAAGCTCCGTCGTCCACGCGTCATGGATCTGATACTCTACAGTGAACCGGGCGGTGCTGTCCTGGGGCGTGATGGAGACGGAGACGGGGCCGAGACCGGCGATGCTCTGCTCCAGCTTGCCCAGGGTGATGGTGTAGTCGGCGGCCTGATGGACGGTCAGCTTGCCAGGGACAAAGGTGATGTCATAGTTCTTGGCAGTCAGTCCGGAGACGCTGATGGCGTACTCACCGGCCTTGCCGAACTGCTGATAGGCGCAGGCATACACAGCCGTTCCATCGAGGACGTTGTCGTTTTCGCCTTTTACGAAACCGGAAGCGGTATAGCCGCCGTTGGCGGGGGCTTGGCCATAGGTGATGGCGTGTTCATTGGCGGTAATGGTCAGCGATGCCTTTTTAATGACCAGCGTGTAGCTGATCTCCGTTTTGGCGTACTTGTCCGTAACTGCAGCAGCAGTGGCAGTGATCGTGGTCGTGCCAGCGTTTTTTATGGTCACAAGGCCATTGGAATCTACAGCTGCAACGTCGGTATTGCTGCTGGTATAGGTTACATCACCGCCGCCTGCACTGTTGTTCGTGGCCTGTGCCTGGAAATCAGGAGCGCCATAGGTATAGGTGACCGTCTCGCCGATATTATAGGGCCACTCCAGCGCCTGCTTGGGCCATTTGGAGATCGTTTCCGTCTCTGTTACGCCGCAGCGCTGGCAGGTGCGGGCCCGAGAACCATCCTCAGTTTCTGTGGTGGGCTTTGTCACTTCCCACTGGCCCCAGTCGTGGCCCAGGGCGTCTGTCTCGCTGTCCTGGTAGCTGTTACCGCAGCGGGAGCAGGTGTGGGTGGTGTAGCCCTGTTCCGTACAGGTGGGAGCGGTCACCGCGCTCTGATAGTCGTGGCCCAGGGCGGGGATGGACTGGCTTTCCGATGCACCGCAGCTGGAGCAGGTATGGTGACGGGAACCTTCCTCGGTGCAGGTGGCTGCCTCGTCCTCAATCCAATCGCCCCAGACATGCTCCCCGGCAGCACGGGTTGCGTCGCAGCCTTCGCGGGTACAAGTAGCCGCCTGGGTGCAGTCATTGGTGCTCCAAAGATGTCCAAGCGCCGGGGTGGTCTCCTGTGCCACAATTACCGCATTGCAGACGGAGCAGTGCTTGCCCTCGGTCTTGCCTTCTTCGGTGCAGGTGGCTGCCTCCGCCTCGTCAATGACTTCCGTGTGCCCCGTTGCAGGGATTGCCTCCATTCGGGTCGCACCGCACTCGGTGCAGGTGTAGGTCGTTTCACCCGGCTCGGTGCAGGTGGCGGGCTTGGTCTCTACGCCGCCGTCCCAGATGTGGTCGCAGGCCCAACTGCGCCAAAGAGTCACGCTGCTTTCCATGAAGGTCGGAACCAGCCCACTGTATGCATTCTCAAAAGGCATATCATGGTCGGTGATATCCCGATAGAACAGGCAATAACGAGCCAGCCAGGAGACGTCATCGGCATGATACTGGATGGTGCCGTTACCGGTCACCAAAGGATCAGTGGGCTGGGGTACGTCCTCCTGATAACTCCAAGACAGCTCATAGGGATAGTGCAGGGACAGGACGCTGCCTATTCCCATTTGCAGCTCGCCGGTATTTTGGAGGGAAATGCCGTTGGTTCGGCCGCTTTTACTACCGGAAACGTCCATCTGACCGTTCAAAATCAGCTTTGCGTTCTCATTGATCAAAATGCTGCCAGACTTGACAGGCTGGAAAGAAATACAGCTTCCAGCCGGGATGGTCAGGCGATCTGCATACGTTCCGGAGTTCCATTGGCCGACCTCAACCGAGCCCGTCAGGGTCAGGGTGCCGGACAGGATTCCGTTGGAGGCTTCGCTGGACAGGCCGCCCCGAACAGAAACCGTGCCGCTGACCGTGCCACTGCCGGTCAAAGTACCGTCCAGACGAACGCCGGGATTCAGCGTGCCGCCTTTCAGCACTTCCCAGGTTTGATCCGCAGGGATATAGGCCGTGTATACCGTCGTCGGATAGGCGGGGTTATCGTCCGCGCAGGAAAACGTGCCGGTGGGACCGATGATGACCTTGTCACAGTCCCGCAGCACGGCATCCTGAGAGGAGTAAGCCATGTGCATGGTGCCGTTGATGGTCAGTTCCGTGCATTGAATGCCCCTACAGCTCTGTTCAAAATTCACCGTGATACCATCCGGGATCTCCCATGCGGTTTTCTGGTCATTACTGTTCACAGCCCGAATAGTCGAGTTAGCCCGGATGGTGAGTGTTCCGGTTTCCGGCCACCCGAAATTTTCTGATGGTTCCACATAAAACATACCAGTTTGAGTTGCCAATTTGCTAACCAGCTCTTGGTAGGTCTTAATGGTAGTAAGCCCGCCCGCCAGGGCGGTGGCAGGCAGCACAGACAGTGTCAGGCACAGGCTCATCAGCAGTGCCCACAGCCGTCTTCCCTTTCGTCTCATAAAAAATCTCCCTTCTTTCAGCATACCACTGATGTTTGCCTTCCGTTTAGCATGGAACAGGGCGCCTGTCAAGCATGTAGGTTTTAACCAAAAGGAAAAAGTTTTCTCTTTTCTCTTTTGGTTAAAAGTTACTTCGTTGACAGGGAGCGTCCTGCGTGGTACGGTTTCCCCAAAGGGGGGAGTACCGTGGATTTTACCGGAGCCTATTGTCGGACTGCATTCGCCCGGTTCCTGTTGCCTCTGATGGCGGCGGAGCTGTTTCAGCAGATCTATGGTCTCATCAATACCGCTGTGGTCAGCTGGACCCTGGACGACACGGCGCTGGCGGTCATGGGCGCCTGCAGCGGCCTGCTGGCTGTCCAGAGCAAAGTGCTGACCGGGATGTTTTACGGCTTCGGCATCTGTCTGGGAACGGCCGTGGGCAGCGGCAATGTCCGGCGGCGTGCCGCGGCCTTCTCCGCTGCCCTGTGGTATACCCTTGCCCTGACTGCCCTGGGGCTTCTGGCCGCCCTGGGCGCGGGAGGCCTGATGATACTGGGAAACGTCCCCGCCCAGCTCCGCGCCGCTGCTGCCCCCTATCTGATGCTATCCTTTGCCGGGACAGGGGCCGTCGCCGCCAAGCTGCTGCTGGTGGTGCTGCTGCAAGCGGTGGGAGACACGGGCTATTTCAGCGCGCTGGTCGTGCTGGGCACCATAGCCAATACGGCTCTGGTGACACTGTTCATCGGCGTTCTACAGGGCAGTGTAGCCCACGCTTCCTTGGCCACCCTGCTGACCAACGGCCTGCTGGCCCTGCTCCTGCTGCGGTACCTGCGGCGAAAATGGCCGGAACTGCTGCAAACGGTCCCCGTCCGGGAGATCCCGGCAGCAGTCTGGTGGAATCTGCTGCAAAACGGTGGGGCCAAAACCATCTACTTCTTTCTGGGCGCGCTGGGGACGCTGGTGCTCCAGCGGGGGATCAACACCCTGGCTCCGCAGCTTATTGCGGCTCAGGCCCTGGCCCTCTCCCTCCAGTCCCTTCTGATCGCTCCCCAGGGGGAGCTGGGCACCGCCTCCGCCGTCATTACCGGGCAGAATGTGGGGGCGGGAAACCGGCAGAATATCCTCGCCTATCACCGCCGCCTGATTCGCCTCTTTGTGGCCCTCGGCATGGCGGCAGCGGCCCTGGTCTGGCTGGGGGGACAACCCCTGGTACAGCTGGTGGCCGGACCGGAGAAGTCCCCGGAGGTGACCAGTGCGGCCCTTCACTGGCTGCGAATCACGGTGCTGATCTTTCCCTTCAGCTTCGCCATCCTCTACCGTAATGCCTTGCAGGCGTTGGCGCAGTACGGCGGCGTTGTGCTTTTGGGAATTCTGGAGGTGGTGTGCAGCGCCGTCTGTGCCTGGGTACTGATCCCCTGCTTGGGATTTACCGGCGGAGCGCTGGGCATCGTCCTCAGCTGGGGAGCCTCGGCACTGCTGGGCGGCGTGCTGTTCCGCCGTGCTATGGAAGGAGGCGGCACCTGTGCGCACTGACGTGATGCCTCTGCATGGTTTGACGCTGGAGAAGCTTCTCTCCCCCGGGGATGGTCTGGCGCTGGGGCTGGATCGGGAGCTGGTCTGGATCTGGAACCAGATCGTTCTGCAGCACCGGTATGCCGGTACGCCCCCGGGATTCTGCAGCGATGGGGAACGGCAGCAGGCCATCTCCCGCTGGGAGGAGCAGTACCGTACCTACCGGCAGACCCACGATCACTTTTTCTGTCCCAAAGCGATCCTGCCGCCGGAACAGTTTGTGGGGCGGGAGGAAGAACTGCAGGACATTCATCGGCATCTGACCGGCGCCGGCGGCTCCGGCAAGGTGCTGCTGCACGGCATGGGCGGCATTGGAAAAACCACCCTTGCCAGGGCTTACGCCATCCGGTTTGCCGGGGAGTATGATACGATACTGTGGCTGCACTTCCGTTCGGATCTGACCCGCACGGTCTGCGACGACGGCGAGTTGACCATCCAAAACCTGTCCTGGAGCTCCGGGCAGTACGCCAATCAGTCCCAGTACTTCAGCGTCAAATGGGCGGTGTTCCAAACGCTGCTGCAGGAGCAGCGGGTCTTGCTGATCCTGGACGATATGAACCAGCTGCAGGATCGCAGATTTCCGCTGCTCTGGCAGTTGCCTTGCCATGTTCTGATCACCAGCCGCGTCTGCCGGGCGGACTGGCCGGTGACGGTGATCCCCGTAGCCCCCCTGAAAACGGAAGACGCCTGGCATTCCTTTTACAGCTGCTACAGCAGCACCCCGCCGGATGCCCATCAGGCCCGGCAGCTGGATGCCTTTCGCAGCGCCGTTCAAGGCAACACGCTGCTGATGCAGCTGGCCGTATGCAATCCGGGGTTCCCACCGGCGGTGCAGGAGCTGGGGGAAGACATGGCCCAATACTTTCTTCGCGGAAACCTGCTTGGCGGCAGAGAACGGGAAACGCTGCGTGTTCTTTCCCTGCTGCCGGTGAGCGGACTGGAGGTTTCGATCTTTCTCCGGGCTGCGGGGCTGAACCGATCTACCCTGGACAAGCTGCAGGCCATGTCCCTGGTATGGATCCGTGAGTGGAAAGGCAGTCTCTGGTGTGGGCTTCATCCGGTGATCGCAGAGGGGGTCCGTGTCTGCTATCCTCCCACCCAGGAAAACTGCCGGAAGTTCCTGCGAGGCATGGAGGCAGAGTATACCAACATCTGGCACGCTCCGTACACAGAGGTGACCAAGGCGATCCCCGTCTGCTTTGCCCTGCTGGATGCCTGGGCCGTTCCACGCCCCTGGCTGGCGGACAGCTTTGACGCCTTTGCCACTGTTTTATGGATTGGCGGATATTTTGAGGAATCCCTGCAGTATATGCTACGGCTCTACCACAGCTGTGAGGACTATTACGGCACAGTCCACCAGGTCACCGGCAGCATTGCCCTGCGTGTCGGCGCGGTGTACCACAACAGCATGCAGTTTGCCCAGGCCAAGGTATGGTATCAGCGTGCACTGGAAATTCTGCGTGCCAGCAAGCCGCATAATGTGCTGTACTACTACCGCCTGGCCCAGGCCGCCCATAAACTGTGCCGGGACGCCCGCCACAAGGGGCTGTATGCTGAGGCCGAAATGTACTGCCAGGAGTCCATGGAGGCCCTGAAACGGTATGAAAGCACCGTGCAACAGATGCCGCCGCAGCATCGCGGGTCCTGCTATTTTTTAAAATTGGAGCAGGCTAAAATCTTGTTCGGCCAGAAGGAATATGAGCAGGTCCAGCAGATGTGCCGTCTGCTGCGGGAGCAGTTCTGTGCCGAGGAAGATGCGAAGCTGCAGTATTTTTTAACCGAACTGGACTTGCTGCGGGCGGAGGCGCTGCTCCGGCTGGGCCATATTGCTGAGGCCCGGCGGCTTGCCGGCGCCTGTGTGGACACCGCCCGGCGGATGCGCGGAGAAACCGCCAAAGAGACTTTGGGCTGTCAGGAAGTCCTGGCCGATACCTGGACAGCATCCGGAGAATCAGAGACTGCACGGCAGCTTTACCAGGAGGTGCTCTGCAAGCTGGCGCGTAATTATCCCAGCCAGACAGCCTGGTACCAGACGATTCTGGAGAAGGATGCTGCCCTTTGAGCAGGAGGGATGGAAATGGAACAACTCAGCCCGGACAGCCTGGAGTGGTTGGAAAAAACGCTTGCTCTCTGCACGGCATGGGAGCAGGAATCCCGGGAGCGGATATGGATCCGGGAACGATTTGAGGATGTTGCCCGGTCTCAAAGCTTAAGCGGACGGGGCGCCCTGGATCGGTTGGTGTTTGAACGGCTATATGGACGGCAGCCAGAAAAAAGCACGGAGCAGCTGCCCATCCGATACTGGCGCACCGGACAGCACAAACCCCAAAGTCGGGAGCAGTGCCTGGCTTTAGGACGGGCGCTGGAGTTGGAGCCCACAGATGCGGCCTTCCTCCTGCAGGGCTACTACGACAGCGCGGATCGGGTGTTTTCCCCGGCGGACCGGGAGGATCCGGTGTATCGTCGGCGCAGACGATATTTGGAGAACCTGGAAGCGCAGTATCTGGCTATGGTCCATCCGCTCACGCTGGAACGGCTGCATATCCCATGGGAAAGAGCCGGGGAATATCTGCGCCACTGCTATGTTCAGGATGCCAGACAGTATGTAGATACCAAAAACAAGGTGGACGGTACCTGTCACCTCAGCAGCGCAAATTATGTGAATGAGTTTCAACATCTTCGGTTTTTGATGGGGGAGATCCCCAGAAAAACCATACTGCGCCACCTGTTTCTGCTGCTGGCGCCCTTTGTCTCCCGGGAAGCGCTGGACCAGGGCCTGACCATGCTGGGGTATCTTCCGTTGGATGCCCGTCACGAAAGCCGGTTTGGTGATCGGACGGATCTTTTGGTTTTGAAGCTATTGGAACGGTATCAGCAGGAGTGCGTCGGAAAGGCCCCCGCCGACTGTCAGTCATGGCTCCGCCGCACCTGCCGGATCATGGATGCTTTCCTGCAGCGTCGCAGACACCCGGAATTGCGATTTCTGTATTTCAAGACCCTGGATGGTGAAAAGAAAAAGACCAGATCATAGATGTTGTCATACGGCGCCACTCCCACAGAGATTTCATAAAAATTTTTCACTGAGGTGACAGTACCTTTAGGTTCTCGTGCTTTTAGCGTGTGGGTTCGAGTCCCTTCAGGCGCACCATGTCGGAGCAAGCGTCATATCGCTTGCTCCCGTTTTCTGTCAAAGCCCCGCGATTCTTGATACATTTTGTATAACATCACGTATAATATCCTAATCGTATACTATCTCTCTCTCTTTTTCCCCAACGCATGCCTGTCATTTTCTCGGCGGATTTGGGATTTCCTCCGTCAAAACTTCATACGATGCACTATCAAGACAAGGAGGGATCCCTTATGAACATCATCCTGCGAAAGCGGCACGCCGCCGCTATGGCCGCAGGCATCCTGGCTGTGTGCATGGCCGCCTATGTGATCCTGTGGCCCGCCACCGCCGGGGCCTATGCCACTGACCGCCAACTGCCCATCTACAGCGTGGAGCGGGATCAGAAGGTCTGCTCCGTCAGCTTCGACGCCGCCTGGGGCAATGAGGACACCCAGCAGCTCATCGACATTCTGGGCAAGTACAACATCAAGGCCACCTTCTTTGTGGTGGGAGACTGGGTCACCAAATACCCGGAGTCTGTCAAGGCTCTCCATGACGCCGGGCACGAGGTCATGAGTCACTCCGACACTCACGCCCACTACAACTCCCTCTCCACAGAGGAGATCACAGCCGACCTCCAGGCCTCCAGCGACAAGATCAAAGCTGTGACCGGCGTGGCCCCCACCCTGATCCGGTGCCCTTACGGGGAGTATGACGACCATGTGATCCGGGCCATCCGGGACTTCGGCATGGAGCCCATCCAGTGGGACGTGGACTCTCTGGACTGGAAGGAGATCTCCGCCTCCGAAATCACCCAGCGGGTCACCTCCAAAGTGCAGCCCGGGTCCATCATCCTCTTCCACAACGCCGCCCTCCACACCCCGGAGGCCCTGCCGGGTATCCTGGAATACCTCATCGGCCAAGGCTACACGGTGGTTCCCATCTCGGAGCTCATCTGGCAGGGAACCTACAACACCGACTACACCATTGACCACACCGGGCGGCAATTTCCAGCGGAATCCAATTCACAAAATTGAGGGTTGCCAAGGATAAAAAAATATGATATTCTCGGGGCGGTTGGGGAAACCCGCCGTATCTTTTACAGAAAAGGAGGAAAACCAAGTGGACGTATGCGGACGAAGTACGAAAACGGGCAGTGATATTCCGTTATGGATCTCTCAGGCGCTGCTTCCCTGGTTTTCCTCATAAACCGGGACGCCGTCGGACGTTCCATGCATGAATATCGCCGCACGGGGCTGCCGGGAAACCGGCAGCTCTGGGCGGTTTTGTCTGTTTTGTGACTTCCTCGCTGGATTCTCAACCGTTTGAACAGAGGAGGAATGCAACATGAAGCAGAATTTTGAACTGCTGGAGCAGCTGCTCCAGCGCCGGGATTTCCACGCTCTGCGGGCAGCGCTGACAGAGGAAAACCCCGTGGACATCGCACTGTTTCTGGAGACGCTGACCCAGGAGCAGGCAGTACTGGCCTTTCGTACCCTGCCCAAGGAGCTGGCAGCGGAGGTGTTCTCCAATCTCTCCCCCGAGCAGCAGCAAGGCGTGCTGGAGTCCATCACCGACCAGGAGCTCTCCGCCATTGTGGAAGAGCTGTATGTAGACGACGCAGTGGACATGCTGGAGGAGCTCCCGGCCAACGTGGTCAAGCGGGTGCTCCAGATCGCCCGTCCGGAGACCCGCAAACTCATCAACCAATTTTTGAACTACCCGGAAAACTCCGTGGGCAGCATCATGACTGCTGAGTTTACCGACCTCAAGCAGACTATGTCGGTAGCGGAGGCCATCCGTCATATCCGGGAGACCGGCGCCGACGCCGAGAGCATCTACACCTGCTATGTGACGGACGCCTCCCGGAAGCTGGAGGGCGTCATCACCATCCGGGAGCTGCTGCTGGCCAAGGATTCCGACAAGGTCTCCGACCTGATGGAGACGGATCTCATCACCGCTGAGACCGGAGAGGATCGGGAAGAGGCGGTGGCCCGGCTGATGAAGTACGACTTTCTCTCGTTGCCCGTGGTGGACAAGGAGGGCCGCCTGGTGGGCATCGTCACCGTGGACGACAGCATGGACGTGCTGGAAGAGGAAGCCACCGAGGACTTTGAAAAGATGGCCGCCATGGCCCCCTCGGAAAAACCCTATCTGAAAACCGGCGTTTTCACCCTGGCCCGGCACCGGATCGTGTGGCTGCTGGTACTGATGATCTCCGGCATGATCACCGGCGGCATCCTGGGCCAGTATGAAGCCGCCTTTGCCGCCATGCCCCTGCTGGTGACCTTCATCCCCATGCTGACGGACACCGGCGGAAACGCCGGCAGCCAATCCAGCACCCTGGTGATCCGGGGCATGGCCGTAGGCGAGATCGAATTGAAGGACCTCTTCCGGGTGTTCTGGAAGGAGCTGCGGGTGAGCCTGGTGGTGGGCGTGGTGCTCAGCGCCGTGAACTTCGTGCGCCTCATCATCACCTACCCCGGCAACGAGGCCGTGGCCTTCACGGTGGCCCTGGCACTGCTGGTGACGGTATTGCTGGCTAAGACCATCGGCGGCGTGTTGCCCATGGCCGCCAAAATGGTTCACGCGGATCCGGCCATTATGGCCGCTCCCCTTATCACCACCATTGTGGACGCCATCTCCCTGGTGGTGTACTTCAAGATCGCCTGCGTGCTGCTGCCTATCTGAGGGACGTGACCTTGTCACAGACAGCGGCCGCCGGCCCTGATATCCTGCAGAAAAAGGAAAGGAGCCGTAACCCCTTCATGGAATACCTCATCACCTTTCTGGAAGGGCTCATCACCTTCATCTCTCCGTGCCTTTTGCCCATGCTGCCCATCTACCTCTCCTATCTGATGGGGGGCGCCGCCGGGGGCCGCAAGCTCTCCGCTTTCAAAAATGCCCTGGGCTTCGTACTGGGCTTCACCGTCACCTTTGTGGCCCTGGGGGCCTTTGCCGGCAGCGTGGGTTCCCTGCTCCAGCACCATCAAACCGCCGTCAACATTGTCAGCGGCCTCATCGTGGTGCTCTTCGGATTGCATTTCCTGGGTCTTTTCCAGCTGAAACTATTCCGGGGGCTGGGCTCCGGCGCCTCCGTGGCCCGGGGGGATTTCCTCTCCTCCATACTCTTCGGCCTGGTGTTCTCTGTGGGCTGGACACCCTGCGTGGGAGCCTTTCTGGGCTCGGCGCTGATGCTGGCTTCCCAGCAGGGCTCCGCCCTCAAAGGCGTCACACTGCTGCTGGCCTACTCCCTGGGACTGGGCGTGCCCTTTTTGCTCAGCGCCCTGCTGCTGGATCAGCTGAAGTCCGCCTTTGACTGGATCAAGCGGCACTACCGCCCCATCCAGTTCTTCTCCGGCGGGCTGCTGATCGTGGTGGGCATCGCCATGATGACCGGGCTCATGGGCCGGCTGTTGTCGGTCCTGGCCATCTAAAGGAGGAACTCCATGAATGCCAAGAAACGATCCCTGCTTTTGATCCTGGCCCTGGTGGTGATCCTGGGGGCTGCCACCATCGCCTACCGGACGCTGGGGTCCGGGAGCGGTGAACAGGTGGCCCAGGAATCCGGCGGTAAGGAGGATGCAGCCCCGGTGGCTGCCCCGGACTTTACCGTCTACGACGCCGACGGCAACGAGATAACCCTCTCTTCCCTTCTGGGAAAGCCCGCCGTGCTGAACTTCTGGGCCAGCACCTGTCCCCCCTGCCGGGCGGAAATGCCCCACTTTCAGGCCGCCTACGAGGAACTGAGGGAAGACGTCGCCTTCATTATGATCGACGGCGTGGGCAGCATGAACGGCGAGACCCAGGAGGCGGGCGAGACCTACATCCAGGAGGAGGGGTACACCTTCCCGGTATACTTTGACACGGAGCAAAACGCCGTTTACACCTATGGGATCTCCGCCTTTCCCACCACCTACTTCATCGACGCCGACGGCAACCTGGTAGCCCGGGGCATGGGGCAGCTGTCGGAGGAGGCCTTGGATCAGGGCCTTGCCATGATCCTGCCGGAATCGTGAGAATGCGTCAAAACCCCGGCGGCGCAGTGCTTTCCCTCTTGACAAGCGGGCCGCCGTGCTTTACTATGGAATGGTAAATACACTGGTTTGCGCCATCCGCAAACGACGAGATTGGAGATCTGTATTATGGATAGAATCAAGACCATCGAGACCCGTGACCTGTGCAAGAGCGTGGAGAACGGCGGCTGCGGCGAGTGCCAGACTTCCTGCCAGTCTGCCTGCAAGACCAGCTGCGGCGTTGCCAACCAGCCCTGCGAGAACCAGAACCACTAATCACTCCGCATGACAAAAGTGCCGCCTTATCAACGAGGCGGCACTTTTTTGCTGAACATGCCCTCTCCCGTTGGGGAGCGATACATATTTTATAAGACGCGCCTGCGGGCGCCCGGAGGTTATCTATGCACCATCAATACAAGCTGGACGGCTACAACATCGTCCTGGAT
>CDZF01000622.1_pt1 | contig 15078 bp, 13 predicted proteins | sample 557591 | NCBI WGS metagenome assembly CDZF01 (sample SAMEA3182093, study PRJEB8094) | gut metagenome | biome: human; feature: gut; material: Stool; isolation source: human stools | place: Canada | collected 2012-02-04
CGGGATCCATGCCGAACTGGCTGCCGGCGGTCAGGCGCGGCAGCACGCGCACGTGCTTTCCCTGCGCGGCCGCAGCCGCGCAGATAAGGTCAAAGTGCAGCGTGCTCTCGGCCGTGAGCAGGTCTGCGCCCAGCGCGACGGCGCGCGCAACATCGTCCGCGCCCTTGTTCACGCCGGAGTACAGGATGCGCTCCGGCGGGATGCCGAGCCTTTCGCAGATCGTCAGCTCGCCGGGGGAGCACACCTCCACCCAGCGGAACACGTCCGGCAGGCCGCGCAGCACGAAGGGGTTGGCCTTCATGGAGTAGCACAGATTTACGTCCGAGCCAAACGCGGCGCGCACTCTTTGAGCGCGCGCCGTGAAGGCCTCCAGATCAAACAGATACAGTGGCGTGCCGTATTTCGCGGCTGCCGTCCGGAGTGCAGTCTTGTCCATCAGTCCTCGTCCTGCAGGCGCTGCACCATGGCCAGCAGACGCTTGGCGGAGTTGAAGTTCTCCGGCACGAGGTCCTTGGCGCCGATCTCGATGTCGAATGCGTCGTTGAGCGCCGCGACGAGCGACACGATGTCGAACGACTCGAGAATGTGGTCGTCGATGAGGGCGGTCTCAGTCTCAAAATCCACGTCGGGGCGCAGATCGGTCAGAATGTCCATCAGTTCCTGTTCCATGATAAATATACCTCCTGAAGTGAGTAAAGTAAGCAAAATCAGTGCTTGGCCGCAGCGGTGATGCGCTCGGCCAGCGCGCGCATGTTCGTCTTGCCGTTGTCGAGCCGGGGCATGGCCGCGAGCTGCTCAATTTTGCGCGGCACCATGAAGCCCGGCAGGTCGGCGCGCAGGGCGACGGCGATGTCGCGCTTGGTCACGCCCTCGCCGGTGTAAAACAGCCAGATCTGCTCGTGCGCCTGGTCATAGAGCGCGCAGGCGTCCTCCACGCCGGCCACCTTCGCCGCGGCGAGGTCGATCTCCCCGAGCTCCACGCGGTGGCCGAGGTGCTTGACCTGCCGGTCCTTGCGGCCGTGGAACATGAGGTTGCCGTCGGGCGCGAAGTGCCCGAGGTCGCCGGTCTTATAGATGCGCTCATCGTATGCGTGGTTGAGCGGGTTTTGCAGGAAGCTCTCGGCCGTTTTCTCGCGGCTGTTGTAGTAGCCCAGCGCGAGGATGGGGCCCTTGACGCAGATCTCGCCGATCTCGCCGTCGGGCACGGCCTCGTTGCGCTCCGAGAGCAGAAACACCTCGTAGTGCGGGTACGGCCTGCCGATCGGCAGCACGTCGGTGTCCTCCACCAGACCGGGCACGACGTAATACGTGCACGAGGCGGTCGCCTCCGTCGGGCCGTACTGGTTGACGAACCGGGCCTCTGGCAGCGCGAGCTGCCACTGGCGCAGGCAGCTGCACGGCATCACCGAGCCGGAGAAGCACACCTTGCGCAGGTGCTGCGGCGCGCTGCACTCGAACGCGCCGAGCGCGGCCGGCACGGTCAGCGCCGAGACGCTCCAGCCCACGGCCGTCACACCTTTGTCGTTCATGTATTCGAACAGACGCTCCGGCGACATGAAAAGTTCCTTCGGGATGATGGCCGTCGTCGCGCCGAAGCGCAGCGGCAGATAAATGTCGCGCACGGCGGCGATGTAGTCCAGCGGCGACTGGTTGCCCAGCACGTCGGCACGCGCGATGCCCATCACGCCGGCGTAGTCCTCGATGTAGCACATGAGCGAGTGCTGCGCCGTGATGACGCCCTTGGGCGTGCCGGTCGAGCCGGAGGTGAAGATGATGTACAGCGGGTCGAGCTCTCGGGCGCGCGCGCGGCAGTCCGCGAGCAGCGCCGCGTCCTCGCTGCCCGCGAGCAGCTCCTCCGCGATCAGGATCGTGCCGGAAAAGTCCAGCGTCTTCGCCTTGTCGTAAAACGCGCGCTGCACGATTATCAGATCGGTGTCCAGCGTATTTAAAATAGAGTTGAGCCGGTGCACGGGCATCGTCCCGTCCATCGGGGCGTAGCAGCAGCCGGCATACACCGCGCCGAGAAACACGGCCGGCGTGTGCGCGTTGCGCCCGCTCATGACGGCGATGGGCCGCTTTTGCCCGGCGCGGAACTTTGCCGCCGCCGTGCCGATGATGCGCGCCTCGCGCCGCACGTCGGCAAAGGTCACCACACTGTCCTCATCGAGAAAAGCGGGCTTGTCCGGACAGGCTGCGGCGGTGACTTCCAGCCAGTCGAGCACGTTGGTTTCCATGCTTGCCAGCTCCTTTCCGATAAATGTCCATAATCGCCTTATCCTATCATGTTTTTCACGCAAAAACAAGACGGAACGTGTCATATTTAAGAAAAAGGTAAGAATGTGGCGCGCCGTTTTTCCGTGCGCTGACACCCGGCTCTGCCCGGGCGGTTTGCCCTTGACGCATCCGGGCCGGCAAAGTACAATGGAAACCATCATCAATCGGCGCTTCGCAGCACGACGCAATGGGCGCGCCCGCGGCATATTCGCAGCCGGATTTGTCTGCTATTGCCAAAAACGCGCCTGGAAAATTGTGAACCTTTTTCCTTTCTCATTTATGGCGCATATGGTATACTTTAGGAAACCACGCAAAAAATTCCGTATGTGGTTCCGACGTATTTTGCGTCTGTCGTGTGTTATGATCGTTCCTGTTTCCGGTTTCCGGACACGGGCCGGTGTCTCCGCGGAAAGGAGGGGGAGTGCAGCGGGGCGGAAAGGAAGGTCACAGATGTCAAAGAGAGTTCAAAAGGCGTGGAACGCTGTCACCACCGTGCTGGTGATCCTGGTTGTCATTCTGGCGCTGCTTCTGGTGGGCGTGCGGCTGGTCGGTCTGCGGCCGATGTGCGTCCTGTCCGGCAGCATGGAGCCGACGTATCACACCGGCTCGCTGATCTATGTCAAGCCCTGTGCGCCCGAGGACGTGCAGGTCGGCGACGCGATCACCTTTGTGCTCAATGAGGACTTGGATGTCGTCACACACCGCGTGATCTCCATCGATGCGGAAAACGAGCATTTCTACACGCAGGGAGACGCGAACGACGCGCCCGACGGCGCACCTGTCTATTTCAAGAACCTCATCGGCCGCCCGGTGTTCACCATCCCGTACCTGGGTTATGTCTCACACTGGGTGTCGAACCCGCCCGGCATGTATCTGGCCATCGCGCTCGCGCTCGTGCTCATCATTCTCACGTTCCTGCCGGACATGCTCCGCAAGGCGTCGGAGGCGGACGCGCGCGACGCTGCCCGCCGCGCACAGGCGGACAAGCCCGGCGATGCCCCGGATGCCAAAAATTCCGGCGAAAATATGGGAAAATAAAGGTTCCGTGCAATATTTTTGCCTGTTCGTGCATTAACTTAGTGATTGCTGACAGCACCCGGCACGGTGCTGTTGGACATAGGGAGCTTTGAACAAAATTTAAGGGAGGAAAACATTACATGAAGAAGAAAACTCTGACGATCGCCATCGCGCTCGTGCTCGTCGTGGCGCTGGCGGTTGGCGCGACGTATGCGTATCTGACGGCGAAGACCGAGGTGGTTACCAATACTTTTACGGTTGGCAAGACAATTGATGATCCGGAAACCAACTTCATCCTGAAGGAACACAAAGTTGCCTATGATGCCAATACGGCTACTTATAAGTATGTCGACGCCGAAGGCAATGTCGCTACTGACAGTTCCAAGTATGTTGAAGTCGCTGGCAATGAGTACAAGGAAGTCACACCGGGCATGACCGTTGCGAAAGATCCGTTCGTTCAGATTAAGAAGGCTGTTGAGACTCCGTCTTATCTGTTCGTGGAAGTCTACGGCAATGCTGCTGGCCTGAATTACGAGCTGAACGGCGACTGGGAGGAAGTTACTGGCCTTCAGAAGCAGCTTCTGAATGGCGGTACGCTTTATGTTTATAAGACTCCGATGACTTCTGGCAATTCCATTGGTACCTATCCGATTCTGAATGGAAACCAGCTTACCGTTGATTTGACCACTCCGCTTGCTCAGAATTCCAGCCTGCGATTCAATGCTTATCTGTGCCAGACTACCGGCTTCAGCAGCGCAGCTGCTGCGTTTGATGCCTGCTTTGGCAAGTAATCACCCCTCGCTTTTCCCATGTAATATACGCACAGAAGGCTGTGCGGGAAAATAGAAAAGGAGAACGCTACATATGAAGAAGAAAACCATTCTTGTGGCTGCCATCGCGGTCATGCTCGTCGCGGCGCTTGTCGTCGGCGGCACCCTCGCGTACTTCACCGATACGAAGTCTGCGGACAACACCTTCACCGTCGGCAATGTGAAGATCGACCTGCTTGAGTCCAGCCTGCATCGCGAGAATGCCGGTTACGTCGGCACTCCGGGTGAGGAGCTCAATCCCCAAAATGCTGAGCTGTGGTCCGAAGTTCTTAAGCAGGGCTCTGGCAACACCAGCCCGTATAAAGCTGGCGATACCTTCTATACGGATGCGCAGATCGAAGCTAACGCTGCCACGTATACGTGTGACGGTGTCAAGCTTGCTCCGGGACAGTCTTACCACAAGATGCCCTATGTCAAGAACACTGGTGCCAACGATGCTTATATCCGCATCCGCGTGATGTTCCCCGCAGAGCTGGATACGGCTGTTCTTAACAGCAGTATGTATACGACAAGTGCAATTAGCCGTGGCGAGTTCACGATGGTGAAAACAGAAAACGTTGCGAAAGACGGAAAGCTGTACAATGTTTATACCTTCACTCGCACTGAGGCTCTGAAGCCCAACGAAATGACCTATTGGAACGTTTGGGGCACTGTTCATATGGATCCCGGTGTTACCAATGAAGAGATTGCGAACTTGCTTCCGAACGGTGCGTTCAACGTCCTCGTTGAGGCTGACGCCATTCAGGCGGACGGCTTTGCAAATGCAGATGCAGCTTGGGCGGCTTTTCCTGCGCAGAAGTAATTCCCCAACATTTTGACCCCAAAGGGGCGGCGAAATCGCCGCCCCCATCGGGGACTCTGGCTCGGCTTCAATCCGGGCGCGGGCGGCGGCGCTGCCGCCGTCCGCGCGCAGATTGAAATGATGATCCCACAAAAATTTCCTGCGTGCGCCCTCGGGCGCAGAGAGAGTGAGAACTCGGTACTCAGAAACATCCTATCAGGGAGAAAGGTGGTTTGTGCATGAAGAAGAAATGGACCATCGCAACGGTGCTCCTCCTGGCAGTGGCACTGCTGGCGGTCGGTACGTGGGCGTACTTTTCGGCCATCGGCACGGCGGATAACGTCATCACGATGGGCTCCGTCAAGCTTGCACTGCACGACGAGGACGGCGCTGGCCAACCGTTTACGACGGTGAGCGCCATGCCCGGCAGCGTCGTGAACAAAGTGGTGTATGTGGAGAACGTCGGCTCCGGCGCTTTCTACACCCGCGTGAAGATCACGCCCGAGATGGTCGGCGCCGATGGCGAGATCATCCCGCTCGATGCGAGCGAGCGGCTGCTCACGCTGGATCTGAACGACACGGACTGGATCGCCGGCGAGGGCGGATACTATTACTATCGTGGTTCGGTCGACCCGAAGACCGCCACGTCGAAGCTCTTCAACCACGTCACGTTCAGTAAGGACATGGGCAACAAATATCAGAATGCCACGGTGCACATCTACGTTACGGCCGAGGCCGTGCAGACGGCGAACCTCGAAAAGTACGCCGCCAATGATGTCAGAGATGTGTGGAAGCACGTCGGTACGGTCGAAGCGAGCACCTCGAGCACGCAGATCGACCCGATCCCGACGCCCTGAGAAAGGAGGACGACTATATGAAAAAACGCATTCTCTCGCTCGTCCTCTGCGCGGCCATGCTGCTGAGCATGTGCCTGTTTATGGGCGCGGGCGTCACGCAGGATGCGGCAGAAGCCGCGGGCGAAGTGCCGCAGACGGCGGTGTTCACGGAGGCGGGGCCGTTCCAGCCGGCCGTTTCCGTGCGGCCGCAGCCGCTGCGCGCCGCAGCCGACCGCGCGGCCGGCGGCGACGGTCTGGAGCTGAGCAAGGAAGTTACGGCAAACGGCAGCGGCTATACCGTGCATCTCGAAGCGTACACGACCGGTCAGGTCACAACGACGACCTCGATCGCACCGTGTGACATCGTGCTCGTACTCGACCAGTCCGGCTCGATGGCGTATAATTTTGACGGGAATGAGACCAGCACGGATTCGGCCCGCCGCCAGTATGCCATGAAGCAGGCCGTGAACACGTTCATTGAAGCGGTGGCGGATAAGTATAACGCGGAAAAGTCCGATCACCGGATCGCGGTCGTGACTTTCGGCACGAACGCTTCCACGCTGATGGACTGGACGCTCGTGACCCCGGCCGAAACGGACACGGCGGAAAGCCCGTCCGGCGAGACCGCGCTCAAGGCCAAGATCAACGGCCTCCCGTCGGAGCCGGAGGGCGCGACGAATGTCGCCGACGGCATGCGGAGTGCGCAGGCGCTCATGCAGGGCGACAGCGGCTACACCGGTACCAACACGAAACGCCAGAAGGTCGTGATCCTGTTCACGGACGGTGTGCCGACGCAGCAGGCCGATTTTGACACGACGGTCGCCAACGGCGCCATTCAGTCGGCCAAGGCGCTCAAGGACGCCGGCGCGACGGTCTATTCCGTCGGCATTTTCAACGGCGCGAATCCGGAGCAGCTCTACGGCGACAGCGGCTTCAAGTACAACAGCAACGGCCAGGTCGGAAGCTACTGGGCCAGCTTTAGCTGGTGGGGGATCGGAGACATCAAGAACTATGACATCCCGGCCGGAAACCGCTTTTTGAACTACATCTCTGGCAATTTCCCGGATGCGACGGAGATCGGCATCCAGCCGTACGATTCCAGCTTCCTCGGCATCGGCTATTATGGCTGGCAGATCACCAGAAATTTTGCCCGCGAGCAGTCCAACTACTACCTGACGGCGAACGATTCCGCCTCGCTGAGCAAGATCTTTACCACGATCAGCGAGAACATCGGCAGCGCCAATATTGACCTTGGCAGCGAGACGGTCATCAAAGACATCGTGACGCCGTACTTTACGGTGCCGCAAGATGCCGGTGCTATTCGTCTCTCCACTGCAACCTATAACGGCAGCGCATTTGGGGCTCCGGACGCAGCCGATTCTTCGGTGAAGGCAGTGATCGATCCGGCAACGCGGGCGGTCAATGTGACCGGCTTCGATTTCAACCAGAACTATGTCACCACAAACGCTAAGGCGGATGGCACGTACGGAAAGAAACTGATCATCGAGTTTGACGTCTCTGTGGAAGCTGGCTTCCTCGGCGGCAATCAGGTGCCAACGAATGATGGGCAGTCCGGTATCTATGCGAAGGGAACCATGATCAAGGCGTTCGATGTGCCGACGCAGGACGTGGAAGTAAAAAGCATCACGCCGACGGCAGATGACAAGACGATCTACCTTGGCGATTCTGCCAATTTGCAGGAGCTTGTGCACCAGAATGCCACATTTAACGGCACAAATAACGCTTTTGTGGATGTGACCTATACGGTCAAGGATGAGAACGGAACGGTTGTCGGCACGTACACAGTTCCCGCCGGAAGCAGCAGCGGAACATGGGTGTGGAGCGATCCGGCAAGCAACGGCACCGTCGCTCCGGAGCAGACCACGACCTACAAGGTGACGTGCACGGTTTCGCCTACACAAACGGGAACGTATGTGGACGTTGAAAAACCCGCGGAGTTCACCATCACGGTCAACACCTGCAGCCTGACGATCACCAAGACCGTTACGGGCGGCGGCGACCCGAACCAGACCTTCGTGTTCAACGTCATGAAGGACGGCAAGCTCGTGACCACCGTGGTGCTCAAGGCCGGCACGAGCACGACCATCACCGGTCTGGCTGTCGGCGACTACACCGTGGCCGAGGACACCGCCTGGTCGTGGCGCTACACGGCCGAGAATGGCGGAGAGGCGGCCGTCACGCTCAGCAGCACAAAGCCCAACGGCGAGGCCGGGATCACCAACACCTATGTAAAGCACGACTGGCTCACGAGCATTGTCGACGTTATCAACAAGTGGACGGCCAAGGATAATATCGATAATACCGGACATGTTCCGGGCTCGGGCACGAACTGAACAGGAGGGATGACATATGAAACGTATCTTTAACGGTTCAGGCGGGAGAAAAGCCGCGCTCATCCTCTCCCTGTGCCTGATCTTCGCGCTGGCCGTCGGCACGACGCTCGCTTATCTCAAAGCGAACACGTCTCCGGTGACGAACACCTTCACGGCGGCCAAGTCCGACATCAAGATTGATGAGGACGTGACAGGCGGACAGAAAAAGAGCATCATCGTCCAAAACACCGGCACGGCCACGTCCTATGTCCGCGTCAAGCTGGTGTGCAACTGGGTAGACAAAGACGGGGACGTCTCTGCGACTCCGGTACCGGCACCGACGATCACAAATAGTGATTGGCTCGAGAAAGACGGCATTTACTACTACACGAAGCCGGTCGCACCAACTGGCCAGACTTCCAACCTGCTTGATGGCAACCCCATCACGCAGCCGAATGCGCCCGAGGGCTGCCACCTCGAGGTGACGGTGCTGGCCGAGAGCATTCAGGCCGCACCGAGCAAGGCCGTGACAGATAGCTGGGGCGTGCGCGTTGACAACAACGGCTATCTGACGCAGCCGACCACGACACCTTAAGGAGGGCAACGGTATGAAACACAAAAAACTTACCATGATCGTCGCCCTCGTGCTGGTGGTCGCGCTGGCCGCCGGACTGGGCATCTGGGCGACGGGCGAGACGAACGTTCCCACCGTCACGTACTATGACGGCTCGGACGGCAACGGCGCGCGCTTCACCTTCACCCACATCGGCGACGGTTCGGGCACGAACCTGTTCCCGAACTTCTCCAACTGCATGCCCGGCGACAGCCTCACGCAGACCATCCGCGTGCAGGCTGACGGCGAAAACGGTGTGCAGGGCGCAAAGATCTATCTGCGCGCCGAGATCGACGGCGACGCCTCCGCCAAGGAAGGCTCCGACATCTCGTACAACGATGTGCTCGATCACATCGGCATGACCGTGTCGAAAGACGGCATCGTGATCGCGTCCAACAAGACCGCGAAGCTCTTCAGCCAGCTCGATGCGGCCGATGGCCTCAAGAGCAACGTCTTCATTGCCGAGGTCGGCCCGAAGACCGATCCGGTCGATCTGGACGTGACCATTGATGTTGACCCCGCGATGGGCAATGCGTTCCAGGAAGCGGCTGCGCACATCACGTTCGTGTTCTCCGTCGAGGACAACGAGCTGCCGCCCCCGCCGCTGGAGCTCGACAAGCACGATGCGTATATCTGCGGTTATCCGGACGGCACGGTGAAGCCGGAGCGCCAGATCACACGCGCGGAGGTCGCAACAATCTTCTACCGTCTGCTTCAGGACGAGGCCCGCGAAAATGTGTGGTCTCGCACGAACAGCTACTCCGATGTGGCAAGCGGTGTCTGGTATAACAGTGCGGTTTCGACGCTGACCAACGCCGGTATTCTCACCGGCTATGAGGACGGCACGTTCCGCCCGGACGCGCCGATCACGCGCGCGGAGTTTGCGACGATCGCGGCGCGATTCTACCACGCACCGGAAGTTACCGGTGATGCATTCTCGGATATCTCCGGCAGCTGGGCGCGCGAGTATATCAACCGCGCGGCGGCGCGTGGCTTGATCGATGGCTATGAGGACGGCACATTCCGCCCGAACCAGAACATCAAGCGCGACGAGGCCATGAAGATCATCAACAAGGTTCTCTTCCGTACACCGGATAAGGAGCATTTCCTGCCCGATATGATCAAATGGCCGGACAACAGCAACACCGACGCTTGGTATTACACGGATGTGCAGGAAGCGACCAACAACCACGATTACGAGCGCGTGGACAAAACCTCGCCCGAGACGTGGACGAAGATCACGCAGGCCAGAGATTGGAAGGCGCTCGAGGCCGAGCTGGCGCAGAAATATCCCGACCGGTAAGCGCGCGGCGCTGACGGTAAACGAAACAACCATAGCGAACACCCCCTGTGCACGGCACAGGGGGTGTTTTTGCGTATGGGGAAAAAACGTGCGCCCCAACGGCTGCCGGGGCGCTGACGTAGGGATACATGCAAAGCGTGGATGCGTTATCAGCCCAGATACTGCTTGTCGTAGTTGTTCTGGATGCAGGAGATGACCTTCGTGATGACGGTGTTGAACGGGGTGGGCACGCCCAGCCGCTCGCCGTAGCGCGCGATGGCGCCGTTGAGCACGGAGATCTCCGTCTGGCGCTGGTGCAGCACGGCGTCCTGCGCCATGGACGGATAGTAGTTGCCGAGGTTGGCGATGATGTTCGGCTCTTCCTTTTCCATGAGCGGCCAGAGATCGCCGATGCCGAGCGCCTGCGCGACGGCGCAGCCCTCTTTCCACACATGCATGACGATGTCGTGGCCGTAGGGGTCGGCGAAGGTCTCCTTCACCTTCAGGCGCATGACGGCGCTCACGCCGTTATAGCCGCTGTTGGCGATGACTTTCTTCCAGATGTACGGGCGCACATCCTCGTCAAAGCTCGCGTTGCAGCCGCCCGCCTGGAAGCACGCCTCGAGCGCCTTGCCGGCGGCGTCGGCCTTCGGGTTGTTGTGCACGGCGCCGAAGTGCATCTGGATGCCCTTTTCCGGCTTGCTCACGCACACGCCGGGGCCGGCCAGCTCCGTGCCGATCAGGCCGCTGCCGTAGAGGATGCGGTCGGTCTCCACGAACTGGGCGAGCACCTCGTCGTTGCCGAGGCCGTTTTGCAGCGAGACGACGACCGTCTCCGGCCCGATGCAGGGCATGGTGTCGGCCATGACGTCCGCGGTCTGCGTGGCCTTGACCATGAGGATGACCATATCCATGGTGCCGATGTCGTGCGCGGTGGCGCTCGTGTGGAAGCCGGTGAGCACTTCCTCGCCCTCCGGCGTGCGGAAGACCAGCCCGTCGGCCGCGATCTTGTCCATGTGCGCCTTGTACTTATCGACGAGCCAGAGCTCGGCGCCGCCCTTGCGCAGGTAGGCGGCGAACACGCTGCCGGCAGCGCCGGAGCCGATCATTGCGATTTTCATGCGTTTGCCTCCTTAGCAAACTGCCGGCCGGTTGTTGGCCGGCCGGCAGAGAAAACTTGGGGTTTGAAATTACTTCAGGTACTGCTTGTCGTAGTTGCCCTGGATGCAGCGCACGACCTGGGACAGGACCTTGCACACCGGGGTGTCGATGCCCAGCTGCTCGCCGTACTCCGCGATCTTGCCGTTGAGCACGTCGATCTCGGTCTGGCGGTGGTTGAAGAGCATATCCTGGCACATGGACGGATAGTAGTCCGCGATGTTGGTGACGATGTCCTTGTGATCGTGGGCGATGAACTCATCGGCGTCCATCGGCACGCCCTTGGCGGTCGCGACCGCGCAGGTCTCGCGGATGACGCTGTGGAACAGCCACTGGCCGAACGGATCCGCCTCGACCTCGCCGATCTTCAGACGCAGGACGGCGCACACGGTGTTGACGGTGGCGTTCACGCAGACCTTTTTCCAGATGAACTTGTAGATGTTATTGTCGGTGCCCGGCTCGCCGTCGCGCCAGTAAGCGTCGCAGCCGCCGGCACGGTAGCACTTGAGCATCTCGGCGCAGGCCGCGTCGGTGAGCTCCGAGCGGACCGCACCGCCGAAGTTCATCTGCACGCCGCCGGCCGGGGTGGACACGCAGTGTGCGGGTTCGGGCAGAGCCGTGCCCAGCACGCCGGAGCCGATGATGCAGCGCTCTTTCGGGAAGACCTTGAAGAGGTTGTCATCGTTGCCGAGGCCGTTGATGAGGGAGACGGCGACGGTCGTGTCGCCGACGACAGGCATGGAGTCCTGGATGGCCTGCTCGAGCTGGGTCGCCTTGGTCATGTAGATGATGACGTCGACCTTGCCCTCCGCCGCGGCCGCGTCAGCAGCGGTGGTGTAGGTGCGGAAGCCCTTGAGCTGGTAGTCGTAATCCTTGTAGCCGCCATCTTCTTCCTGATGGATGGTGAAGTGCATGCCTTCCTCGGCGACTTTCTTCATGTGCGCCTCGTAGCGGTCGATGAGGATGATGTCCGCACCGCCCTTACGCAGGTAAGAAGCGAAGACGCTGCCGGCTGCGCCGGAACCATACATTGCAAATTTCATAACTTTTTCTCTCCTTTTCTGATTCTGTTTGCGATATCTTCGGCCGCTGCAGGCGTATGCCTGACGGCGGATTACCGAACGGTGTTGGTGAGGGTGCCGATGCCCTCGATGCTGCACGCGACCACGTCGCCCGGGTGCAGCCACTTCGGCGGGTCAAAGCCCATGCCCACGCCGGCCGGCGTGCCCATGGAGATGATCGTGCCGGGGCGGAGCGTCATGCCCTGGCTGAGCTCGGCGATCACGTACGGCACGTGGAAGATCATGAGATCGGTCGTGCTGTCCTGCCGGAGCTCGCCGTTGATGCGGCTCTGGATTTTCTGCGGCCTGCGCACGTCGAACTCGTCCGGCGTGACGATCCACGGGCCCATCGGCGTGAAGCCGTCGAGGCTCTTGCCGCGGTACCACTGCTTATGCTGGTTCTGGATCGTGCGCGCGCTCACGTCATTCAAAATGGTGTAGCCGAATACGTAGTCGAGCGCGTCTGCCTCGCTGACGTTGTACGCCGGGCGGCCGATGACGACGGCCAGCTCCGCCTCATAGTCGAGGTCGGCGACCAGATCGCTGTGGCTGAGAATGTCGCCGCCGGGGGCGACGGCCTCGTTCACGCGCTTGGAAAAGTAGATCGGGAACGTGTCCGGCGCCTTGACGCCCTTGCCGGCGACGGCCTCGCTCTCCTTGGCGTGGTCAAAATAATTGATGCCCAGGCAGATCACGTCCTGCTCCGGGCGGGGGATGGGCGCGAGCAGCCGCACGCGCTCGAGCGGCAGCGCGGCGCTGCGCAGCACGGCGGCAGTGTCCAGCGCCGGCCAGATGCCGATGAGCGTCTGCATGTCCGCACAGCCCGGCACGGGATGCACGGCAGTGCCGGCCGCGTTGAGCAGGCCGACGGCGCTGCGGCCGTCCTTTTCAAATGTCACGAGCTTCATAACGTGCGCGCTCCCCTCAAAATCGACATTGGGCAATGGATGTGTACGCAAAATGATGATTAAAAATTCATCAATCGCGTTTGCCGAACCTGCTGGCCTGTGTCAAAAATATGCCAATCTCGCTTGTCAGAAATTCGACAAAAGATTTGCACTCCCAGCGTTGTTATGATAGCACGAAAGTGTAGACGCCGCAACTGTTTTCTTGCTGTCAAAGCGCCAAAATCGCATAAAATATTACAAAAGCGCCAGAATCAGAGTGCATAAAAATACATGCAAGATTTTGTGCAATTCGACAATTTTCAAAAAATGACTGAAAAAATTTGGGGATTGGAAGAGGCTGTTATTGACTTTTGCGTGTGAGAGAATTATAAATTTACTATCCCGAGTTGTTAACGACTTGTTCATAAATTAACACATGGGTGTGGATTTCGAGCCCTGTCTCGGTTGGTAGGAGAGCACGAGGCAGGATTGAAATAAAAGAGAGAAAAGCAAAAAAAAGAGCAAAAAAGAGAGAGGTAAAAAATGGATAACAAAAAGCTCAAGAGCAGCTGGGCAGCCGCCTTCACCGTGGCGTCTGTCTGGTTCGGCACCCACGTGGGCGCCGGCTTCGCGACCGGCAACCAGGTCGTGAACTACTTCGTCCAGTATGGCTGGACTGCGGCGATCTTCCCGCTGCTGGCCATGGGCATCCTGGCCGTCGTCATGTACATCATGATGAAGTTTGCCAAGCTCAACGGTTTCGACAACTACAAGGACACCTATCGCGCCCTGTATCCGAAGCCGTGGATGGAGGTCTTCTTCGAGATCTTCTACATCATCATCATCCTCGCGGCGGTCGCTTCCTGCGTTGACGGCGCCGGCGGCATCGTCAAGAGCCTGATCGACCTGCCCGATATCATCTGCAACCTCGTCATCATCGCCCTGCTGATCCTTCTGTCGATCTTCGGCGTTGACCTGATCATCAAGGCTTCTACCGTTCTTTCCACCGCGATCCTGATCGTCACCGCGATCCTGGTCATCATGGGCTTCGTCGTTCCGATCGACGCGGTCGCTCAGGAACTGGCCACCGAGAACGCGGCCTATGCGTCCATCCCGGCCATCGCGGACGTCACCTCCCAGAAGGGCCTCGAGGGCGTCTGGCGCGGCGTGTTCGTGTACGCTGCTTTCCAGTGCGTGTCCGTCCCGGCCATGATCGCTGCTTCCACCGAGCTGACCCACAAGGGCGTCAAGCGCGCCAGCATCCTTGGCTGGCTCATGAACGGCGGCGCGCTCGCCGCTTCCGGTGCCATGCTGCTGCGCTGGTACCCGATCCTGACCGCCATCAAGAGCACCGGTGTTGATACGGTTGCCAGCATCGCCGCCCGCCATATCGGCGATGTCATGAAGCTCCCCAACCAGAGCGTTGTCACCCTCATGGGCAGCGGCTACACCTGGCTGTTTGTCGTGTACACCATCCTGCTGTTCTGCGCGTTCGTGTCCACGTCCGTCACGCTCGTCTACTCCATGATCCAGCGCTTCGAGGGCCACTGCTTCCCGAAGGCCATCAAGAGCAAGGCTGTCCGCAGCGTCATCGTCGGCCTGATCGTCATCGGCCTGTGCTATGCAGTTTCCCTGCTCGGCCTGTCGACCATCATCTCCAAGATCTATGGCTATGACGGCTACTACGCTCTGATCGTTGTTGTGCTCCCTGCGTTCATCTGGGGCATCCCGAAGATCAAGAAGCTGTCTGCCGACAAGAAGGCAGAGCTGTCGGAGTGATTTGACCGCGGCGCAACTCTCCAGCGTCCCAACAAAAAATACTGACCGCTGCGTTTGCAGCGTAGAGAGGCAACCCCGCAGGCTTCGGCCTGCGGGGTTGTCGCTGTCTGCGGTATGTTAGATGCGGCGGGAGACGCGACAGAGCAGCAGGGGAGCCCGAGGTGGCAAGGCCCGCCTCGGGAGCAATCAACCGCGGAAACGCGGAGGCAACCCCGCAGGCTTCGGCC
>CDZF01021695.1_pt1 | contig 15032 bp, 10 predicted proteins | sample 557591 | NCBI WGS metagenome assembly CDZF01 (sample SAMEA3182093, study PRJEB8094) | gut metagenome | biome: human; feature: gut; material: Stool; isolation source: human stools | place: Canada | collected 2012-02-04
TGATAAAGAAACCGTAAACCATTGGTTCGTCCATCCTGACAGCATATCTTATTTCATATTCTCCATAGTTTTCATAGTCTCTTACAAGAAACTCAAAGCCATATCTCTTGTTATTTAAATTACCATTATAATATTTATTGATACGGTCTTCTTTTTCATCCAAGGCATATCTATAGGTTCCATCTTCAATAACCTGACAATCAACTTCTTCCATTTTATTCTTTAAGAGCTCCCAGAATCTTCTCTGCAGTTCAACCACACTAATATTGATTGCTTCTCTGATGATTCCTAAATTCTGAATATATTTCGGATTCTCTAAAATCAGATCTTTTAAGTCCTTTTCCATCTCCTTGCTTATAGTTTGGTTTGTTAAATGTTTAATAAGGTTGATATAATGGCTGATACCTTCTCTAATCAAAGGCTTGTCCACAACTTTTTCGCGACATTGCTCCAACCATTTCAGTATATCGCTTTCGTATGAGATGGTGAAGTAGTGTTCTTCTTCTATTAATTCTTTATTATCATGTTTAGCAGTTTTATCCTCATCATGAACTGTTCCATCGAGCGACAGGTAAAACAGTTTATGTTCAGATGTGTTTTTCTCGGCATAGTTGTGATAACGGATAAGCTGGTTTTCCTGATCGGAAGCATATATTTTATTTTCTATTATAATGGCTTTTCTGTCAGTATCTGTTACAATAATATCCAGACGCCCTCCAGTAGTGGCTGTAACAGGTCCGATATGTTTTTCCCGTTCCACTACGGCTGTTTCGGTAGAAAAAGAGATGTCATTTAGAAACTCATCCGTGAAAAGTCTTAGGAAGACATCTCCCATGTGATGCAGCCCTTTGGGGTTCAATAAATCGGCAAGGAAGGCTGAATGCACACTAGTTTCGTTAGAAGTCATGTCGATTACCTTGAACAGGTTATAGCTTTCTCCTTTTTCATCTTCAAGCCTTTTGTAGGCTTGATTGAGTAAGCAGATTTTATCAAATAATGATTGTATTCCATTCATAGTTGTAATATTATTTGGGCTAAAGGTACAACAATATTTTTAATAACTTCAAAGTTCAACCTATGTTCTCCTTCAAACCACATGGCATTCTTGTAATAATCTATATATTCATCATATCCATGTACAAGTGTATCTTGGGCTCCAAACAAGGCATATGTGTTCTTTATGTCGAAATCCGTTATATTTGCAAATTGGTTTGCCTCAATAAGTTGGTAGTTATCGCATAACTCAGAAGTAATTTCGTACTTAGTTTCTCCATTTTTACGTGAATTCAGAAAATCGTGCACTCCCAGGTGTGTACGCATGAATTCAGAAACGTGAAATGCTGGATTTACAAGTATCTTTTTATATCCCCTGAGTTGCTGGGCAAACATGCCTCCCATTGAGGTGCCGATAATTAGTTCGGGGTTATACAACTCACATAACTCTTTCAGCATGGTTAATGCCTCCTGCGGTTGGATGGGCAAATCCGAGGACAATACATCATATTGGGGTAGAAGTTTCCGTAAGTTGACTGCTGTAGAAGAAGCTCCTGAAGAAGAAAGTCCATGGATATACATTACACTTGGAAACATGGAAAATCCTGTTGTTTCATTGTTGAATAACAGGTAAATAATTTCAGGGCTATTATCGTGATAGGTTATAAACTTTGTTTTACCATATATAACTTCGCCATTACTGTCATATTCATATTCTCTGAAATAATCGCCCCGGTGGATACAGGTCAGGTTAATATCTTCCAAATAATCCAAAGGAAGCTCTCTGAAATTATTTGGAGTCAAAAAATAGGACGTGTCATCTTGACATCTGTTCAATTGGCTCAATCCGATAATAGGTATATTGCAATCAATAGCTAAGGTTTTTAACTCCTGCACAATGGCTTGCATTTCTGTATTTCGGTCAGATAAATGATTGTTACTGCTCATTAGTTGGATATAGTCCACAATAATATAATCTGGCTGGTAGTGTCCAATTGTCTTACGAATGTGGTTTGTGTTAATGTTAGATGTGTCATTCACGGTTATATTGCCGGCTATGGCATTATATTCTTCTATACCTGCTTGACGTTTACATCTTTCTATCAATTGTTGTTTTTCTATTTCTAGAGAGAAATAGATACATTTTTTGTTGAGTTTGGCAAGGCTGACAGTAAGCGAGATAGCGAATGATGTTTTTCCCATAGCTGGGTGGCCACCAACCAATGTAAGCTTTCCTTTCGGAAAATTCTTTTCGATAAATTTTTTTGTAAGCATAGTTATAATTGTTTGTTCATTCTCAATTATACTTATTTAGATGTGGAAATTTCATTTGTTAACTATAATTTTCTAAAACAAACGTTAATAAGTCTGATATTTTTTAGAGGATGATTTAAACTAATGAAAGAAAAAGAAGTATGTGTGGTATTCTGATTTATTTTCATATGTATTAATTGATGAATAATATACTGACATAAAGCAAATCATAATGTTAAATCTGTTCGCGTAGTATAAGAATTTAAATTATGAAATAATTATGATCACTATGGTCCACTAAAAATTAGATGAAGAGTTAAAATTGTAATTACTAAATAAATTTGGTCTATCAAGATCGCTTTGTTCTTTGAAATTATTGAATTTAGTGATTCCTTATGGAGGCTTGTCCGTAAGAGAAATGCCAAGAATTTATAGGACTTCGTACGCTAGCCCCAGTTCTCATTTGCTTTTGCAAGGTTACTCCAAGTGACTTGTTTTCCAACTCCAAGATGGTAACACTTCTCTTGATGTGCATTCTGCGCAACAATTAAATCACGAAGACTTTCACGGTTGTATAATTATCCGAATATCAAAGTAAGAAGTTGATTCCAGCAAGTAAAATGTTTAACATACCTATTGCTGTTAAACTTCTTTGTAATACGGAAAAACTTGTAGTTATTTAAAAACTTAACCATTTGGGCGAAAACGTATTTGTCTTTATTCATATATACAGCCTAACATAAAAGACTACGTTCGTAGACTGTGTGCATATTAAGATTCACCGCAAACGTTCGGTATCCAGTGAAGCGTCCTATGTTGCATTGGCCGTTACAGAGGAAAGTCGGCGCGATGTATTGAGTATATTCAACATTCCTACAGAGAGCGCAACTGGCTGGAGTGATATCTTTGACACTTTAAAAGAAAGGGGCGTCCAAAAGATTGGACTCATGTCGCAGATGGTATTAAGGGGCTTGATGTCGTTGTCGGGTGGGGGAATTCCTTGGGATGCCGCTTCAGAGATGCGTAGCACATTTCAAACGCAATATGTTTGCTAAGGTTAGTCATGGTGACAAGGGTGCTTGGGTTTCTGATCTGCGTGATATATTCCGTACTGGACAGCGCGATTACACCATTGAGATGGCATGGAAGAAATGACAGATATGTGTAATCGGTGGGGCAAAGACTATTGGGCATTCAAACTCATGCATAACAAAAAATCAGTACTGGCGCTCATGGGAAGTGTCGCCATGGAACACAAGGCTTTTGACCGGTTGCTACCCAACATAACCTGCGATAAGATTCTGTTTCCTGACTAATGGAATATTTTTTTAGCAGAAAAGCCTATCTGAAAGCAAAAGGAGCCGCTACCATGACGACTCCCGGATAGTTCTTGCTATTTAATACTTGTATCCTCCTTTTATGTCATAAGCTATATCCACATCAAAAATGGCTTTACGACGATTATGAAATGTACGAAGAGGAATATTGCCATTTTCACCGTAACTCAATCCGGTTTTACGTCAAAGGGAATTGACTTCCTCGTATATCAGATGACCATAACGCCTGAATTGTGCTATCAGCCATACATAACGGCCAAATATGTTTGCAGCCATAAGTGATTATTTATTGTCTGTGTAAATTTACACAACTTCACTATGTAAAAAATGGCATAGAATATATCTTTTTTATTCTCAATATCGATTTTTAACGTATTTGTTCACTACAATATTTTTTTCTGCCACATTTTTCGCAGAAAGCTCCTCGCCATACATCATCAAATTGATTTGCAGCAGCATTGACAAGTGACGGTTCATTGGTCAGTATACCAGCTTCAAAATTTCTTTTATTTTCGCTTTTCATTCCTATACCGGCTCCTGTCAGATTTGCAGAACCAATATAAGCTGCCTGCATATCAAATATCATCATCTTGAAATGTACACGGGAACAGAGTGTCATCTCCATTGATGACCATAATGCAGGATATTTGTCGTAGTCTTCCCGAAAAGCCGGGCCGGGCTGCTTGGCATGAATCAGACGAATTGACACTCCACGCTTTATCAGCTTGTTAAATACCGCAAGCAAAGGAACAACCGTTACACCTGATTTTACATATACATCTTTTATGTCTGCTGTTCCGATCCACAATGTGTGTTTTACCGAAGCAATGCGAGAGAGAACATCATCATAGTGTTGTGAGTTAGCAATATATTTGATAAAGGAATTTTCCATATTATCGGTAAATGTCTATGTAATTGACAATATCAGGCTCTCGTTGCAATAGAGCAACTGCTCCATTCATAACATTGATGCGACGATGGTCATGCTGCGGCCAAATCCGGTTGTGCGTAGCGAATTTTGTCAGCACATTGTATGTGTCCCAGATTGTACCTTCCCCTTTCATCAGATGCTCTTTCTTACAGTCGTAACATCTGGCCGTTTCGTATGAATTACGGACTTCCATATATGGAATCAACATTTCTGCCTGTTCCTCTTGGATGCCGTTTGAAATCAGAAGTTTTTGAGCCTTATTCATTTCTGCCAATGATATTCTCGATTCGGATGCTCTGGTAAGAAGTCTGCCAAACTGTTCAATACCGTTAGTCAGGAACTGTTTACCGTTCACTTGTTCTATCATTTGATGGATTTCATTTGATGACAGTCTGTATGAGGTAAATTCTTTACGTGCTTCACGTACCATTTGCCCATTGGAACACACCAACCTTTCGTAATAATGCCCTAAATCAATATGCGATGGCGACCAATGAAGATAAAATCCGTCCATCATAAACTCTTCATTCAAACCAAAACTATGCGGATGCCCCGATGGATTAGTATATGTGACGGTAATGCACATACGGTCTGAATTGTTATACTTTATATCAGATATTGTATAACCGCTTTCTTCCGCTATAATTTCCGCAAAATCAAAGAATAATGACGGAGAAATATATTCGTCAATGATAGGGATAATTTCTGTAAGCTGACAACTTTCGGGTGAAGCTATTACCACAACCGACTTTGGTTTCTGTATATTGGACGCAACGTTGATATAGTTGCGGTAATTTGTCAGACCGTTTTCACCCGATGCCTCTTTTACCATGTCTCGTTGTCGGGTGTTAATACCTATGATACGGTCGTATGATTTGGTGAAGCTATCAACGGCTTTAATCTCTGTTCTTCCAATAGAATAAATATTTTCTCCTACATGTAAAACTTCGTTAAGTTCAATCGTCTTTTGTGGCCACAGCCCTTGCATGAATAGTTTTTTCTGATATTGAAATTCTGAATTGTTCATAATTATTCGGTGCTAAAAAGTTTGTCAAATTGGTCAGCAAAGTTGCGTATTTCTCCTGCTACTTTGCTTTGTATATGCTTAATGTGCTGTTCCTGACGAAAACGCTGTTCGTCATATGATACATCACCTGTGCTACTAAGGTTGTAAAAGAGCTTTGTTCCTACGTCACCGCGCCGATGTTTGGAAAAAGTGATAAACCTGTCGGAATAAATGTTTTTAGGATTTTCCAGCCGTAACTCCATCATTGCCGTGATAGAGTGTTTCAACCGGTTTGAGCCTACGAAGTTACCGGACTTCGTTACTTGTTGAATTGTCAGAAAGGTACAATTTAAATGATGTTCGTTTTCTCCCTTATTCTGTTTCTTGATGAGCTGCAAGAGCCAGCTTTCAGCATCTTTCATACGTATGTTTTCTTCATCCTTAATGATTCCTTGGAGTTCGTAAAACGAATCTATGGCTACTATGTCCCATCCCTGCTCAACAACACTTCTTACCACTTCCCAATTATGAATCCCGTTGTCGAAATCAGATTCAACAAAGAGAATAGGCAATGTCTGGAATTTAGGAAATCTCTCCACATATACAGTCAAGTCTATCTCGTTCATTTCGGCACTCACAAAGAGTATTCGCGCTTTCGGATAGCGATTTTGCATATTAGCCAGCATATCAAGGATAACAGTAGTCTTACCTACACCTGGATCGCCAATAATCATATAGTTTACACCACGGGGTAGTCCTTGATGCGAACTCAAAAGCTCGTCCAGGGCTGTACCACAATGGAAGGTTTCAAAGAGTTTCGGATCAAAACTCAAATCACACATTCTGACTATATTATTCATTGTATCGTAAATATCAGTGAGTGACAATTAAAAGACATCACTATAGTTAAGCTATTATTTTTTTTTAAGCTCTTTAGCCCAGTTCTTAATAGTAACATCCCATAGCTGTAATTTACTGGATGGTATTTTATCTGCATATCGTTCTAGAGAATTTATATCATACACTTTTTCGTCCTTCCAGTGATTGATGAGTTTTGACCAATCCCATTGATCTATAAGTTGGTCAATCAACTGATAATTAAGCTCAACGTAGCTGTTATCGGATAGTTCAGTCCAATCCCAATTTTCTTTAAATTCTTCCAGATATTCTTCAGTCAGAATAGTCTCACAAATCGTCTTTGGCAGTTCTTTCCAATTCACTTTGTTTTTATGCTTTTCAAGCATTAGTTCCGTCCACTGAAAATCTTTCGAAAGTTCTCTACATGCTGAGTCATTGAAAATTTTCTCCATAATTTCATTTGAAAGATGTTTTGTTATCATACTTGTCTGTATTAATTGCGTCTTCGTAATATTCAGGTTCTTCCTTCATTGGTTGAATAGAATAGTCCTTTGTCGGTAGTTTCGAGAATTTCTTTACCCGAATCCATCAAATCACTAAATGACCCGATGTTGGAGAACCGTTATATCGAATCATCCATGTACGACCTTGATTAGTCGAATACTCTGTTTTCTTGCACTCTTTAGGTGAAACACGAATTAGTTCGTTTCCACGATTAACCATAATTGGCATAATGTTGAATTTAGAATGTTGCTCGTTACTATTGACACGGCAAAAGTATTATAGCGACTATGCCATATTACAGCAGACATATAAAAAATAATTTTTTGGGGAGGTGATACCTACTTAGTTTATGAATTTTTCTACTTTGGTAAGCTCATTTATTTTTAATCTTAGTGCTTGGAATGAATTTTGCTGATGTTTATATACCCCAATTAAATAGTGTAACAGGGACTTTATAAAATTGCACTATACTTTAATATTTACTTAAATTCATCAACTGTAGTTGGCAGGTTACCATGTAAATTCTCGAATTACAGATGGGGCATAATTGTATCCTTATTTTAGGAGGATGCAACCTATTTCAGAACAACACAAACCTTATCTTGAGAACCTTTACGTGTGCATGTCCATGCCACATATTATGAGAGCTACATGCGTTTCCTTACAGATATGATGCTCCTCTGGGAAGCCTCGAATGGCTCTACAGGCATATCTGCAAGCATTGCGGGGAGCTTGGCATAAGGCGTCCGCGTAACAAATACAAGAATGTGGCGGAAGCCTATCTGTCCTACTGCAAGAAAAGAAAGAGGAAGGCTTCACGGACAATGATGCTCAAGCGCCGTATGATCAAACTCTTTGAAAAACTTATCATATAGAGGACGGATTTCATAAAGAACATAGGACCTCACTTCAATATACACAGGATTGCCAGAAGCGGCTTTCCATCATCAGAAAGGTTCTTGTATAGGAAAAGGAAATGTTTGAAGGCTGGAAGGTTAGTGACCGCATCGTAAGCATTGACCGTCATTATACGTCTCATCGTGAGAGGCAAGGACATAAAATCCGTTGAGTTCGGTGCGAGGGCTGGCAACATAAAGATAGACGGCATCGTTCATTGAACACATTTTCTTCAAAGCTTTCAATGAGGGCATACGCCTGAAGGACTGACTGTATCCGCATGCAGCAGAAGCTCATGAACGTGAGGGTAAGATGCGTGGCTGCCGATGCCATATATGCCAATAACGCTAACAGAAAGTTCTGTACGATATATGGGATCTCCACTTCCTTCGTACGCGGGGAAGGGCGGCCAAGGGTGATCCTCTGAGAAAAGTTCTCAGAAGCGAACTCTCAAGGGAGGGGCTACTCGGCTTGAAGGCAGCTTTGGCATACAGAAGCAGCACTACTCGCTATCGAGGATAAAGGCACGGAACTGGAAGACGGAAATCCTGTGGATTTTCTTCGGAATACATACGGTAAATGCCGTACTGATGATTGATAAGATCAGAGACAAAGCGGTTAAAGCAGCATGATATGATTTTACTGACAAAATCAGAAGAGGTCATCAAGCTTCTTCCGGGGCGTCATGTTTTAACGGATAAAAATATGTAAGAAAACGAGAAAAACTACAATATAAATGGCATAGGAAGTGATTATACGTCATCATCTTCATATGCTATCTTATTTTTTAGGGACATTTACTGAAGATCCCAATATAAAAAAATGTCTATTACATCAGGGGACAAAAAGTTGAAAGAATCAGAAATAGTACATTTTCTGACTTAGTATTTGCATATTCTAAGTATATTTCTACTGGTTTGTTGCGTAATATATTGAATATAAACTGTTTAAGTTGTTTTCTTGACGTGGTTTTTAACTGTGTTTGATTATTAGTTGGTTACACTTTAAGCGGTTCAAGAGTGATATTTTCAGATGGTATACTTTCTTTCACTTGACTACTTTGACTTATTTAACTTTTGTTCGATATTGAAGAGGTGACTTTCTAGTTTTCGCCTTAACATAAAAACATGTGTAAATCATAGCGTTATTGTAATAGCAACAAATCAGAACCTTATTGTGAGATTATTCTTACTTTGATATAAATGTGTTTCCACCGCCAATAATTTCGACAAGTTGAGATATTCATGTTTATACAGGTTCATTAAATCATTGGAATAACTTACGGTCAGTTTATCATGCTTATGGTAAATTAATAAATTACCCAATTTTTTCTGTAAGGAGAAAGGTTCACCTTCTTGTTTTGGTATGAGGTTTATAGATAAGTTTATTAATCCATATATCCATATATACATATATGAGTTCACTGCTGTCCGGAGAAATTTTGCCACAGCGTAAGCTGCCTAGGACTATCACCCTCCGGAAGATTAGCAGTGAGGTCGGTTTGATTAAATATATCCTTGATGTCGCCTCTTTTGAAAAGGACTTGCCCAATAGAATTTGAAATGGAATGAAGACTTGGATTCAACATATAGTGTTTCTTCGCAATGATAAGCAGAAGATAGTCACAGATGGCTATCCATATCTGTGTGTACACGGCATTTGGGGTAGTTCCATAGAATGTCTTTATGTGCAGATGCTGCTTTATCCATTTAAAGAACAATTCAAATTGCCATCTCTCCTTGTACAACTCGGTAATGGTCAATGTCTCAAGCTTGAAGTTGTTGGTGAGGAAACGATAGACTGTATTTGTACTGAAGTCTTCATACACAACAAGTCTAAGAGAATCAGGATACTTCTGAGAAGTAAGTGGCCCAGTCAACTTGATGGTTTCATCAGAGAAAAGTCTGGCAGATTGATCAACCTCTCTACTGTCAATAACCTCGTAAAGCATATTTTCTTTTGCTCTTGTTACAAAAAAGGCGTTGTTAAGATGAAAATGTTGGAACAAAGAGTCAAACTTGACATATCCTTTGTTCATAAGATAGTAGGAGTTGGCTTCTACAGGTATCTTATCCATAATTTTGGAATCGTGAACTGCTCCTTCTGTCAGATGAACAAATGTCGGGATGGAACCCCTAAGATCCATCAAGGTATGCATCTTGATTGCTCCTCTCTCATGATGAAACTTAGCCCATGGACAAAGTTTCAGACACAGTTCAATAGTGCTGCTGTCAAAGGCATAGACCATTTCATCCAGATCAAGTCTAAGTTTCTGTCCTTTATATGCTTCCTTTGCTTGTCGTATCAGAACTTGTGCAAAGTCCTGATAGATACGCCAATCCTTCTTCTCATTCGCTTCAGCCAAGGTGGATTTAGGCATTACCTTGATACCGGAACGGTAAAGGTCAGGAGAACAAAGGTTAAGTGTAGTCTCTATGTCTCTCAGCCCGGACCTGTCAGTGAACTGAGCAAAGCTCATTACCATGACTGGTCACGGCAAGTGAACTTGACGGTGTGTCTGTCACCCTTATAGCGGTTGACACACTTCTTAAATTCATATGTGTTTATAAGAGACATAACCTGTGCAAATATTGTTTTTCCTTTGTTCATAGTTTGCAGAATTGGCTATTTATACCTTCTTGCAAAACTGTGATTTCTAATCGAAAAAAATATTGAACGCGTAACTAACTGAATATTAATAATAGCTATTTTGGAGAATTTTCTCCGGACAGCAATGATATGAGTTCTATTAAACTTGTGAACTCAAAAGTTTATTCTGTTGTATGGTTGAATCAATCAAGTTGATAGAATTTTATATATATGGGTAAATCTAAATATTAAGAGTCCTTCATCAGTCAGAATGCTGCTCTGCTTGATGAAGGGCTTTACTTATTTTTTTCTTCTTGAAATCCATGTACTCGGTTCAGACATTACTACGAGATTCTAATATTTTGGGTCCATGCTATTCTGTATATTGTTTGCTTAATCTTGCTTGTCTTGCAGTTTGTCTAAACTGACTGGTAGGCTTCGGTTGGATTAAAATGGATTCCCGAACGGAGAAGAGTTTCTACGTCGGCTAATAATTCACTATCGTTCACCTTTTCGTTCATATTCGGGACAATTCTTTGTAAGATGGTGTTCGTTCTACTGCAAACTTCATATAGCGTTTGTAACATTTGGATACCTTCTCGATGTTGAGGTCTCTTTGTATTAAGATGTAGTTGATGCCAAAAAGGCTACGTCCTTTTTGACGTTGATAAAGGGCTTGCATCTTCGTGCTGATGAGTTCCAAATGGGTAGGTAACGATTTCTGTTTCACTGCTAAACTATGAGTTTTCCATCTAGAATGAAACCTTATGGAATCACATCATGGAAGTGTTCAAGGCTATTCCAATTAGGCACTTTGCTCAAGCGATATATGATAGTTTTGATTCGTAAGGTCTGTATTTTCAATGTACCAAGGTTGAGTTATATTGGAGGATACACAATGTGGCAATACCTATTGGGGAAGTAAAGTCGGTACTCTGACATTTGCCTAAGTTAAGATTGGTCCTTCAATCCGAAAATACAATTTCGAGTGCTTAGTGTCGGAAGTGAATCTGCTATGCCTTGAAGAAATCAATGTCCGTATCGGTAGTAGCAGGCCGTTCTATTTGTTGTGCTGAGTTTGACGAACAAGAAAGATTTTGATATTTACGTCTCCGAAAACGGCGACACATATGATATAGTTGTATTTGAGCTTGCGATAGTATTTCAGTAGTTTGAGTCTTTTGTTAAGTTTAACTAGAGCTGGTACGGTTATCTTACCATATCCGGTATGGTATTTGATCTTTCCGTTCTTGCCTAACCAGCCAATGACATTTTATATGTTGACTATGAATGAAGCGAACAATTTTTTTGTTGGGGAACCAACAGTTGACCAATAAAAATCTGAACGTTATCGTTCCTCCTCCTCATCTCTTTTGCAAGTTCTATTTTGTACATGTTGTATGCCTATTCCTGTTCGCTGAACACCTCACTGTTATGTTCAGTTGTGTGACGACTATCAAGTTAAGTTTTTGGGTGCTCATCTCTTAATTATTATTATTAATCTTTTTCACTGATAATGTCGAAATCGGGAAGAAACTACGATACTCCATCGTTGACGGCCATGTACGGATACTTGAATTATAGAATTATGGCCAGATGGGAATGAATGCGTCCAATCTTCTAGATTATGTGACAAGTCTTTTGGTATCATTAAGAATCAGATATACGTTTCCCAATTTGTGGTCGGAATGAAGCCATATCTGAGTTTACAAATGGAGTGGTATGTGTCACAATGCTCTGCTCCGATCAATATTAGAATTCTTCATAAATCAGTGGAACACATCTCGTGTCCTGGACTGAGGTTCAAGAATGCTGTACTTCTATTATGGTACGTATTGTGGATTCCGAAGTACGGAAACAAAAGAAGGCATAGAATGACATAAGCAGCCTTTGGGCATAGTCATATTTGCTGAGGATTGTCAACTTGTCACATTCGAGTATTTTGACTTAGGAAGGAGTAAGGCTTATATTTTGCATGGCGCCATATTGGGATTTTTGAAAAACGTTTTGATATCCGAAAGAAAAGGCGTAATTTTGTATATTTACATGGGTTAGAGTGCGTTTGGATGATGTCAGAATTGTTTGTTTTTACTCATTAAACAGGAAATCGTGTCGTTTTTTATGTCTTTATTACCCAGTTGTCCATACATGTGAAACTTTAATTATTTATCAATTAAATCTCGTCAAAGATAATATAACTAAGAATATGATTATAAATTATGCCAAGTAACAAAAATGCCGTTTCAAGATATAAATTTATAGATGAATTATTATCAGATAGACATCATTATTATGACATCCATGATATAACAGATATGTGCAATGAAAAACTTATTAAAATGGGGCAGCAGCCTGTATCTCAACGCTCTATCGAGATGGATATTAACTATCTGGAATACGCTCCGTTCTTTGCAAATATAGAAAGATTCAGATATGAAGGGAAAAGATGTATCAGATACTCTGATCCTTCATTTTCAATCTTTACAAAAAAACTGAGTAATGATGAAAAAAAACTGTTATGCGAAGTTTTGAATACATTAGGACAGTTTGAAGGATTAGTAAATTTTGAGTGGTTGAACAGATTCAAGATGGGATTGGGGCTGAATGAGCAGAAAAAAATTATAAGCTTCAGTAATAATCCTTATCTTAAGAATTCAAATCTCTTAGGTGCACTCTTTGAGGTAATATCCAATGAGAATGTAATACTTTTAAGGTACCACACATTTACTGACAGTCTTATAAAGGAGATATTATTTCATCCATATTTGCTTAAACAATACAACAACAGATGGTTTCTATTTGGAGCTGCTAATATGGACAAAGTAATTCTGAATTTTGCTCTTGATCGAATTGATGGTTTTGAAATAAAACCAGAGTTAAAATACTATGAAAGTCCTGTTGATATAGAAGAACAGTTTGAAGATATAGTAGGAGTAACCTTACCGAAGGAAGGTAAAATAAAGACTGTTGTCTTTTGGATATCAGATTATGATTACAATTATATAATAACCAAGCCTATACACGGCTCTCAAAAATTTATAAATAATAGGGAAGAAGAAATTAGCTATAGAGAAAAGTATACTTTACCTGAGAAAGGTCATTTAGTAAAACTTGAATGTATAGTTAATTATGAACTAAAAAGAGAATTAATATCATACTTTGATAAAGTTATAGTATTAGAGCCTGAAGAACTCAGAGATGAGTTATTTGCAACTATAAAAAGGATGCACGAAAAATATTCTTCTGTACGAAAATAGGCTTCGTAATATTGCTTTACCTTTGTGTCAGATACAGAAAAGAGCATTATGAAATACGAAAAATTTAAATCAATAGTTTTAGGTCATAATGACGAAAAAGTATTATGGCAATACATAAATAGTGTATTCAGTACTACAGCAGGGCACCTGATTGAACTGGAATATGGGAGGTACTATCTATATATAACTTTGGATGGATTCATTTGTGTGTATTTAGAGAACATCCGTTTTAAAGATGGAGAAAATGATGAACTTGTTGACGAAGAGCCTTTTAATGATGAAAATCCATTATACTTTACTGCAACCAGTCACCGTACAAGTCCTGTTTTCCGATTGTGGCAGATAGTTCGTGGGTTGAAACAACTACACACGAAGAAAGCTTATGGTGTCTTGCTTACGAACTCACACTTTATTAATCAAGAGGACTTTTTGCAGATTTGGGAGGGTTTAGACATTGTCGTTAGATCAGGACTAAAAGAAATTCCAAGTTCACTACCATTCAAAAAATTGAATGCTATAAACACTGTAGATATAGAAATAGATAGTTTACCATCTGTAAAGGAATATTTTGATGAAATTCAAGATATTTTAATTAATAAAAGCATTGAAGAGCAGCTGAGTGAGACTCAAGATCAAGAACTCGAATCTAATGATTTAGACAATGAAGAAAAAAAAGAATTAACTTGGAGTGACTTGGTCGATGAAGCCGATCCGGATTTTTTTGAATCAGTATTAGACAAGAAGGTACCTAAACCAGTACCGGGTATCAAAATATTACAAACATTAGATAATCCAGAAGAGGAGCTGAACAAAATGGTAGGTCTTGATGATATTAAGAGCCGCCTTAAACATTTGTCACATTTGATTGGTTATAACAAACGGGCAAAAGAATTTGGTTTAAAAGTAAATAACACGAATCAGCATAGTATATTTATAGGTGGCTCTGGCACCGGTAAAACGACTATGGCACAAATTTTAGGAAGCTGTTTCAAGAAGATTGGACTTCTGAGTAAAGGCCACACTATAGTTACAAATAGATCGTCATTTTCCGGGAAATTATGGGGCTCTGAAGAAGAGAATGTAAGAAAAATTCTTAAACTTTCTCAAGGAGGAGTATTACTTATCGATGAAGCTTATCTTTTGTATAACGCTGACGAACCACGTGACCCATGTAATAAAATATTACCGTTAATGCTAGATTTGCTTGCAGATGAAAAAAACAGAGATATAATCGTTGTTTTGTGCGGATATGAAAAAGAAATGAGCTTTTTACTAAATTCCAATCCTGGTATTAAAGGCCGTTTTCGCAACTATTTTTATTTTAAGGATTTTACTTTTGATGAGCTTTCCGAAATTTTGCATAGAAGAGCTACTGAAGCCGGGTATAATTTTACAGACAGTGCTTG
>CDZF01024898.1_pt1 | contig 14925 bp, 12 predicted proteins | sample 557591 | NCBI WGS metagenome assembly CDZF01 (sample SAMEA3182093, study PRJEB8094) | gut metagenome | biome: human; feature: gut; material: Stool; isolation source: human stools | place: Canada | collected 2012-02-04
GTTAAAAAACCGCTTCCGCAAGATGACCCACGCAGAAGATGTCCGGATATAACTTTAGCAAAGAATATATTGAATGGCTGGTATCCGAAAATAAACTTGGAAGAAGGGTTAATAAAAACAATCGGTTATTTCAAAGGATAAGACAAATCAAAAAATATAGTTGAAGCTATAACCTTAACAACAAAAGAATATGAATACGGAACTTAGAAAAATCACCGATTACCTTCTCTTAAAAAGTCCATATATACAGGATATAGGTTTTTTTCATGGTAAGATGGGTATTGCCGTTGCATTGTATGTGTATGCCAACCGATACCATGATCAACTGATCGAAGAATATGCTTGGGACTTGTTCCTGCAGGTTTATGATGGTGTGCATGTCGATATGCCCATAGGATTGGAGTGTGGGTTAGCAGGAATTGGTTACGGAACCACGTTGCTTTGTGAACTCGGATTGATGAAATGTGACCTTAATGAAATTTTGGTCGATGTCGATGCCCGGATAATGGAACGCGACCCTCGACGCATAACTGATTTCTCGGTGCGTTCGGGTGCGGGAGGATTACAACTCTATATCGCCTTGAGACAAAAGGTAAGTGGATGTATATTGACATTCGACTCCCGATATCTCGCAGAACTACAATCTGTGATGAAAAACATAGCTACACCTAATCCATCTACAAATATAATCAGTCTCTTGAATGAACCTTCATTTACGGTGACAGATTATATAGAGAACCCCGTCGGCATAGACGGAGGCTGTGCTTACTATATCCTGAAAAACATTCTCTCATGACGAAAATCTTCATATTTAACAATGCAAGCCGGGCTGCCAGCTATGGAATCGGCACATACGTCAAGCAATTGTCCGATGGCTTATCAAGTATACCAGACATGAAAGTATCTCTTGTTGAAATGTATGCCGACACCAAGGAATTTGCTATATCCGATGACGAAAATGGAATTCGACATTATCTTATTCCTCCACAACATTCTAATGTGGAAAACGAGATATATTGCCGTATCATATTCTATTTCCTCGCAAGAAGTATTGAGATCGACGAGAACGACAAGGTTGTGTTCCAATTCAACTACTTTCAGCATTATCCATTGGCGGTGCTGCTTAAGGCATGGTACATCAACAGTAGTATAGTGCTGACAGTGCATTATATGAAATGGTGCTTCGAATTGAATGGCAATGTCCGGCGCATGAGGGCAATCACAGCCGAAGGTTATGAACCCAAGGATGACAAGGAGAGGGGTGTGGTAGCAAGCTATACAGGTGAAAAGGTGTTCTTACATTTGGCAGATGTCGTACTTGTGCTTTCGAGTCGTACAAGAGAAATCCTTGCCAATGATTACAATGTGTCAGAGGACAAGATGCACCTTGTTTACAACGGCATTGGCGACAGCATATGCAGGAAGCCTTTTCCTTATGAAAGTAAGCATGTTAGACGCAATATCCTGTACGTTGGACGACTGGATGAGATTAAAGGACTTAAATACTTGATAAGCGCATTTGAAAAGGTCATCAAAAAGCACACCGACATACAACTTGTGATTGTCGGCGACGGTGATTTCCAAACTTATTTGGAGCAATGTAGAAAGCTTCAGGGACATGTGTCCTTCCTTGGCAAGATGCAAAATGGCGATGTGGGCAAAGTGTACAAATCTGCTTGTATAGGTGTAATACCTTCGTTCCATGAGCAATGTAGTTATACGGCCATAGAGATGATGCGCCATGGCATCCCAATCATTGGTACAGATTCCACAGGCTTGTCTGAAATGCTTGATGCTACCCCAGAACTGCGGGTACATATTGATGAAAACGGATTTAACGAAGATGGATTTGTTTCACAGATAGTATCAAGGATGGACTTGTTGCTGTCGGACGATACGGCTTATCATCTTGCTTCGAACGCGGTCTTTAAGCAATATCAGGAAAGGTACACGTTGGAAGCTATGATAGGGGGTGTGCAAAATGCAGTGCAAGTATTGCAGACAAACCCTTTATCCATTGTTTCACCAGACTATTTTCCACACATGGACAATCGGATGGTTACCTTAATTAATAGGCATCCAGACATAGATGTCGATTTCTTTGGCATGGCAGGCATTGGAATCTATCTTTGGTGGCGTGTGTTGCAGTTGGAGAAGGATGTTGTTGCCAATGCCAATCAGCTTGCCATGATAAAGGAATATCTTGTATATTATATCGATTGGGTTGATGAGGTTATAGACGACACTCCTTTAGGGGCAGAGTTATATGAAATGCTTATCAGTATGAGCGAACACGCGTTTTACCCAACAATGGTAGAAAACATTCTGAGAAACGGCAAAGTAACCTGTGATAATACAACTTTCCCGTCAGAAGACGAGATATTACATAATACATTGAAAATATGTACATGCAAGATATGAATACACATCCCCGACTATGTGAATGTCTTACTTTCGGCATTCCCGTACGCGTTGACAGCGAAGAGAGAAAAGAAAATTTATTAGCGGTAATCGAATATCTTGCCGTCATGCAATGCCATATCATCGTGTTAGAGGCTGATACACTACCACATGTCAACAAAATTGGTTGTATGAATAATGTGGAATACCGGTTTATAGAAGACACAAATACAGTCTTTCATAGAATGCATTATATCAATGACCTTCTCCGCATGGCTCCAACAGAGGCTGTGGCCATTTGGGACACAAATGTCCTTGTGGACTATAACCAAATATTTGAAGCCTTGCAGCTGATACAGCAGGGAGCCACTATCGCGTATCCCTACGATGGACGTTTTGTCATGTTATCGGAGCAACTTTCCGAACAAACACGCCGCAAGTTGGACTTTGAATATTTGCACAACCTCAGAATGAAGTCTTTTCTTGGACGCAAACTATGTGGTGGGGCTTACATTGTTCATAAACAGCGGTATTTGCAATGCGGTGGAGAAAACGAACACTTTACTGGCTGGGGACCGGAAGACGCAGAACGCATGCACCGTGTTGTCATTCTCGGACATAAGGCTTGCCATATACCCTTCGGTGAACTTTTTCATTTATACCATCCGCGCGGTGGTAATTCCTCTTACCAGTCTAAGGATGACGCCAGAAACATGAGGGAGGAGTTTATAAAGATTTGCTGTATGTCACCAGAAGAGTTAAAATCATATATATCAAAATGAAAACTATTCTTGAATATTTCTTAGATGCTTTAGAAATAGACTATACACGACATTTCGCTAAAGCACTGTACCAAGAGCATCCTCATAAGTACAATATGTATGGATTGAAAAGGATGTTGGATGTCTATGGTGTAAAAACAATGGGGGTATACGTCAATACCAAGGATTTGCCTGAATTGAACTATCCTTGCATCTTGCATATCCACGGTGATTTTGTCATTGGTCTGAACTATAAAGCCGACACTGTAAGGTTCTTGCAGCATGGTAAAGAAACGACTTTGTCTTATGACGTTTTCCGGCAGACTTGGACCGGAAATGCTTTAGTGGTGCAAGAAACAACGGATGCGATTGAGCCTGATTATAAAGAACATCGGCGTGATGAGCTGATGTCTATGGCAAAAACATACTGTATTCCCGTGATGTTGGCATTAGCTATTGTTATCGGATTGGTAAGCAATTTTGAGAGTATGGGTATTTTCGAGGTTATATGCATATTGTTAAGTTGCTCAGGCATCTTTGTTTGCACCATGCTTATGGAAAAACAGCTATATGGGGAAAGCCGTTATGGCGATAGGGTTTGCAGCTTGTTTAACCATACCGACTGCAATAACGTGCTTGACGGTCCCATGGCGAAAGTTTTCGGAATTAGTTGGAGCGAGGTGGGATTGGGATATTTCACGGCCAACATACTGCTTCTTGCGCTCATACCATCATCTTCGGAATTCGTTACCGCCGTTAACTGGATAGCAATGCTATATGGAATCTGGAGTATTTATTATCAATGGCGTGTAGCCAAGAGTTGGTGCGTGTTGTGCATGATAGTGCAGGTCGTCATTTGGGTAATGGGTATAGCTGCTATTTTATGGCGGACAGAACCCTTTGTATTGGATATTACCAGTAGTTTGTTGGCCTGCATAGTCTTTGTCATAAGCATAATAACAGTGCATCAATATGCTTTGAACCATGTTGCAAAAGAGGAACGTGTACGTGCCATACAGCAGTTTCGTGCATTGAAAACCAATGATATTGTAGCTAAAGTACTCTTTGAAAACAGCGAGTATTATGAGACTACTCTTAATGATTCTTCTATCATTTTCGGTAATCCAAAAGCCAGAATATGTGTTACGATACTTAGCAACCCTCACTGCAACCCTTGTGCGAGGATGCACAAACGTGTAGAGAGACTATTAAGTATGAGGGAGAACGATATTTGTGTGCAATATATATTTTCTTCATTTAACAAGGAGTTGGAAGATAGTAGCAGATATTTGATTTCTTGTTATTTTGATCATTCAGAAGATGAAGCTATGCACAAGTTTACACTTTGGTATACAAAAGAAAAGTTTAACTACAAAAAGAACGTTAAAGAAAAAAATGCACACATACATATAAGACTGGTTGAAAAGGAAATAGAAAAACACAGAATGTGGTGTGAGAAAACCTCTTTGGTTGCTACACCTACAGTCTTGATAAATGGCTATATACTTCCAAAAGAATATGAACTGGAAGATGTGACAATGATAATCAGTAATGACATAATAGAGAAAAATATCCTGCAAGATATCAATGGCCGAAGCACTACGCCATTGGGAGCAGAGTAGCTATCTGCGGAAGAGACAGTGTGATTGTTTAACAACCAATGTATATTGACAATGAGAAAACTGAAAAAGTTTGTCTTAAATGACAATAGAGTACTTTCTAACGAAGAACTTGCTTCTATAGAGGGAAGTTTTAATTTTGTCGGTCCTGACAGTTGTACAGGAGACACAAAAGGCCAGTTGTGTATTTACTCGTTATCTTATGATCAAGGAGGACATACAACTATTACTTTTGGAACCTGTGATGTGGAATATGTTCAGGAAAATAATGCAATAGTTACAAAAGGTTTTTGCAAGTAATTTTTATTCCATCGGCGTTTTAATGCCGATGGAATATGTTTCCACTCTAAATCATTGTATGAATATATGAAGAAGTATTTATTTTTGCTGATCGCTACTTTATTCAGTATTGACATATATGCCCAGTCTATTGATATCAATGTTGACGTAGTTGATGGTTTTCTTAACATACCAATCCAAAACGCGAAGGTTGCTTTGCTTACTGCTGACAGCGTTGTGGTTGTGGACTCTGCCGAAAGCGTCTCGTTCAAAGACAGGCAGGGAAATCTTCTCAAAGAAAGATATGTGTTTCATGTCGACGCACAGGAAAGAGATTATCTGATTTGTGCCACACGTCAGGGATATGATAATGTGTGGCTGCCAATCCATGTATCTGTACAGAAGGATAAAAACGCCGTACATACAATAAAAATGCGCAAGATGCGTGATATCGCCCTGAACGAGGTGATGGTGAAAGCCACCAAGGTTAAGATGTATTACAAAGGCGACACATTGGTCTACAATGCAGATGCCTTTAAACTGCCCGACGGCTCCATGCTCGACGCACTGATACGCCAGCTTCCGGGAGTGACAATGAATGATGCCGGTGAAATATTCGTCAACGGTCGAAAGGTGGAAGAACTGATGTTAGGTTCCCGTTCCTTCATGCGTGGCAATAAGAAAGTGCTCATGGAAAACCTCCCTTACTATACAGTGAAAAACTTGAAGGTATATGAGAAACAGACGGACATGAGCGAGGCTTTGGGATATGATGTTTCCCCTCGCACTTATGTAATGGACGTAAACTTGAAAAAAGAGTACAGCCAGGGATATATTGCCAATGTCGAGTCTGCAGGAGGAACAAAGGACAGATGGCTGGCACGTGGCTTCCTCTTGGGATTTACCGACGAGTGGCGGTATTCAGTTATGGCAAATGCCAACAACGTGAACGAGAGCCGGCACGTTGGCGAACACGGCCAATGGACTCCTGCAACCATGCCGCAGTCGATACTTACAACACGCAGCATTGCCACAGACTTGGACTATCAGTCAAAGGACAAGAACGTGAAAAATAATTTCACCGCAGACTATACTTCATCGAAGAACAAGAGTGAGATGCGGAGCCGCTATGAACAATTCCTTGGACAACGGGCTCCCGTGTCGCTCACCGAGAGTAGCAATAAATCGGATAACTGGAAGTTGAAACTCTTCAACGAACTGACCTTGAGGGAACCTTCCTATTTGGATTGCAAGACCTCTTTTGATTATGAGAAATGGAACACCATTGGTAGCTCTGACTTTCAACTATGGGACGTTGATTTAACCGCGTCTATGCACACCGACGCGTTGGGTAAAGGACACAAATTGGGAATGAGTCAACAAATTGATGGCGCTTTCAACATTTACAAGGAAAAACAATGGCGTGCCACATATTGTATGTTATTCATACACAAAAACAGCCAGTCTTGGCTTTCCGACAGGTTTGACACCCGGCAATATGCTGCACAGACTAATGGCATACGCCATAATGCCGCTGATGTGTCCGACAAAGAAACGATTCTGTACTTCTCTGCATTATGTTTTTTCAGAGAGATGTTTTCCAAGATAAATTTTGGAATATCAGAAGCCTTCAACACCTTCAACAAGCACACTCACGATTATCTGTATCATCCTGATACCCTGATGTTGGCATCCCAGCTTGACATGCTGACCGCTATGACAGACCCTTCCAACTCATACAACAGCCACAAACGCGCATGGTACAATACTGCAACTATTACACTAAGCAAGCAGACTTCTTACAAAATAGGAGAATTTGTAAAAGTCACTTACGACCGTTGGCGTTTAGAACTGAAAATTCCTACTGACTATCAGTATATTGATTACAGACGAGGCGTCATCGACACCCTTGCACATAAGACTTCAGTATATTTCACCCCGATCATATATTTACGCCACACGACAGATGAGCGCAAGCACGATTTCCGTATGGATGCGAGCTACAACTGCAAACCAGTCGACATGCTGAACCGCATAGCCTTTCGTGACGACAGGCAGCCACTTGTAGTAAAAGAGGGGAATCCGGGACTAAAAGGCACGGCAACAACGAAAGCCAACATTGACTATACCCAACAATATGGGAAGATCGTCTGGATGTGGCATACAGGGATGTCGTTTAATTACATTCACCGTGACGTGGCACAGTCGGTGACATACAATCCGTCAACGGGAGTATACACCTATAAGCCCATGAACATAAGCGGGGCTTATTCAGCCAAGGCAAGCACTGACCTCACGTTTAATCTCGGCAAGAAAAAATATTGGACTTTGCAGATGAATGTCGATGCAAGCTACAACCACGATATCGACCATGCCATGCTTGCAGACGAGACCATGAGCCATGAAAATGCGGTAAACAATACAAGAGTGCACAACGGTACATATCTGCAATATCAGAAAGACGCATTCAGCTTACGTGCCTCAGGTGACATCCGGTGGCGGCATTCGGAGGGCAAGATGCGTGACTTCGAGACACTTGACGCCTTTGATTTCAACTATGGTTTGTCTGCCCGATATACAGTTCCACGTATAAATACCACCCTCTCTGTAGACGGAACCATGTACAGTCGTCGTGGATATGGCAGCTCTGACCTAAATACGAATGACTTCATTATAAACGCCTCGCTTAGTCAATCGTTCATCAAAGGAAAGCTCATTGCCAAGATTGAGGCTTTCGACTTTCTGCACCAGTTGTCATCCACACAATATCATGTCAATGCTCAGGGACGCACCGAGACTTGGTTTCGCTCATTGCCTCACTACGTGATGCTACATTTGACATATCATTGGAACAAAAACCCCAAGAAACCATGAGTGTATTAAGACGTTTTCCTCATTTTAAGCAGAACAATTCCATCGATTGTGGACCGACATGTCTGAGAATAATAGCAAATTATTATCATCAAGATTATTCACCGGAAATGTTAAGACGTTGCTGTTACATCGCACACAACGGGGTGAATATGTACGGGATTGCTAAAGCTGCAGAAACTATTGGTTTTGATGTTATTGGAATAAAAATCACATTTAATGAACTTAAAGAGAAAGGAGTTTTTCCTTGTATTCTACATTGGAATCAAAACCATTTTGTGGTATGCTATGGCATTGAGAAAAATGCCGTTGGAGGATATAAAATTCATATCTCTGACCCAGCTTCACAACGTCTGACATATACCCGGGAAGAGTTTGAGCGATGCTGGATTGGTCTAAATGCCAATGAAGACAGTAATGGTGTGGCATTGATGCTCGAACCCGGTGACAACTTCGGCAAGGTGGAAGATGAATACAAAAAGAACAGGCGCAGCATGTTGTCGTTCGCAAAATATTTCACTCCGTACCGCAGCATGATTGGGCAATTGTTGTTGGCCATGCTTGTGGGCAGCTTAATACAGATGGTACTGCCGTTCTTATCGCAGGCAATGGTAGATCAAGGCATCAACGGACGAAACCTGAACATCGTTACGCTGATACTTTTTGCACAACTCGGATTTTTTATTGCCACATTAAGCATTGATTATATCCGTTCATGGATAATGCTTCACATGAACTTGCGCATAGATATCCAACTCATAGCAGACTTCCTCATAAAACTTACGGCAATGCCGCTGCAATTCTTTGACTCGCGCATGACCGGTGATATTCTGCAGCGTATAGGTGACCACGGGCGCATAAAGAATTTTTTGCTTTCCAATAGTATGCGTATCGTATTCTCACTTATCAATTTTGTGGTATTTCTTGCCATCCTTGCATACTACAATGTGCTTGTGCTGACGATATTTGTTATTGGCAACGCGCTGTATGTAGTCTGGATTTCTTTCTTCATGCGTTACAGGAGGGAACTGGACATCAAACGCTTTAACCAATCTGCACAGGAACAAAGCAAAATGATACAATTGGTGCAGGGCATGCAGGATATTAAGCTCAATAACTGCGAACGGCAGAAACGCTGGGAATGGGAACGAATACAAGTCAAACTCTTTCAGATTGGCTTAAAAGGGCTTCGTATCGGTCAAGTGCAACAATCCGGTTCTGTGTTTTTTACTCAAACAACACATATACTTATTTATTATATTGCGGCAAAAGCGGTTGTAGACGGTACGATGACTTTGGGTATGATGATGTCGCTTACTTATATTATAGGACAGGTATCGGCTCCTATTGGAGAGTTCATAGGATTTGCACAATCATTTCAGGATGCGAAAATTAGTTTGGAACGGCTGAATGAAATTCATTCGCAGGAAGATGAGGAAACGGGTATAGAATGTAAATTAGCCACTCTTCCTTGTAAACAAGACATTCACATAGACCATGTTTCATTTAGTTATAATGGTTCGGAACGGGAATTGGCATTGAAAGACATTAAACTTCATATCCCGGCACATAAAGTAACAGCTATAGTAGGTGAAAGCGGATGTGGAAAAACCACACTTATCAAACTGCTTCAGGGATTTTATGAACCGACCCGTGGTTGTATTAAGGTGGGTGGTGTTAATCTTTCGGATATAAACCCACATACTTGGCGTGCAGCTACTGGTTCAGTGATGCAAGATAGTTTTATTTTTTCTGATACTATAGAAGGCAACATTGCTTTCAATTCGGATGCAACGGATAAAGAACGTATGAAAAGCGCTGCCCACATGGCATGTATTGATGATTTTGTGGAATCGCTTCCTTTAGGTTATGATACTGTCATTGGCATGGAAGGAAAGGGAGTAAGTCAAGGACAGCGGCAGCGTATATTGATAGCACGTGCAATCTACAAAAATCCGGAATACATTTTTCTTGACGAAGCAACCAATTCACTTGATGCCACCAATGAAGCCAATATCATGAATAATTTGTGCCGTTTTTACGAAGGGCGAACCGTGGTGGTCAGTGCACATCGTTTGAGTACAGTGAAAGATGCTGATCAGATTATTGTGATGGATAAAGGAGAGATTGTGGAGCGTGGCAACCATCGAACTTTGTTGGAAAAACGAGGTAGATATTATGAGTTAGTGAAAAATCAAATGAATGTTATAGTACAATGAAACAACAAAAACAACATTGTCCGGAAGTAGAATGGCTTATGGGCGGTCGTTTGCCATTTGTTACACGACATGGCATAACCATAGTAGTTACTGTGTTGGCATTGGTATGTGCAGGGTTAATGTGGTCAGGCGGACCGTCACAACAATTGGTGAGAGATATTATGAAACATACAATCCATCAAATAAAAAACAAAATATGATGAAACATTTTAATTGTGTCATTTCAGCCGTAGGCAAAAACAGTTTGCACCGTGAATGGTTGGACGGATGTTGCGATTTCGATTTGCATTTGGTTGTCTACGACGATTCTATGGACGAGTTTCGTGGAGAAACAAATTATCTTTGCCACATTAAAGGATATAAACTGAAAGTCATATACAAGTACCTTGAAGCTAATCCTCAGTTCAAGGATATGTACGACTACTTCTTTTTCCCAGACGATGACATACAGATGGATACCGCCACTATAAACGCACTTTTTGATGCCATGCGCTATTATGATTTGAAGATAGCACAGCCGGCTCTGCGGATGTCATATTACACGTGGCCGCATACGCTATATGACAAATACAGCAAACTGCACTACACGAACTTTGTGGAAATGATGGTGCCGTGTTTTTCACGTAAGGCATTGGATAAAGTCTTATTTACTTTTAATGAAAATGAGACAGGATGGGGTACGGAAACTCATTGGCCTTTGCTGATAGACGCAACGCAGCGTGACATAGCCATCATTGATGAGGTGAGCGTGGTGCATACACGTCCCATACAGTCGGGACAGGAGGTTCACAAAAAAGAACTCGCGGCTTATCTGCAGAAGTTCGGGCTGAAAATAAAGGTGTACAATTATGATGCAATACCCCGACAAGTGGAAAACATATATTGCTGTGATAAAGCAACATTTACAACCATACGCGCCACACTTGCACATTGGATTAGCAACGAGAAAATTTCGTCCATGCATATTGGTGAAGATGGATATTGGGGATATGTTCACTTTCTGTTCCTGTTTGCCAATATAACCCAATCGCAAAAGTATGCCGATGCGGCTCTGAAGTTACTGGCAAAGATACAGGACGGACTGGGAGAGGTGAAAGATGATATGACCTTTTTGCATGGCATCACAGGCTGTTGCTGGCTAATAGAGTATCTTGCAGGAGAAAATCTGTTGCAAGAAAATGCCCCGGAACTTTTGGAAGATGTTGATGTATACATTCAACAATATGCGGAAGAGCATGCCGATAAACTGACCATTGCAGAATTGACAGGCATTGGGAAATATTACCTTGCCAAACTCCACAACAGACCTGACCCCGATAACAAAAAGGCTCTGCAAGATTTGGAGCAACCTATCAAAACAAGACTGAAATTGCCATGTTCTTTCTATGATATCAGAATCTCTCTTGATGCATTAGAAATATTGATTGAGTGTGATGTGGATATTTCTGAACTTGCATGTTCGTTGGAGCGGTTGGTATCCCGTACAGATCTTTCTCAAATGGAACATGTGTATTGTCTGTTCCGACTATATACCATAACACGCGATGAGCATCTGTATGTCCGTGTCTGGGAGGGATTGAAAAATCTTGTTCCGCAACTGATGAGTCTTGCCGACGCACTGATGCTGGCAGAAATGCTATACCATAAACATAATCATAATACATTTTAAATTATGCCAATCCATACAGCCATATTATTTGTTACTCATATTTTTAATGAGGAAATAGAACTTCAAATCAACAAACTTCGTACAGAAGCAAAAGAGTTTGCGTCGGTATATGTTGTTTATCAGGCAGACAAGGTGAATCTGAAATTGCCGGAGAATGTAACACGACACGCGTTTACAATAGAAACGCTCAACAAACTTGGCTACAAACCTTGGGGATGCACGATAATGGACGGCAACTTCCATTTTGTCCTGTTGGATTTCTATCGACAGCATCCCGAATATGATTATTACTGGCTTATTGAATACGATGTGCGTTTCAATGGAAATTGGAAAACGTTCTTTTCGTTCTTTCAAGATAAAGATGAGGATTTTTGGACAGCACATGTAGAAACGAAGAAAGATAATCCAGCTTGGATGCGCTGGCATGAGATTGAACTGAAAAATATTCCGTTGAACCATATCACGTTTCTCAAATCATTTAACCCAATTTGCCGTTTCTCTAATAGGGCTTTCGCATTGTTGCATTCACGTTGCTTGTTGGGTGACAGAGGGCACAATGAACTGTTGATGCCTACATTGTTCAAGTACTTCAAGTTGAAGATTGCCGATTTTGGCGGAGTCGGACATTATACTTATAAAGAATATCCAAATCTGTTTTATATATATGATACAGAAGATGATGCGGAAGATAAATATACACACCGCTGCTATCCAAACCATAACAATTCTACAATGAAATACTTAAACAAGATATATCATCCTATAAAATAAAGATATGCTACAAACATCTACAAATTGCTTACTGATGCTAACCCATACGATGAACGATGATTTATTGCATTATATAGAAATATTAAAAGACTCGTCTAATGGCATTGTGGACATACATATACTTTATGATTGTGCAAGTGGCAAGCCCAATATACTATGTAATGATAATATACCTATATGGATGTTCAGCTCTTCCCAAATATCCAACTTCTTTCATCAGGGCGAATATCGATTGCCGAACCCTCTTTTGGCATTATTTGATTTCGCCAAGAACCACTGGTACGAACATTATCTGTTTATGGAAAATGACATCGTATTCAACGGTGATTGGCGCAAATTTCTTCAAATTATAGTAAAAGAGCATGACACAGACTATATTCACATTGCTACAGATGTGCTCGGCGAACCTCAGGCGCACTGGCCTATTAAGTTCATCAAGGACAATCCATTTAAGAAACTTTATTTTTCTTGGTGCCAATTGTTTTTAGTCAGTTATCGCTATTTGATGGATTTAAATGCTTTTGTGCAGCAGAATAACTCGTTCTATTATGAATTTATACTTCCTACGATGGCATACAATGGGAATTACACGGTTAAGCAGTTTGAGAACTATGGCTACCAATTCCAATTGTCTTGGGGACCGGCGGAACTCTATGAATATAAATACAAGTATGAACGAATGGAAAATACGTTTTATCATCCTATCAAGGATTTAAGTATTGTTGATTTTGAGTGAGATTACCAAGTTAGTGGGGCGAAACAGATTTTGGCAGAACGCTTAATCAGTTGCTACATCGTATGTAATATGACTCCCTTTTGTATTAATACTTTATGAAAAAGAAATATGATTATTTGATAGTAGGCTCCGGCTTGTTCGGTGCTGTTTTTGCCCGTCTTGCGACAGACAGCGGCAAACATTGTTTAGTGATTGACAAGCGCCCTCATCCGGGCGGAAATGTTTACTGCGAGCAAATTGAAGGTATCAATGTGCACAAATATGGTCCACATATATTCCATACGTCCGATAAGGAGGTGTGGGATTTTGTGAACCGTTTTGTACATTTCAACCGCTTTACCCTGAATACGAAGGCGAATTACAAAGGTGAGATTTACAGTCTTCCGTTCAACATGAACACGTTTTATGAGATGTGGCATGCTGTCACGCCGGAGGAGGCACGATGCAGAATCGAACGACAGCGGTATAAAGGTGGTATTCACAATCTGGAAGAGCAGGCTTTGTCGCTTGTCGGGGCTGATATCTATGACAAACTGATTAAGGGGTATACGGAAAAACAATGGGGAAAGCCGTGCCGTGAGCTTCCCTCTTTTATCATACGAAGGTTGCCTGTAAGGCTGACATACGACAATAATTATTTCAACGATACGTATCAGGGTATCCCGATAGGCGGGTACAACCGTTTGATTGATGGATTGCTGGAAGGATGTGAAGTGAGGACGGGAACCGATTTCTTTGACGGGCTTGACAGGACATGGAGGGAGGTTGCGGACAGGTTGGTTTATACGGGCAAGATTGACGACTTTTATCATGATGTATTTGGTAAGTTGCAATATCGTTCGTTGAGATTTGAACATGAGGTGAAAGACATCCCGAACCATCAGGGAGTGGCAGTGATGAATTTCACCGACGTGGAGACTCCTTTTACACGCATCATCGAGCACAAGCATTTTGAGATGTCCGGCGGTGAAGTCTACGCCCATCCGAAAACCGTAATCACAAGAGAATATCCGAAAGAATATACTCCCGGAAAAGAGGCTTATTATCCGGTGAACGATGAAAAGAATGCAGCCTTGTACATGCGGTACAAACAGCTTGCCGAGCAGGAAACAGAGGTCATCTTCGGAGGACGTCTTGCGGAATACAGGTATTATGATATGGATGCAGTCATCCGTAGTGCGTTGGATATGTGGAAATGGTTTCTTTAAATGTGGGCTTGATGTTTTGGGGGTATGTCATTGCATTTATTGAGCCAGCATTGAATTCTTTGAAATTGCCAACGAATGCTCCATATCCACATCATTTCCTATAACATAAATCACCCTTTTCCAATTTCGCAAAATCGTTATTTCATTAACTTTTTCTCTCTGAATACTTTGAGGATATTTTCCTCAAAATTAGCAAATGAAGGTATTGCTCTTAGTTTGTCCAACTCTAATCTATTTCCAAGAACTTCATAAGAGGCTGTCTAACAACGAAAGTTAGGCAGTCTTCTTTTTTGTGCAAAAATTAGAGGATTCAGACGGCATTTTCGCAGCAAAGGATTTGAGTTGAGTAATGGATAAATGAAGACTCAAAATAGGAGTAGATCTTAAAGACA
>CDZF01045461.1_pt1 | contig 14863 bp, 12 predicted proteins | sample 557591 | NCBI WGS metagenome assembly CDZF01 (sample SAMEA3182093, study PRJEB8094) | gut metagenome | biome: human; feature: gut; material: Stool; isolation source: human stools | place: Canada | collected 2012-02-04
GGGGTAGACCCCGCGCCGGGTTTTTGTTCGATTTTGATTGTTAAGTGGTTCATGGACAGGGCATATCTATCCGTATTCTCTCTTTTTCATGTCTGTTTGTCGTTCGGTTATGCGAATGTGCGGACGTCGAACCCTTCGGGAACGTCGCTCCGGAGAGATGGGCCTTCTCCGTTCTCTGCGGTCATCTTCTTTTCGTATGCCGCGAGGTAGGCGTCGATAAGGGCACTCACTTTACCCTTCCCGCCGGGGGCGGCCGAAACGATGGCCTCGAACATATCGGTCTGTTTCAGCCCCAGCAGGGTACGTCCTGCCTCCTGCTGTTTCTCATCTGTAAGGGGATTGTCATGTACCACGGCGCGGTAGGCTTCGCTGATCTGTTCAAAACTGGCACCCGTGGCCCTCGGTCGGCCCGCGAAGGGCTGCGATCCGTCGTTTTCGTCCTCGTTATCCTCCGCCGCGTAATCGGGTTCCTCATACAGCGGCAGGTCGTACTCGTCAGGCTCGTTGGCCTCGCCCGCAGGGGGCGCTCCGAAAACTTCGTCCAACTTCTCCGGCGGGATCTGCCGGGGGTGTTGCGGTACATTCTCAGGGGCAAATATATTCGCTTTTTCGTCCTTTTCTACGGTTTTCTCCGAAGTGGCCGCTTGTGTCTGCGAGTGGCTTCGGGGTAGGACAAAAAGGCTCTTGCCGATAACCTCCCGGCGCTCTCCCGGCCTCTGTGGTGCAGCTTCCGGCTCTTTCTTCCGTTTTCCCGACACGGCACGATGCAGACAATAGGCGCTCCAGAGCGCATAACTCACAGCGCAGGCAGCCAGAATCAGGAGCACGGCGTTTCTCATCCCGGCACCCATTACTGCTGTCCGTTATGCGGAGCGGCGCTTTTCGGCAAGCGCTCAAAGATTCTTCTGTGCCGTGAGAGGTGATCCCGCATTACGTTGTCGATAAAGCCTCCGGTTGTGATGTCCGCTCCGGCGTCCGAGAGACGGCGTACCAGCTCCGTTACCGTGTCGTGCGTCTGCCGGCTGACGTAAACTACATGGCGCCGCCTGAAGCGGTTACGTTCCAGATAACGGGCAGTATAATTTGGGGGTATCCGGCTCCGCATTCTGCGGCGGCGGGCTGAAAAAACAACCGTAAGGGTGGCCAAGACGGCCGCGGCGGCGCAGAGAGCGCCTGCCGACATCATTTCTTCTGTCATAATTGAAAAAGGTTTTAAAAAAGTGAATAACTGGGTGATTCCTGTACCGGTCAGAATATATCCCGGTTGCGTTCCTTGTAGAGCGTGGAAATCTCTTCCTGATAGCTCTCGAAGTGATGTGCGAGTACGTTGTCGAGGTAGCTATACAGTGAAATTTCATTGCGGCCGATCACCTGCACGATCCGCATCAGACGTTCGTGGAACTCAGCCCGGATATAGACTGTCTTGCCGCTGCGCGTGGTCTGCGGTGCGTCGGTGAAGAAGAGGCTCTCGTAGTCTTGCCCCCGCCTGCGCCGTCCTTCCCGGCGTGCAGGAACGGATGTGTCCGCGGCAGGCGGGACCTCCTGCTTCGACACCTCTTCCGGCTCCGGCTCTGCGGCGGCTCGCAACCGCCGGTTGCGCCCCCGTACCTGGTCGATGATAAACGCCGCATCCAGCTCATCGTCATACTCTTTCTTTGCCATAATCCGCTATTTGAACAGGGTCGTCAGTTCGTCTGCCAGCTTGTCGAGGTTGCTGCCCTTGACCAGCGAACGATCCGCCGGGAAGAGCGTCGAGCGGAACAATGCCCGGCGGTTGGGGGACAGCTCGCGGCGGAAACGTTTGGTGTCCGGCAGGAAGGTATTGAGCACCGTTAGGCCGAGGTCGCGGATTACCGCCTCATATACCTCGTAAAGTTCTGACTTTTCACGTCCGTCCACCATGTTCCACAGCAGGTAGATGCCTCTGATCCGGGAACCGGCGCTGTGCATGATATGATCCCGCACCGTAACCACATAGTTTAGGGTGCTCTCCAACACCACCCGGTCAGCGCAGATCGGTGCGACGATATAATCCATGCGGGCCAGCGTATGTACGAGGTCGGGGTTGTTCATCGTGCCGGGCAGGTCGAAGAAAAGATAGTCCCGCCCGCCCTGCGAGAGCAGGTACTCGGCATCGGCCAAAGCCTCCTTCGTATCGCTCTCGATCACGGGGTAGGCTTTTTTGTCCAGCCGTGTGAACTGCTCGTAGGCCATGCGTTTGTAATAGTCGTTCTCCGTGGCCGTTTTCAGGTCGCGCTCGCGCATCTCGACGATAGAGTGCTGGGGATAGTCACAGTCGATGACCGCGACATTGTAACCCTTCATGTAGTGCAGCCATGAGGCCGCCAGCACCGTGAGGGTCGTCTTGCCCGCTCCGCCCTTCTGGGTGGAGAAAGCCACATACTTCGTGTCCGTTTTCATTGCTTGTCTGTTTATCTGTTTATACAATCGGTTGTCCTTTTGGCCGCCTGCATCTCTGCGCGTCTGCAAATCCACGCCTTTACGCCGGTATGCTTCTGTGCACGTGCGCTGTTACGCTGTTATGCCCGTGCATTCCTGCCTGTCCGGACACGCAGCAACTCTGGTGCGTTTCCGCGCAGCAGCCTCTCTGCATATCCCTGTCCCTGCTTCCTTGCCTGTTTCTTTGTACATACGGGGACCTGCTCCCGTGCGGACACAGGCAGTTGTCCGGGTCTCTGCACAGCGGGGCAGGAGCGCCATCGCACATGCAAAGAAACAGCCTGCCGGAGTCTCTCGGTACGCTCTTTCCGGCAGGTGGTTGCTTGTGGCATTGATTTGGCCGCAAGGGGTACAGTTTATTATGAACCAAATAATTAGCGTAGACATTACCTTTGCTCCGAATGAAACCCTGTGCGTAAAGGGGGACGCCGGCACCCGCCGGCCGGCTAACTGTTCACCGCCTCCGTACAGGCGGAGGTTTTGTGTCCGTGAGGAACATTTCATGTTCCGGACACAGCAAGCTGTGTTTTCTGCTGCACGAAACGTTGTTTGCATCAGAAAACAGCTTGCCCGCAAGGGGAATGGAAACGTCTCCGAAGTCGCCGTTTCTTATAAGGGCTGACGGACAGCCGGGATAGGAATTTTTACGTTTCGGGGGCACTTAAAATTCGACGTATGGAAAAGCAGAAGAAGCCTCGCACGCGGGGCACGGGCGGCAGACCGCCCAAAGCCGACCCGGCGCTGCGGCGCTATTCGGTCAATTTTACCGAAGAGGAACACGCCCGGTTCCTCACGTTATTCGAGCAGTCGGGCGCACTCTCGAAAGCCGCCTTTATCAAAGCGAGGGTATTTGACGACGAGTTCCGGGTCATCAAATCCGACCGGGGAACGATGGAATTCGCCGCACGGCTGACCACTTTTAACGGCCAGTTCCGCAGAATAGGGGTGAATTATAACCAGGTTGTCAAGGAGCTGCACACGCACTTTTCGCCTAAAAAAGCACTTGCCCTGCTCTACAAATTAGAGAATCAAACGCGCGAACTGGTCGCCGTGGGGGAGAAGATCATGTCTCTTGCCGACGAATTCCGGCAGCGATGGTAGCCAATATCACCACCGGCAGGAATATCTACGGGGCGCTCGCTTACAACCAGCAAAAAGTCGATCGGGGCAAAGGCGCGGTGCTTGCGACGAGCAATATCTGCGAACCACCGGACGGATGTTTCAGTGTCGCGGTCCTTGCCGACGAGTTGCTGGGCTGGATGCCCTCGCACATCCGCACCGAGAAACCGGTCATCCATATCTCGCTCAATCCCGACCCCAAAGACAGGCTTTCGGACGACCAGTTTATCGACATCGCTGCCGAGTATATGGAGGGTATGGGCTGGGGCGGTCAGCCCTACGTCGTCTATAAGCATACGGACATCGACCGTACCCACATCCATATCGTCTCGGTGCAGGTGGACAGCTCTGGGCGCAAGATCGGCGACAGTCGGCGCAACGAGCGCAGCGTGGCCGAAACGGAGAAGATTGAGCGCAGGTACGGCCTGCATCCGGCCAAAGGACAGAAACGGGACGAGCTGTGGCGGCTCTCGCCCGTGGATTATAAAAAAGGCGACCTGAAGCAGCAGATCGCCTCAGTGGTGAAGCCCGCCCTTGCCATGTACCGCTTTCAGACAATGGGCGAACTGCGGGCTTTGTTATCGTTGTATAATATCGGCATGGAGGAGGTCGAAGGCACACGGAATGGAAGGTGCTACCGGGGCCTACTATATACGGCGCTGGACGAGAACGGAGAGAAAATACAAGCCGCACCGCTGAAAGCCTCGCGGCTGGGGGATGATGCCTCGCGGGAAAAGATCGAGTGCATCATGGCCGGCTCGGGAAAGAAGATCAAGGAAAAGAACCTGCACAAGCAGACGCAGCACCGCGTCGAGGAAGCCCTGTTGGATGCGACGGACGAGACGGAACTGCGCGAACGGCTCGCAGAGCGGCATATCGACCTCTACCTGCGGCGCAACGAGGCGGGACGGATCACGGGCGCAACGTTCATCGACCACCAAACGCGCTGTGTGCTCAACGGCTCGCGACTGGGCAAGCCATTTTCGGCCAATGCCATAAACGGGAGGTTCGAAAATTCTGTAAAGACAAGGCAAAGCAAAAACAAAACGCCGGGAAAAGAACGACACAAGCTCCGGCGGAATACCGTGCGATAGCCCGTATACTGTTCATTTGTGCTACGAGTATCGTCGCTAATTAGATCGACAATTATTTATTACTGAAATTTTGCTGTTTCCATACGTTTGCTTATCTTTAATGTACCGTAATGTTGACACACTTAGAACTATGCATAACCAAACAAGAAACAAACTTAAAACGGCAAAACAACTTTACACGGTTGAGCCTGAACCCGACAAGGCAATACGAATAAATGTACAACTGCCCAAAAATGAGTATGTGGAATTCTATTTGAATGAACCATTTCCATCCAAAGTGCAATACCGTAGCTTAGAATATGGTGGATTGAATTATAATCCCCCAACAGATACCCCTATTATTATTTATACCAAGAAAGACACGATAAGAATCTTAAAAAACTCTATCGGATACCGGAGTAATAATACTGACACTATTAATAAACTGATCGAACTAATAGAAGAGATGGATCTTATTTTTTAGTATTTTAATCATGAAGGAAAGTATTACAGTATATTTAAACATAACAGGCATAAATTTACACAAAAAGTCCTAAGCGTGGCACAGCTATGCCTTTTCGTCCCTGGCCAATTATATTAATTTCAAAATTTTCAACTCGATCATTATGAAACGTGCGACAATTAAATCAATAAAGAAGGAACATATAGAAAAAGCTGCGGCTATTATCGACATAGAAGGTATACCACAGAATGAGATAAATAGCCATGATTTTTTCCTTGAATTAAACGATCGTAGATATCCGTTTAAATATATAACGAGGAAAGCCTACGAATTGGCGAACGGATGCCGATTCGAGAATTTTAAATCTAATAAGGCTACAAGGGGATATATCGCAACATTGGGATTTCAGATCATAATACTGTCTTCAAACAACAAGATTTCACGTATCACCTGGAGTACCAACCGTTGGGTCATGCCGTCAGGGAAAGAGGGCAAGCCGAAAACAGGTTCCGGATATGAGGTCAAAAACGGCTTCGGATATGAAGAGTGGTTATTCAACGGAGAAATGATCATAGACGGATATAAATACGGGTTTCTGGAGTCCGTGAATAAACATTATGACAAATACTCTAAAGAGAAATGTCAATTTGATATTTCGTTATACACACGCAACGATGATGAAAAACAGTATTTTTGGGTAGGTACGCTGAAAGACGTAGAAATTATCGATCGGGATACTGCCGAATGGGTTTTGTCCGAATATAAAAATAGAGGGTGGTATGACCTGATGAAAACTCATTTGAAAAATCTGAATTTACAGGCAGATTTATTGGATAATTTCAAACCGGGAAAAGCACCCATTTTCAATATCAAATTTAAATGGGAACAGGTGTCGGAACTTCCGGTCGACATCATACCTATCGAGAACAAAAGTGATATTCCATCAAACAGATATACGCTGATGAACTTGCCTGTAAGTACGCGAAACCGTTACGAAAAACCGATAAAGAAAAAATTTTCCATTGATACGGGCAGCGATGAACATAATGCGAAATATTCTGCGGTACGGCGAATGCCAAGCCGGGAAATAGAAGTGGCTATGATGCATCATAAACTGCAAAACAAGTTCCTGGACTATTTGAAAAAACAATATCCTAATTATAAGTCGCGACGAGAATGTCGTGTTTGTGAGGCTTCCCGTATTGATGCTGTAATGCAGACTGAAAAAGGTTATGTTTTTTATGAAATCAAAACATATAACAACCTGCGTACATCTATACGGGAAGCGATAGGCCAGTTGTTAGAATATTGCTTTTATCCACAAAATGAAGAAGCATACAAATTGATAGTGGTATCTCATATCAAACCCAATGATGAACTGCGGACTTACATCAAGCACCTAAAAAAGTATATCAAAATAGAATTTGGATATATTTACTTCGACATGGATAACGACATCGTAGCCGAAGAGATATAAAGCGAACATCTCTTCGCATTGCGAAAGATTTATGGTTGTTATATGTAAGCTATAAATCTTTTTCAGATAATGCCTCATGCGGCCATTTCGCTGCCGCAAACTGCCAGTACCATATCTTCCTAATGTGTAAGATCAGATAGTCCCGTATTTTCGTTTTCATAAATCTGAAAAACGGGAAAAAGCATGCAACAGGAAGACGATCTGCGGGGCCTGGCAAAAGTTATGGACTTCATGCGGGCCCTGAGTATTCTGTTCGTGGTGATCCATCTCTACTGGTATTGCTATGGGCAGATTTTGACGTGGGGCGTCAATATAGGCGTGGTGGACCGGATACTGCTCAACTTCGACCGCACGGCAGGCCTCTTCGGAAGTATCCTCTACACCAAACTTTTCGCCGTACTCTTTCTCGCCCTCTCGTGCCTCGGAACCCAAGGAGTCAAGGAAGAGAAAATCACTTGGGGCAGGATCATCACGGCACTCGCGGTGGGCTTCGTACTCTTCTTTTTCAACTGGTGGCTGCTCGACCTTCCGCTGCTTGCTACGGTTGTGGCCGCCTTCTATATCCTTACTCTTTCGGCCGGGTATATCTGCCTTTTAATGGGCGGCGTGTGGATGTCGCGCCTGCTGAAAAACACCATGATGAATGATGTGTTCAACAACGAGAACGAGAGTTTCATGCAGGAAATGCGCCTGCTCACCAACGACTACTCGGTGAATCTGCCCACGCGGTTCTACTATAACAAACGGTGGAACGACGGCTGGATCAATGTCGTAAACCCGTTCCGTGCGGCCATCGTCTTGGGTACGCCCGGCTCCGGCAAAAGTTACGCCGTGGTCAATCAGTTCATCAAACAACAGATAGAGAAGGGCTACTCGATGTATGTTTACGATTTCAAATTCCCCGACCTTTCGGAGATCGCCTACAACCACCTGCTTAACTACCAGCAGGGCTACAAAAAAGTGCCCACCTTCTACGTCATCAACTTCGACGACCCGCGCCGCTCGCATCGGTGCAATCCGATTAACCCCTCCTTTATGAACGACATCTCGGACGCCTACGAGTCGGCATATACCATCATGCTGAACCTCAATAAGACATGGGTACAGAAGCAGGGCGACTTTTTCGTCGAAAGCCCGATCATCCTCTTCGCTGCCGTGATCTGGTTCCTGCGTATCTACGACGGGGGAAAGTATTGCACCTTCCCGCACGCCATCGAGTTTCTGAACAAACGCTACGAGGATATTTTCCCGATTCTGACGAGCTATCCGGAGTTGGAAAATTATTTAAGCCCGTTCATGGATGCGTGGCTCGGCGGGGCACAGGATCAGTTGCAGGGCCAGATCGCCAGCGCTAAGATACCGCTCTCGCGCATGATCTCCCCGCAGCTTTATTGGGTCATGTCGGGCGACGAGTTCACGCTCGACATCAATAATCCCGAGGAACCGAAGGTGCTGGCGGTGGGTAACAATCCCGACCGCCAGAATATCTACGGCGCGGCGCTCGGTCTGTACAACAGCCGTATCGTGAAACTCATCAACAAGAAGGGGCAGCTCAAATCGTCGGTCGTTATCGACGAGCTGCCCACGATTTACTTCAAAGGGCTCGACAACCTGATCGCCACCGCCCGGAGCAACAAGGTGGCCGTGCTGCTCGGCTTCCAGGATTTTTCACAATTAAAAAGGGATTACGGGGATAAAGAAGCGGCTGTGGTGATGAATACCGTGGGCAACATCTTCTCCGGGCAGGTCGTGGGCGAGACAGCCAAGACGCTCTCGGAGCGGTTCGGCAAGGTGCTGCAAAAGCGGCAAAGCATGACCATCAACCGTAACGACAAGTCCACTTCGATAAGCACGCAGATGGACAGCCTCATCCCGCAGTCGAAGATATCGACGCTCACGCAGGGTATGTTCGTGGGAGCCGTAGCCGATAACTTCGACCAGCGCATCGAGCAAAAGATATTTCACGCCGAAATCGTCGTGGACAGCGCGAAAGTCGAGGCCGAAACGGCTCGTTACGTGAAGATACCCATAATCACTGACTTTACGGACGAAAACGGGGTGGACCGCATGGAAGAGACGATCAAGCAGAACTACGACCGTATTAAAGAGGAAACCGCGGAGATTGTGCTAAAGGAACTTGATCGCCTCCGCAAAGACCCCGTCCTGTGCAAACTGCTCCCGCCCGAACAATAAACCTGTTCGTTGTTCAATGTCCGCACGGCACCTCCTTATACATTCCATTTCGTAGAAAAACGCTTCAAGAACGCCGCTTTCCGAACGAGGACGAGATACGGAAAGTCATGGAAGCACATCTTCTCAATTATAAAATGGCTATCCTCCCGGCCCCTTCTTTGCCCCTTTGGTCTATCCGTCGATTAACTTCCGCTGTTTTCATTCCTCCGGTATAATAGTGATAGGTCCGATTTTCCTATTGCGATACGCCGAACGGACTGAATAATGTGGAAAACGGGAAAACACCATACCAGGAGTATTGCAAATAGCAATAACTTCGCTATATTTGAGGTAACGATTCGCCGGAAACGGCGGGTTAGCTTTACCACCGTGTTAAAATTCTGGAAAAATTTTAAAAGCAGGTAAAGCACAGGCGAAGTCCCACAAACGGCCCATGCCGGGCGGGACCTTCCGTATTATTGGATTCCATGCTACGGCGTGGGCTCTCTGTGCTTGTATTGCTTAACGGGTTTTCCAGAGCCTTACACGGTGTATAAGCCCGAGCCCACGTTCGTTTTTTATTCCGACGGATAGAAAACTTTTAAAAACGAAAAGGTTATGCTATCTTTGCAAGGTAATAACACGGCATAGTCCGTAACATATCGAAAAGGTTAAGACAACCTTTATGCCTTTCAGTAAACTCGCGACTGTTATAGCGATATAGCAGGTTTTCTCTGGTATAAATCTTGTCTGAAACCCTTGTCATGCCTCGGTACGTGTACCGGGGCGGCAGGGGCGTAAGGGCAACTTACCGGAGAAGGCTCGCGAGGCCGACTGAAAGGGGTTGTACCTGCGCTCCTGCTCTTTTATCGTATAACGGCAGGGCACGGGAAACGGAAATCACACATTTCAACCCCGCCCGATATGTTCCGGTCCCGCCTGTTTTTCAAAATATGTCTCACCCGCTCCAGCGCCGGAGATATCCGGCGGCAGAGTCGCTGTCGGACTGTGCGGGCTACTTTTCGGACAACCTTTTTTCATAATCTTCAATATATTTCCCCGCACAGGGATATCATTTTTTTGCAAACGGCTACCACAGCTCCCGGCAATAATGGTGTGGAGCTGTCCCCCTGTGTGTTTCGGACGGCTCCGCCCGTTTGCCACTCGGGGGAATGCGCGGCAATCGCTGAAACGTACAGGGATTTCGCCGTGTACAGCCCGTCGCCGCATTCCCCTTTTGAAAATCCCCAAAAATTCGATATACACACCGGAAAAGTTTGTCTTTCTGCATCGTAAATATTATACCTAACAAAAGGCAGATACATAAGTTCGGTTACAACAAATAGAAGAACAATTTAAGCAGGAGGGGAATCCATAGTAAAGCGAGGGGCAGGAATTTCGGAATGCGGCGCTTTCGTTTCCGAATCCTGTCCCATTTTTACATTATGAATAAAAACGATAAAATCACAGATCAAATTAAAATGAATAATCCGGTCCAAGCTAAAGACCGGCTCGCCGTTGTATTGAGCCATTCCAAGGAACCCACGCTCAATTCGCTGGCCCGTGTGCTTCAACTCAATCGCGCGGAGAATCTGTACCAGATTAAGAAAGGCAAAAACAATATCAGCGTTCCGCTGGCAAAACGCATAACGGAAGTTTACCCGGAATTTAACGAAGGGTGGCTAACGACGGGTGTGGGGGAACCGTTCCGGGTAGTTCTTTCACGTGCCCGACAACTTCCTTTGTACACGGCGTTGGATTTCCAGACGGACGGGTCCTTGTACAAAACAAATCATATGTTGACCATAGAAACGGCCCTTTGTCCATCGGCAGAACTGGTGACAGTCTGCCGGGGCGATGCTATGGAGCCTCGTATTATGTCGGGCGATTATCTTTTTTTGGCTTCTGTTCCGGTTGCGTCCGTTGTGTTCGGCCGCCCTTATTTTGTGATTACCGGAACATGCCAGATTTGCCGGATCATCCGTAAAAGCGACGAAAAGGACCGCTTGCGGCTCATGGCGTTGAAGTCGGAACAGTACGACGAAATCATTTTGCCCAAAGAGCATATCCGTGCCTTGTACAAGGTGTGCGGCGTATTTCAATCCCTCGGAGGATAGAAGAAAATACGGAGGGCCGTTTGCGGGTATTGCAAAATTGCCAAAATCAACATTATTCCCGTCGCAAACGGACCCCGTATCTTTTTCCAATTTCTGACATAAGACGAACAGGCAAAGGGGTGAGAACCCCCTTTACCTGTTCCCTGTATCTGGCTACCACTTCTGCGTCGTATTGTAGATTGCGTCCGAGCAAATCCCAGGTTTCCTTTTCGGGATAAAGAACACCCAGTTGCATCACCGGTCAAGGTCATATTTTACGGTAAAGGACATCTTCAGAAACGGCTGCCTGGCCAGAGAATGCGGCACTTACCCTTTAGATAGCTTGAACTATTAAGGTATTGAAAATACTATTTCTCATCCGGATTGTCGCAAATCCGGCTTCAACGCCACAAGCAGCCGAATCGGTGCCCCTTGCGGCCACATAACCTCCAATGCTTTTATCGCCAATTGTTTACACATATATTCGTCCCTGCGCTACTATTGGCGCTAATTCAAAACATTCGTAAAATGGACGAAAAAGTAAAGACTGACGAGAAACGGGTAATGCTCGTCAAAGAGGCTAAGGACGGCAAGATGAAAGCTGTCAAGGAGATTGATCCTGAAGGCAATCTCAAAACGGTCGATCCCTCCCAAGCAAACCTTGCGAACCTGCTTAACGTGAACACGAATGATCCGGCGGCGGAGGCATTCTTCAGAAAGTTCATGGAAGGCTTTCAAAACCCGGCCAAGACGGGAATTTCCGAAATTTTCATTATGACCGAGAGTATTTTGGACAAACTCATCAAAATCGACCTCGATCCGAAAATCGTGGAGAACTATCGTGTTGACCCGGACAACCTGCTGTCTGAGGAGCGTTTCGAGCCGATGGACCTTTCGAAGATCGACCGGGAAGACATGGCCCGCAAAGGCATCCGTATGGAAGACCTCGAACCCTACCTGAAGGCGATGTCCTACGGCTATCCTTCGCACGGGCTGATCGAGATGAACCCCGAAATGGAACCGGGCGGCGTCCGTGTGGCAACCAAAGGGCGCGTGATGCTCGAAGAGCAGGCGGACGGTTCATTGAAGGTCGTTCCACGCTACTACCGCGAACAGTGCGACCTCGATTCGCCGTTCCACGGTGTGCTGCTCGATGAAGAGGCCAAGCGCAACATCACTGAAACCCGCCATGCAGGTAAGGTGATCGACCTGGAGCTGGAGCCGGGCAAGATGACCCCCTGTTACATTTCGCGCGACAAGTGGACCAATACGCTGGTAGCCATGCCGGTTTCCGAGTTCACACAGCGCGAATCCATCAAAAACGCTGAACTGTCGCCGGGCAAGCAGCTCGATTTCTACTCAGGGGGCAAGGTCCTGCTGGAAGGTTATACGACCCGTTCGGGCTATAAGCGCGATGCCTATATCCAGATCGACGCTTCGGAGCGCAGCATCGAGTTCGACCGTAACGGCCTCGACCAAAAACGCTATCAGGACCATAACCGGGAGGTGTACCGCAGCAATCACGGCATGGAAGGCGCAGACGAGGAGCGGGCACTGTTCATTCCCAAAAAGATATATGGACAAGAGATACCCGAACACGCCTACAAGCAGTGGAGCGAGGCCATGAACTTCCCCGAAAAACAGAAAGAAGTCAAGGCGGTCTATATGACCGGCCTGAAGCTACCGTACCAGAGCGAGCCGGGCGATCGCTGGGTGAAGCCCGACTTCGAGGGAGGCCGCATCCGCACCTACCGCTGGAATCCTGACTATGTACGCAAGCAGGATACGAAAGCGGTGCAAACTCAAACCCGGTCACAGCAGGAGAGCCGGCAGCAGACTAAACGCAACGTGCGCCAAAGCATCCCGCAGAAACCCCGTCAGGGCAAATCCAAAGGTATAGGAGGTGTGTAAGTCATGGAAGCCATTCTCATCATCCTCGCCTTCTCGGCAGTGTCCTCCGTGCTAATCGTCCTTATCTTTTTCCGTATCGGTAAACACGCCGACCCGGGAACGGAGCAGATACAGGACGACGACAGCCGTTATTACGACGAGGACGGAAACCATATCTATTATGAGCGTAAGCTGATTGCCCATCTGAAAGAACGGCAGGAGCGGGAAGCCGAGAAAAAATAAACAGCCATTTAATAATCCGAATCATCCATGAAAGTCATCATAGCAGAAAAGCCCTCGGTAGCGCAGCAGATCGCCGCTGTCGTGGGAGCCACCGCCCGCAGGGACGGTTATATCGAAGGGAACGGCTACGCCGTAACGTGGGCTTTCGGCCACCTCGTAGGCCCGGCCATGCCGGATGCCTACGGCCTTGAAGGATTCCGAAAGGAGAACCTGCCAATCCTGCCCGAAACATTCATTCTCGAACCCCGCCGCGTCAGAAGCGGCAAGGAGTACAAACCCGATTCCGGGGCCTTGAAACAACTCGCTGTGCTCAAGGAGTTGTTCGCCCGTGCCGAGCGGATCGTCGTAGCGACCGATGCCGGACGTGAGGGAGAGCTGATCTTCCGATACATTTACCACTACCTCGGCTGCCGGACGCCTTTTGACCGGCTGTGGATCAGCAGTCTCACCGAACGGGCCATTCGTGAGGGATTGGCCAGCATCCGTCCCGGTAGCCAGTACGACAACCTCTACCTCTCGGCCCGGGCCCGCAGTGAAGCCGACTGGATGGTAGGAATCAACGCCTCGCAGGCACTCGCCATTGCCGCCGGCCGCGGTACCTGGTCGCTGGGACGGGTGCAGACCCCTACGCTGGCGCTCATTTGTGAACGCTATCTGGAAAACACCTCTTTCATGCCGAAGACTTATTTCCGACTCAAACTCCACACGGCCAAAGATGCTACGGCCTTCGCCGCCTTTTCGACGGAGAAGTTCGACGTAAAGGAGGCCGCGGAGGAAGCCCGAGCCGCCATTCAGGCGGCGGGTGAAGCACGGGTCATCAAGGCCGAACGTCAAGAGACGGCCGAACAGCCGCCCTTGCTCTACGATCTGACCGCCATCCAGCGGGATGCTAACACGCGGCACGGCTTCTCGGCCGAAAAGACGCTCGACATCGCGCAGGAGCTTTACGAAAAGAAACTTATCACTTATCCCCGCACGGGCAGCCGCTATATCCCGCAAGATGTGTTCGACGAAATCGCTCTGCTACTCTCTTCACTTTCCGGTCATCCAGGTTTCGGACACCATGCTGCCGACCTGTCGGGCGGGGAGCTAAACCGCCGTTCGGTGGACGACAGGAAAGTGACCGACCACCATGCCCTGCTCATTACAGGCAACGCTCCTGCCGGACTGTCGCAAGATCAGTCCAAAATCTATGACCTGATCGCCGGCCGCATGGTCGAGGCGTTCTCGCCCGTGTGCCTGAAAGAGATTACTTTCGTCCGTATGGAGTGTGCGGGCATCCCGTTCGAGGTGCGCGGCACGATCATAAAGGGTGCCGGATGGCGCAAGGTGCAGGCCGAGCCGGAAGAGCGCACAGAAGAGGATGCGACGGCCTTGCCCGCTTTAGCCGAGGGAGATGTCCTCTCTGTGCGGGAGTGTGACCTTGCGGAAAAACAGACGCGCCCCCGCCCGTTGCATACCGAAAGCAGCCTGCTTGCCGCAATGGAGACGGCCGGACGGGAGTTGGAAGACGAGGCCGAGCGCGAAGCAATGAAGGACTCCGGCCTCGGAACCCCGGCCACCCGTGCGGCGGTGATCGAGACGCTCTTCTCGCGCGAGTACATCAAACGCGACAAAAAATCGCTCATTCCCACGGATAAAGGGCTAAAGGTGTACGGCATCGTCAAGGACAAGAAGATCGCCGACGTGGCGATGACGGGTGGCTGGGAACTGGCCCTCACGAAAATCGCTACCGGGAAAATGGATGCCTTTACTTTCCGCAAAGGCATCGAAGTTTATACTTCCCAGATAACGGCCGAACTGCTTGAAGTGCACCTTGACACCTCGGATGACCGCGCCGGCGCTTCGTGTCCCCGTTGCGGCGGCCGGG
>CDZF01042201.1_pt1 | contig 14642 bp, 11 predicted proteins | sample 557591 | NCBI WGS metagenome assembly CDZF01 (sample SAMEA3182093, study PRJEB8094) | gut metagenome | biome: human; feature: gut; material: Stool; isolation source: human stools | place: Canada | collected 2012-02-04
TTCATGCGGCCGGTCTTCTGCACGTTCAGGAAGTTGACGAAGATACCCTGCGCCGTCTCGGGACGCAGGTAAATGGTATTCGCGCCCTCGGCCGTAGACCCCATTTGTGTGGAAAACATCAGGTTGAACTGCCGCACCTCGGTCCAGTTGCGTGTGCCGGAGATCGGGCAGGCGATCTCGCAGTCGACGATGATCTGGCGCAGCTCCGCAAGGTCGTTGGCGTTCAGCGCATCGGCGAAACGCTTGTGCACCTCGTCGCGTTTGACCGCGGTCTCCGCCACGCGCGGCGACGTTTCGCGGTATTTGGCCTCGTCGAACGACTCGCCGAAGCGCTTGCGGGCCTTCTCGACCTCTTTTTCGATCTTTTCATCCTGTTTGGCCAGCCAGTCCTCGATCAGCACGTCGGCGCGGTAGCGCTTCTTGGAGTCGCGGTTGTCGATCAGCGGATCGTTGAAGGCGCTCACGTGGCCCGACGCCTCCCACGTTTTGGGGTGCATGAAGATGGCGGCGTCGATCCCCACGATGTTCTCGTGGAGCCGGGTCATCGAATCCCACCAGTATTTCTTGATGTTATTTTTCAGCTCCACGCCCATCTGCCCGTAGTCGTATACGGCGCTCAGCCCGTCGTAGATTTCGCTCGAGGGAAAGATGAATCCGTACTCCTTGGAGTGTGCGATCAGCTTCTTGAAAAGTTCTTCCTGTGTCATTTTCTGAGGTATTACGGTCTTATAGTGGGCAAAGATAGTTTTTTATTTTTAACTTTGCATCCGTTATGGGCAGAATCTTGGCGTTGGATTACGGTAAAAAGCGGACGGGCGTCGCGGTGAGCGATCCCCTGCAAATCATTGCCAATGCGCTGGAAACCGTACCGACCGCACAGTTGATGCCCTACCTGAAGCAGTATATGTCCCGCGAGTCCGTCGATACGATCGTGGTGGGCAAGCCTACGCGGATGGACGGCACTCCTTCGGAGACCTTCGCGCTGATCGAGCCCTTCGTGGCGCGGCTGCGCAGGGAGTTTCCCTCGGTGGAGGTGGTCTACTGGGACGAACGGTTCACTTCGGTGCTGGCCCACCGGGCCATGATCGACGGAGGGGTGAAGAAGATGGCCCGCCGGGACAAGGCGATGGTCGACCGCATCAGCGCCACGATCATCCTTCAGGGATTTATGGAGAACAAGAAAAACGGATGAAGATATGATTTTCCCTGTGTATGTGTACGGCTCCGCCGTGCTGCGCGAACCGGCGGAAGAGATTGCCGACCGTTCGCTGATAACGCCCCGGTTCATCGAGGATATGTTCGAGACGATGTACAGTTCGGACGGCGTGGGGCTGGCTGCTCCCCAGGTGGGCAGGAACCTGCGTCTGTTCGTGGTGGACGCTTCGCCCAATGCCGACGACGATCCGCGGCTGGCCGACTTCAAAAAGGTGTTCATCAATCCCGAGATATACGAGCGTTCCGAGGAGGAGGTGCTCATGGGCGAAGGGTGCCTGAGTGTGCCGGGCATCCACGAGGAGGTGTATCGCCCCGAACGGATCAGAATCCGCTATCTGGACGAGAACTGGCAGGAGCACGACGAGGAGTGGGACGGTTTTGCCGCCCGCGTCATCCAGCACGAGTACGACCATCTCGACGGTGTGATGTTCGTCGACCGTCTTTCCCCGTTGCGCAAAACCTTGTTGCGGGGCAAACTTTCGTCGATGAGCAAGGGAAAGTACAAGGCTTCTTACCGTACCAAACAGAAGTAGGTTTTCTGACGCACCGAGGTCCTGTGTCCGGGCTGCGGAGGTTTCTTTTCGCTTGCAACCGGACAGGGGTGCATGCGGTTTTCCCGTGACATGTTTCGGATATTTTCGGATGGCGGGCGTTCCGACGTTTGCCGGGGACGTCGCATGTCCGGTTTTCCGGTTCATGTCCCAGGGCAGTCCTTTGTAACGGGATTTTTTCCGGGTCTGGGTGCCCCCGGATGATTTTTTCTCTCTTCCCGCCGGTTCCGGCACGGGGTTTGCAGCTATTCCGGGTAGTTGTACGTTAACAAAGTTCCTTCCTTACCGTTTGGCACGATGTTTGAACACTATACTGACAGAAGCGGACAATAAACCAAGGGTTATTCCCGTTTAGTTAGAGAAGTGAACATACAACAACAAGGTTTCTTCATTTATTTAAGTTTGGGTTAGTAGTTTAGGGGTTCAAAAGCCCCGAGGGCAGGCGGCAATCGTGAGATTCCCGCCTGTTTCTTTTTGTCCGGATTATTTTCTGCGGCATATGCAGCCGGCCAGATGGTCGTCGATGAATCCGGTGGCCTGCAGAAAGGAGTAGCAGATCGTCGGTCCGAAAAACTTGAAGCCTCTTTTTTTCATGTCCCGGCTCATGGCGTCGGACACGGGGTTCGATACCGGGATTTCGCTCAGCAACCGGAATCGGTTGACGATCGGTTTCCCGTCGGGGAAAAACGACAGGACATAGGACCGGAAACTGCCGAACTCCCGTTGTACGGAGAGGAAGTGTCTGGCATTGGAGACGGCGGATTCGATTTTCATGCGGTTTCTCACGATGCCGTCGAACCGCATCAGCTGCCCGACCTCCTCTTCGGTCATCCGTGCCACGGCCCCGGCATCGAAATCCCGGAATGCCCGGCGATAGCCTTCCCGCTTTCTGAGGATGGTGAGCCAGCTCAGGCCGGCCTGTGCACTCTCCAGTACGAGGAATTCGAACAGCGTCTTGTCGTCGGCGGTCGGTTTGCCCCATTCCCTGTCGTGGTATTCCACATACAGCCTGTCGGTCCCGCACCAGCCGCAGCGTCCGTTTATCAAGTCTTCCATAAGCATGACGATATTGAGCCGAAGCATACGTTTCCCGCAAAGGTACGAATAAAGGCCGGTTTATTCAACGGCCGGACGGATTCGGAGGGAAAGTTCCGGGAAATCTTCCGGTTTTACGGTGACGCCATCCGTATGCTATGTCGGGGGAATCCTGTCCGGGGTTTCATTCCCGCTGTGCAAGGGGGCGGCTCTTCGCTTCGCCTGAATTTCGCTTTTTATTTCCCGGAAAATTTCCCTTTCCGGGAAATCTTTCTATTTTTGTATTCGGATAAAACCTTTGCAATGGCTTTGTCCGTGTTTCGCCGCCTCCACATCGAACCGAGAACTTGATAGCAGTGAAGCGGTGCAGCAGGCTCAGCCCGGCTCATGCCCGGGCACGTGCTTTGTATCTCATGCTTTAGGGCGTGGGCCGCTGTACCTGTCGACTGCGAGGCTTTCTCGGGCCGGATGTGAGACGGGATGCAGCGGTTCTACGCTCTTTTCTTTTTCGGGGAGTCTCCGGGTCCGTTTCCGGTGTCGCCGGCGTTTTTGCCGTGCACCGGCCTGTCGTCCGGAGACCGGTTTATTTAAGGGATAAAAGTTGGTGTTCCCGGAAAGAATAAGGGCTCCCGGCGGAGGGAGCGTCTGGAAACGGATCGCAAGATTCGGGTGTGACTTCTGCCGGGACTGCCGCATGCCCTCTGCCATCGCGGATACTCGCCCCGTTTCCTATTCGTGATGGTAGGGTTCGTTGCCCAGGATGGTGAATCCGCGGTAGAGCTGTTCGGTGAAGAGCACGCGCACCAGTTGGTGCGAAAAGGTCATCCGCGAGAGGGAGAGTTTCCCGTCGGCCCGGGCGTAGACTGCGTCGGAGAAACCGTACGGACCTCCGATCACGAAACACAGCCTCCGTGTGGAGCCGTTCATGCGCTTTTGCAGCCACGCGGCGAACTCCACCGAGCGCAGTTCCGTACCCCGTTCGTCGAGCAGCACCACGCAGTCGCCCGGCGCGAACTGCCGCAGCAGTATGTCGCCTTCCGCTTTTTTCTGTTCGGCATCGGAGAGTGTCTTCCGGTTTTTCGGGTCGGGCAGCGTGACGACGCTAAACCGGACGTAGAAGTTGATCCGTTTGCGGTACAGCTCGATCAACTCTTCCACGGGCCGGGAGTCGGTCTTCCCGATCATGATGAGGTCGATGTTCATAACGTTTGTCGCTTTGATACGCCGGCAGCGGTTTTCGGCCGTCCGGGATCATCTGTGGGCGGCGGTCCTGTTTTTGGCCGTCCGGCGCTGCAGCTCCACGGCTTCGAGGATCGCCTTCCCTGAGTGGATCTCTTTCAGTTCCAGGTCGGTGTTCCATTCGCCCTGTGCGTCGGTGTAGAGCACGGCGCGTCCGGGATCGGCCTTTTTGAGCCATCGGTAGCACCGGTACATGTTGTAGCCGTTGCCTGCATTGCCTCCCAGCGACCAGCCGATCACGCAGGTGCGGTTGCGGTTGCGGGCCTGCATGGTCTCCACCCGGTCGAGGAACGAGGGCAGCCAGGCCGGGTCGTTCGACGGGGCGGGACGCAGACCCTCTCCTTCGGCCCGGGGGGCGCTGTTGATGTCGGCCTGGTCGATCACGTAGAGACCGATGCTGTCGCACAAGTCGTAGAACCATTCCGGCTGAGGATGGTCGGGCAACAGCGTGTTGATGCTCTGTCCGCGCAGGAGCGTCATTTCGTCCCGCGTCCGCTGCCGGTCGCCGGCCGCCGCGTTGTACCGGGCGACGTTCAGTTCCACGGGCTTTCCGTTGCGGTATATCGTTCCTTCGTGGAGTTCCGTCTCCCCGAATCCCAGCGTGTAGGGAATGTATTCGATCAGGCGGCCGTCCCGGCGTACGAAGAGCATGACCCGGTAGAGGTCGGGGTTTTCCGCGCTCCACAGGTGGGGGATCACTCCGTAGACATATTCGTCGAACCGGACCGTATCGCGTCCCTGTCCCGGTATCTTCACATCCCGCATGTCGTAGTAGAGCAGTTTGCCCGTGGGGGCGTAGATGTCGTATCCTACCGTGACGGTCTCCTGCGAGTTGTAGCTGTTGGCCACGGCCAGCTTCACCGTGAACATGCCGTTGCGTCCCGTGGAGTCGAGGCCGGGGCGGAGGGAGAAATCCTCGATTCTCAGTTTGGGCTGGGAGTAGAGGTAGACGTTGCGCAGTGCGGTGCGGTCGGCCGGGTCTCCGCACGGCAGGGCCGATTCCAGGGCGGCACCCGTTCCGTCAGCGACCGCCTCCAGCCGGATGGTGTTCACGCCGTCCCTGACCAGGGACGAGATGTTGAACTCCGCGGGCGTGTGGCTGCCCTGCGCGTATCCGGCCATTTTGTCGTTGACGTAGAGGTAGAGGCCGGGAGCCCCTTCCACATGGAGGAACAGTTCACGGTCGAGCCACGGATAGGGAATGCTTACCAGCGTGATATAGGTCTTGCGGGGAGAGCCTGCCGGGGTAGGGGGCGATTCCAGCTTGCCGGTCAGATTCCGGTAGAAAGGCGAGGCCGAGGGATCGCCCTTTTCCGCGTCTTCCCGGGCGGTGTAGCTGATGAATTCGCTGCGCGGAACAGCTTTCCCTATCGACCCGATCCCCGGATCGTTCCATTCGGTTTTTGCCTGCTGGGCGTTCAGCGCGAGGGCGGCGAGGAGGCCTGCCGCCCCCAGTGCGATATGTTTCATCGGTTTTATTTCCTGGTGATTACGTATGTTCTAATGACATTCCTTGACGGCAGCGAAATCTGCGTCGATCTCTTCGGGCGTAAGGGCGTCGATGCCGTATCCCGTGTTCATGACCCCTTCCCGGTCGCGCTGGGCGTCTTCATCGGTCATGGCACGGAGGGCGGCGGCCGCTTCCGTGCCTTTCCGCACGGCCGTCTCCAGATCGGCTTCGGTCGGTTCGTGCTTCAACAATCCGGCCAGCGTGTGCAGAGCCCAGCCCCGGGCATACTGCGGATACCGGTCGTGTATCTCTCTCAGGCGGTTGTCCAACTCAGCGGCCGAGGCGATCTTTCCTTCGTCCACCTCGTCGAGCAGGGCGTCGACGGCCGCCCGTGGAGCGTACATGCCCGCCATGTCCACCCATGTCCCTTCCCCTGTCCGGTCGGGTTCCATACCCCGTGTCTCGTCGAGGATCGCCCCGAGCGAGGAGTCCAGCGCCAGCCGGTAGAGCTGCACGCCGCGCCGCAGCATGGACTGCTTGATGCGCATGCGTTCGTAATTGTAGGTGTCCTGTCCCTCCCGGGCGAGCAGCTGTGCCGAGATTTCGAGCGCCTTGACCACCCGTTCGGCCAGGTAGGGCGTATGTTCCCGGAAGTTGATGAGATCGGCTTTCGGGCCTTTGCGGCGGTCGCGTTTGGGCCATTTGGCAATGTCGCGCACCATGCCGTAACAGCGCAGGTTGGCCCCCGGCAGCAGGTAGGATTTGCCTTCCGAATCCATCAGGTAGGAGAACGGGAAATATTCCGTGTTGTAGTGGCTTCCGTGCCGGCCGAAGACCACGGTGAAGGCCCCGTCCTTGGCCGGGAGCATGGCGTAGGCGTTGCTGGCGAACTTGCAGCCCCGCTGGTGGATGCCCTGGTGCACGGCCCCCGTTTTGAAAAGGTGGTTGCTCTGGTTGGTGCCGCTTCCCGCATTGAAGAACGAGAAGAGCCCCGCGATCAGCAGCGACGAACGGTGGTGCGTCACGGTGTAGGGACCGGCGAAAATCGAGCAGGCTTCGCCGCTGCCGCAGTCGCAGTTGGCGAAGAAGAGCGAATTTTCAGCCATGAAACCGTTGTCGAGCCGCACGGCTTCGCCTACGAAACAGTGTTTGAGAATGGTGCCGTTGTCGATCCGGGCTCCCGGCATGGCGATGAAATCGTGGGCCTTCACGCCGAATCCCACCACGACAGGGTCTTCCCGGCAACTGTTCAGCGTACCGTTCTCGACGACGGATACGCCCATCAGCCGGGCATAGGGACCCACTTTGACGTTGAGCAGCATGTTGCATCCCCGGACCGAAGCACCCCTGCCGATCACGCCCATCGTCGAGCGGACCTGTGCGCAGTGAGCCTTCGTGAACTCCCCGAGCCGGGCGACCGTTTCGCGGCGGTGGCGGTACATGGCCGTGATGTAGGCCGTCTGGGCCGTCAGTCCGTCCCGGATGGGGACTTCGCGTCCGCCCGCCTCGTTGACGGCGGCCACCTCCACGCCGTTGCCGAAGGTGCTCTCTCCGGTCGTCTCGATCAGCCCCGTGTTTTCGATATAGGCATCGTCTTCGATAATGCAGTTGGCGATGTATGAACCGATGTTGGAGATGTAAACGTTGTTCCCGATCTGCACCCGTCCCCGGAACTGGCAGTTCCAGATTTTGGCCGGATCGAAACGGTCTCCCACGAGGACTCCGTTCCAGTCGCCGGCACGGCAACCCTGTCTCTCCAGTTGTCCGATTTCGCCGGCAGTCAGATTTCTTTCCATGACGTTTTGCTTTGCAAACGGACAAAGATACCCTTTTTTTTCGATATTTATGTGCAGGTATGTTTTTTGCTCCGCCCGGAGGGATTGTTAACGCAGACTTAACCCGCGTTTTTGCGGGGTTTGGAGGAAATTCCGTTATTTTGTAACTTCGAAAAAAACAATGCTGACGCCATGGCGGAAAATACGGATCAAACGACGCTCGACAACCGGGAGCTGAGCTGGCTCTCCTTCAACGGCCGGGTGCTTCAGGAGGCGCGCGACGAAAGCGTGCCCCTGCTCCAGCGGCTGCGTTTTCTGGGAATCTATTCCAATAACCTCGACGAGTTCGTCAAGGTGCGGGTGGCCAACGTGGAACGGCTGGCCGCCGTAGCTTCCGACCGGAGCCGCACCCTCACCGGGGGATACACGCCCGCAGCCCTGCTCGACGAGCTGAACGCCCGCATGCAGTCCATGCAGGCCGACTACGAACAGGCCTATGCCCAGATTCTGCGGGAGATGGAGACGCACGGCATCTTCATCGTGAACGAGACGCAGCTCGACGGGGTCCAGCAGGCGTTCGTGTGGAACTATTTCGCTTCGACGGTCAGTCCGCGCACGGCTCCGCTGATGCTGCGCAAACGGGTGAAACTGCCTTTCCTCTCCGACGACCGGGCCTACCTGGGCGTGAAGATGGAGACGGCTTCGGGCCGCGGACGCTATGCCGTTCTGGAGATTCCCTCCAGTTCGGCCTGTCCCCGGTTTGTGGTGCTGCCTTCGCCTCCGGGCACTACGCATATCATCCTGCTGGACGACATCCTGCGTTTCTGTCTGGACGAGATTTTCTTCATGTTCGAGTACGTGAGCATCACGGCCCACACCTTCAAGATCAACCGCGACGCGGAGCTGACCCTCGACGACGACATCTCCAAAAGCCTCGTGCAGAAGATGGAGCAGGGGATCACCAAGCGACAGCACGGCCGTCCCGTACGTCTGGTGTACGACAAGGAGATGCCCGAAGACCTGCTGGAACTGATCCTCTCGAAATTCTATATCCGCAACCGGGAGAGCGTTTCGCCCGGCGGACGCTATCATCTGCTGCGCGATCTGATGCGTTTCCCGAGGGTGGCCCCCTCGCTGGAGGAGACTCCGCTGCCGCCGCTGCACCATCCCTACATCAGGCCCTTTTCGAGCATTCTCAGCGTGGTGAAGCGGTCCGACCTGCTGCTGGCCTATCCTTATTATACGTTCAACCATCTGATCGACTTCCTGCGCGAGGCGGCGATCGACCCGAAGGTGGAGAGTATCCATATCACGCTCTACCGCATGGCCGAACGTTCGAAGGTGGTGGGTGCGCTGGTCAACGCGGCCCGAAACGGCAAGCGGGTGGTGGTGCTGGTGGAGCTGATGGCCCGTTTCGACGAGGAGCGCAACATCGACTTCACCGACGTCATGCAGCAGGCCGGCATCAAGGTGATCCACGGGCTGGACGGGGTGAAGGTACATGCCAAGCTGATCCTGGTCGAACGCAGGGAAGGGGCCCGGCTGCGGGGATACACCTATGTGGGCACAGGCAATTTCAACGAGGATACCGCCACGTTGTACAGCGATTTCGGCCTGCTTACGGCGGACGACACCGTCGCCGGGGATGCCGCCCGGGTCTTCGATTTCCTGCAGAACACCCACAAGCATTTCGAGTGCGAACGTCTGGTGGTGTCGCCCTATTTCATGCGGGAGCATTTCGTGCGCATGATCGACCGGGAGATCCATTATGCCAGAAGCGGCCGGCCGGCTTATATCTATGCGAAATTCAACAGCCTGACCGATCCCGACATGATCGCGGCCCTCTACCGGGCCAGCGATGCCGGGGTGGACGTGCGGCTGATCGTCCGGGGCGCATGTTGTCTCAAACCGGGCGAAAAAGGGCTCAGCGAGCATATCCGGGCCATCAGTATCGTCGATCGTTTCCTGGAGCATGCCCGCCTGGTCGTTTTCGGGGGCGGGGGAGACGAACGGAGCTATATCCTCAGTGCCGACTGGATGCCCCGCAACCTGAACCGCCGGGTCGAGGTGGGCATTCCCGTGCGCGACCGCCGAATCCGCAAGTTGTTGCGGAAAATTTTCGATATTCAGTGGAGCGACCGCGTAAAGGCGCGGGATTTGAGTAACTTTGCGCAGAACCAGTATGTCGGCCGCGAACCGGGACGGGAGACGGAACACCCCGTCCGTTCGCAGACCGCCATCTACGACTATCTGAAATCGTTAACCGAGCGATAAGCCATGATCGAAAAGAGAAGCGTGGGCGCGATCGACATCGGCTCCAATGCCGTGCGGATGCTGATCGCCGACGTGGAGGACTATACGGGGACCGTGACCTACAAGAAGACCGCCTTCCTGCGGGTGCCGATCCGTCTGGGCGAGGATGTCTTCGTCCGGGGGCGGATCGGGGAGGAGAAACAAAGGCGCCTGTGCGAGGCCATGCAGGGATTCGTACATGTCATGAACGCCTACGGGGTGGAGCTGAGGCGGGCCTGCGCTACGAGTGCCATGCGTGAGGCGGCCAACGGTCCGCAGACGGTGCGGATGATTCGGGAGTGTTCGGATGTCCGGGTGGAGATCATCTCCGGGCAGGAGGAGGCCGACCTGATTTTCTCCGGGGGCATGCGTTCGCTGATGGACCCCGCGGACAGCTACCTGCTGGTGGACGTGGGGGGCGGAAGCACGGAGGTGACGGTCTATGCGGGCCGGAGACGGGTCGATTCCCGCTCCTTTTCGCTGGGAACCGTGCGCATGCTCAGCGGGGCGGTGCCCGACGGGGAGTGCGACCGTTTCCGGGAATGGCTGAGGCAGGCTGCTTTCGATTATGCCCCGACCACCATCATCGGGTCCGGAGGCAATATCAACAAAGCCCAGAAGCTCATGGGCCGCAAGGAGAAGGAGGCGATTTCGCTCGGCGACCTGAAATCCCTTTACAGCCGGATCAAATCGCTCAGCTATGAAGAGCGTATCCATAAGATGGGTATGAACACCTACCGGGCCGACGTGATCGTCCCTGCACTGAAAATCTTTCTCACGGCGGCCAAAAGCAGCCGGGTGGAGCGTTTCGTGGTGCCGAAACTGGGGTTGGTGGACGGTATCGTGCACCGGCTTTACCGGGAAGCCGTACCGGCTGCGGCGGACGAGCCCGAGCGCACGGAGGAGGAGATATGACGCGATCGGTGCGTCGGGATGCTCCCTTCGGGGCGGATCGTACGGCGGACGGGCTTTAAGAGCCGTCCGCCGTTTTATTTGGCGTTCCGGGTTGGGAAATGTGATAAAAATTCCGATATTTGTGGTCTATCTGAGTGTACGAAAAATTATTAGCTGTATGTCAAACGGAGGAAGAACCAAAATTTCCGAACTGCTGAAATCCGCCGACCGGAATGTGGAAGTGACGGTCAAAGGGTGGGTGAGAACCAAACGGGGAAACAAGAACGTGGCGTTCGTCGCCCTGAACGACGGCTCCACGATCCATAATATACAGGTGGTGGCCGACGTGGCTTCGTTCGACGAAGAACTGCTCAAGAAGATCACCACGGGGGCCTGCCTGCGGGTGGACGGCCTGCTGGTCGATTCGCTCGGTTCGGGCCAGCCCGTCGAGGTGCAGGCCCGCCGGATCGAGGTGTACGGTACGGCCGATCCCGAGAGCTACCCCCTGCAAAAGAAGGGTCATTCGCTGGAGTTCCTGCGCGAGATCGCCTATCTGCGTCCGCGTACCAACACGTTCGGGGCCGTGCTCCGCATCCGGCACGCCATGGCCTATGCCATCCACAAATATTTCAACGACCGGGGTTTCTACTATCTGCATACGCCGCTGATTACCGGTTCGGATGCCGAAGGGGCCGGGGCGATGTTCCAGGTGACGACCCTCGATCTGGAAAACGTGCCCCGCAATCCGGAGGGAAAGGTGGACTATTCGCAGGATTTCTTCGGCAAGGAGTGCAACCTCACGGTCTCCGGCCAGCTCGAAGGGGAGCTCGGTGCGCTTGCCCTGTCGCAGATCTATACTTTCGGACCCACGTTCCGTGCCGAAAACTCCAATACGCCGCGTCATCTGGCTGAGTTCTGGATGATCGAGCCCGAAATGGCCTTCTATGAGCTGGAGGACAACATGGAACTGGCCGAGGACTTCCTCAAGTATCTGATCCGTTATGCGCTGGACAACTGCATGGACGACCTGGAGTTCCTGAACAAGATGTTCGACGAGGGGCTGATCGACCGCCTGCGGTTCGTGGTGGAGAACGATTTCGTGCGGCTGGACTACACGGAGGGGATCGACATTCTCCTGGCCAGCGGCCGCAAGTTCGAGTTTCCCGTGGCCTGGGGTGTCGACCTGCAGAGCGAGCACGAACGCTATCTGGTGGAAGAGCATTTTAAGAAGCCCGTCATCCTTATCAACTATCCGAAGGACATCAAGGCTTTCTACATGAAGCAGAACGACGACGGAAAGACCGTGCGGGCAATGGACGTTCTCTTCCCGAAGATCGGCGAGATCATCGGCGGATCGGAGCGCGAGGCCGACTACGGCAAACTCAACGCCCGGGTCGAGGAGCTGGGCATGAGCAAGGAGAGCCTGTGGTGGTATCTCGACACGCGCCGCTGGGGTTCGGCGCCCCACAGCGGTTTCGGACTGGGTTTCGAACGTCTCCTGCTTTTCGTGACGGGCATGGGCAATATCCGTGACGTGATTCCTTTCCCGCGTACCCCGAAGAACGCGGAATTTTAACCGGCCTGTACGGAGGGGGCGCTTCCCGCTCCCTCCGTTTTTCCTTATATAGCTTAGATTCGAATTATCCAATATTTTTATTTAATCAAAACCTGAACACATTATGTCGAACATCAATCAGAGACAGATACAAAAGCTGCTCCAGAAGCTGTCGCCGCAGCAGATACAAATGATCAAACTCCTGGAACTGCCTGCCGTGCAGCTCGAACAGCGCATCAAGCAGGAGATCGAGGAGAATCCCGTGCTGGAGGAGGACATGACCGAGGAGAAGAACGAGGAGGAGAACCAGCCCAAGGAGATTTCCGTAGAGGAGTACCTCAAGGAGGACGATACGCCCAGTTACAAATATCATGCGAACAACTATTCGAAGGACGACCAGCGCCGTCCGGTCTATCTGACGCGGGGACGCACGCTGCACGAGTACCTCGAAGAGCAGTTGGGGTACAAGACCCTGACGCCGCGCGAACAGACCGTTGCCAGCTATCTGGTGGGCAGCATCGACGACGACGGCTACCTGCGGCGCGATCTGGATTCCATTTCGGACGACATCGCCTTCAGCCTCGGGATCGAGGTTTCGCGTGAGGAACTGGAACACCTGGTGGGAATCATCCACGAACTGGAGCCCGCCGGAGTGGGAGCCCGCTCCCTGCAGGAGTGCCTGTTGTTGCAGCTCGATGCTTCGTCGGCCTGCACGACCAAATCGGGACGGTTGGCCCGCAAGATACTGAGCTCCTATTTCGAGGAGTTCACGAAAAAGCATTACGAAAAGCTGATGAGCCGCCTGGGGGTGGGGGAAGACGACTTCCGCGCCGCCATCGAGGAGATCGTCCGCCTGTCGCCCAAACCGGGCAACCTCTACAACGAAGGGGGCAGCGAAGCGTCGCCCTATATCATTCCCGACTTCATCCTCGACTACCAGAACGGACAGTTCGAGTTGAGCCTGAACTCCTACAATGTTCCGGAGGTGAAGGTCAACCGCCGTTACGTGGAGATGATCCGCGAGATGGCGGGCAAGGACGGCGCTTCGGTGAGCGACGGGAACAAGGAGGCGATTCAGTTCGTCAAGAACAAGATCGACTCGGCCAAATGGTTCATATCCGCCATCAAACAGCGGCACGATACGCTGATGCATACCATGCAGGAGATTCTGAATTATCAGAAGGAGTATTTCGTGGACGGCGACCAGAGCAAACTGCGCCCGATGATTCTCAAGGATATAGCCGACCGCACGGGGCTCGACGTGTCGACCATTTCGCGTGTGGTGAACAGCAAATACATTCAGACCCATTTCGGCATCATTCCCCTCAAGCAGCTCTTTTCGGAGGCGATGCAGACCGACAGCGGCGAGGAGGTTTCCTCTTACGAGATCAAGAACATCCTCACCCAGTGCATCGACTCGGAAGACAAGCGCAAGCCTTTGACGGACGAGGTGCTGATGGACATTCTCAACGGCAAGGGATACCATATCGCCCGCCGCACCGTGGCCAAGTACCGCGAGATGCTGGGCATTCCGGTGGCCCGGCTGCGTAAACAGATTTGAACGCAATGACGCAGGAAGAGACGATGCCGGACGGTTTCCGGAAAGAAGAGAGCGACGGAGGAGGGGGAACGGTGTCCGACGGGAAGACGGTCCCGGCACCGGAAAAAGCGGAAATGACGGCCGGGATACTTCCGGCGGAGGCCGCCCCTGTGGAAGGGAGTCTCTCCGGTGTCGCCGCAGAAGGAGGGGGCGAAGCTCCGGAAGAGGGGCTTTGCACCCGTCTGAGCCGAGGGATATCGCTGTTGCTCCACCCCTTTCTGGTGCCGGTCTATACGGTGCTCGTCCTGTTGTTCGGCGATACGATCATGAGCAATATCGCCCCGGGTCTCAAATGGTTTTTCGTGCTGGTCGTGGCGCTCAATACGCTGGTCATTCCGGCGATCTTCATCGCCTTGATGCGCACGTTCGGCGTGCTTTCCGACCTTTCGCTCCGGCGCCGCAGGGAGAGAATGCTGCCGCTGGCGGTCGTGGCCGTCTGTTATTTGGTCTGTGCGCTGATGCTCTCGGACGTGCTGGTGGCTTTTCTGATACGTAAGTTCCTCTATGCGGCACTCGGATGCGTCCTGCTGGCGCTGGCGGTCAATTTCCGCTGGAAAATAAGCCTTCACCTGGTTGCCGCCGGCGGAGCCGTTGCCATGCTGCTGATCGTGGCGGTTTCCCGGTTCGGGAATTTTACGGGAACGATCGTTGCTGCCATCCTGCTTTCCGGTCTGCTCGCCTCGGCCCGTCTGTGGCTGGGTTGCCATACGCCGGCGCAGGTGGCCGCCGGATTTTTCGGAGGGTTTGCCGCCGCAGCGCTGGTGATGCTGGCCCTGTAGAAACAAGGAAGTTTGCCGGACGAATCCGGTTTAAAAATAGAATCACCCCTGCCGGAAAGCCCTGGCGGGGGTGATTTCTGTTTTGGGTGGCAGGCTTGCTGCCGGAGTAAGCCTCCGATAAAATGCATATTGTATCCGGGATTTCTCGTGGCTACATTTGCATAAAAACGGAAATGTTATGATGACACGGGAAGAAATCATAGAGATAGAGCAGTATTGCTCGGACCACAATGTCGGCAAGAAGGCCCGGCTAGCAG
>CDZF01034985.1_pt1 | contig 14464 bp, 10 predicted proteins | sample 557591 | NCBI WGS metagenome assembly CDZF01 (sample SAMEA3182093, study PRJEB8094) | gut metagenome | biome: human; feature: gut; material: Stool; isolation source: human stools | place: Canada | collected 2012-02-04
CATTTAACGGCAGACGGTGCAGCCGTAGTTTTTGCTCTTTCCCTTTTTATTCCTTTCTTATTGTATTTGTTGCTCGGCCGTTCGCCGTATGCTCACTATCACTGTCCGTATCATGGGGTAGTGGGACTTAGAGCACCCCCGGTTATTCGTTTTTCTGTTCTTTGAATGATGATACCGTACCTTGCATGAGGTAGGGCATTATCTGTCTATCCATGTGAATACTTATCGAAAATGAATAACAAACGAAAAATGAAGAAATACATCTTTTCGCTTGTCTGCCTGTGCTGCACATTGCTGCCTGCCCTTGAAGGACAAGCTCATGAATATCCTAATCATCCCGAATTACGTAAGTCAGATGCCAACATCGTTGGCCATATTCTTGATAAAAATACAAAAGAGCATTTACCCTATATTACAGTTGCCTTGAAAGGTACGACCATCGGAACTGTGACCGATGCTACCGGGCATTATTTTTTGAAGAATCTTCCCGAAGGTAATTTTGTGCTGGAGGTCAGTTCGGTGGGATATAAAACCGTCAGACGGAATGTGACGCTGAAGAAAGGGCGTACATTGGAAGAAGATTTCGAGATAGAAGAAGATGCGGTTGCTTTGGATGGCGTAGTCGTATCTGCCAATCGTAATGAAACCACCCGCCGTCTGGCTCCGACACTGGTGAATGTAGTAGATTTGAAAATCTTTGAGAATACCAATTCTACGACTTTGGCGCAAGGCTTGAGCTTTCAGCCGGGTGTTCGTGTAGAGTCCAATTGTCAGAATTGCGGTTTCCAGCAAGTGCGTATCAATGGACTGGATGGCCCTTATACGCAAATCCTGCTCGATTCCCGTCCCATTTTTAGTGCGCTTTCCGGTGTGTATGGTATCGAACAGATTCCTGCCAGCATGATAGAACGTGTGGAAGTGATGCGTGGAGGCGGCTCGGCACTGTTCGGCTCATCTGCCATTGCCGGTACAATCAATATCATCACCAAAGAACCGATGCGCAACTCTGGTATGTTATCTCATACGATTACGGGAATTGGCGATGGCGACGTTTTCGACAACAGTACGGCATTGAATGCGTCTCTCGTGACGGACGACCAGCGTGCAGGTCTGTATATCTTCGGTCAGAACCGCCACCGTTCTGCGTATGACCATGACGGCGACGGATATTCCGAAATACCCAAATTGCACGGTCAGACAATTGGTTTCCGTTCGTTCCTGAAAACAACGACTTATTCGAAACTTACTTTTGAATATCACCACATGGAAGAATTCCGCAGGGGAGGAGACTTATTGAACCGCCCGCCTCATGAAGCGAATGTGGCGGAGCAGACCGAACACTCAATCAATGGCGGAGGACTGAAGTTCGATTATTTCTCCCCTAACGAGAACCATCGTTTCAATGTGTTTGCATCTGCACAGCATATCAATCGCGACAGCTATTATGGTCCAGGTGACAGAGACCCTTTGGATGCTTACGGAAACACCACTGACTTGAACTGGATGGCAGGCTCACAGTATGTCTACAGCTTCGGCAAATGCATCTTCATGCCTTCCGACCTGACTGCCGGAATAGAGTTCAATCAGGACAAACTGGAAGATAACATGTGGGGATACAACCGCACGGTAGACCAGAAAGTGAATATCGGTAGTGCTTTCCTTCAGAACGAATGGAAAAATGATCATTGGGGATTCCTGATTGGCGGCCGTTTGGATAAGCATAATCTGATTGACCATGTGATATTCAGTCCGCGTGCCAACTTGCGTTATAATCCGACAGAAAACATCAATCTTCGTTTTAGTTACTCATCCGGCTTCCGTGCTCCGCAGGCTTTCGACGAAGATTTGCATGTGGAAAATGTAGGCGGTAATGTAGCGATGGTTGAACTGGCGGATAATCTGAAAGAAGAAAGATCACAGAGCTTGAGTGCTTCGGCAGATATTTATCATCGTTTTGGTGCGTTTCAGGTTAACTTCCTGGTAGAAGGATTCTATACAAAGTTGTCGGATGTTTTTGCCCTTACCGACGGAGAGGTAGTGGATGGAATTCTGACACGTACCCGTCACAATGCATCAGGAGCGCAAGTTCTGGGATTGACACTGGAAGGAAAGATGGCTTACCTGAATAAAATCCAAGTTCAGGCGGGAGTCACTCTGCAACAGAGCCATTACAGCAAACCGCACATCTGGAACAAAGAAGCTCCGGCGGTGAAGAAAATGATGCGTACGCCAAATACTTACGGCTATTTTACAGCAACCTACACCCCGATAAAACCGTTATCTATCGCTCTTTCCGGTACCTATACCGGTTCGATGCTGGTTCCCCACGAGCCGGTTCCGGGATTCCTTGAAAATCCGATAACGGTGAATACCAAAGACTTTTTCGATATCGGTTTGAAAGCTGCTTATGACTTCAAACTTTACAAGTCGATGAACCTCCAGTTGAATGCCGGCATACAGAATATTTTCAATGCCTATCAGGACGACTTCGATAAAGGAGCTGACCGTGACTCCGGCTATATCTATGGTCCGTCACTTCCGAGAAGCTTCTTTGCCGGGGTGAAGATCAGTTATTAAGATTCGGTTAAGATTTAAAATCGTTATAAATAGGGATTGTTTTGCATGGAGACAATCCTTATCTTTGCAAAAAAACAAACTAAACCCTGACTTTACTGCACAGAATAGATGTGCAAGATTACCGGATGAAACAATTGTACCTACATATAATGAAGTGGTTTTTGCCTGTACTGTTTATCTCGTACATGGCAGGAATCACTTTATTTACTCACTCCCATGTAGTAAACGGGGTAACGATTGTCCATTCGCATCCATTTAAAAAAGGCAGTGAACATAGCCATACGACGGTTGAATTCCAACTCATTCACCTGTTGAATCATGTATTGGTGACAGACAGCGGATTAATACCTACATTCGCGGTCGCTGCTTTATCTCTATTATGTATCCTGTTTATCCGCCCGCAAGTTGAGCCATATCACCGTTCTTGTCCGGGCGTCATATCTCTTAGAGCACCTCCTGTCGCTTAGTCTATCTTTTCGGGAACAGTATTCATCAGTTAGGAACAACGATTAATGATCGCTGCTTCCCTTTCCCTTATTATTATTTTTGATTTTAAACATTAAAAGACTAACGACAATGAAGAAATATCTTTTAGTCCTGGCCGGCCTGTATTGTGTCCTGTCATACGCATTGGCTGAACATCCGGACTACCCTGAACTGAAAAAATCCGATGCGAACATCATAGGCCATGTACTGGATAAGAAAACGAAAGAGCACCTTCCTTACATCACCATTGCACTGAAAGGAACAACGATAGGAACCGTGACCGACGCTACCGGACATTATTTTTTGAAGAATTTGCCGGAAGGTAACTTTATACTGGAGGTTAGCTCGGTCGGCTACAAGACCGTGACCCGCAACGTGACTCTGAAAAAAGGAAAGACACTGGAAGAGGATTTTGAAATAGAAGAGGACGCGATTGCTTTGGATGGGGTAGTGGTTTCCGCCAACCGCAGTGAAACGACGCGCCGTTTGGCTCCTACTTTGGTAAATGTCGTCGATCTGAAGCTATTTGAAACGACTAACTCTTCCACTTTATCGCAAGGGCTGAACTTTCAGCCCGGTGTACGTGTAGAGACAAACTGCCAGAATTGTGGTTTCCAGCAAGTCCGCATCAATGGACTGGACGGACCGTATACGCAGATTTTGATAGATTCCCGTCCCGTATTCAGTGCCCTTTCCGGAGTGTATGGCCTGGAACAGATTCCCGCCAGCATGATTGAACGCGTAGAAGTGATGCGTGGGGGAGGTTCCGCCTTGTTCGGCTCTTCGGCCATTGCAGGAACCATCAATATAATCACCAAAGAGCCTTTGCGCAATTCCGGCCAGCTGTCGCACACCCTTACTGCTTTAGGGGGCGGCTCCTCATTCGATAACAATACCTCCCTGAATGCTTCATTAGTGACGGACGATCATCGTGCCGGACTGTATATCTTTGGTCAGAACCGTCACCGGTCCGGATATGATTATGACGGAGACGGATTCACCGAACTACCTAAATTGAAGAATCAGACAGTGGGCTTCCGCTCTTATCTGAAAACAAGCACTTACTCCAAACTAACCTTCGAATATCACCACATGCAGGAATTCCGTCGGGGAGGGGATATGTTGGACCGTCCTCCTCACGAAGCCCATATTGCAGAGCAGTTGCAACATTCGATTGATGGTGGAAGTTTGAAGTTCGATTATTTCTCGCCAGATGAAAAGAACCGTCTAAGTATCTTTGCGTCAGCCGCCAATACAGATCGGGACAGTTATTACGGACCGGGTAACGATCCTCTGAAAGCCTATGGAAAAACAACGGATTTAACCGCTATGGGCGGCGCGCAGTATGTACATACGTTTGATAAGTGTTTTTTTATGCCTTCTGACCTCACGGCAGGACTTGAATATAACCGTGATCGTCTGAAAGATAATATGTGGGGATATGACCGCCACACGGATCAGACGGTAAATATTTACAGTGCTTTTCTGCAGAACGAGTGGAAGAACGACCGTTGGGGCATTCTGATCGGTGGTCGTCTGGATAAGCATAACATGGTAGATAATGTCATCTTTAGCCCCCGTGCCAACTTGCGTTTCAACCCGACACAGAATATAAACCTGCGTTTGAGCTATTCATCCGGATTCCGTGCTCCGCAGGCTTTTGATGAAGATATGCATATTGAAAATGTGGGCGGAACAGTGGCAATGATTGAGCGTGCGAAGAACTTGAAAGAAGAGAAATCCCAAAGTTTCAGTGCGTCCGCAGATATGTATCACCGTTTCGGAGTATTCCAGACGAATTTCTTGATCGAGGGCTTTTATACAAGACTGACAGATGTCTTCGTGTTGGGCGAACCTTATGACCGTGGCGATGGGATATTGGTAAAAACACGCAGTAACGGTCCCGGCGCGAAAGTGATGGGGCTAACGCTGGAGGGCAAAGTGGCTTATCTTTCCATCCTGCAAATACAAGCGGGACTCACTTTGCAACGCAGCCGATACGATGAACCTCATAAATGGCATGACGACGCACCGGCAGAAAAGAAAATTTTCCGTACTCCCGATACATATGGTTACTTCACAGCTACTTATACTCCCATCAAACCTTTATCCATTGCCCTGTCAGGAACTTATACCGGGAGAATGTTAGTGCAACGCATGGATATCACCGCCGAGAACGCCGAACTGGGCGCAATGCCCGAACGAAAGGCGGAAGCCATCCGTACACCCCGTTTCTTCGATTTGGGAGTGAAACTGGCTTATGACTTCAAGCTATACAAAACAGTCGATTTGCAACTAAACGGCGGAGTTCAGAACCTCTTTGAGTCTTATCAGAAGGACTTTGATAGAGGAGCTAATCGGGATTCCGGCTATATTTACGGGCCTTCTCTGCCGAGAAGTTTCTTTGCCGGAGTGAAGATTAGCTATTAGGTTGTTTCTATACGATTTTGCAGACTTGTCGAGTTTTACAGGGTGTAACTAGTCGGTTTCTCGTCAAGATTCATTAACTTTGTCGGGAAAATAAATGCTAAGCAATGGATATACCGGCTTTACACACACTAACAAACGGCATTATTATCGGAATATGTCTGTCTATATCTTTCGGTCTTGTCTGCTTCAAGCAGATGGCGCACGCCATTAATCCCAAATACAGGCGTGCATGCCATTTCTTCATCGCTGCTTCTCTCATTATCGCTGCCGGTCATTTGGCGGAGTTGCTGGTTGACGGGTTCGGCGTATACCGGTCGTTGGACTTATTCTCAATATTGGTGTTGGTGCTTGCTTCTTCGCAGGCGTTGATGTTCACGTTTATGTTGATATTGCTGTTCGACAGCAGGTACGTCACTTTTGCCAATGTGATGAAGCATGCGGTGCCTTCGCTCGTTTTCATTCTGCTGTATGTGGTGAGTTGCTGCATTGAAGCGGACGTCTGTGTATATTCTTTGGCAGAATGGCGTGCGTGTGTCGTTCACAATCTCCCGTTGGCAGTGCGGACCTTGTTCGGTGTCACCTATACCGTACAACTGTTCGTTTACATCCGCCTCTTTTTCCGTAAAAAACGCCACTACATCACGCATTTAAAAGAATTGACCGGAGAGTGTATCTCCAAACTGGAACTCCGGTGGACGATGCGCGCTTTCCTTTATGCGTTGAGTATCGGCATTGGCGCATGGGTTTTACTTGTCTGTCCGGGACCGATACCCGAGTTTAGTTTCAGTTTCCTTATCGTGGTTTTCTATCCTGCTTTTGCATGGCTGTACACTAACTATCATTACACTTACGAGATGCTACGCCGTTTTATCGTCGAACAGGATGGGAAACTGACCCAACCACCGCTCGAAGCCGATATGGGCGACCTCATCTGTTACCTGCAATCCGGCGATAGCAACCACTTGTTTGAAGAGCTCGAAGCCTATCTGCAGAAAGAACAACCGTACCTCGACTACAACTTCAAGCGTGACGACCTGATTAAAGCTCTTGGCACAAACGAGCGTAATCTCTCCGCCGCTGTGGGGCGTGCCACAGGACTGACCTTGCAAAATTATCTTCTCCGCCTGCGCATCCGTCATGCCATGGACTTGCTCCTGCTTCCGGACTACGCGAACCACACAATCGAAGACATTGCCGGAGCGTCGGGCTTCAAGGCAATGCGCACCTTCAACCGCAATTTCCGCGAATTGGTAAAAATGACTCCTACTGAGTTCCGCCAACAAAAGTCTGTACTTTAAAGGAGAAGGCGATACTCTTTTATCATCAAATGCTGTTGTTTCCATCAATGCATAGGTAGAAGTTTCTCCGAACAATGGAATTTCCGGCAATCCTGCAAGATTTGCAGGATTTTGGCTATACAATGCAGGATTTTGGCTATACCTTTTCGTTGTTGCATATTACTTTTGTCCGAAAAGAGAACACGATTTATTCACCCTTTTAGAAATACAAAAGAAGTATGAAACAACTAAGAATCTTTTTCCTCTGCCTTATGGCAGCAACGTTGGCAACCGCCTGTGGCGACGACAACAATGACGACAACTCCGTGCCCGTAGAGAGCATCACCCTCAATCATGAGACTCTGACCCTGAAATCGGGAGCGACCGAAACGCTGGTTCCCACCATTGTCCCCGACCGGGTGACTGCCGAATCCGTAGTATGGAGCAGTGACAAAACTTCCGTAGCCACCGTAAGTAAAGACGGACTGGTGACCGCCGTAGCTGAAGGAACAGCCACCATCACCGCCACCGCACGCGAAAAGTCCGCCACCTGCCTTGTGACGGTCAGCAACAAGACGCTTGTTACTACCGTAGCCGAACTGAAAACCGCTATTGAAACGGCAGACGGCACTGCGGATGCACCAACACAAATCATCCTCGGTGGATATATTGAGGTTGCTGCGGATGCAGAGCATTTTGCCTTTTCAATAGACGGCAAACACATTGCTATCGACGGCGGAAATAGTCCTATCGGCGGAAATTATAATATTTCCCGTACCGCTAGCGACAAAAGCCTTTTTAAGCTTATAAACGGCGCGTCATTGAAGCTGACCAACCTCAACATTTATGGAAATGCTGATGCCCATTCAGCTGATGTCGCCTGCATATTTGTTAGGGCGTCTTGCAAACTAACGCTGGGTAACGGCTTCGAACTATCTTCCGGCAATGGGAATGATAATGACCAGCTAATTGGTATCTCTGTCGGTGATAATGCCACACTCATTATGGAAGGCGATGCTGAAATCTCCAAAAGCATAAAGGGGCAGGAAGTGCTTGTTGCCCCTACAGGAATACTGCAACTGAAAGGCGGAAAAATAAAAGCAAGGGAGGAGGGAACGTATGGGAGTGAACGGAGCCTCTGTCTGCAAGCTGCGATTAATGGCAATCAAGTGACCATCCCCACCGTTACGGTTGAAAACGAACTTCCGGCGGATTCTGATTTTAGATTAGATCTATATGATTACGTGTTGAGTCGTTCCACTGTCCGGCCAGGAGCCGAAACCGTTGTTAAGGGAACCGACAGCTACACCTTGACTGACAGTGATCTTATGAAGTTCCATCTGATGACTAATACTACTGGGGGCATGGCATATGTCGGTCTTTTCGAACTTTATCTGGACGGTAATGCTATCAAGATGCGTGCGAAATGACAAGCAGCACAGAACGTAACTAATAAATAGATATTCACTTTCCTTAAAACAATCATTATCATGGCAACAAACGAAAAAATCACGCTCAATGTTGACCTTTACGACAACATCATGACCGAGCAAAAAGGCGACTACACCGGACGCGCACGCATCACAGGCAGTCTGCACAACAAAGAAATCGCAGCACGCATCATCAAGGAGCGTACCGAGTACCGGCAGGAGACCATCGAGAACATCCTCGACCTTGCCGACCAGAAGAAGGTGGAAGCCATCGCCGAAGGGAAGAGCGTGGTAGACGGTGTGGGACAGTACATCGTCACCGTACGTGGTTCGTTCCTCGGGGAGAACGCCCAGTTTGACGCCACGAAGCACTCGCTCGGTGTGTCCTACACACCGGGACAACTGCTGCGCGACCAGCTCAAAGCCGTAAAAGTAATCTGCAACGGGCTGGCACAGACGGGGCCGGTCATCAACTCCATCACCGACTCCGTGACGAAGAGTATCAGCCAGGTCATCACTTCCGGCGGTCCTGCCGTTATCAGCGGAAGCAACATTAAAATCCTCGGTGACGACCCTTCGGTCGGCATCTATCTCACCAAAGACGAAGAGGGAGCCGTCCCGTTGAAAGTGTCCGTCATCGTTCACAACGCACCGTCACAACTCACCATCATGCTACCTGCCATAGAAGCCGGAAAGCTCTATGCGCTAAGCGTCACGACACAATATAGCGGAAGCAACAAGGCATTGAAAACGCCACGCTCTTACCGTTTCCCGATTCTGCTGGGTGACGAAAACGCGGGTGGCGGCGGTGGCGGCGGCGAAGCGCCCGACCCTGAAATCCCCGGAGGAGGGGAAGCCCCCGACCCGGCTGCATAAAGAAGCAGGTCACGAATGAGGGCGGACAGTCCGGCTGCAGACAGCGCATCCGCCCTCATGGCAAACAAAAAAAGCGGTAGCCTTTCATAATTTACCCTTTTAAAGAAAACAGAAAGACGCATGAAACAACTAAGAATCTTTTTCCTCTGCCTTGTGGCAGCAACGTTGGTAACCGCCTGCGGCGGCGACGACAAAGACAACTCTACACCGGTAGAGAAAATCACCCTTGACAAGGACAAACTGACGTTTGTGGCTCAATGGAAGATGCGGCCATCCCATTTTCCCGAAGGTGGATTCACGGTGGTGAAAGGAGACGGATACACCTTAACCCAACTCGATCTTGAGAAAATCACCTCATTGGAAATGGACGTCACCGGTAGTTCTGTAACCTCTGAAAACTGCGAACTGGTACTGGATACAGCCGAAAATGCCATCAAGCTGCGTATCAAAGCAACAGCCTATTGAATACGTAAAACCGGAACGGCGGAAAGGGATGTGTGCCGCAGTAGGCTGGGGAGACGTGCCGCAGCAGGCTAGGGAAGCATGCCACAGCAGGCAAGGGGAGCATGCCACAACAAGTTAGGGAAACGCACCACAGCAAGCTGTGGCAATACACCCTAATTTCCCGGCTACGACAGCACAGAACACGCAAAAAGGCAGCAGTTACTCACAGACGAGAGCAACTGCTGCCTTTTTCATGTGTCACATCATATCCTTGTCTACTTCAAGCAAGTGGCGTACGCTGTTAATCTGTTTCGATTTCCCAGTCTCCAATCGTTCTCGTGGTACTGTCGAAGTTGATGCCGACCTTCACCACTTTCCGGTGGTCTGCCTCATAAGGAATCGCATACCCTTTGCTGTTAATTTGCGCCAAAGCCTCTTCTGCGGTGCCGTTCATTTTAAATTCAAGTACATAAATAGCATCCTGCATTTTGATAACCACGTCCGCCCGTCCGACAGCGCTTTTGACTTCGGTATCCACATATTGTCCCATCAAGCGGAACAGAAGATAGAATATAGTTTGATAATGTTTTTCCTCTTTATTGTTCAAGTCGTTCGGAATAGAGGCGAAGAAAGACCGGGTGCGTTCAAGGCAAGATTCAAGGTTCCCCTTCATTAAATCACGCACAAAGGACACTACATAAAAGTTGCTTTCGCGCGTAGGTTGGTAAAGATAAGAAGGGATGAGCGACTCGATAAAGCCGATTCTTACTTCCTCGTTCGGGTAGCCTAATGTATAGGTACGAAAGAAAGTATCGTATGACTTGATTGTGAGATAACCGCTTTGGTAGAGCACCGGAATAGGGTCGGTGAGACAATCCGTAGCCTTGTCGAAGTCTTCCGGCTTGGCGTCCATACGGTCGAGCAGCCGGATGTCAAAGTTCATTTGTTGCAGGAGTTCTATCAGAAAGGTAGGGGTACCGGTAGAAAACCAGTAGTTCTCATAACTCTTTTGGGCAAAAGCATTAATCAGGCTGAAAGGATTGTACACATCCACACAGGATTTACTGAAATGATATCCGTCATATTGCTTCTTCAAGTGGGCACACGCCTCTTCATACGTTTCATCGTTGGCTTGTGCCATCTGTTCGACATCAATTTTCATCTGTGTCAGCAGTTCCTGTTCGGTGATACCGCAGATAGTGCTGTAATTATCGCTCATGCTGACGTTCTGAAGATTGTTAAGTTCGCTGAATATGCTCATCTGGCTGAATTTGCTGATGCCCGTCAGGAAGAGGAAGCGAAGATATTTACCTGACTTTTTTAAGGGGCTGAAGAAGTCGCGCATGATACCACGAATCTCATGCTGCAACTCATGGTTATTGTTACTGTCCAGCATCGGGGCGTCATATTCGTCCACTAATACGACAACCTGCTGCCCGGTTTGCTCATAAGCGCGGCGGATGATACCTTCCAGACGTAAACTAAATGTGTCTTCGCCTTCCTGACGTCCGTAGACGTTTTCCCAAAGTAACAGCTGAACATTGATAGATGCGCGAAGTGACTCTGCTTCCATATATTTACTGCCGCTAAAGTCGATATGTAGCACCGGATACACTGTCCAGTCTTTCTCTAACTGCTCCATGTCCAGTCCGTTGAAAAGTTCTTTCTTTCCCAGAAAATAGGCTTCGAGCGTAGAGACAAGCAGACTTTTCCCGAAACGACGGGGACGACTCAGGAAATAAATCTTATTTGTATTGACGAGTTGATAAATCAGTGCAGTCTTATCAACATATATGTAATCATTATTGCGCAAATCTTCAAAATCCTGTATCCCGATAGGATAGCGCCTGAATGTTCCTTCTTCCATATCAAATTTTTATTAAAATGTGAATGATGAATGCAAAGTTAAGAAAAAGAAGCGGAATAGCTTTCTTTGTTGCCGAAGATTTTCACGTGTCACACCATATCCTTGTCTACCCCGAATTTCTCATCCGTCTGACACTCCCCGGCAGGTTCCACATGCACCAGAATATCATAGACATTATCTATCGAGCTTTCAATACTTTTCTCCACCGCCCCGGCAATCTCATGCGCTTGTGTAATCGTTATCTGCGGATTCACCTCTATATCGAGCGTAATTATATACCGGTTTCCTATCATTCTCGACCTGACCCGGTGCGGATTACTTGCTCCCGGCACTTTCTCGACAGCTTCGAATATCTTATTATACACATTGACATCCTTCACGCCATCCATAAGCTCCACATTCGAGTCGAGAAAAATACCAATGGACGACTTGATGATAAAGAGGCTGATTATCAATCCCGTTATCGAATCGAGTATCGGCAATTTGAATATAAAAGTAAAAATCAACCCTAATAAAACTCCGGCCGAGATGACAACATCATTACGCATATTTATCGCATTCGCCGTCAGCATGGAACTGTCTATTTTCTTTCCCTGTTTGTACTGGTACGAAGCCAGCATCAGTTTGCCGACAATAGAGAATATAGTCACATAGATAGCGATAGCCGATGGTATCTCTTTCACTTCATCTGAAAAGATGCTTTGAATGGAAGATATCAGCATTTGCATACCGGCATAAAATATCACCAGTGACAGAATCTTTGTCGCGATGCCTTCCGCTTTCTCATAACCAAATACATATTTCTTTGAAGGAGGACGGTTGATGAGGCGTGCCGTAAAAATCATAACGATAGAGATAACGACGTCGGTTGCCGAGTCGATACCGTCGCCCACTACCGCCAAACTACCGGCCCATAAACCGATGATGATTTTTGATGCGGACAGGATTGCATTGCCAATGGTGCTAATCCATGAGGTTTTGATTAAGATGTTCTCTCTTGACATTGAAGTGACTCTTTATAATTAATTGTTTGATTGCGATTGGCTAGCAAAGATAAACATTTATAGGAGTCTGTGACGTCAAGTCGCAAAAAAACTTTTTCCGGGTTTTTAGTAGTTTCTATGTTTTAGTTGTATTATATATAGATGGTCAATTAAAGACAGGACAAATCATTTATTAAATAGTTAACCGCATGTTCAAAAAACTAAGTAGTTCTTTACTCATTGTATCAGCTTGTGTTTTTTCTTCTTGTACGCCCACCGTCAAGCAAGAGATTGCAATCCTACCTACCCCCGTTAGTCTGACCGAGCAGTCGGGCTCGTTTGTTTTAAAAGACGGAATGAAGATTGGAGTTTCCGATCAGTCCTTGTTTCCGGCTGTCGGGTATCTGCAGGAGATTCTTCGGAATGTCATATCGTCTTCTGTTGAAGTCACTACCGATCAGAATCAGGTAGATATGTATTTCCAGTTGAAAGATACCGGTGGAAAGCCCGGCTCTTATAAACTTGAGTCTACACCGGAGTCTGTTCGGGTAGAGGCAACTGACTATTCGGGCTTTATTTCTGCGATTACTACTATTCGCCAGTTGCTTCCTGCAACGATAGAAGTACAGGGAGAAAAACAAACTTATTCGATTCCTGCCGTGCAAATAGAAGATGCCCCCCGTTTTGAATGGCGTGGATTTATGCTGGATGCTTCCCGTCATTTCTGGAATAAAGATGAGGTGAAGCATGTACTGGATCTGATGTCTTTGTATAAACTCAATAAATTCCACTGGCACCTGTCCGACGACCAAGGTTGGCGTATAGAGATCGAGAAGTACCCGTTGCTTACGGAAAAAGGGGCCTGGCGTAAATTCAATACGCAGGATCGTACCTGTATGGCACGTGCGAAAGAGGAAGATAATACCGATTTCCTGATTCCGGAAGATAAGATACGCATTGTGGAAGGAGATACGCTGTATGGAGGCTATTATACTCACGATGATATCAAAGAAATTGTAGCCTATGCTGCACAAAGAGGAATTGATGTCATTCCCGAGATTGATATGCCGGGACATTTCCTGGCGGCTATCGGTCAATATCCGGAATTGGCGTGCGACGGATTAATCGGGTGGGGGGAAACATTCTCTTCTCCTATCTGTCCGGGTAAAGATACAACGCTGGAGTTTTGTAGGAATGTGTTCAAAGAAATTTTCGAGCTTTTCCCTTATGAATATGTGCACATGGGTGGTGATGAAGTGGAGAAAGCCAACTGGAAGAAATGTCCTCTCTGTCAGAAACGTATTCGTACGGAAAAACTGGGTTCAGTAGAAGAGCTTCAGGCATGGTTTGTACGTGACATGGAGAAATTCTTCCTTGCCAACGGAAAGAAACTTATTGGTTGGGATGAAGTGGTAACCGACGGATTATCTTCCGATGCTGCTATTACATGGTGGAGAAGTTGGGCGAAAGACGCGTTGCCTACGGCGACCGCACAAAAGCAGAAAGTGATTGCTTGTCCGAATGAACATTTCTATTTTGATTATGCGCAGGATCAGAATTCAGTAAAGAAAATACTGGCGTATGATCCGTGTGCGGATGAACGGTTATCACCGGAAGAGAAGAAATACATCTGGGGTGTACAGGCTAATCTCTGGGCTGAATGGATTCCGACTATGAAACGCATTGAATATCTGATTGTTCCCCGCATGATTGCATTGAGCGAAATAGCTTGGGCAGAGCCGGCTGCTAAACCAAGTCTCGAAGAGTTTTATCGTCAGCTTGTTCCGCAGTTTAAACGGATGGATGTGATGAGGGTAAATTATCGTGTGCCCGATTTGCAGGGATTCTATAAAGTGAATGCATTTAGCAGTTGACTTGACTTGCCCGTTGCCCGGCACTGAAATACGCTATACGACAGATGGAAGTATGCCTACCAAGGAATCAGCTCTTTATGACGGTGCTTTGGAAGTGGAGGAGACTACCGATTTTGCTTTCCGTACTTTCCGTCCGGATGGTTCTCCATCGGATGTGGTGCGTACCAAGTATGTAAAGGCTCCTTATGCGGAGGCGGTGACTGCTCCGGCTGCTTTGCAG